>Ga0308159_1005495_pt1 | contig 10693 bp, 11 predicted proteins | sample PhyCR1_FD_201040 | JGI IMG/M metagenome (GOLD analysis project Ga0308159, IMG submission 201040) | Phyllosphere microbial communities from UC Gill Tract Community Farm, Albany, California, United States - DLSLC.R1 | ecosystem: Host-associated > Plants > Phyllosphere > Unclassified | place: USA...
TACCTGGCGACCGAAGAGGCCCGCAAGGCCGCCCAGATCAGCCTGATCAGCGCGGTCGCCACGGGCTGGTACACGCTGCTGGCCGACGACGAACTGCTGGAACTCACCCGCCAGACGCTCGCCACGCGCGAAGACTCGGTGCGCCTGACCAAGCTGCGCTTCGACAACGGCGTGTCGTCCGAAATCGATCTGCAACTGGCCAACTCGCTGGCCGAGCAGGCGCGTGCCTCCTACGCCCAGCAGCGGCGCCAGCGCCTGCAGGACGAGAACGCGCTCACGCTGCTGGTCGGCGGCCCGCTGCCATCGACCACGCTCACCGTGGCCACTGGCGTGAAGCCGCTGGACAGCGTGGCGCCCATGCGCGAGCTGCCGGCCGGCCTGCCGTCCGACCTGCTCACCGAACGACCGGACATTCGCCAAGCCGAGCAGACGCTGATCGGCGCCAACGCCAACATTGGCGCAGCGCGCGCTGCATTCTTCCCGCGCATCTCGCTGACTGCGCAGGCCGGCTCGGCGAGCAACGAGCTGTCGGGGCTCTTCAAGAGCGGCAGCAGTGCGTTCTCGCTGGCGCCGCAACTGTCGATCCCGATCTTCAATGCGGGTGCGAACCGTGCGAACCTGGAGTCGTCCAAGGCGGGCCGCGACATCGCGGTCGCGAACTACGAAAAGTCGATCCAGACGGCGTTCCGCGAGGTGGCCGATGCCCTGGCCGGCCGCGAGACGCTGGGCGAGCAACTGCGCGCCCAGCGCGCACAGGCCGACGCCGAAGGCGTGCGCTTCAAGTTGTCGGACCTGCGCTACCGCAACGGCATCGCCAGCGCACTCGACCTGCTCGACTCGCAGCGCTCGCTCTTCAGCGCGCAGCAGCTCGCCGTGCAGGCGCGCCTGCTGCAGCTGCAGAACCAGGTCGTTCTGTACAGCGCGCTGGGCGGTGGCTGGACCTCGCGCGAACAAGTGTCGCGCCCCTGACCGGGCAGGCCGAAGGGGCTCTCTATAATCCGCGTTGATCCGAAGCCCCCAAGAAGCCCCCGATGAGAGGACGCCATGAGCGCAGACCCGCATAACCAGGCTACCCCCGACGCCCACACAGGCCCGATCAAGAATCCGAAGCAGCTGCTGTTGGCAGTTTTCTTCTCGTTCATTGCACCGATCGTGATCATCGTGGGACTCGTGTCCTATGTGGTGTCCGGCAACCGGCCTTCGGGCGTGGCGGAAGGCGACAACATGTCGCTGTACGGTGTGTCGCAGGCGTCGCGCGATCGCGAAATCGCCGAGCGGCTCAAGCGGGTCGGCACCATCGAGATCCGTGACGCGAACCGGCCGCTCGCCGCGGGCGATGCGGTGTTCAAGGCGCAATGTGCCGCCTGCCATGGCGCACCCGGCATTCCCGGCGCCCCCCATTTGAACGACGCGGCAGCCTGGGGTCCCCGCCTGGCCCAGGGTTATGCCACGCTGCTCGAGCACGCATTGAAAGGCAAGAACGCCATGCCGCCGCAAGGTGGTGGCGATTTCGAAGACCTCGAAATCGGACGCGCGGTGGTCTACATGGCCAATTCCGGCGGTGCCAAGTTCCCGGTGCCGGAACGTCCGGCAGCGGCTGCAGCTGCGCCCGACGGTGCCGCATCGGCGGCGTCGGGCGCTGCGCCTGGGGCTTCGTCCGCAGCGCCGGCCGCCAGCGCCGCGCCTGCAGCAAGTGCGGCTGCTCCTGCCGCCAGCCCTGCACCGGCACCGGCCCCTGCTGCGAGCGGCAAGTAACGCCTGCTGCAGCGTCGCGCGCAGCCAAGAAAACCGGCCCGGGCCGGTTTTTTTACGCCTTCAGCTGACCCGCTGCCGGACTCAGCACGTGGCCGAAGCGCACCGGCAGGCTCGCGGCTGCCACGGTCTCCGGCTGCCAGCGCCCCTGTTCGATCGCCTCGGCAGCCAGCCCGACGTCCTGTGTGTGCACCAGGCCCAGCCCGATGGGCGCGGCCAGGTACAGCTTGCCGTCTTCGTCGAGCAGGCAGGCCGTCGGCTCGACACGTTCGCCGGTATGGCTGGTCACGGCAAAGTCGTCGTCGATGCGCCAGACCAGTGGCGCGGCCTCCAGTTCGACATACACGCGCTGCGGCCCGTTCTGGAAGAACCAGCGCCCCGCGTCGTCCCGCTCGTAGTTGCGCTGGATGAAGTCGATGAGCTTGTCGTGCCGCAGCAGCGACCCCTTGGCGACCGGAAAGGCGCCCAGCGCCTGGGTCTGGTCGTCGCGCATGTACCAATTGCCGCGCGCGTCCAGGCCCAGCCAGCCGTAGCAGTCGGGCACGTTGGGCCATTTGGCCAGGGCTTGTTTAACGATGTCGTCCATGAAGTGATTCTGCGCGCGCATGCGCAGCGGCGGCCGCCAGCCGCGGCATTGCCCGCTAGCGTTGTCGGGCCAGCCAGTCGCCCACGCGTTCGGGCATGCCACGCACGTGGCCAGGCGGTGCGCCCAGCGCAAAGCCGACGTGGCCGCCGTGTGCCGGCTGCCACAGCGTCACGTGGGTGCCGACGTCGGCCTGGCGCGGCAGGCTGTGGGCCGGCACGAACGGATCGTTCAGCGCGTTCACCACCAGCGTGGGCAGGCGGATGGCGTGCAGGTGCGGCTTGGCCGAGCCGCGCGTCCAGTAGTCGGCGGTGTTCCTGAAGCCGTGCAAGGGCGCGGTGAAGACGTCGTCGAAGGCGTACAGGTCGCGCGCTGCCAGCAGCCGGTCGCGGTCGAACAGGCCCGGGTGCTGCGCGAGCTTGGCCAGCGCCTTGGGCTTCATGGTCGACAGGAACATGCGCGTGTAGACCAGCCGGTTGAAGCCGCGGCCGATGGCCTCGCCGCCCGCGGCCAGGTCGAGTGGCGCCGAAATCGCAGCCACGGCGCTGACTGTGCGCGCGGCACTGCCGCCGGCCTCTTCGGCCCACCGCAGCAGCGCGTTGCCACCCAGGGACACTCCCGCCGCGAGCAGGGGGCCGCCGCCGGCGGCATCGTGCTGCGCGCGAAGGCGCTGCAAGACCCAGCCGATCTCCTCGAAATCGCCCGAATGGTAAGCCCGGGGCGCCAGGTTGATCTCGCCGCTGCAGCCCCGGAAATGCGGCACCGCGAAGGCCCAGCCGCGCACCGCTGCATACGTGGCGAAGGCCTCGGCATAGTGGCTGTGCGACGAGCCTTCGAGGCCGTGGAACAGCACGAGCAGCGGGCGCGCACCTGGGGCGTCCGCCCGTGCGCCGACCGGCGCGTCGGCGAAATCGACGTCGATGAAGTCGCCGTCGGGCGTGCTCCAGCGCTCGCGCCGGTAGGCCGGCGGCATGCCCTGGTGGCGCCGTGCGTAGAGCGCGGGCCAGATGGTCTGCAGGTTGCCGCCGGGCAGCCAGCGCGGAGCGATGTAGTCCATGGGCAGGAAGGCGTAGGCCGTCAGTGCAGGGTCTGGCGCGTGTTGTCCTCGTCGTCGGGCGCCTGGGCCGTGCCGGGGCTGGCGTGGTGCGCAACCATGCGCCAGCCTTCGGCGGTCTTGTGATAGACGTTGGTGGCCAGCACGAACGCATGGCGCGGGCCTTCGGGCGTGAGCACCTCGATGCGTTCGAGCACGTTGTGCACGGCGCTGGCCAGCGATTCCACCTTGCGCACGCGCGCCGGGGTGGCGTGGATCGCGCCGTTGGCGAACATCTGCTCGAAGGCCGCGCGGATGGCGCCCGTGCCGACCAGGCGTGGGCCGCCCGGATGCACGCAGAACACCTCGTCGTCGTCGGCCCAGCAGGCCATCAACGCGTCGATGTTGCCGCGTTGCAGCGCTTCGTAGAAGGCCGCTTCGGTGTCGTCGGCCGTGCCGCCGATGGCGGCAGCGCTGAGCTTGGTCTTGGTAGGCATGGCGTGGCTGCGTGAAGGCGGGTGCTGGAGAACAGACCGGTATGCTACCTTTGCGCCCATTGCCGGGCACGGCGCGTGCCGACGGCGAGGCACATTCAAGGGGAATACCGACATGATCCGACGCTGGCTCTTCATCATCGCGGTGGCGCTGTCGCTCAGCGGCTGCGGCTACAACCAGTTCCAGTCGCTCGACGAGGCGAGCAAGTCCGCCTGGAGCGAGGTGCTCAACCAGTACCAGCGCCGCGCCGACCTGGTGCCCAACATCGTGGCCACCGTCAAGGGCGAAGCGGCGTTCGAGCAAGACACGCTCACCAAGGTGATCGAAGCGCGCGCCAAGGCGACGTCGATCCAGGTCACGCCCGAGACGCTCAACGATCCCGAGGCCTTCAACAGGTTCCAGCAGGCGCAGGGCGAGCTGTCCGGTGCGCTGTCGCGGCTGCTGGTCGTGTCCGAGCAGTACCCGAATCTCAAGGCCAACCAGGCGTTCCGCGATCTGCGCGTGACGCTCGAAGGCACCGAGAACCGCATCACCGTGGCGCGCAACCGCTACATCGAGAGCGTCAAGGAATACAACGTGCTCGCGCGCAGTTTCCCGACCAACCTGACGGCCAAGGTCTTCGGCTACCCGCCCAAGCCCAACTTCAGCGTGCAGAACGAAGCGCAGATCGCCACGCCGCCGACGGTCGATTTCGGCGCGCCCAAGAAGTGACCCCCACATGAACGCGGCGCGCCTGCTGCGCAGTGGCTCCGCCGGCCTCCTTGTCGTCCTGTTGGCCGTGCTGTGCGCGCTGGCGGGTGGCGCGCGGGCGCAGGCCGTGCTGCCGGTGCCCGCGCTCACGGCCCGGGTGATCGACCAGACTGGCACGCTCGACACGGCCGCGCGCACGGCGCTGGACGCCAAGCTGGCCGCGTTCGAGCAGCGGAAGGGCTCGCAGATCGTCATGCTGATGGTGCCGACCACCCAGCCCGAGGACATCGCCAGCTATGCGAATCGCGTGGGCAATGCCTGGAAGATCGGCCGCAAGGACGTGGGCGATGGTGTGCTCGTGATCGTGGCCAAGAACGACCGCAAGATGCGCATCGAGGTGGCCAAGACGCTCGAAGGCGCGGTGCCCGACCTGGCGGCCGCACGCATCGTCGACGCGGCCATGGCGCCTCGCTTTCGCGAGAACGACTACGTCGGCGGCCTCGATGCGGCGGCCGACCAGCTCATTGCGCGCATCGCTGGCGAGCCGTTGCCCGAGGTACCGGCACCCGTCATCGAGGAGCGGGGCAGGGGCCAGGGGGGCTTCGGCGGCGACTGGGCCGAACTCGGCATCTTTCTTTTCGTGGGGGTGCTGGTGGTCGGGCGCGTGGCGCGCGCGTTGCTCGGCAACAAGCTCGGCACCCTGGCGACCGGCGCAGGTGCAGGCGCGGTCGCGATGGTGCTGACCTCCAGCGTCGTTCTGGCCGCCATCGCGGTGGTGGTGGCGATGGTGTTCACGTTCTTCGGCTCGATGTTCCTGACGGACGGCCGCCGTGGCGGCCTGGGTGGCGGCCTGGGTGGTGCGATCGGTGGCCTGGGAGGCATGGGCGGTGGTTTCGGCGGCGGCCGGTCGAGCGGCAGCGGCGGTGGCGGCTTCAGCTCGGGCGGTGGCGGCAACTTCGGAGGCGGCGGCGCCTCGGGAAGCTGGTGATGTGCGAATGAACGCCTTTTTCCAACGCCTGTCCCGCATGGTCCGGCACCGCTGGACCGACGATGCCCTGGTCAATCGTCTGATCGCGCCGACCCTGCTGACCACGTTGACCCAGCGGGTGTCGGCCAGCGAACGCCGGCACACGGGCGAGATCCGCATCTGCATCGAAGGCGGGCTGCCCATGTCCTACCTGTGGCGCGATGCGCCCGCCCGCGAACGTGCGCTCATGATGTTCGGCAAGCTGCGCGTGTGGGACACCGAACACAACAACGGCGTGCTGATCTACCTCCTGCTGGCCGACCATGCCATCGAAATCGTGGCCGACCGCGGCATCCATCGCCAGGTCGACCCCCAGGCGTGGGCCCTGACCACGCAGCACATGGCCGATGCGTTCCGTCAAGGACGCTTCGAAGACGGCCTGACCCAGGCGCTGGAAGAGGTATCGGCGTTGCTTGTGGCGCAGTTCCCGCTCGATGGGCAGTCACCCGATGCGCCCAACCGCAACGAACTGCCCGATGCGCCCGTCGTGATCTGAGCGGCGCCCTGCCGCTGCGCGTAGGGGGTCAACCCGGCGGCAGCGCCCACACCGCTTCGCCGCCCACGCCATAGAAGCGCCGGCCTGGTTGGGCGTCCATGAGCCAACCGCCGGTGAATTCCCCGAAGGCCGGCAGCACCGCACTTGCGGCGTCGGCCACGAAGCAGGGCAGCCGCACACGGTCGCGGCCCCGGCCATGCAGCGTGCAGGCCGGGTGCAGGTGCCCCGCCAGCACGAAGTGGGTCGGGTGCGTCTGCGGATGATGGCAGCAGGCGAAGGGCCCGAGCAGCCAGGGCTCGTCGACCACCGCGATTTCCAGCGCCGCGGGTGGATCGCCCGCGCGGCTGTCGTGGTTGCCGCGCACCAGCGTCATGCCGAGTGACGCATGGCGCGTGCGCCAGGCGTCGAGCATGGCCAGCAGCGGTGCCGTGCGGGCCTGCGCCGCGTGCAGGAAGTCGCCGAGGAACACAATGTGCCGCGCGTCGTGGCGCGCAACCAGCGTGTCGACGCGTGCGAGGTTTTGCTGCGTGGTGCCGCCCGGCACCGGCTGCCCCAACGCCCTGTACGTCGCGGCCTTGCCCAGGTGCAGGTCGGCGATGAAGAGCGTTCGCGCTGCCGGCCACCACAGCGCGCGTTCGGGCAGCAGGGACAGGATCTGGCCGCCCCATTCGACGGAGCAGCAGGACGAATTGGATGACACCGTGGCAGTGTCCCAGATTCGCGGGGCGCCTGGCGTGCGCGCGGGAATGTCAGTCGACCTGGATGTTGGCGCGGGCCGCAACGGCACGCATCTGCGGCAGTTCCTGCTCGACCCGTGTGCGCAGTGCGGCACCGTCGCCGTAGGCATGCTGCAGGCCCAGGTCAACGAGCTTCTTCTTCATCTCGGGCGTGTTCACGACCTCTTCGAGTGCCTTCTCTACCTTTTGCTGGACGGCCGGTGCCACGCCGGCTGGCGCCAGGAGCGCAAACCAGGTGCCAATGGCGAAACCGGGGTAGCCGCTTTCGGCGACTGTGGGCACCTGCGGCAACAACGCAAGGCGCTGGGCCGACAGCACGGCGATGGGCCGGATCTTGCCCGCCTTGATCAGCGGCAAAGTGGCGACCACCGTGTCGACCGCCACCTGGGTCTGTCCGCCCATCAGCGCCGTCAGGTTCGGCGCGCTGCCGTTGAAGGGCACATGCACCATCTGGATGCCGGTGGCCGTCTTGATCATCTCGGCCCCGAAATGCACGGACGAGCCCGTGCCGAAGGAACCGTAGGAAAGCTTGTCGGGCTCGGCCTTCGACAGCGCAACGAGGGACTTGAGGGTATGCGCGGGCAGGTCGTTGTTGGCGACCAGTACCAGGCTCATGTCGGCCACCATGCCCAGCAACGTGAAGCTGCGCAGCGGATCGTAGGGGAGCGGGTTGCGGATGGCCGGGTTCAGCGTGAGCGTGGTGCTGGCGCCGAGCAGCAGGGTGTAGCCGTCGGGCGGCGCCTTGGCCACGAGTGCGGCGGCCACGACCGTTCCGGCGCCGGGCTTGTTCTCGACGACGACCGGCTGGCCCAGCTTGTTGCCCAGGTCGAGGGCGAGCATGCGGCCCAGCACGTCGGTCGCGCCGCCGGCCGCAAAGGGCACCACCAGCCTGATCGGCCGTTCGGGATAGCCGGACTGTGCCGACGCACCGGCCGACAGCGTGCCGAGGAGTGCACAGGCCAGGAGGCGGGCAAGAAAGCGGGAGCGGGGCAGGAAGGTCATCGCGTGTTTTCCGGAGGGTGGCGTGAATGAAATACAAACATGGCGTGTTCAGCCCAGCAGCGGGCTGCGCAGACGGGCAAAGCCGCTTGCTTGGTCGTAGGCATGGCCGATCTCGAGCACGGCGGCGTCGGCTTGGGCTGGCCCGATGATCTGCAGGCCGGCGGGCAATCCGCCAGGTCCGAAACCCGCGGGTGCCGCGAGGGCGGGCAGGCCAGCCATCGTGGCGGGCACCACGGCCTGCATCCAGCGGTGGTAGCTGTCCATGGCGCGGCCATCGATCTCGTGGGGCCAGTCAAGTTCGGCTTGGAAGGGAAAGACCTGCGCAGCCGGCATGACAAGGAAGTCGTACCGTTCGAACAAGGCGCGCAGCGTCTGGTACCAGGCCGAGCGCACGCGTGCGGCATCGAACACATCCGGCCCCGACAGCCGCAGGCCGCGTTCGATTTCCCACACCGCCTCGGGCTTGAGCAGCGCCTTGCTGGCCGGGTCTCGGTAGAGCGCCGCGTTGCTGCCGGCCACCGAAAAGCTGCGCAGGTCGATCCAGGCGCGCCAGAGCGCTTCGAGGTCGAACCTGGGAACCAAGGCGTCCACCGTGCAGCCTGCGGTCTCGAAGTGGACGAGCGCCTGCACGCAGGTCGACAGCACGCCAGGCTCCATCGGCAGGTGGCCACCCAGGTCGCCGAGCCAGCCGATGCGGGTACCGCGCAGATCGCGCTCGGGTGGCAGCGCGAAGGTGCTGCGCGCCTCTTGCCGGCGCGTCAGCGGCAGTCGCGCATCGAAGCCGGCCTGTACCGAGAGCAGCAGCGCCAGGTCGGGGATATTGCGCGCCATCGGCCCGGCCACACTGAACTGCTGCCAGAAGACCTCGTCGGTCGGGCCGTGCGGCACGCAGCCGAAGGAAGTGCGCAGGCCGTACACATTGTTGAAGGCGGCGGGCGTTCGCAGCGAGCCCATCATGTCGGAGCCGTCGGCCACCGGCAGCAGGTTCAGCGCCACCGCCACGCCGGCGCCTCCGCTGCTGCCACCGGCCGAGCGCGACGGCACCCAGGCATTGCGGGTGGTGCCGTAGATCGGGTTGTAGGTATGGCCGCCGAGGCCGAATTCGGGCGAGTTGGTGCGGCCGACGAAGATCGCGCCGCCCTGGCGCATGCGCTCGAACACCACGGCGTCGGCGGCGGGCACATGGCCCTTGAAGATCGGCGAGCCGCGCGTGGTGACCATACCGGCCACGGGCATGATGTCCTTGGGCGCCTGGGGGAAGCCATGCAGCGGGCCGCGGCTTTCGCCGCGGGCCAATTCGTTGTCGCGCTGCGTGGCGAGCGCTGCCAGTTCCTCGCGGTCTTGCAATGCAACGATGGCATTGACAACCGGGTTCAGGCGATCGATCTGCGCGAGGTAGGCTTGCAGCACTTCGGCACATGACAGCGCGCGTGCATGGAGGGCTCGCGACAGCGCCACGGCGTCGAGCGACACGATGTCCGACGATGCCTGCGGCCTCGTTTCGGTGGATTCTTCAGGGGTCACGATGCGCTCCGAACAGGGGTGTGTGACTTCAGGATAAACAGTCGACTGTGTTTGAACAATCGACGTTTTGTCCGGTTATCGTTGCGTTTTACGCAAACCGGAAACACCCATGTCGTCGCACCGTCTGCAGGAAGCATCCCTTCGCTACTTTCTCGAAGTGGTGCGCTGCGGCTCGCTCACCGAGGCGGCATTGCGACTGAACGTGACCCCTTCGGCCATCAGCCGACAGGTGGCGGCGCTCGAAGGCGTGCTGGGCGTGCCGCTGTTCGATCGGCGCCCGCGCGGCATGATGCTCAGCGCCGCAGGCGAACTGCTTGCCGCGCATGCGCGCCGCGGCGCGTTGGAAGCCGACCGCGTGGTGTCCGACATCCAGGGCCTGCAGGGGCTGCGGCGCGGGCGGGTGCGCATTGCGAGCTCCGCGGGCTTCGCCATCGAATTCCTGCCGCGGGCCATCGTCGAGTTTCGCGAGCGCTTTCCCGGCCTTCAGTTCAATGTGCAGGTGACCAGCCCGGCGGAGGTGACCACCGCCGTGCTGCATGGCGAAGCCGACATGGGGCTGACCTACAGCCGTGCCGCCGAAGAGGGCATCCACATTGCGCATCGGCAGGCGGCCTCGGTGCTGGTCATCATGCGTTCGGACCATCCGCTGGCGCGTTTTCAAAGCGTGACTCTGGCGCAGATGCATGCCTTTCCCATCGCGCTGCCCGAGCGGGATAACACGGTCCGCCAGCTGTTCGACATCTGCTGCAGCGACCGGCGCGTCGTGTTCGAGCCGGTGCTGGTCAGCAACCAGTTCGAGACGCTCACCCATTTCGTGGTGCATGGTGGCGGGCTGTCGATTTCCGGTGAGGTCACGGTGCGCGACCGGCTGCGGCGGGGCGAACTTCATGCGGCCGAGATCCGCGAGCGCGGCATGCGGGGCAGGGCGATCGAGCTACAGACGCTCAATGGCCGCACGCTGCCCGAAGGCGTACGTTGCTTCCTGGATTTCCTGCGTGAGCGATTGCCAACGGGTTCCAGCGATGCCGCTTCGCCGCAGGCCGCAGCCTCAACGTAGCGGATGGTCCGGAAAGTTTTCGGGCTGCCGCGCGTGCGTGCGCGCCTCGTTGGGGGTGATGGTGCCTGTGCGCACCAGCGCGGCCAAGTGGTGGTCGAGCGTCTGCATGCCGTGTGCGCCGCCCGTCTGGATGGCCGAATACATCTGCGCGACCTTGTTCTCGCGGATCAGGTTGCGAATGGCCGGCGTGCCCAGCATGATCTCGTGCGCCGCCACGCGTCCGCTGCCGTCGCGCCTGCGGCACAGCGTCTGCGCGATCACGGCCTGCAGGGATTCCGACAGCATGGCGCGCACCAT
>Ga0308159_1005497_pt1 | contig 10689 bp, 8 predicted proteins | sample PhyCR1_FD_201040 | JGI IMG/M metagenome (GOLD analysis project Ga0308159, IMG submission 201040) | Phyllosphere microbial communities from UC Gill Tract Community Farm, Albany, California, United States - DLSLC.R1 | ecosystem: Host-associated > Plants > Phyllosphere > Unclassified | place: USA...
CGTGGAGGCTCATTTCAGGCCCTGAAGATAGCGGGCGAGGGCAATGGCCTCGTCATCCGACAATTGGGGGAAGGACGGCATTCGGACGCCGGGCTTGGTCTTTTCGGGATGGCGGATGAAGCGTGCGACGTTCGCCTCCGTCATGGGCAGGATGCCTGCCGCCAGCGTCCGGCGCGATCCGAAATGGGTGAGGTCGGGACCGATCCGGCTGGGCCCGTTGACGCCCGCGATGCCGTGGCAGCCGCCACAGCCATTCTCGGCGAACAGACGCGCTCCGGCGGCGTCGCCCGGCCGGGCGGGACGCGCCTGCTCGGCCAGCCACGCGTCGAAGGCGGCGGGCGGCATGGCGATGACGTCGAACGCCATCAGCGCATGGGACAGCCCGCAGAATTCGGCGCATTGCCCGCGATAGCGGCCGGGCTTGTCGGCGCGCACGACCAGGCTGTTGATGCGGCCGGGGATCATGTCCATCTTGCCCGCCAGCCCCGGTATCCAGAAGCTGTGCACCACATCGCCGCCGCTCAGGCGGAAGGCGACGGTGCGTCCGGTGGGAATGCGGATCTCATTGGCGCTGAGGATCGGGGGACGGCCCGGCGGCGCATAGGCGACGCGCCACCAGAATTGCTCGCCATCCACCGCGATGGTCAGGTCGGCGGGCGAGGCCGGGCGCGGCTTCATATAGGGTAGCGAATAGGCGAGCAGCCCCAGCAGCACGACGGTCGGGATGATCCCGCCCAGCCACAGGACGATCCGCATCCCCTTGCGGTGGTCGATCGATCCCTCAGGCGCCCGGACGGCATGGCGCATCAGCAGCGCGACACCGCCCGCGATCAGCACCGCGCCCACCAGCATGATAATGAAAAGATGGCGGATATCGGCCGCATCCGCCCCGAACGGCGCCAGTGTGGATTGATGCGTGTTGCATCCCGCCAGGAAACCGGCTGTCAGAATCGAGATGGCGCTGCTTTTCCCCCGCATCGCCCCCGAACGTTTCCCTGGCGGAATAGTTCATGCCGGCTTCATCTAAAGTTCATGTTCGGGGCATTTCTGCTATCGATTGTCGTTGCGGCGCCACACTTCTCCCGCGAGCAGGGTCGCAAAGCCCAGCCACGCCGCCAGCGGCATCACGCTGACCGCGGCGGGGCGATCGACTTTCCAGGCGGTGGCGGCGAGGGCGGTGGTGCCGATCGCCATGGCACCAGCGGCGGCGGTGCTGGCGCCGGTGCGCCGTTCGCGGAAAAACAGCTCGGTCCAGCCGCCGATCATCGCGCTGTTGCCCAGCCACAGTGCGACCGAGGCGTTGCGGGCGGGGGAGGCAGGCTGGCGAAGCAGGCGATAGCCGCCGACCGCCGCCAGCGTCTCCAGCACCGGCCAGACCGCGCCGAACACCGCATCGGGCGGGGTGAAGCCGGGCTTGTCGAGCCGCGCATACCAACGGCGGATGCGCGGGTGCGACGGATCGGGGGCGTTACGCCGCCCGACCAGCGCGCTCAGTCCGAGCACACCCGCCGCGATACCGCCCGCCACCAATGGCGGTAATCCCTTGTTCTTCATGGCCGTCATCCCTTTGCGAAGGTCGGTGGGATAACGGCTTTCGTTCAAGCCTGTTCAATCGCGATGCGGCGGCGGCTCCACAGCAAGGCCCGGTCGAGCAGGCCGATGACGACCAGCGACATACCGAACAGCGGCAAGGCGATCCCCGCCACCACCAGCGACAGAAGCAGCCCGCCGACCCGCGCGCCCGACAGCGCAGGCGGCGCGCCGACCCGTCCGGCCGGGCGCCGTTTCCACCACATCGCCACGCCGCTGAACGTCAGGACCCAGATGGCGATGCAGGGGATCAGCATCAGCAACTGGTTTGCACGGCCGAAATAATTGCCCATGTGAAGCTGGACGCCCGACTCCACCGCGCGGCCGACAATGCCATATTCGGCATAATGCACCTCCGGCCCCACGGGCTTGAAGCTGTAGCGGTCGATATAGAGCGTCTTCTGCCCCACCGGCCGGTCGGGATAGGTGAAGACGGTATAGACCCCGTCCGCGCCCTTGGGCAGGAACAGCCGGTAGCTGCCCGACCAGCCATGCGCGCGCAGGATGCCCGTCACCCGGTCGGTGCCGCGAATGACGGCGGGGTCGTGGGTGGCGCCGGGCATCTCCGGGCCGTGATCGGCATGTTCGCCGCTCATGGCCGGCATCGCCGAACGGGGCATCCTGGATCGGGGAAGGGGAGCATCCTCCAGCGTCCAGGGCGCATCGCCCAATGCGGCCTTCATCGGCACGCTATGGGGTATGTTGTACTGGCGGAAGGAAGGGGGATAACCGACGCCTAGCGCCGCGCTGGCCCGGTGGATCAACGGCCCGCTGACCCCGGCCCAGGGCAGGCCGGTGACGATCAGGAAGCCGATCAACGCGACCGTCCAGACCCCGAGCGGTCCATGCAGGTCTCGCCAGAAGCGTCGTCCCCGGCCGCTCGTTCGTGGCCAGAGCGTCCCCGCCGCGGTAAACCGCCCGCGCGGCCACCACAGGATGACGCCGGTGACGAGCAGGACCAGCGCCCAACTGACGGCCAGCTCGACCAGCCGCTCGCCGAACACACCCATCAATATCGAACGGTGCATGGCATCCGCCCAGCCGACCAGCGTCCGGTCATAGACGACGCTGCCCAGCACGTGGCCGGTTCCGGGATCGACCGCGACGCGACGTGGCGGCCCCTCGATCGGCTGGACGAAGACCACTGCCGAGCGGTCGGCGGTGTCGGGCATGTCGACCCGCGACGCGCTGCCCGGATAGGCGGTGAGCGCGGCCTCGATCATGCGTGACATCGGCACGTTCGTGTCGTGCGGCGCGGCGAAGCGAAGCTCGGGGTAGAAGACATCGTTCAACTCGTCGTTGAACAGATAGATGGCGCCGGTCAGGCTCAGCATCAGCAGGATCGGCGCGACGAGCAGCCCGGCCCAGAAATGCCAGCGCCAGATGGTCCGGTGAAAGGCGGCGGAGGCGTTCGGCCGAACAATGGCGCGTCCGGCTCCGAAAGGATTATGAGGCATGACAAGGCTTTCGACCAACCCTCGCCGGGGACGGGGGCAGCATCATGGAAACGTCGCGGGCGGTGAGCGGCGACGTCGGATGAGACGGGTCAGGAAAGCGCGGGCGGTCCCCGCAAGGGCGGCCGCAGATGGGGTGCGACGACGGGCCGGGGCAGGACCGGCATGGCCAAGCCGACCGCCATGACGAAGGCGATGAGCAGGGCCAGCTGGATCGGATCGGTCGCCGCCAGACCGGGGGCGGTCAGCCCGGCAAAGGCGCAGGGCATGTCGCGGCCATGATCCTGGCCCGAATGGCCCGAACCTTGCTCGCTCCGGGCGTGGCTCATGGCGGCATGGTCCATCGCCATGGCCCCGTCATGCGCCATCGGAACCGGGGCAGGGGCTGGCACTGGCGCGCTGCCCGGGCACAGGATGATCGCCGCCCGACCATCGACCTGCCCGATCATATAGCCCGCCGGAATCAACAGCTTGAGCAGCAGCGCCGCCGCGCAGATCAGCACGGCGAGATGGCGTTGCGCGAACAGGCTGCGGATCGCCGTCACGGCGCATGGGGTAGTCGAGCGGGTCGCCACTGTCACTCGGACAGATCAACCCAGGGACAAAATGGCCGACATGCAGGCGGATCCGCCACAACGCCTTGGCTTGCCCGCTCTCAACGCTGGCGCTGGACCACAGTCTGTTGCAGGGTCGCATCATGGTGCACTCCCCCGCCTTTGCTTTTCTCAACGGCGTATCGGGCCGTATCGTCGACGAGATGATCGCGTTCGACTGGACGACGACCAGCCTCGGGTCCCCCGACACATGGCCCGCCGCGCTGAAGGCCCAGATCGCGACGATGATCGCCTGCCCGGCGCCCATGTATCTGGTCTGGGGGCCGGATCTGGTATCCTTCTACAACGACGCCTATCGCCCGATGCTGGGCTATCGCGCCGCCACCGCCATGGGGACGCCCTTTCGTATCCTGTGGGGCAGCATCTGGGACGATATCGCGCCACTTGTCGACGTCGCGTTGTCGGGCAAGGTCGCGCAGGTCACCGACATGCGGCTGGATTTGGCACGCGAGGGCAAGCCCGAAGAGGCCTATTGGTCCTTTTCCTACTCGCCGGTCTTCGACGATCAGGGGCAGATTTCGGGCATGATCTGCGTCACCGGCGAGACGACTGCGCGGGTGTTGGCCGAGCGGCACCAGCGCGAGGCGGACGAGCGGCTGGAACTGGCCCTCAGCTCGGGCGCGCATGTCGGCATGTGGGATTGGGACGTGGTGAACGATTCGATCCGTACGGACCCGCGCTTTGCGACCATGTACGGGGTCGATCCGGCGGCGGCCAAGGCGGGCTTGCCGATCGCCGAATTCTTCAAGGGCATTCACCCCGATGACCGGGAGCGCGTCGAGCGCGAAGTCGCGGAGGCGATGGCGGGATTGGGGGCGGGGCTGGGGGCGGGCACCGATGATGCCGCAGGCCGCTTCGCCTCCGAATATCGGCTGGTCCAGGCCGATGGCACCATTCATTGGGTGTCGGCGCGGGGCCGCTGCATCGCCGACGAGAATGGGCGTTGCGTGCGATTTCCGGGCGTCAGCTTCGACATCACCGACCGCGTCTGCGTCGAACAGCAATTGCGCGAGAGCGAGGCGCGGGCCCGGCTGAATGCTGAGCGGGTGCAACTGGCCCAGGAGGCCGGGGCGATCATCGGCACCTGGTTCTGGGATCTGGTGACCAACCGCTTCACCTGCGACGAGCCGTTCGCGCGGCATTTCGGGCTGGATCCCGCCCATGGTCATGAAGGGGTGCAACTGGAGCAGGTGGTCGAACTGGTCCATCCTGACGACCGTGCCGGTCTGTCGGAGGCGGTGCAGGAGGCGATCACGCGGGGTGGTGCCTATGCGCACCAATATCGCGTCCGCCGCCATGACGGCCATTATCATTGGCTGGAAGCCATTGGCCGGGTCGATCACTCGGCTGAGGGTATGCCGATTCAGTTTCCTGGCGTCCTGATTGATGTCGGCCTGCGCCGTGCGCTGGAAGTAGAGCGCGACACGGCCATCGCCGAACTCCGCGCGCTGACCGATCAGCTGGAACAGCGTGTCGCCGACCGCACCGCCGAACTGATGCGGGCCGAGGAGGCGCTGCGCCAGAGCCAGAAGATGGAGGCGGTGGGCCAGCTGACCGGCGGTCTGGCGCACGACTTCAACAATCTGCTCGCGGGGATTTCGGGGTCGCTGGAGTTGATGGCGCTCCGGCTGGCGCAGGGGCGGGTGAGCGACGTCGACCGCTATATGGACGCCGCGCAGGGGGCGACGCGGCGCGCGGCGGCGCTGACCCATCGGCTGCTCGCCTTTTCCCGGCGGCAGACTTTGGCGCCCAAGCCGACCGATATCGCCGCGCTGGTCGCGGGCATGACCGACCTGATCCGCCGTACGGTGGGGCCGGGCATCGCGCTGGAGACGCACGGATCGGACGATCTGTGGACCGTGCTGGTCGATGCACCGCAGCTGGAGAATGCGCTGCTGAACCTGTGCATCAACGCGCGCGACGCGATGCCGGGCGGCGGGCGGATCACGATCGAGATGGTCAATCGCCGCCTGGACCAGAACAATGCCCGCTTCGCCGATATACCGGACGGCGAATATCTGGCGCTGTGCGTCACCGATACCGGCACGGGCATGACGCCCGAGGTGATGGAAAAGGCGTTCGACCCCTTCTTCACCACCAAGCCGCTGGGGCAGGGGACCGGGCTGGGGCTGAGCATGATCTATGGCTTTGCCCAGCAATCGGGCGGTCAGGTCCGCATCCGTTCGGCGCCGGGCGAGGGCACGACGGTGTTCCTCTATCTGCCGCGCCACCACGGCCCCGCCGAGCGGGACGGCGAAAATGCCGCCGGTGCCCCCGCCAACGCATCGGGGGCGGGCGAGACCGTGCTGGTCGTCGATGACGAGGCGACGGTGCGGATGATGATCGCCGACGTGCTGCGCGACATGGGATACCGGGTCATCGAGGCGGCGGACAGCGTCGAGGGGATGGCCGCGCTGCGCTCGGCCGAGCGCATCGACCTGCTCGTCACCGATGTCGGCCTGCCCGGTGGCATGAACGGGCGGCAGCTGGCCGAGGCGGCACGGGAATTGCGACATGAATTGAATGTCATGTTCGTCACGGGCTATGCGGAGAATGCGGTGCTGAACAGCGGGCATCTGTCGCCGGGCATGCAGTTGCTGACCAAGCCCTTCACGGTGGATGCGCTGGTCACGGGAATACAGGCGGCGATGGGCGCGGGCGCGCGGCGGTACGAACCCCACGCGCCCTGATACGCCCGGCGGCGATGGCCCCCGGCACCGCGGTACTGCGTAATGCCTGGGAGTTTCACGATGTTCATGACCGGCCGCCTGGCTTTTTCGACAATGGCCCTTCTGCTCTTCGGCATTCCCGCCGCCGCCCAAAGCGGCCCCGATATTCCGGAGCCGATGGTGTTCGACATGATCCGCCCGCTGACCGCCAAGGCGGGCGAGATCGAGGTCAACGCGCTGGCGCAGCGCGACCTGACCGGGCCACGCGGCGAACTGGAATGGGCCCCCGAGGTCGAACTGGCGGTGGCGGACGGCTTTGCGGTCGAACTGGAACTGCCGCTCATCGATAGCCGCGTGGTCCAGTACAAGATGGGGCTTCAGAAGCGACTGGGCAGCTTCCGGGGCGGGCGGAGCGTGCACGGCGTCCAGTATCTGGGGCTGCACGACCGAGAGGAGGGCGGCTGGACCTCGACCCTGTTATGGCTGCTCGGCAATCGCTTCGGCGAGCGGTGGAGCACGATGACGATGCTGGGCGTCGGCGACGTGACCTTACGCGAGGGCAACGAGACGGGGACGATCATCAACCACTCGACCTTCTACGACGTGAATCCCGACACGGTGCTGGGCCTGGAGATGAACCGGCAGAATGGGCAGGGCGCCTATTGGCTGCTGATGCCGCAGGTGCATCGTGCGATCGGCAAGCTGGGGGTGCAGGGCGGCGTCGGCGCGGAAAAGGCACGCGGCGAGCGGTTCCGGCCGCGTTTGGGCTTGCGCCTGATCCGCGAGCTGTGATGGAGACGCCCTGCCAAGAACGTGGGGCCAGGAACGTGGGGCAAAATGGGAGACACGGCATGACCATCGCGCTGATCTGCCTCGATGCGGACGATACGCTCTGGCACAATATGCGCCACTTTGCGGCGACCGAGGAGGCCCTGGTCGGCCTGCTCGCCCCCTTTGCCGAGGCGCGCGTCGCCCGCGCCACGCTGGAGGCGTGCGAGGCGCGCAACCTGAGGCTCTATGGCTATGGGGCCAAGGGCTTCACCCTGTCGATGATCGAGACGGCGGTGGAATTGGCGGGGCCGACCCTGCCCACCGACCTGATCGCACGCGTGCTGGAAGCGGGGCGGCAGTTGCTGGCGCATCCGGTCGAACTGCTCGACGGTATCGCCGACACGGTCGAGGCGTTGCGCGAGCGGGGGAAGCTGGTGCTGGTGACGAAGGGCGACCTGCTGCATCAGGAAGCGAAGCTGGCGGCGTCCGGATTGGGTTCGCATTTCGATGACGTGGCGATCGTCAGCGACAAGACGCCGGATACCTTCCGGGGCATCTTCGCCCGCCACGGTGTCGCGCCTGAACAGGCGGTGATGGCCGGGGACTCGATGCGTTCCGACATACTGCCCGCGCTGGCCGCAGGCGCCTGGGCTGCGTTCATCCCGCAACCGCTGGCATGGAGCCATGAAGCAGGCGACGCGCCGGTCGACCATCCCCGCTTCCGCCAGTTGGAGCGACTGGGCGACCTGCCCGCGTGGATCGACACGATCGGCTGATTTTTCCTCCCCTGTAAGGGCAGGTGGCAGACCGAAGGCCTGACGGAGGGGGGGCGCCATCAGATAGGGAAACCGCCCTTGCGACCGGGTACACCCATCCACCCCGGCGGTCTCCCTCCCCCTATGGGGGAGGAATAGGTCCCCGATCAGCCCGGATCGCTTTCCTCACCGACGATCACGCCGGGCGTGGCTTCCCCGCCGCCATGGGCAAAGCCGTTGCGGTGGATACGCACGCCGGCCGTCGACACCGGCGTGGGCTTCGCATCGGGAGCCCCGGCCATGGCCTCGGCCCGTTGCTCGCCACGGTGGATGGTCACGCCGTACATCGCCTCGGCCATCGGCGCGGCGGCGGGGTTCTGGACGGCAACGGGAACGGGAACGGGAATGTTCGGCTCTACCCCCGCATAATCCTGGCGGAAGGACAGGTCGCGCTCCAGCGCCCCGCGCCAGCGATAGAAGATATGCGTGCCGACCGAGCCGATCCGGCTGAGGCTGGAGGCCCACCAGGGCAGAACGTAGTTGGCGTGATAGAAGGTCGCGGCCCCCACCGGCGCATAGACCAATCCGGCGAGAGCGGCCTGCGCCACGGCGGCGGCGCGGTTCCAGGCTGCGGGGTCACGGGGTTGCAGCATCGATCCGTCGCAGGTGAAGCTGAACTGGCAACCCGTCGAGCGCTCCGATCCCTGATAGACGACGCCGCAGATGCTTTTGGGAAAGGCGCGGTCGCGCACGCGGTTGAGGACGACCTGCGCCACCGCGCGTTGCCCGTCGATCGGTTCGGAGCGGGCTTCGTAATAGATGGCGGCGGTCAGGCATTCGGCGGCGCGGGCGGCGTCTTGCGCCGAGCGGGCGATGCCGGAAAAGGCGGGGGCGGCGGCCATCTCGATCGGGGTATTGCCGGTCAGCGTTTCGGGCAGGTCGCTGTCGGGCACGTCGAGCGCGAGCTGGCGCAGCAGCGTCCGCGCGGTCGGCGGCGGCACGTCCAGCGTCAGCCGGGCGGGCGGATGCCGCGACGGGGTGCACGACGTCGCGATCGCCAGCGTCGCCACCAACATCAACCAGCGCAGCACGTTCTTCCTGTTCCCAACCCGTTGCCCCATGACGGCGCATTACCGGGTTGGGGGTTAGGAAGCGGTTAAGTCACCGAAAACGGACATATCCCCTGGAACGCGTCCGTTCGTCGGCTATCAGAAACGCGCGCCCAATTCCACGCCGTAGAAACGCGGCTCGCCCGCGATATAGGTCGGCGCGCTGAAGGTGCCGCCGGTGTTGCCCGCATCGATCAGATAGCGCTTGTTGGTCAGGTTGCGCGCGAAGCCGCCGACATGGAAACCCCCGTCCGCCCCGAACTCGACGCCGGCGCGCAGATTGACCAGCGTATAGTCGCCCTGCGAGATCGCCTCGCTATTGGGCAGCTCGAAATAGACCTTGGACCGATAGGTGGCGCTGGGCGTCGCATAGAAGGTCGCGGAGGACCGCAGCGGCACGCGCAGCGTCGCGCCGCCCGAGGCGGTCGTGTCGGGTTGCAGGCGGAAACGATTGCCCGCGAACACGCCATTGGCGGGATCGTCGGCGATGCCGCCATCGATATAGGCGAAGCTGCCGAACAGGCTGAGCCAGCGCTGCACCGCCCAGTTCGCCTCCAGCTCGACCCCGACATTGTTCGCCGAGCCCGCGCTGCGCGTCACGGTCCGTCCGCCCTCGAAGACGGTGACCTGGAAGCCCTTATACTGCTGATAGAAGACCGAGGCCGCGCCGCTGAACGCGCCGATCCGCCCCTTGATGCCGCCTTCGTAATTCCACACGTCTTCCTGCGGTACGATCTGAAGCCGGGGGATCGCGCCCGAATTGGCGATGGTCAGCGGGACGATCCGCTGGGCGTCGAGCTGTACCACGGGCGAACGGCGGCCCTTGCTGACCGTCGCATAGACGTTCACGCCGCCGCCCAGCCGATAGAGCGCGTTGAAGCGCGGCAGGATCGCGGCATAGCTGCGTTGCGCCTCGAAGACCTGCCCCTTGGTATTGGCCGCGCCCAGCAGGCTGGTGAACAGCCCCGCCGCCGCCAGAAGGCGGCTGTCCGGCATGACATTGCTATAGCCCGAGCGGCGATCCTCGATCAGCACCCGCGCGCCCGCCGTCAGTTCCAGCGCGGGGACGGGAATCCAGGTCGCGTCGGCGAACATCGAATAGGTGTTGTCGCGACCGAAATTGGTGAAGCTGGCGCTATAGGGCACCATGGTCGCCGTGCCGCGCGACAGGATCGCGGTGGCGCGGGCGCCGGGGATGGTGCCGTCGGGCGCGACGCAGGCGGTGCCGGTCGGCAGGCCCGCCGCGCCGAGCAACTGCCGCACCGGCGCGAAGTCGCTCGCGGTCGAGCAGGCGAGATAGGTGCCTTCCTCGGTCGAGAAGGGCACCCGCTGCTGCCCATTCTCGAAAAAGGCGTTCCACCCGATCGAGGCGCGGTAATGCGCGCCGTCGAAGGCGAATCGGCTTTCATGGCTCCACTGGTCGCCCTTGGCGTCCTCGCCGAATTCCAAATACCAGGCGGGGCCGCCATCGGCGTCGAAAATCTCCAGCGCGTCGAACCGGCGATAGCCGTTGACCGTGGTGAAGGTGATGCCCGGCGCGACATCCACCGCGACCGTCAGGTTCGCGTCATAGACGTTGCGGGTCAGTCCCAGCTTGCGCCGCCCCAGCACCTCGGCGGAGAAGGGCGAGCCCGACAGCTCGGCATAGCCATAATCGCCGGTCTGCCCGCCGGTGGGGGCGAAGACGCGGCTCTTGAACGCGGTGCCCGGATTGCGCTGTCCGTCAT
>Ga0308159_1005499_pt1 | contig 10688 bp, 8 predicted proteins | sample PhyCR1_FD_201040 | JGI IMG/M metagenome (GOLD analysis project Ga0308159, IMG submission 201040) | Phyllosphere microbial communities from UC Gill Tract Community Farm, Albany, California, United States - DLSLC.R1 | ecosystem: Host-associated > Plants > Phyllosphere > Unclassified | place: USA...
TGCGCGCCAGGCGGCGGAGCGCTGTCGTTGCCGCGCGGCTGCCCTCGCCGACATAGGCCTCGTGGTAGTCCTCGATTTTCGCGGGGTCGTAGAGGTAGTTGACCATGAAGCCGAGTGCTTCCTTCTGGCCCTTCTCCGACGTATCGCCACGCCAGTTAATGCGCTCGACACGCGCGCCGTTGGAGAGGTGGAAGTGGCCGACCGGGTCGCGCGCCCGGCGGCCGCCGCGGCCGGTTTCCAGCACCAGGTAGCGGGCGCACAGCCGGGTCAGCACCGGCTCCGCCTTACCGATCCAGGGCAGCGCCAGTGGCAGGCGCGCGGCCAGCAGCTGGTTCAGCGCGCCGGTGCCATCCGGCACCTTGGCGGCCTCAGCCAGCAGGCGGCCTTCCTCCTCCGTCAGCAGGTCCGGCGTCGCCTTCACCTCTTCCAGCCAACGGCGGAAGCCGGGGATGGGGGAGAGGGTGGAATAGGCCTTCAGGTTGCGCAGTTCTTCCGACAGCAGCGCGACGACGCGCTTGATCAGCGAATTCCCAAAGGAGATGCCATCCAGCCCGCGCTGGCAGTTGTTGATGGAATAGAAGATGGCGGTGTCCGCCTTGCGCGGGTCCAGCACCGGCGCCTTCTCGTCCAGCAGCTTCTGGACGGAGCCGGAAAGGCCTTCGACCAGCGCGACCTCGACGAAGATCAGCGGCTCCTCCGGCATGCGGGGGTGGAAGAAGGCGTAGCAGCGGCGGTCCGAATCCAGGCGGTTCTTCAGGTCCCGCCAGGTGCGGATGCGGTGCACCGCCTCATAGCCCACCAGCTTCTCCAACAGCGCGGCGGGGCTCTGCCAGTCGATGCGGCGCAGCTCCAGGAAGCCGAGGTCGAACCAACTGGCCAGCAGGCCGCGGAGGTCGGTCTCCATGGCGCGCATCATCGGGTCCTTGCCCATCAGACGCAGCAGGTCCGCCCGCATGTCGACCAAAAACTTCATGCCGTCCGGGATGCTGGTGAACTGCGTCAGCAGCTTCACCCGCGGCGGCTCCAGCGCCAAGCGCAGGGCGGCCTTGGCGGCACCGCGCTCGGCGATGTCCTGCGCGGCGGTGACCTGCGCCATCGCCTTCTCCACCGCGGCGATGTCCGAATCGAAGCTGGCCAGCGCTTGCAGGAAGGCCAGCCGTTCCGTCTCCGGCGCCGTCTGGTAGGATTGGGCGAGGCCGGCGGCGCGGTTGCGGGCGGAAATCTCGCCGCCCCGCGCTTCCAGGCACGCCCGCATGCGGCCTTCCCAGGACGCGTCGGCCGCCGGGCCCGTCACCGTGGAGGCCATGTCACGCCAGAGCAGCGTGACCCGCTTCATGGCCCGGTCGAAGAAACCGGATTCGGGCAGGACGGCAACGTCGGACATGCGGAAACCCCTCTTGGTGCCTGGGGGGCGGCCCGCCCAGGCTGAAACCTGGAGAAATATATGGTGAGGATGATGCCTCACGCCCAGCCGGCTGGGAAGCATTCTTGCCGGCCTCTCTCTCCGGTGATGGGAACATCGCAGAGGAAGGTTGGTTTATCATGACCGCGACGTCGTTTCCGCCAGGCTCCAGGCTGGGCGGATGTGATCCAGCAGGTCCTCGGCCACCAGCGCCGCGCTGGTGGGGGCCGCGCACGCCACGTCCGCCAGGGCCAGCCGGCCTGCAGCGGCATGGAGCCACACAGCGGCACAGGCAGCCTCGAAAGGCGGCAGGTGTTGCGCCAGCAGGCCGCCGCACAGCCCGGCCAGTACATCGCCACTGCCGGCCGTCGCCAGGGCGGCGGGCGCATCGGCATTGATGGCCACCCTGCCACCCGGCGCGGCGATCAGGGTGTCCGATCCCTTGAGCACCACCACTGCGCCGGTGGCCGCCGCCGCCCGCCGCGCATCCTCAAGCCGGTCGCCCCCCGGCTGACCGAAGACCTTGGCGAATTCACCGGCATGCGGGGTCAGGATGGCAGCGCCGCGCAGTTGCTCCGGCTGGCCCGCGGCGGCCGTCAGCGCGCCGCCATCGGCGACCACCTGGCGGCCGGCCTCTACCACCCGCCGCAGCAGCGCCACCGTCTCCGGCCGCGCTGGCAGGCCTGGGCCGATGATCCAGGCATTGCGGCGTGTATCCTCCCGCAGGTCCTCGGGCGGCGGCGGGGAGACCAGCAGGCCCGGCTCGCCCTGGCGGAACAGCATCGCGGTCGCTGCGTCCTCCGCCGCCAGGGTCACCAGCCCGGCGCCGGCCCGGCGGGCGGCCATGGCGGCCAGCCGTGCCGCCCCCGGCATGGCGGCGCCGCCCGGCACCGTCACATGCCCATGGCTGAACTTGTGGTCCGCCGCGCCGCGCACCGGCAGGCGCCACAGGCCCGGCGCATTGCGGAAGGCCCGTGGCCCGATGCCACCCAGCACCGATGCCGGCAGGCCGATATCGGCCAGCACCACCTCGCCGCACAGGTCACGCCCCGGCAGCAGCAGGTGGCCCGGCTTCATCCGGAAGAACGTCACGGTCAACGCCGCCTGGGGCGCGAAGCCGCGCACCGCCCCGGTGGCGCCGTCGATGCCGGACGGCACATCCACCGCCACCAGCGGCACCCGCACCGCGCGCAGTAGCGCCGCCACCCCCTCCTCCAGCGGCCGGTCGAGCCCCGCGCCGAACAGCGCATCGATCACCAGCCCAGCCCGGTCGAGTTCCGCCCTTGCAAACGGCACCACCGGCCCGCGCCACCGAGCTGCCGCCCACGCCGCATCGCTGCCCGGCCGTGGCGGCGCCGATGCCGCGACTGCCACCGGCCAGCCCGCACGCTCCAGCCACCGCGCGGCCACATAGCCATCGCCACCATTATGGCCAGGGCCAGCCAGCACCAGCACCCGGCACGGCCGGAACCACCGCCGCACCGCCCGCGCCACCGCCGCCCCGGCCGCCTCCATCAATACCGGGCCGGATACGCCCACCTCCCCAGCCATGCGGTCCGCCCTGGCCATCTCTCGCGGCGTCAGCAGTTCCAGAGGGGTTTCGGGCTGGGACATCAGGCGAGACTTCTCCATCAGGGCAGGCATCGGAAGGTGCGGCGATCCCCTCCTCGGGTCTAACGCCGAGAGGTCCCCAACGTCTTTTGCATTTTGGGCGTAAGGGCCGGCGGGGCGTCTGTTCGGAGAAAAGCGGGAAGGCCGGGGGAAGGAATTCCCCCGGACCCCCATCTTTTCTTTCTTCGAGTTTTCCGGGCACGGCTGCTGATGGGTCGGGCCTGCTAGACGGCTGGGCGCGCCGGAGGTCCTAGACCTCCGGCGACTGAGGGTTCAGCTCGCGTGGCCTACTGATAAATCACCAAGCAGCGTCCGCTTTCAGTCCGGCAGCACCACACCAAACTCGCGGAAAGAAAGAAGGGGTCCGGGGAATTCTTTCCCCGGCCTTCTCCCCCCCTGAGTCAGCAAGCACCCGAGGTGCCATCACGCCGGGCGCCCTGCCCAAGGCTTGGGCAGCAACATGCCGTACTATCGCGGCGTGTTCGTTGTTTCACCCCATGCACCATCTGGCGTGGCATTTGCTTGATCGGGCCCAGGCCCCCCTGTTGGGGCCGGGAGCAGGATGGGCATGGCAGCGATGGAACGGCCGTTCGTCGAGATCGACGGCGTCTCGATGCGGTATGGCGGCACCGAGGGCACGCTGGCGTTGAAGGATGCCAGCCTGAATGTCGGCCGGGGCGAGTTCGTGGCGGTGGTCGGGCCATCGGGCTGTGGCAAGTCCACGTTGATGCGCTTGGTGACCGGGTTGTGGCCGTGTTCCGCCGGCAGCGTCATCGTCGCGGGGCGGGAGGTGGACAAGCCGCTGTCGATGGCCGGCATGGCCTTCCAGAACCCGACCTTGCTGCCGTGGCGGACCATCCTGGACAATGTGATGCTGCCGCTGGAGGTGGTGGAGCCGCACCGCCGCCAGTTGCGCGCCCAGCGCGCGATGTACGAGGAGAAGGCGCGCAAGCTGCTGGCCATGGTCGGCCTGGCGGGGTTCGAGAAGAAGTTCGCTTATGAGCTGTCCGGCGGCATGCAGCAGCGTGCCAGCCTGTGCCGCGCGCTGATCCACGACCCGCAATTGCTGATGCTGGATGAGCCGTTCGGCGCGCTGGACATCTTCACGCGGGAGGATTTGTGGGAGCAGTTGCAGCAGGTCTGCGTCACGCTGAAGCCCACGGTCATCCTGGTGACGCACGATTTGAAGGAAGCGGTGTTCCTGGCGGACCGGGTGCTGGTCATGTCCTCCCGCCCCGGGCGCATTCTGGCGGAGCGGCGCGTGCCCTTCCCGCGCCCGCGCAGGCTGGAGGACACCTACACCCCCGAGTTCCAGGCCCTGGTGCATGAGTTGCGGGACCACATCAGTGCCGCCCGCAAGGGCGAGGAGATCCCCGATGCCGCGTGACGTCATGCCCGCGCCCGCCGCCACGCCGCGCAAGGGCGAGGCGAATGCCCGCCGCGTGGAGGCGATGATCGCCGCCGCCCGCCGCCGCCGCCGGCTGCAGACGCTGCTGCCCTGGCTGATCCTGCTGGGCACCTGCCTGGTGTGGGAGGCGGTGGTCAGGGCGATGGAGATCCCGGCCTTCGTGCTGCCCGCGCCCAGCGCCATCGGCGCCAGCATGGTGAAGTGGTGGTGGCCGCTGCTGGACAATGCCTGGCAGACCCTGCTGACCACGCTGGTCGGCTTCGCGCTGGCCATCGTGTTCGGCCTGGTCCTGGGGGTGGCGATCGGCAGTTCCGCGTTGCTGTATCACGGGCTTTACCCGCTGCTGATCGGCTTCAACTCGGTGCCCAAGGTGGCGGTGGTGCCGATCCTGGTCATCTGGTTCGGCATCGGCGCCGTGCCGGCGATCATCACCGCCTTCCTGATCAGCTTCTTCCCGATCGTGGTGAACGTCGCTACCGGCATCGCCACGGTGGAGCCGGAGTTGCGGGACGTGCTGCGGGCGCTCGGTGCCCGGCCGGTGGATATCATCCGCAAGGTGGGGCTGCCGCGGGCGATGCCGTATTTCTTCGCGTCGCTGAAGATCGCCATCACCGTCGCCTTCGTCGGCTCCATTATGTCGGAGACGGTGGCGGCCAATTCCGGAATCGGCCACCTGATGATGGTGGCCTCCAGCCGCTTCGACGTGCCGCTGGTCTTCGCAGGGCTGGTGGTGACGGGGGTAATGGGCGTGTTGATGTACGCCCTGGCGGTGATGGTGGAGCAGCGCACCACCGGCTGGGCGATGCGCGGACAGGCCGAGCAGCAGGTCAGCCCGATGGGTGGGGCATGAGCTTAACGATAATAGATAGTTTGTTTACGTTCTATTAACTATTCTTCCGCTTAATGAGATGGCGGGATGCCCCCGCGGCTCTCGTTAAGGAAGATGAGACTTGGCTTTGTCCTTCACCGCGTCGACCCTCCTGGCCGGCGACGATCTCATGCGGCCCTACTACACCTGGAACAAGGGTAGCCTGCAGCCGACGCTGGTGACCTACAGCTTCGCCTCGGCCGGCGGCGGCTTCAACTACGTGGGCGAGGCGACCGGCTCTAGCATCTCGTTCAATGCCGCCCAGCAGCAGGCGGCGCGCCAGGCGCTGGATGCCTGGGGTTCCGTCTCCGGCATCCACTTCGTCGAGGTGCCGGACGTCTATGCCGGCACCGGCATCGACCTGCGCTTCCGCATGGCCTGGATGAAGAGTGGCGGCACGCTGGGGGAGGCAACGTACCCGACCTACGGAGACGTCACCCTCAATCAGATCCCCTATGGCTGGCACGACCTGCTGCCCGGCAGCGAAGGCTACTGGGTGCTGCTGCACGAGATCGGCCACGCGCTCGGCCTGAAGCACCCGTTCGGCGGCTCCCCCACCCTGAGTGCCGCGCAGGACAATACCGATACCACGGTCATGGCCTATCTGCCCTGGGGACAGAAGCCACCCTCCAGCCTGCGCGGCGCCGATATCGAGGCCATCCAGTTCCTCTACGGCACCCAGCAGGCGGAAGATGTCTTCCATATCCAGTGGAGTTGGGACGCCACCCGCCACGGCATTCGCCACCAGGGCAATGACAGCAGCCAGACCATCAACGGGACCGAGCTGCGTGACATCATCGTCGGCGCCGGCGGCAACGACACGCTGTACGGCTATGGCGGGGACGACGTCATCGCGGCCGGCTGGGGCACCAACACGGTCTTTGGCGGGCTGGGGCGCGATACCCTGCTGACCGGCCTGTTCCGGCTGGAAGCAGGTCTCTCCATCACCAGTACCGGGCGCGAGTACAGCAACGGCACGTCCTACGGCAGCATCGCCGGGCGGCTGACCGGCGGAGGCGAGGACACCACCTTCTCGCAGATCCAGGCGGTCGAGTTCGTCGACGGCAGGCTGGTTTACGATGACACCGACCCGGTGGCGCAGGTCGTCCGCCTGTACCAGGCGGCGTTGGGCCGCCAGCCCGATGCGGCGGGGCGGGAGGACGGGACGGCCACGCTGCTGGCAGGCCATTCCCTGGCCGCCCTCGCTTCCAATTTCCTGGACAGCCCCGAGTTCCTGGCCCGCTTCGGCCGGCCGGACGATACCGGCTTCATCCACCGGGCTTACGAACAGGCGCTAGGCCGGCAGGCGGACGCGGAAGGGCTGGCGTTCTGGCAGGCCAAGCTGGCCGGTGGCGTCAGCCGCGCCGAGATGCTGACCGGCTTCAGCGAAAGCGCGGAGAACCGTGGCCTGACTGCCCCGCTCCTCGCCAACGGGCTGTGGGACGCGGACGACCAGGCCGTGGAAGCCGCGCGGTTGTACCAGGCCGTGCTCGGCCGGCTGCCGGAGCAGGCCGGGATGCGCTTCTGGATCGACTATCTCGATACCGGCGCCTCGCTGAGCTCGGCCGCCGGCCGCTTCGCCGAAAGCCCCGAGTTCCAGGCCCGCTTCGCCGCCAGCGACGATGCCAGCCTGATCCGCGTGGTCTACGCCAACACGCTGGGACGTGCGCCCGAGGAAGCCGGCTTCAACTTCTGGATGGGGAAGCTCGCCGGCGGCATCTCGCGCGGCGACATGATTGTCGGCTTCAGCGAGAGTCCGGAATTCATCCAGCACCATCTCGGCATGCTGGAGACCGGCATCACCTTCGCCTGATAGCCATCGCCTGACACCGATAGCAGCGCCCTTGCATCCCGGCCCGGGCGCCGCCAACCTCCGCGCCAAGAATCGAGCGAAGGAAGGACGCGGCATGATCGGCGTGGATTGGGGCACCAGCAGCTTCAGGGCCTGGCGCCTGGGCGCGGATGGCGGAATTCTGGATCGCGTCTCCGCCCCGCGCGGCATCCTCACCGTGGAGGCCGGTACCTTCGAATCCGTCTTGCGGGAACTGGTCGGCCCCTGGCTGCAGGCCGGGGAGGACACCATCCTGGTCTGCGGCATGGCCGGCAGCCGCCAGGGCTGGAAGGAAGCCGCCTACCTGCCCTGCCCCGCCGACGCTGCCGGCCTGGCCCGCGCGCTGACGCCGGTGGAGTTCGCTGGCGCGCGCTGCTTCCTCGTCCCCGGCCTTTCCGCCCGCGACGAGCAGGGCGTGCCCGAAGTGATGCGGGGGGAGGAGACCAAGATCCTCGGCCTGCTGGACCGGCTGCCGCCGGGCCGCAACGTCATCCTCAGCCCCGGCAGCCACAGCAAATGGGCCATCGTGCAGGACGGCACGGTGCTGTCCTTCCTCAGCCAGTTCACCGGCGAAGCCTTCGCGGTGCTCTCCACCCACACCATCCTGGCCCGTACGCTGGACAAGTCCGCGCCGATGGACTGGGCCGCCTACGATGAAGGCCTGGCCCGCGCCCGGCAGCCCGGCGGCCTGCTGCACCACCTGTTCGGCATGCGCGCGCGCGGCCTGTTCGGCGAACTGGCGGATGCGTCCGCCGCCTCCTACCTCTCCGGCATCCTGCTGGGGCACGAGGTGGTGGCGACGCTGCCGGAAGGCACCAGCCACGTCTTTCTGGTCGGCGACGGTGGCATGATGGCGCGCTACGCCCGCGCCCTGGCCCATGCCGGCGTCACCACCACCGAAGTGCCGGAAGAGGCCGCGGCCGCCGGCCTGTGGCATATCGGCCAGAGCCTTGGCCTGGAGACCACCCGATGAGCAATGCCCTGCGCCCCTGGCTGGACCGCTGCCCGCTGGTTGCCATCCTGCGCGGCCTGAAGCCCGAGGAAGCCATCGCCATGGGCGAGGCGATCGTCGGCAACGGCATCCCCGTGCTGGAAGTGCCGCTGAACAGCCCGCAACCGCTGGAAAGCATCCGCCTGCTGGCCGAGCATTTTGGCGAGAACGCCCTGGTCGGCGCCGGCACGGTGATCGACCCCGCCGATGTCGCCCGCATCGCCGCCGTGGGTGGCCGGCTGATCGTCACCCCGCATGCCGACCCGGCGGTAACCCGCGCGGCCAAGGAACACGGCCTGTTGGCCGTGCCCGGCTTCTTCACCCCCACCGAGGCCTTTTCTCTTCTCGCCGCGGGCGCGGACGGACTGAAGCTGTTCCCGGCCGAGGCGGCCTCCCCCGCCGTGCTGAAGGCGATGCTGGCGGTGCTGCCGAAGGGCACGCCCATTCTGCCCGTCGGCGGCATCGGCGTGACCAACATGGAGCCCTGGAAAGCCGCCGGCGCCGCTGGCTTTGGCATCGCCTCCGCCCTCTTCAAGCCGGGCGACGCACCGGCCGATGTGGCGGAGCGTGCCAAGGCCCTGCGCGCCGCCTGCGGCTGAACCGCCACGTTGCGAGAAATCCGCTCCTCGGCGTCGCAGGCCCCCACGGCCCCCATGGCGAAAACGTTTCGCCTTAGCTAGGAAGATTCGCCCGGCACCCGCCGGTGCTCCCTGCCACCCCGGCCCGGTGGCGGGCGACCCTGCGACGCGCGAGTGGAACGGACATGTTTATCCAGGTCGGCGATGCGCTTCTGCATTGTGTCGTGGAGGGGCCTGCCACTGCGCCACCCCTGCTGCTGCTGCACTCCATCGGCACGTGCCACAGCATCTGGTCCCCCCAGGTTTCCGCCCTCGGCCAACGCTTCCGCCTGATCCGCCCCGACCTGCGTGGCCACGGGCTGAGCGAGATCACCCCCGGGGACTATTCCATGGCTAGCCTGGCGCAGGATGCCCTGGCGCTGCTGGATGCGCTGGGCATCCGTCAGGCCCATGTGGCCGGCCTTTCGCTCGGCGGCCGCATCGCCCAGCAGATCGCCGCCGATGCGCCGGAGCGCGTGCTCTCCCTGCTGCTGGCCGGTACGGCGCTGGACTTCCCGGACAAGCCGACCTGGAACACCCGCATGGACGCCGTGGCGCGGGACGGCACCATCGCCCTGGCCGATGCGGTGATGCCGCGCTGGACGGTGGACCCCACCCTGCCCTCCTCCCTCGGCCTGCGCCGCATGCTGCTGCGGACCGACCGCACCGGCTATAACGGTGCCGCCGCCGCGCTGCGCGATGCGGCGCCGCAGGACGTGGCCGGGCGCATCCACGCCCCCTGCACCATCCTGGTCGGCGAGCGCGACGTCGTGGTCCCAGCCACGACCACCCAGGCCCTGCACGCTGCCATCCCCGCCGCCACACTCAGCCCCATTGCCGGCGGCGGCCACATCCCCACCTATGAGGCCGCCGAGGCGCTGACGGCCGCCATGCTGGCCCACTACGACCGGCTGGGCCTGGGGTAGAGGCGGTGGTGGCGTGGAAGGGAGGAAGGCCGGGGAAGGAATTCCCCGGGCCCCATCTTCTTTTTTCGAGTTTCTCGGACCGGGCTGTTGAGCGGGTGCACTTGAGCGATGGGTGGGTGCGCCGAAGGTCTCGGACCTCTGGCGACTGATGGTCCAGCCCGCGTGGCCCATTTTAGATACCAGCAGGTGGTGTGCGTCTTGGTCCTGCAGCGCCACGCCAAACTTGCAGAAGGAAGAGGGATCAAACCTATAGGTTTGACGGGGGATTCATGCCCCAGCCTTCTCACTCATTGGCAGTAGCCACAAACGCAAACAGGGGCCCCTCTCGGGACCCCTGTCTACTCAGACGAAAGCGGTTCGTGCGGCGGGTTCAGGCGGCGCGCAGGGCCCGCGGCAGGTCCGCCACGGCCTTGTCGATCAGCGCCGCGTCGGCCTGGGCGTCCAGGCGTTCGGCGATCACGGTGCGGGCGGCGGCGGCGGCGATGTCGGCGGCGGTGTTGCGGACTTCGGCGACGGCGCTGGCTTCGGCGGCGTGGATGCGGTCCATCGCCATCCGCTCGCGGCGCTTGGCGGAGGCTTCGGCCTCCGCGGCGGCGGCGGCGGAGAGGCGCTCGGCCTCGACCTTGGCGCGGGCCAGGGTCTGCTCGGCTTCCACCAACGCGGCAGCGCGGTCGGCTTCAGCCTGGCGCAGCATGGCTTCGGCTTCGGTGCGCAGGCGGGCGGCCTCATCCAGGTCGGCGCGGATCTTGGCGCCGCGGGCGTCGAGCGCCGTGGTCGCCTTGGCCCACACCGTCTTCGCCGCCAGGGCGACGAAGATGACGAAGGAGACGGCGACCCAGAAGGTCGGGTTCAGGTAGAAATGGTCGTAGTGGTGCATCTCGCCCTCCCTTACGCGCGGCCGCGGGTGGCCAGCTCACGCTGGACGGCGGCTTCGATGGCGGCCGGCTCGTTCAGGCCGGACAGGCGCTTGACCAGCGCATCGGCCGTGTCGGTCGCCACTTCGCGCAGCGCGCCCATGGCGGCGTCGCGGGCGG
>Ga0308159_1005500_pt1 | contig 10688 bp, 7 predicted proteins | sample PhyCR1_FD_201040 | JGI IMG/M metagenome (GOLD analysis project Ga0308159, IMG submission 201040) | Phyllosphere microbial communities from UC Gill Tract Community Farm, Albany, California, United States - DLSLC.R1 | ecosystem: Host-associated > Plants > Phyllosphere > Unclassified | place: USA...
ACCGGCGGCGGCAGTGCGGTCCGTGGCACCGCAGCGTGACGCGGCCGACACTGCGCGGGCCCGCCGACCGTGCCGTAACATCCACCGCGATGCCCGCGCCCAGCCTCTGCCCCTCCTGCCGCCAGCCCGCCGAGAACCACCGTTTCGCCGCGCGCGACGGCGCGGACCTGCACATCGACCTGTGCTTCGCCTGCCAGGGCCTGTGGTTTGATCCGCAGGAGAACACGCGGCTCGCGCCGGCCGCGGTGCTGGAGCTGTTCGGGCTGCTGCACCGGCACCGCGGCGACGCGCACCGCCCGCTCGCCGATCGCATGCAGTGCCCGCGCTGCGCGAAGGCGCTGGAGCCGGGGTTCGACCTGGGCCAGGGCGGGCGCTACCGCACCTACCGCTGCGCGGCGCGCCACGGCCGCTTCAGCACCTTCGGCGCCTTCATGGTGGAGAAGGGCTTCGTGCGCCACCTCTCATCGCTGGAGATCGATGCGCTGGCCGACCGCGTCGGCACCATCGCCTGCACGGCCTGCGGCGGCGCGGTGGACATCCGCAACGACCACGCCTGTCCCTACTGCCGCTCGGCCCTGTCGCTGCTCGATCCGCAGGCCGTGGACAAGGCGCTCGACCGCCATGCCCGCGCCGCGCGGGCGGGGGCGGAGCCCGCCCGGCCCGAGGCCCTGGCCGACGCGCTCATCGCGATGGAACGCGACCGGGAGCGCGAGCGCCGGGAGCGCCAGCGCGAGGCCTTCACCTCCACCACCTCCGAGCGGTTCGACCTGCTGTCGGCCGGGGTGGAGCTGGTCTGGTCGCTGCTGAAGCGCTGACCGGGTCCGGGATCAGCGGCCGCGCCGCAGGTTCAGCAGCGCGTAGAGGACGATCGCCCCGAAGGTCGCGGTACCGATGCCGCCCAGCGCGAAGTCGCCGAACTTCAGCGTGAAGTCGCCCGTGCCGATGATCAGCGTGATCGCCGCCACGATGAGGTTCTTGTTGTCGGAGAAGTCCACGCGGTTGTCCACCCAGATCTTGGCGCCGGCCACGGCGATGAGGCCGAACACCACGATCGAGACGCCGCCCATCACCGGCAGCGGGATCGCCTGGATCAGCGCTCCGAACTTCGGCGAGAAGCCCAGCACCAGCGCGATCAGGCCGGCCACGAGGAACACGGCGGTGGAATAGATCTTGGTGGCGGCCATCACGCCGATGTTCTCGGCGTAGGTGGTGACGCCCGTGCCGCCCACCGCGCCGCTGGCCATGGTGGCGATGCCGTCACCGATGAAGGCGCGGCCCATGTAGCGGTCGAGATTGCGGCCGGTCATGGCCGTGACGGCCTTCACGTGGCCGAGGTTCTCGGCCACCAGGATCACGGCCACGGGCGCGATCAGCAGCATGGCCGGCGCGCTGAACACGGGCGCGGCGAAGCGCGGCAGGCCCAGCCAGGGCGCGGCCAGCACGCCGGAGAGGTCCATCGGCTTGCCCAGCCCCAGGCCGTTGGTGAGCAGCGCGTACAGCACGCTGGCGGCGATCAGGCCGACGAGGATCAGCAGCCGCTGCAGCATGCCGCGCGTGAGCACGGCGACCAGGCCCACGCACACGAAGGTGGCGGCCTGCATCCAGCTCTCGAAATTGCTGGCGGCCATGTTCTTGATGGGCACCTGCGCGAGGTTGAGGCCGATCACCGCGACCACCGCGCCCGTCACCACGGGCGGCATGCAGCGCTCGATCCAGCCCGTGCCCACGGCCTGCACGATGGCGCCGATCAGGGTGTAGACCAGGCCGCAGGCGATGATGCCGCCCAGCGCCACGGCCATGTTGGCGTTCGGGCCCGGGCCGGTGTAGCCGCTGGCGGCGATCACCACGCCGATGAAGGCGAAGCTCGAACCCAGGTAGCTCGGCACGCGGCCGCCCGTGACGAGGAAGAAGATCAGCGTGCCCAGGCCGCTCATCAGGATCGCGACGTTCGGATCGAAACCCATGAGGATCGGCGCGAGCACCGTGGCGCCGAACATGGCGATCACGTGCTGCACGCCCATGGCGGCGGTGTGCCCCCAGGGCAGGCGCTCGTCGGGGGCGACCACGGCGCCCTCGGCGGGCGAAACCCGCCGCCAGCGGGTGAAGTACGGGGAAGAGGGGGTAGGCACGGCGATGGGCTCCTTGGGCGTCCGGTGGATCGGGTGGGGGCATTCCGTCCGGGCAGGGCAGGGCCCCGCCCGTGCGGTGGATTGAAAAAGGGGAGGTGGGTGAAGCGTGGCGAGTGTAGGCGCTGGCGCCCCCGGCCCACGCGTGCGTAGGAATGGGACGACCCGTGCAGCGGAATGCCTGCGGTAAGGTGGGCCGTCCTTTCCCGCCACCTTCCGAACGACCGGGCCACGCAGCGTGCCAACGCCTTCGTCCTCCTCTCCATCCGCCGTGCCGGCCCGTGCGCCCCTCGCCGCTGCCGGCCCGGCGCCGGACCGCCCGCATCCTGCGCCCCGACCTGGCCTGGGCCGGGCCCTGCGGTGGACGCTGGGCGCCGTGGCCGCCGCGGGCACGCTCGTGCTGGTGGCCGGCGCCGTGCTGTGGTGGTGGCTGCCCTCCGACGAGGAACTCGCGCGGCGCGCGGGCGACGGCGCCGGCGACCTGCTGGGCGTACCCGTCGTGGTGGACCGCCTCGAGTGGCACCTGCTGCCCGCGCCCCAGGTGGTGCTGCACGGCGTGCACACCGAGCAGGAAGCGCCCGTCTCGGCGGACCGCATCGTGGCCGACGCGCGCTGGTCCGATCTGCTGCGCCTGCGGCTCGCCCTGGCGCGGCTGCGGCTGGAGGGCGCGGCCGTTCCGCAGCTGTCGCTCTCGCAGTTCAAGGTGCGCAATGCCCGGGAGGACGGCCCTGCCGGCTTCGGCCCCTTCACGCTGGCCGAGGTGCCGGTGGCGCGCGCCGAATGGCAGGGCGTGCGCTGGATCGGGCGGCAGGGGCGCGACCTGGCCTACGGCGGCTCCGTGGATTTCGGGCCCGCATGGCGCCCCGTGCGCGGGCTTCTGGAGCGTGAGGGCGCCTCTCCCCCCGCACGCCTGGCCATCGAGCGTGAGGGCGGCGAAGACCGCTGGCGCGCCGACGTGACGGCCGGCGGGCGCACCGAGCGCGGCGAGCTGCGGCTGCAGGAGTTCGGCGAACGCTACCGGGTGACCGGCTCGCTCGATTTCTCGGGGGTGGACGTGGTGGGCGTCATGGATGCCTTCGATCGCCGCTCCATCGTGTCCGGCCGCGCGAGCGGCCACACCGACCTGATCGCCGAGGGCGACGACCCGGCCGCCGCGATGCGCGCGCTCCACACGCGCACGTCCTTCACGGTGGCCCGGGCGAAGCTGCTGACCTTCGACCTGGAAGCAGCCATCCGCAGCGCCGGCAGCGACAAGGGCGGCACGACCCAGCTCGACAGCCTGACGGGCATCGTGCGCACCGAGGCCGATCCCGGCGGCACCATCGTGCGCTACGGCGACCTGAAGGCGACCTCCGGCGTGCTCACCGCCACCGGCGACGCCGTGGTGCAGAACCAGCGCGTGAGCGGCCATGCGGCGGTCGACCTGGTGGACGGCATCGTGGGCGTGCCGCTCGAATTCGGCGGCACGGTGAAGGACCCCACGCTCCGGCTGCCGCCCGCCGCCCTGGCCGGCGCGGCCGTGGGCACGGTGGTCGCCCCGGGCGTGGGCACCGTGCTGGGCGCGCGCATCGGCGAGACCGTGCGGCGCATCTTCGGCGGCGGGGAATCCAAGCAGGAACCGCCCGCCCCGCGCCGGCTGCCGCCGGTGCACCGCGATCCCGACTGATCACCGGCCACTGACAGGAAAAAGGGCGCCCGAAGGCGCCCCGTGTGGTCATTTCTGCCGCCGTGCGCGGCAGCTCAGAACGCCGTCCAGTCGTCGTCGGCGTTGCTGTGCGCGGAGGGCTTGGCGGCGGGCTTCGGCGCGGGCGGCAGGGCCGGGGCCTTGGCGGCCGCGGCCGGCGCGGGCGCTGCGGCAGGGCGGGATGCCGTGGGCGCGGTGGAGGGGGCGGAAGATGTGCCCGCCAGCCGGCCGGCGGCCGTCGCCTTGCCCGCGAGCGTGGAGGCCGGAGCCGCCGCCCTGGCGGGCGCGCGCGCCGCAACGGCGCGGGGCGCGGGCGCCGGGATGGGCGCCGCGGGCGCCATGGTGGCGGCCCGCTCGGCCATGCCGGAGAGCCGGAACACGCCCACCGCCTCGGTGAGGCGCACGGCCTGCTGCTGCAGGCTGCCGGCCGCGGCGGCGGATTCCTCGACCAGCGCGGCGTTCTGCTGGGTGGCCTGGTCGAGCTGCGACACGGCCGCGTTGACCTGGCCGATGCCCTCGCTCTGCTCGCGCGTGGCGGCATCGATCTCGGCGATCAGGTCGCTCACGCGCTGCACCTGCTGCACGATGTCCGACATGGTCGTGCCGGCCTCGTCCACCAGGCGCGTGCCGGTGCCCACCTTCTCCACGCTCTGGCCGATGAGGGTCTTGATCTCCTTGGCGGCCTCGGCGCTGCGGCCCGCCAGTGCGCGCACTTCGCCGGCCACCACGGCGAAACCGCGGCCCTGCTCGCCCGCACGGGCGGCTTCCACGGCCGCGTTCAGCGCCAGGATGTTGGTCTGGAAGGCGATGCCGTCGATCACGCCGATGATGTCGGCGATCTTGCTGGAACTGCCCGAGATGTCCTGCATGGTGGCGACCACCTGGCCCATCACGTCGCCGCCGCGGCTCGCGGCCTGGCTGGCGGTGGCGGCAAGCTGGCTGGCCGTGCGGGCGGTGTCCGCGTTCTGGCGGATGGTCGCGCTCATTTCCTCCATTGAGGCGGCGGTCTGCTGCAGGCTCGAGGCCTGCGACTCCGTGCGCTGCGACAGGTCCGCGTTGCCGCTGGCGATCTGGCTGGAGCCGGTGGCGATGGAATCGCTCGCCTGGCGGATCTGGTGCACCACGCGGGTCAGGTTGCCGTTCATGGTCTGCAGCGACTGCAGCAGCAGGGCGGCCTCGTCGCGGCCGTCATCGTCCACGGCGCGGGTGAGGTCGCCCTCGGCCACGGCATGGGCCACGTCCACCGCGCGGGCCATGGGCACCGTGATCGAGCGGGTGATGAGGACCGCGCCGGCCACGCCCACCAGCACGGCGACCAGGGCCACCACGCCGAGGATGGTGGCGGACTGCACGAAGGTCTCGTGGGCCTGGGCGCTGGCCTGCTGCATTTCGCCCTCGTACCGTTTCACGAGATCGGCCAGATGGCCGAGCAGCTGGCCCTGGAACTTGTAGCGCGGCCCGAAAAGCAGTTTCTGTCCCTCGGTGTTCTGGTTGGCGAGCCCCAGCTTGACCACGTCGTCCGTGAAGGCGAGGTACTCCTTGCTGCTGGCTTCGGTGGTGTCGATCAGGCGGCGGGCCTCGGCGCCCGTTTCGAGTTGCCGCAGCCGCGCGACCGCGGTGCCCAGTTCGGCGATGTTCTTGTCGATCACGGCCTTGTTGGAGGCCATCTGCGCCTCATCCTCCAGGATGACGATGTTGCGCGCGGCCCGGGCGATGTCCAGCACGAGGTAGCTGATGCGCTGGCTGATGTTCGCCTTGGCGTAGTACTCGGACGAGATCTGCTGCGACGTATGGTCGAGTGAGGACATGCGGGCGATGCCCAGTCCGGTCACGATGGCCAGCAGCAGCAGCAGCAGGCCGAAACCCAGGGCAAGCCGGGATCCCAGGGTGAGGCGGCGGAGGAATTGCATGGGGACTTTCAGAACGGCAGGGGCTCGGCCGGGCGAAAACCCAGCGCAGACGCGCATTTTCGCGCGGAGCCATGACAATCCGTGAGTATGTGACAAAACGCAACGGAGTGCTCGGCGGCCTCCCCCGGCCCGCGGTTTTGCGGGGGCAAGGCGCGCATTGTGTTGCGCGGGCGCGAATCGCCGGGGGTCAGGCCTGGCCGGTCAGCGCGCGCTCGATCCGGCGGCGGTTCACGGTGGTCTTCGGCACCTTGAACGGGAACCACGCGCGCACGTCCTCCTCGAGCCCGATGCCGTGCATGTAGTTGTAGATGGCCTTGCGCAGCGCGCTGCCGAGCGCATCGTGGTCCACCCCCGTCGGGTCGATGAAGGCCACGTCGTTCTTCGCGAAACCGCCCGGCGGCAGCGGCGCGAGGGTCACGCCGTATTCCTGCGGGTTCTGGCCCACGGGCGAATGCACGGTGCAGGCGAAGCGGTGGAAGAAGCCGCTCTGGATGCAGCCGTTGGCGAAGAGCTGGCGCACGTATTCGAGCGCGTCCACCGTGTCCTGCACGGTCTGCGTCGGGAAGCCGTACATCAGGTAGGCGTGCACGAGGATGCCGGCGTCGCTGAAGGCGCGGGTCACGCGCGCCACCTGGTCCACCGAGACGCCCTTCTTCATCAGCTGCAGCAGCCGGTCCGAGGCCACCTCGAGCCCGCCGGAGATCGCGATGCAGCCCGAATCGGCGAGCAGCCCGGCCAGCTCGGGCGTGAAGGTCTTCTCGAAGCGCACGTTGCCCCACCAGCTGATGCCGGCATTGCGCTCGATGAGTTCGGTGGCCAGCGCCTTGAGCGCCTTCGGGGGCGCGGCCTCGTCCACGAAGTGGAAGCCGGTCTGCCCCGTCTCGGCGACGATGGCCTGGATGCGGTCGGCCAGCACCTGCGCGCTGGCGCCTTCGTAGCGGCCGATGTAGTCCAGGCCCACGTCGCAGAAGCTGCACTTCTTCCAGTAGCAGCCGTGCGCCACGGTGAGCTTGTTCCAGCGCCCGTCGCTCCAGAGCCGGTGCATCGGGTTGAGCATGTCCAGCAGCGACAGGTAGCGATCCAGCGGCAGGCCGTCCCAGGTGGGCGTGCCGACCTCGGCGAAGGCGACGTCGGCCTCCATCATGTTCACGTACTGCACGGTGCCGGCGTCGTCCCGCACGTAGGTGCGCACGAGGCGCTGCCGGCCGCGGCGGCCTTCCAGGTGCTCCAGCAGCGCCAGCAGCGGGCGCTCGCCGGCATCCAGCGTGACGTAGTCGAAGAAGTCGAACACGCGCGGATCGGACAGCTCGCGCAGCTCGGTGTTCACGAAGCCGCCGCCGAGCACGGTGGCGACGTGCGGGTGCCGTGCCTTGATGGCCTGGGCGATGCGGAAGGCCGCATAGACCGAGCCTGGGAACGGCACCGAGAGCAGCACCACGGTGGGCCGGTGGCGCTCGACGGCCTCGTGCGTGAGCTGCACCAGCAGTTCGTCCACCAGCGTGGGCGGCGCGGCCAGGGCGTCGGCCAGCGGGTCGAAGGTCGGCTGGCTGCCGGCCAGCGATTCGGCATAGCGCACGAACTCGAAGCGCTCGTCCACCGCATCGCGCAGCACGTCGGCCAGGTCGTTCAGGTAGAGCGTGGCCAGGTGCTTGGCCTTGTCCTGCAGGCCCAGGGCGCCGAAGGCCCAGCCCAGCGGATCGCCGCCCTCGTCGTCCACATACACGTCGAGCGTGGAAAAACGCGGCCCTTCGGGCAGGTAGTGGCGCCCCGCGATGCGGTGCGCCAGCGTGCTGTCGCGGCCCTGCAGGAAGGCGATGGCCGGGCCGATGGTGGCCAGGTACCGGTCCTGCTGCGCGGCGAAGGACTGCACGGCGGGGCTGCGGCGCTGCTCCGGCATCGCCTGCACGCGCGCCGCCACGTCCCTCAAACCCTCGGGCGAGAGCAGCCGCAGCACCAGCGCCAGCGCCAGGTCCTCCTGGAACGCCGCGACGCCGCGCGAGCGCAGGAAGCCCGTGAGGTAGGCGGTGGAGGGGTAGGGCGTGTTGAGCTGCGTCATCGGCGGGATGACGGCCAGCACGCGGCAGGCGGAATCGGGCATGGGAATCGTGGGGAGGCGGACCCCGATTATCCCGGCCGGTGGCTGCCCGCGCCCGCCTGGGGGCACTGCCGCGTATCTATCGATATGCCGGGGCGCATCTGAGGGCTTGCCTACCATCCGCACCCTTGACCTTTTCCGAGAGAGTATGTTTTCCATGAAGATGCAACGCAGGGCCTGGGCCTTCAGGGCGGCCGCCGTGGCCGCCGCGGCATGGATGGGTGCGGCCGGCGCGCTCGCGCAGGCCGCGTGGCCGTCCCGCCCCGTCACGCTCGTGGTGCCGTTCCCGCCCGGCGGCAGCAGCGACACCATCGGCCGCGCGATCGCCCCCAAGCTGGGCGAAAAGCTCGGCCAGCCCGTGGTGATCGACAACCGCCCCGGCGGCGGCACGGCGGTGGCTGCCGGCTATGTGGCACGCTCGGCGCCCGACGGCTACACGCTGCTGATCGGCTCGGGCTCGATGCTCACGCTCAACCCGGCCGTGCGCCGCGACCTGCCCTACGACTCCGTGAAGAGCTTCGAGCAGATCGGCATGGTGAGCCGTGCCGGCATGGTGCTGCTGGCGGGCAAGGACGCGCCGTTCGGCACGCTGGCCCAGCTGCAGGCCGCCGCGAAGAAGGCGCCGGGCCAACTGCCCTATGCGTCGTTCGGCGCGGGCACCGCGTCGCAGTTCGCGGCCGAGATGGCCTGGCTCGCCATGGGCGTGCAACTGCTGCACGTGCCCTACAAGGGCAGCGCGCCGATGCTCACCGACCTGATCGGCGGGCAGCTGCCGCTCGCGATGGACACCGTGGTCACCGCCGCGTCGCAGATCAGGGCCGGCAAGGTGCGGGCGATCGCCGTGGCCTCGCCCCGGCGCCTGGCCACGCTGCCGCAGGTGCCGACCTTCGCCGAGGCGGGCTTTCCGGACGTGGTGCTCGAATCGTGGGGCACGCTGATCGCCCCGCGCGGCCTGCCTCCCGCGGTGCATGCGAAGCTGGAGAAGGCGCTCGCCGAAACCATGGCCGACCCCGGCGTGCGCAAGGCGCTGGCCGACCAGGGCGTGGAGGCCGTCGTGGGCTCCGCCGCCGAGGCCGCTGCGCTGCTGGAGCGCGAGCTGCCGCTGATGCGCGCCGTGGCCGCGCGCGCCCGCATCAGCGCGGATTGAAGTCGACAGGGGCCAGGGCGCGCCGAGCCTGCTTGGTCTCGTACATCCGCCGGTCGGCCAGCCGCAGCGCGTCCCCGGCCGTGGAGGAGCCGTGCGGCGGCACGGCGACGGCACCGACGCTGGCGCCCGCGTAGTCGAACGATCCGCCCGGCAGGTCGAAGCGCCCCTGCGTGGCCTGCGCGATGCGCTCACGGAAAGTGTCCTGGGCGCAGCGCGACGCGTCTCCGGCCTGCGGGCCGAGGGTCGCCACGACGAATTCGTCCCCGCCGATGCGGGCGATGACGTCTTCCTCGCGCAGCACCGTTCGCAGCCGCTGGGCGATGGCGGCGAGGAACTGGTCGCCCACCCCGTGGCCGTGGCGGTCGTTGATCGCCTTGAAGTCGTCCAGGTCGACGAAGGCGACCAGCACCTCCGCCTGCCGCCGCCGGCCCTGCGCCAGCAGGCGCGTGAGGGCGTCCATGAGTGCCCGGCGGTTCGGCAGCCCGGTGAGCTCGTCGGTGGCGGCATGCCGGGTCAGCCGCTCGTTGGCGGCGGTCAGTTCCTGGATGAGCCGCTCGCGCTCGAGCTGCTGGCCGATCAGGTGGGCGAAGAGCGTGAGGATGTGTCCCGTTTCAGGGGTACTGGGGCGCTCGCGCCGGCTGGCCGCGCAGAGCGTGCCGCACAGCTGGCCGTCGGCCCTGCGCACGGGCATGCTGGCATAGGCGCGCAGCCCCAGGTCGCGCACGACCGCCATGTCGCCCCAGCGCTCGGAAATGTCGTCCATGTAGACCCGGCCCTCGTCCATCGCCCGCTTGCATGGCGTCTGGTCCCAGGCGGTGGAGAAGCCCTCGGGAATCTGCAGCTCGCCGGCATTGTGGGCATAGCGGATCTCGAGGGTGCCCTGGGACTCGTCGATGGAGGTCAGGTAGGTGGACTCGATGCCCGTCACCGCCTCCAGCATCTCCAGCAGCGAGCGCGTGAGGTCTTCCACGTTCTGCGCCGCGGCGACCGACCCGGACAATTGCTCAAGAAAGGGGTTCATTGCATGGGGCAGATTAGACGATCCATTCTCCGGTGTCGAGGGCTCAGCGCGGCTGTGCCGGCAGGGGATGTGGCTGCTGCGGTGGCTGCGGCGCGGCCAGGTAGTTGTTCTTGACCCGCACGTAATGCTCCGCCGAATAGCGCAGGTAGGCGATCTCCTGGGCGGTGAGCGCGCGCTGGCGCACCGCAGGCCGGCCGATGTAGAGCGATCCGCGCTCCAGCACCTTGCCGGGCGGCACCAGGCTGCCCGCGCCGAGCATGACCTGGTCCTGCACCACGGCGTCGTCCATCACGATGCTGCCCATGCCGATCAGGCATTCGTCGCCGATGCGGCAGCCGTGCAGGATCACCGAGTGGCCGATGGTCACGTGGCTGCCGATCACCAGGGGCGAGCCGTCCGGCTTGCCGGGGTGGCGGTGCGAGACGTGGCCCATGGCCAGGTCCTGCACGTTGGAGCCTTCGCCCACGGTGATGCGGTGCACGTCGCCGCGCAGCACGGCGTTGCACCACACGGAGGCATCGCGCCCCAGGTGCACGTCGCCGATCACCTGGGCCGAGGCATGGACGAAGACGCCCGCGTCCATCGTGGGGGCGGTGTCGAGATAGGGGGACAGGGGCATGGGGTGCGGGGCGGCCGGGCCGTGACGTGGGGGAGCGGGGGCTTCAGCCGCGGGAATAGAAGCCCAGGAACATGTCCACCGCGTCG
>Ga0308159_1005501_pt1 | contig 10687 bp, 9 predicted proteins | sample PhyCR1_FD_201040 | JGI IMG/M metagenome (GOLD analysis project Ga0308159, IMG submission 201040) | Phyllosphere microbial communities from UC Gill Tract Community Farm, Albany, California, United States - DLSLC.R1 | ecosystem: Host-associated > Plants > Phyllosphere > Unclassified | place: USA...
GCGACAGCACCTGGGCCTGCCACTGGGGGCTGCGCGCCGTGGCGCGGAAGCGCTGGTAGTCCACATCGTCGAGACACAGCGCATCGCCGTGCGACAGCAGCCAGCGCCGGCCGGCGAAGCCCAGCATCGTCGGGTCGTCCAGCACGGGAATGCCGGTGCGTTGAGAAAACCCCTCCGCCACCAGGAAGTCGCGGTTGCCGTGCATGAAGAAGAGCGGGGTGCGCAGCGCCGCGCGGCGCAGCAGCTCGCAGCATTCGGCCTCGAAGCTGCCGGACTCCTGGAGCGCATCGTCGCCCGGCCAGACCTCGAAGACGTCACCCAGCAGGAAGACGGCGTCGGCCGGCGTGGCGGCCAGGTAGCGGGCCAGGGCCTGCACCGTGGCCGGGTGGGCCGCGTCGAGGTGCAGGTCGGAGACGAAATCCACCATGCGCCAGCCGGCGGGCGCGACGAACTCGCGGGCGTCTGGCATGGGCGGATTCATGGAATGGAAATGGGGAGTCGCTCGCACCGGGCCAGGGCGTGTGGACAAACGCGGCTCCCGGCGGGTCGAGAGGCCGCGCAGCAGGCCTTGCCCGCAGACGCCGCAGAACCGGCTTTGCCGGGCTGCCGGCGTCGTCCCCCCGTGGGGAAGGCGCGAAGCGACTGAAGGGGACTTAGATAACCACGGCCTTTTCGATGATCACGTCGTCCTTCGGCACGTCGTCGTGGAAGCCCTTGCGGCCGGTCTTCACGGCCTTGATGGCATCCACCACTTCGGTGCCCTTGACCACCTTGCCGAAGACGGCATAGCCCCAGCCCTGTGCGGAGGGCGCGGTGTGGTTCAGGAACCCGTTGTCGGCCACGTTGATGAAGAACTGCGCCGTGGCCGAGTGCGGGTCGCTGGTGCGGGCCATGGCCACGGTGTAGTTGGCGTTCTTCAGGCCGTTCTGCGCTTCGTTCTGGATCGGCGCATCGGTGCCCTTCTGGTTCATGCCGGGCTCGAAGCCGCCGCCTTGCACCATGAAGCCGGGGATCACGCGGTGGAAGATGGTGTTGTCGTAGTGGCCCTTCTTCACGTAGGAGAGGAAGTTTTCCACCGACTTGGGCGCCTTTTCGGCGTCCAGTTCGAGGGTGATGACACCGTGGCCGGCGATGTGGAGTTCGACTTGGGGGTTGCTCATTGCAGTTCCTTGGTGGTTCGGGGAGGCTGCCCGGTGGGCAGGGTTGGAGAGAACGGTGGAAGGCCCGGTGTTCAGCCGGCCGTCACTTCACCACCGTGGCGGACGTGATGGTGACAGGTGTCACGGGCACGTTCTGGTGCGGGCCCTTGTTGCCGGTGGTGACCGCCTTGATCTTGTCGACCACGTCGGTGCCCGAGACGACCTTGCCGAACACGGCATAGCCGTTGCCTTCGCCGTTGGCGTTCAGCATGGCGTTGTCCTTCACGTTGATGAAGAACTGCGCCGTCGCCGAGTCGGGATTGTTCGTGCGCGCCATGGCGATGGTGTACTTGTCGTTCTTCAGGCCGTTGTTGGCCTCGAGCGCGATCGGCGGCTTGGTGGGCTTTTGCTGCAGGTCGGGCGTGAAGCCGCCGCCCTGGATCATGAAGCCGTCGATGACCCGGTGGAACACCGTGCCGTCATAGTGCTTGTCGTTCACGTAGGCCAGGAAGTTCGCGACCGTCTTGGGCGCCTTGGCGGGGTCCAGCTGCACGACGATGTCGCCCATCGACGTGGCGATCTTGACGCGCGGGGCCGCCGCGCCCTGGGCGTGGACGGGCGCTACGAAAACCATAGCGGAAAGCGCAGCACCGGCGAGCGCCAGTACGGTATTTCTTCTGGAAATCATCCAATCACTCCTTCGAAAAAGATCTGCCATTGGTTGCCCTGGCGCATCCAGTACTGGCGTTTGACCGGGCCGGTGCGGGCGCCGGCAGCGACCTCGCCGAACGTGACGACCATGGTGTCGGCCGTATCCGTCCAGCGCAGGTACGACTTGTCCTTGAGCTGCAGTTCGCGCCCGCGCAGCGCGCGTGCCTCGGCTTCCAGGCCCCGGCTCCATTCGGAGAGCGGCATCTTGCCGTAGCTCTCGAAGCCCGGCGCGTAGAAGGCCAATAGCCGCTGCATGTCGCCGCGCGACTTGGCCGTGCGCCAGGCGTCCAGCACGGCCTCGAACTTCTGCCGCTCGGGCTGCAGACTCTGCGGCTGCACCCACTGCAGCTGGCGGGCGATCACCACCGGCGTGGTGCGCGGCTCCACCGTGCGCAGGATGCGCTCGAGGTCGGGGTTGGCCAGGGCCAGGCAGCCGTCGGTGGCGAGCGGCGCGCGCGAGAACTGGTCGGGCGGCGTGCCGTGCAGCCAGATGCCGCTGCCCGTCTTGCCCCGGCTGAGGTCCAGTGGGCTGGGATAGTTGATGGGCAGCGCCCCGGCGCCGTAGAAGTCGGACAGCTTGGCCGCGTCGAGCCGGCTGGTGATGTAGTAGATGCCCAGCGGCGTGCGCTGGTCGCCCTCCAGGGCCTTCTCGATGCCCAGCTTGCCGACGGAGGCGTAGTAGTCGGCGATCAGCTCCATCCCTTTGCCGGTGTTCTCGAACAGATAGAGGCGCGAGCGAGACGCATCCACGGCGATGGCGTGGCGCGTGCGCGGCGCGATTTCCAGGAACTGCGCCGGAATGCTGCCGGCCGGTGGACGGGCGCGGAGCGCGTCGGTCCGCTGGCGCGATTCGGCGCGCAGCTCGCCCAGCACGTCGCCTGCGGCCCGGGGCGGGGCGGCGTCACCGGCCGCAGGCACGGACGCAGGCACGTCGCCCATTTGCCGCAAGGGGCGCACGCGCGCGGCCAGCAGATCGCCCAGGGCCAGCTGCGCCAGCTGGAAGTTGGGGTAGTCGCGGGCCAGCGACTCGGCCTTGGCCAGCGCCTCGCGCGTGCGGCCTTCGCCGGTCAGGCGGTAGACCTCGACGAGCCGGGTCTCGGCCAGCCCGTCGCGCAGCGTGGCCGGGGGCGGTGTGGTGCGCGCCGCCTTGCCGGCCTTGGCCTGACCGACGTGGCGCAGCTTTTCGCCTTGCGCGTGGCTGGGGGCCGACATGGCGGCCAGCGCCAGCAGCAGGCCCGCGGCGGCAGGCCACCGCAGCGGTGTGCAAGCAGCGGGCGCACTGGAACGCTGCATCGCTCTAGCGGCAGGCATGGAAGAAGCGACCCAGGCAGGAAGAGGGCGCCATCGCCCGAGATACCGCAGCAAGCGGAATCAACCGCCGGTGGATTCGCGCACGATGACCCAGCGGCCACCGTGGTTGACCAGATCCAGCGTCTTGCGGCTGTTGACGTTGTAGCTGCCCGAGTTGTAGCCCTGGCGGAACTTGGCCTGGGCCTTGTTGCCGTTGACGGTCACCCGCAGATCGTTGACCGAGACGTTGATCTTGGCGCGGCCGACGATGCGGTCGCGGCGCTCTTTTTCCCAGGCCGCGCGCGACTGCTTGCCGGGCGCGTAGCTGCTGTCATAGGCGCCCAGGTAGCCGGCCATGTCCTGGCTTTCCCAGGCGGCGGCCCAGGCGTTGACGGCGCGCACGACGTCCTTTTCTGCGGCGTTGGCATTGGCCGCAGGGGCTGCGGCAGCTGCAGGGGCCGGGGCGGAGGCAGGTGCCGGTGCGGGCGCCGGCGCCGGAGATGGCGCAGGAGCGGGTGTCGGAGCAGGGGCAGGCGCGGGCGTCGGGGCCGGCGCCGGCGCCGGCGCCTTGGGCGCGGGTGCCGGAGCCGCCGCGACAGCAGGTGCAGGCGCGGGTGCCGGGGTGGCGACTGGAGCAGGGGCGGGCGCTGCAGCCGTCACGGGCCGGGTCGCGGTGGCGGCCGGGCGCGTGCCGCCAGCGGAAGCCGTCTTGCCGTCGGCCGAGAACAGGTCACGGATCAGTGCCAGCTTGGGCCGCACCGAGTTGGCGTTGCTGCCGTCGAGCTGCAGCGCCTTGTTGTAGGCCTGGCTGGCGAGCTTGGCGTAGATGTCGCCCAGGTTCTCGTGCGCGGTGGAATAGCTGGGGTTGGTGCGAATCGCCATTTCCAGGGCGGTGCGGGCCTTGTCCAGCTGATTCTGGCTGGCGTAGAGCACGGCCAGGTTGTTGTAGGGCTCGGGCAGCTCCGGATAGTCTTCCGTCAGCCGCGTGAAGGTGGTCACCGCCTCGGCCTGCTTGCCGGAGTCGGCCTGCGCCACGCCGCGCAGGAAGCGCAGCTGCGGGTCGCGCGGGTTGGCCGACAGGCGCTGGTCGGCCTTGGCCAGGGCGTCGGCAGGCTTGCCTGCACGCAGCAGTTGCGTGATGTCGGCGTAGTCGTCTGCATGAGCGAGCGGCGCACCCAGCGCGGCCGACAGCGCGATCAAGCGCAGGAGGTGGGGGAGGGTGCGAAGGACAGGCTTCATGGGCGTGGCAAGGGAGTTGGAGCGGTGTCAAGCCGTAACGAGGCTTATACTGCGGCGGATTGTAGCTGAGGGGTTTGTCATGCCGGTGCGCTGTTGCCGCTCCTGATCGACGTGGCGCACGCCGTGCCGCCGCCGCCTTTCAACAGGCCCGAAACCCCCTCCGCGCGAGCCTTTCGCTGTCGCCGGCTGCATCCCCCACACCTCACCGATATCCCATGAGTTTGCGTATCTACAACACGCTGTCGCGTGCGTTGGAAGACTTTGCCCCGCTGGAACCCGGTCATGTCCGCATGTATGTGTGCGGCATGACCATCTATGACCTGTGCCACATCGGCCACGCCCGCATGATGATGGCGTTCGACGTGGTGCAGCGCTGGCTGAAAAGCAGCGGCTACCGCGTCACCTACGTGCGCAACATCACCGACATCGACGACAAGATCATCCGCCGCGCCGTGGAGCGCGGCATCACCATCCGCCAGCTGACCGACGAGATGATCGCGGCCATGCACCAGGACATCGGCGCGCTGGGCATCGAGTCGCCATCGGTCGAGCCGCGCGCCACGGAATACGTGCCGCAGATGCTGTCGCTCATCGGCGCTCTGCAGGATAAGGGCCTGGCCTATCGGGGCAGCACCGGGGACATGAACTATGCGGTGCGCAAGTTCCCGGGCTACGGCAAGCTGTCGGGCAAGTCGCTGGACGAATTGCGCGCCGGCGAGCGCGTGGCCGTGCTGGAAGGCAAGGACGACCCGCTCGACTTCGTGCTGTGGAAGTCCGCCAAGCCCGAGGAACCGCCCGAGGCGAAGTGGGACAGCCCCTTCGGCGCCGGCCGCCCCGGCTGGCACATCGAGTGCTCGGCGATGAGTTGCGCCACGCTGGGCGAGAGCTTCGACATCCACGGCGGCGGGGCCGACCTGCAGTTCCCGCACCACGAGAACGAGATCGCCCAGAGCGAAGGTGCCACCGGCCAGCCGCTGGCGAAGTTCTGGGTGCACAACGGCTTCGTGCGGGTGGACAACGAGAAGATGAGCAAGTCGCTCGGCAACTTCTTCACCATCCGCGACGTGCTGGCCCGGTACGACGCGGAGACCGTGCGCTTTTTCATCGTGCGCGCGCATTACCGCAGCGCGCTGAACTACAGCGACGCGCATCTGGACGATGCCCGCGGCGCGCTCAAGCGGCTCTATACCGCCTTGAGCCAGGTGGCCGTTGCCGACGGGGCGGACATCGATTGGTCCAACCCTTTCGCTGCGCGCTTCAAGGCCGCCATGGACGATGACTTCGGCACGCCTGAAGCCGTGGCCGTGCTGTTCGACCTGGCCGGCGAAGTCAACCGCAGCCGGTCGCCCGAAGCAGCGGGTCTGCTGAAGGCGCTGGGCGGCTGCCTGGGACTGCTGCAGGGCGACCCGCAAGGGTTCCTGAAGGCGGGAGCCGGCCTGCAGAGTGCCGACATCGAGGCCCGCATCGCGGCCCGCGCTGCCGCCAAGGCTGCGCGCGACTTCGCGGAGGCGGACCGCATCCGCAACGCGCTGCTGGCCGAAGGCATCGTGCTGAAGGACTCCGCCGCGGGCACGACCTGGGAGGCCGCGCAGTGAGGTTTTTCGTGTCAAAACAGCCTCTGGCGCAGGTGGAATAAGCGGTGGCTGCTATCAAAAAAATAGCGGACTATCCGCTGACCCAACCGCCGGGCGTGCCGGTGCCCGCTTACTGGGCGGAAGCCTGCAGGCACCTGATGAAGAAGGATCGGGTGATGAAGCGCCTGATTCCGCAACTCGGCGACGTGGCGCTCACCCAGCGGGGCGACGCCTTCACCACCCTGGCGCGCAGCATCGTCGGCCAGCAGGTGTCGGTCGCCTCGGCCCAGAAGGTGTGGGATGCCTTCGCTGCGCTGCCGCCCAGCATGACGCCCGCCAACGTGCTCAAGCTCAAGATCGACGACATGCGCGCGGCCGGCCTGTCCGCCCGCAAGGTCGACTATCTGGTCGACCTGGCCGTGCACTTCGACACCGGCCGCCTGCATGTGAAGGACTGGGACGCGATGGACGACGACGCCATCACCCGCGAGCTGGTTGCCATCCGCGGCATCAGCCGCTGGACGGCCGACATGTTCCTCATCTTCCACCTGGCGCGGCCCAACGTGATGCCGCTGGACGACGCCAGCCTGATCAGCGGCATCAGCCAGCACTACTTCTCGGGCGACCCGGTCAGCCGCAGCGATGCGCGCGAAGTGGCCGACGCCTGGAAGCCCTGGTGCAGCGTGGCGAGTTGGTATATTTGGCGATCTCTCGCCCCCTTGCCGGTGGACTACTGAATTTGTGTTCCGGCGCGCCTTTGCAGCGCGCTCGGCGCCCCTGGCGCGCACCGCAGACCGACACTGGGCACACACCGCCCAAGGAGAAACCAATTGGCGAAAAAGACATTTCTGGACTTCGAACAGCCCATCGGCGAACTCGAGTCCAAGATCGAAGAACTGCGTTATGTCCAGACCGAAAGCGCGGTCGACATCTCGGAAGAGATCGACCAGCTGAGCAAGAAGAGCCAGCAGCTCACCAAGGACATCTACGGTGACCTGACGCCCTGGCAGATCACCAAGATCGCGCGCCATCCGGAACGTCCCTACACCATGGACTACCTGCGCGAGATCTTCACCGACTTCGTCGAGATGCACGGCGACCGCCATTTCGCGGACGACCTGTCGATCATCGGCGGCCTGGCGCGCTTCAACGGCCATGCCTGCATGGTCATCGGCCAGCAAAAGGGCCGCGACACCAAGGAGCGGGCCGCCCGCAACTTCGGCATGAGCCGCCCCGAGGGCTACCGCAAGGCCCTGCGCCTGATGAAGACCGCGGAAAAATTCAAGCTGCCGGTGTTCACTTTCGTGGATACACCCGGCGCCTATCCCGGCATCGACGCCGAGGAGCGGGGCCAGTCCGAAGCCATCGGCCGCAACATCTTCGAGATGGCCCAGCTGGAAGTGCCGATCATCACCACGGTGATCGGCGAGGGCGGCTCCGGCGGCGCGCTGGCGATCAGCGTGGCCGACCAGGTCATCATGCTGCAGTACTCCATCTATTCGGTGATCAGCCCGGAAGGCTGCGCCTCCATCCTCTGGAAGACCGGCGACAAGGCGCAGGATGCGGCCGACGCCATGGGCATCACCGCGCACCGGCTGAAGGCGCTGGGCCTGGTGGACAAGATCGTGAGCGAGCCCGTCGGCGGTGCGCACCGCGACGTCAAGCAGATGGCCGCTTTCCTCAAGCGCGCGCTGGGCGACGCCTTCCGCCAGCTGGCGGACCTGAAGCCCAAGGAACTGCTCGACCGCCGCTACGAGCGCCTGCAGAGCTATGGCCGCTTCACCGACACCAAGGCGGAAAGCCGCTGAGGCGCACGGCGTGCGCCGGCCTACTGCCATGCGGCCCTGCGGGGCCGTTTTTCTTGGGCGCCGCCAGGGCAGGGCCGCACCCCGCACCCTGCCATGACCCAGGCGTTCGACGCGGCCCTGCGCGCCTTCACACCCCGGCTGCCCCTGGGTGTGGGCTTCAGTGGCGGCGCCGATTCCACGGCCCTGCTGCTGGCCTGCCATGCGCGCTGGCCCGGGCAGGTGGTCGCGCTGCATGTGAACCACGGCCTGCAGGCTGCGGCCGATGGGTTCGAAGCGCACTGCCGCGCGCTGTGCGAACGGCTGCAGATCCCGCTGCGCACCGGCCATGTCGATGCCCGGCCGCAGCCCGGGCAGAGCCCCGAGGACGCTGCCCGCCGCGCGCGTTATGCCTCCCTGGGCGCTCTGGCGCTGGCTGTTGGCGCGACGCCGGCGATCAAAGACATAGCCATCGCCCAGCATGCGGACGACCAGGCCGAAACGCTGCTGCTGGCGCTGTCGCGCGGGGCCGGCGCGCCCGGGCTGGCCGCCATGCCGGCGCAGTGGGAGCGGGCCGGCATTCAGTGGTACCGCCCGCTGTTGGGCGTGGCCGGGCAAGACGTGCGCCGCTGGCTGCAGGACCAGGGCGTCCCTTGGATCGAAGACCCGACCAACACCGACGAGCGCTACACCCGCAACCGCATTCGCCGGCAACTGCTGCCTGCGCTCGATGCGGTGTTTCCGCAGTTCCGCGACACCTTTGCGCGCTCTGCCGCGCACGCGGCGCAGGCCAGCCTGCTGCTGCAGGAAATGGCCCAGGGCGACCTGGCCGCGAGCGGCGACCCGCCACGCATCGCCGCCCTGCGTGCCCTCAGCCCGCCGCGCCAGGCCAACCTGCTGCGCCACTGGCTCCGCCAGGCCCATGGCGTGGTGCCGTCCGCAGCCCAGCTGGCGGAGTTGCAGGCGCAACTGGCTGATTGCGCCACGCGCGGACACCGCATACGCATTCGCGTGGGCGCAGGCTTCGTCGTGCGCGAAGGCGAAATGCTCGGTTGGTACAATTCCTAGGTTTTGGTATCAACTTCTGCACGAACCGGCGGCGCGCCAAAACACCTTTTCCTCCTCCTCTGCGCCCTGTCAGTCATCGGTTCGTCGTTCCACATATCCAATGGCACTGATCGTTCATAAATACGGCGGCACGTCGATGGGCTCCACGGAGCGCATTCGCAACGTCGCCAAGCGCGTGGCCAAATGGGCGCGGGCCGGCCACCAGATGGTGGTGGTGCCCAGCGCCATGAGTGGCGAAACCAATCGCCTGCTGGGGCTGGCCAAGGACTTGGCTCCGTCGCGTGCCACGTCGGCCTACCACCGTGAACTCGACATGCTGGCCGCCACCGGCGAGCAGGCGTCGTCCGCGCTGCTCGCCATCGCGCTGCAGTCCGAGGGCATGGAGTCGGTGAGCTACGCCGGCTGGCAGGTGCCCATCCGCACGAACAGCGCCTACACCAAGGCCCGCATCGAGTCGATCGACGACCAGCGCGTGCGCGCCGATCTGGCGGCCGGCAAGGTCGTCATCGTCACCGGCTTCCAGGGCATCGACGAGCATGGCCACATCACCACGCTCGGCCGGGGCGGCTCCGACACCTCGGCCGTGGCCGTCGCTGCCGCCATGAAGGCGGCCGAATGCCTGATCTACACCGACGTGGACGGCGTCTACACCACCGACCCGCGCGTGGTGCAGGAAGCCCGTCGCCTCGCGACCGTGAGCTTCGAGGAAATGCTGGAGATGGCCAGCCTCGGCAGCAAGGTGCTGCAGATCCGCTCGGTCGAATTCGCGGGCAAGTACAAAGTGCCCCTGCGCGTGCTGTCGAGCTTCACGCCCTGGGACATCGACATCGACGAAGAAGCCCGCTCCGGCACGCTGATCACTTTTGAGGAAGACGAAAAAATGGAACAAGCCGTCGTATCCGGCATCGCTTTCAACCGCGACGAGGCCAAGGTCTCCGTGCTCGGCGTGCCCGACACGCCCGGCATCGCCTACCAGATCCTGGGCGCGGTGGCCGACGCCAACATCGAAGTGGACGTCATCATCCAGAACCTGAGCCGCGACGGCAAGACCGACTTCAGCTTCACGGTGAACCGCGGCGACTACGCCCGCACCATCGACCTGCTGAAGGAAAAGGTCGTCCCGCAACTGGGCGCGCAGGAAGTCGTGGGCGACGCCAAGATCTGCAAGGTGAGCATCGTCGGCATCGGCATGCGCAGCCACGTGGGCGTGGCGGCGAAGATGTTCCGTGTCCTGAGCGAAGAGGGCATCAACATCCAGATGATTTCCACCTCGGAAATTAAGACCTCGGTCGTCATCGACGAAAAGTACGTCGAGCTGGCCGTGCGCACCCTGCACAAGGCATTCGATCTCGACCAACCCACCGCCTGATCGGCCGAGAGCCTCTGAAACTGAGGCATAATAGCGGGATTGGAAACGTGACCGAGTGGCCGAAGGTGCTCCCCTGCTAAGGGAGTATGGGGTGTAGAGCCTCATCGAGGGTTCGAATCCCTCCGTTTCCGCCAGGACCAAAAGCCCTAAGCAGTTGATCTGCTTGGGGCTTTTTCCTTTTGCGCTCTCTGTTTTCCGCTGCGAGAATCGCCCGCCGTTTCAGGGTCACAGGGTCCCGAATGGAAGATGCCGTCCCCAGGCTGCGGGTCGCCCCGCAGCAGCCTCGGTCTCAGCGCTTGGCTTGCTGTGTCAGCACGTCAGCATGCTCCTTGTGCGCCTTCAGCGTGGGCAGGGTCTTGGCGGCGAAGGCCTTCAGGTCCGCATCATCTGCGCTCTTGCTGGCTTTCTCGAACAGCGAGATGTCCGTCTTGTGGTCGGCCTGGCCCACCTGCTTGACGAACTGTTTGTCGAAGTCCTTGGCGCTCCCGATTTTTTCGAGCTTGCGGGTTTTGT
>Ga0308159_1005503_pt1 | contig 10682 bp, 10 predicted proteins | sample PhyCR1_FD_201040 | JGI IMG/M metagenome (GOLD analysis project Ga0308159, IMG submission 201040) | Phyllosphere microbial communities from UC Gill Tract Community Farm, Albany, California, United States - DLSLC.R1 | ecosystem: Host-associated > Plants > Phyllosphere > Unclassified | place: USA...
AATGTCGTGCCATAGGTAATATCCGCTGGATTAGCCCAGGTAATTACCGGTGTCGCTTTGCCTACATTAATCGTTACCGTTTTACTTGTTGAAGCATAATTTGCCGCATCTGTCGGCACAAAATCTACCTTTAAGTTTTGATTTGCACCGGTAGTCAACACCGTACCTGCAGCCGGCAGGTAAGTGAATGTACCCGCAACACTTGCCGTTGCATTTAACTGCATAGCGGTTAATGCCGTGCCATAAGTAATCTCAGCCGGATTAGCCCAGGTAATTACCGGTGTCGCTTTGCCTACATTAATGCTTACGGTTTTAGTGGTTGAAGCATAATTTGCCGCATCCGTCGGAACAAAATTTACACTTAAGTTTTGATTAGCCCCTGCATTCAGCACCGTACCAGAAACTGGCAGGTAAGTCAATGTACCTGGAACACTCGCTGTTGCATTCAACTGCGTAGCTGTTAACGGCGTACCATAAGTAATATCGCCAGGATTTGACCACGTAATGACCGGGGTCGCTTTATCGATACGGAAATTAACAGTAGTGGAATTTCCTGCAAGGTCAGTGGCAATTAGTTCATAGGTACCCACCGCACTCAAATTGGTATTATTTGGAAAAGGATTCCCATTGAGCGTTGCGGTACCTTCGTTAATAGAGATGTTCAAAGAAACAGGTGCAGTATTGATGCTATTATTTATTACCCCGCTTACTACAGGCGGCGTTAAATCAATGGTAACGGTGAGTCCATTAGAAGCAATACTGGTATTCCCGGCCACATCAGCAGCTTTGGCCCTGATGGTATGGGTACCAGCTGCCAGTGGCGAAATTATAGTGATCGACCATAAACCGAGGTTCGATACTCCACTCCCCAGTTCTGTTGTGCCATCTGTATCATAAAGTCTTACAGTAGCTCCAGCTTCTGCCGTTCCGGTGAAAGTGGGTTTTGTGATATTGGTAATTCCATCAGTAGTAGAAATACCGCTGTCGCTTGCCCCGGTTAGAGCTGCTTGAGACGGTGCTACAGGAGCCACGTTATCAATTATGATAGACAGCGCCCCAGATACTGGCCCGGTATTGCCCGCAGCGTCTCTTGCTGATGCGGTAATATTATGCGCCCCAGTGCTTAGCGATGTACTGGTAATTAACCAGACGCCTCCTGTTGCCACTACAGAACCAATTATTGTACTGCCGTTATCATATAAGGTTATAGTAGTACCAGGTTCAGCTGTGCCCGTAAAAATCGGTGTGGTTACATTGGTAATTCCATCTACATTCGACTGCCCACTATCGCTGGATGACCTTAAAAACGGCACTGATGTTGCCGCAGGCGCTTGTGTATCGAAAGTTATGGTCTGGTTAGGTGCGGCAGCTCCTGCATTTCCTGCAATATCTGTGTAACTAGCGGCTGCAACCGAAATACCGGCCACCCCATTGTTTGTATTCGCAGCAGGCGTAAAAATAGCTGTTCTGATTAATCCAGTACCTGATAGCGCACTCAGTGTACCACCCGATACGGTTATATCACCAGAAGAACCGTCCCAGGTAAAGGTGTTTCCCGGATTTTCGCTAAATGTAAAAGTAATGTTAGCGGTTTCCCCAGCTTTTAAAGCTGTAATATTGCTTGAAATGGTAACAGATGGCGATGTTAGATCAACGGTAATGCTTAGCTCGCCCGAAAGTGCACTGGTTATGTTGCTCGAGTTGGTTGCAGTAGCCGTAAATTTATGAACCCCTGCAGTTAAAGCAGTGCTCAGCGTGATCGACCACGTACCATTGGTAGCTAAAGTTGAACCCAGTAGCGTGGCGCCCTCATATAGTTTAACTGTAGCGTTCGCCTCTGCAGTTCCGGTAAGTACCGGATTTACTGCATTGGTAATTTGATCTGAATTGGAGATCCCGGAATCGCTGCCTGCCGCCAATACTGGTGTTGAGGGCGCCGGAATGATTGGCTTGAGGATAATCACCTTGCCTCCATTTGTTCCATCATCTCCATCCACAACGAATAGGGAAGAATTGGTTTCTGCTATTCCCCATGGGTAATAAAATCCATTCTGGCTCAGGTTGCTTTTAATAATTGTCGATCCACCAGCTGCGCTGTATTTTGTTAATTTATACTGATTAGACGTGCCGCTAAATTCACTGGCATACAAGTTATTTTGTGCATCAACAGCTAATGCCGAAGGGTAGCCGCCGGCAGATATAACAGATTCGGTTCCTGATGACGTAATTTTAATAATGTTGCCCTTATCTACCCCATCAAATGGTGCAGCGATGTATGTAGTTCCGTTGCCATCAACAGCCAATCCTGTAATGTACGAATAACCCGAACTACCCAGCCCCGCACGAATCACCGTGCCGGTACCTGCCGAAGCTCCTGTGGCATATCTTACAATATCATATTTTGAGGTAGTGGAATTATATTGCGCTGTGTAAAGCTGATCATTGGCAATGGTGAGTGCTGTAAAATACTTTCCGGTGAGATAGGAAGACGATGTAGCATAATTACTTGCTGCCGTAACCTTAATAATTTCTCCGTTTTTATTCGTGTCGGTGAAATCCGTTGAAATGTACACATCGCCATTGGAAGCTACCGCAAGGCCCCATGGAAACTCCTGTGCACCATGTGTAAGGCCAGTATACACCACCACAGGTGTTGCACCAGGATTGTTTAAAGGATTGGTATACTTTACCACCTCATAGGTTTGCCCGTTAGTGCCGCTTTTTACACGGGTGACATAAATATTGTTAGCGGCATCTTTTGCCAGTGCACTGTAAAGCCCGTTCTGTTCAAGCGTGGTTTCATTGTATTGCGCCAGTGCTGGAATGGCCAGGGACAGAAAAAACAGTATAGCCGATAAGACAATACCTGATTTTGTAAAGAATTTCTTCATTTTGGAGCGTGTACTAAACGGATAAATAGGGGTTTTGCCAGCCACTCACAGTTTCCTGATACAAAAAAGAAGTATCATAGCCTACTGCTGATGTTTGTGCAATGATTGTTTGGTGTATATGTTGGTTATTCGTAATTATTTTGGTAATGTCTATGTTTGGCCGCTGCCTGCCATCGGCATCTACATCTAAAACACCTCTTGGGCCAGTTACGCCCTGGTTTTTTAGACTTTGTAAGGCATTAGCTGCTTCGCCCTTTTTAATTAAAGGCATCATGGTAGAAAGTGAAAGGCCGATTTCATAGCCAATCATGCCAAAAAAATTGGCTTGCTGTTTGCCGAAATCCTCAAAATCCTTTACAAATTTGCGGTTGTAAACGCTTTCATCTTTTGGGTTCCAGTTGGAGGTTGAATATACTTTCATACCCAGGTGCTTCACATCATCAAGCATATCTTCATAGGCCATATTTTCGACCAGCACCAAGGGAATAGTGTCGTAAAACTTATTGCTGCGCCATTGTTGCAAAAAGTGATTACCCATTTTTCCCGTAAAAATCGCGTGTACAAAATGGGGCGGATCTTTTTCCAGGGCGGCAAAAAAGCCGTCCAGGTGCAAACCATCTTTATTGGCCAGATCTTCAGGCAATACCATACTGTGGAGCTTTTCCGCTCCGGCAGCACCGGCACCATCCACGAAAGCTGCGTTTAAATTAAAGCCGGCTTCATAAATGGGGGCTATGATCTGCCCATCTTTACCAAATTCTTTTACCGCCCATTGGCCCAACGCATATTGGGCTTGCCAGAAATTCATGGAAATCAAACCGATATTCGGTCCGTAACCCGCAGGTGACGGTGCAAGTTCGCCCATGTCGAAAAACAAACCTAACCTGTTGTGATTTTCCAGCAAGGGCCGGATTTCATTTAAAACTTTGATGTTCACCATACCGGTCACCACATCCACGGCCTCAAAGAAAAGCAGTTTCTGCAGGGCTTCCATAATGGGTTTTGTCCCTCCCTGACCTACATAAACCGGTACAAAAGCAAAATCTTGCTGACTGAACTTCATTTTCGCAGCCGCACAGAAAATCCCTGCCATTACATGCTGTGCATAATAAGGATAAATGCCTGAGTAGGGCATCAAAAAGCCAACTTTGAGCGGTCTGTTCAATTTTTAGTTTCTGGAAGGAAAAATGCCCTGCAATGCAATACTATAGTTTATGGCTAAAAATGGAGATCTATTCTCATGGGGCTGTGATCCTCCAGCTGTTGCACCTTGGACAAGATTAGTATTGGCGTTTGAGTAAATACTAAGTGAACTTGCATTTGGACCAGAACCCGTTTTTGGACTTTTCCCCAATAAAGCTGGGCTTACCGGATCAGCAACGTTCGGAAGATTATTCGAAGCGACGGTATGGGCATGTATTGGCATTTGAGTTGAAATAAGCGTAACATTCTCAACGCCGCCCACTTGCCCCTGTTGATAAGGCGAAAGACCCGGTCCCTGCCCCATCCCAATAAGGGTTCTTCCGCGTAAATCAGGGAGGCTAAAAGTGGTTTGTCCATTCCCGCCATAGGTAGTACCCAAAAGAGCAAACAGCGCATTATTTTGTGCAATAGAAAGTACTTGCCCCTGACAAGTTAACCATCCTAAAGGGGCAAAATTAAATCCAAAAGCGGCTATAAAGCCTAAATAAAAATCCATATTATTGTATTATTAAATTTTGTTAATTATTAAATTTCTCGAATCTGTTTCTAACGAAGCAAGCGCTGATTGTTTGTCTCTTGGATTGCTGGAGCCCGGTACATGTCGCTTAAAAGCCAGGCCAGCCCTTTCTTTTTCTTCAGTAAATGCGATGGTAAGCGTTGCGGTTGATAAACCTTTATGGTGGTTACTGCTCAACAATACCTCATCTTTTTTTGGATTTTTAACGATCCACAATTGGCTTTTGCCTTCGGTAGCATTTCCACCAATCACACAATCCACACCAATGGAAGATTGCGACAGGATTCTATTATTGATTTTTGCTTTATCGTTAAAACCAAGATGCGCCAGGCAAATCACTACATCACACTGGTGCTTTTCTTTCAGCAAATGGCTAACCCTGTTCAAAGCGGTTTCTGGATGGCTTACCACCAGGCCGGCAATATTGGCCTTTTCGCCTACTGCAGTTACGCCCACATTAAATTTACCATACTGTAGAATTTGATAGGACTTAACTGTTTTTCTTAATAGCGGATCTTCAAAATGATAATTACAGCTTAGTAAGGGAAAATTGATATAAGGAATCAGGGCTTTAAAGGAAGCAATTCCCTGCACTAAATCAGCAGCACTAAGATTTACACCATGATAATTAATCTTATTCATGATATCGATGCCCCGCAGCTGATCATTCTGATCATGACCGGAATTTAAAAAGCCACCGGCATCAAACAATAAAGCAGAAACTTCTTCGTTATTGATGGTGTTGTGTAACTGTCGAAGACCTCCAAAATCCCGGTAAGCTGCATTAACCTTTCCAAGAAGGTCATTAGTGTACATGATATTTAACTGCGATTGATATACCCCACGGGTATTAATAGATTTCGCAACACCTGCAAGGGCATCAAGCGAATTAGCCAATAGCAAGCTACTGCCAATGAAGAGATTTTTCCGAAGGAAAGATCTTCTATCTGTATTCATAAAAGCGTTTGTAAGGAGGATTAATATTACAAAGATGTATAAAATTTTCAGCCCAAATTTCCTTTTTTACAAGGTGTTGACAAATATCAACACTTATTTAAAAACACCCCTTTAAAGCGATTTAAAGGCACAATTAACTGAATTTGACGGGTTAAATTATTCTCAAAAGCTTTATTTATATTGTTTTTTGTATGTGTAGGAATACACATTATTTTTTTAGCAAAGCAGATAATATGTATTTTTTGAGGATATCGACAGACACACTGATGTCAATGTTAGCAGTATTTAACCGAAAATCTACAGATACGGGGTAGTCAAAAATATCATTAATCCCTGTTAAATTATAAATCTTATCTTCATGCTGATCTGGGAGAAATGCCCGTTTGTAAAGCCCTTTTGTATCCCGCAAGCGCAAAGTATAAAGATCACAATCTACATGTACTAAAAGTGCCTGATACTTGTTTTTTAATAACGTTCTTGATTCCTGATAAGGGTTTATAGCGGAGATGATGATCACATCATAATGATCACTCATTTCTCCTGCCACAGCACCCAGCCTTTTAATGTTTTCTATGCGGTCTTCGCGGCTAAAGCCTAAATCTTTGCATAACTTTTCCCGGTAAACGTCTCCATCAATCACCGCCACCCTGAATCCATCGGTGGTCAGTTCTGCTTCAAGGGTATTGGCTAATGTGGTTTTCCCCGCCCCGGATAAACCTGTAAATTGAAAAATCTTAGCCATTCTTGCTCAACGTTTCATAGTACTTTAAATAGGCAGTTTCCGCAACCTCATACCGGAAAGAAGTGTCTGGGCTCATCTCCTGCTGAAAAGGCAGGCTAGGATATTTGCTGTGAAAACCAATCCTGTCTGTCATGGTCGGTTTTAAAATTTCCAGCCCAATAGTGCTTAAGAAATGAGGCACCATTCCCTGCATCCCCCAACTGTAATCATAAAAATGATTGTGTGGAAAATTTAAGTCATGGCAACTTTTCAAACGATTATAATATCCGCCAAGTACTGTTGCTGTATATAAATTGAAATCCTCGAAGTGAGCGGGTTTAAGTTCCATGGCAAACACAGCAGGTAAAATATAACCCGGAATACTATGGATGCCTCTTCTTTTCTGATGCGACGCCAGCACCGCAGCAGGCTCACGGGATAAAAAATAAAAGGGGGTATCAGGAAACCATTCTCTCAGTAAAGCATAAAAGTGCAGGTGCCAGCTATCCAGTTTGATAAAGTAATGTTTTTCTCTTCCGGTTCGTTGTTGCCCCATCAGCTGAATAGCAGCTAAAAAAATATCCTTGAGTTCCTGCCCGGTTAAAGAGACGTCCTTTTCCCGCATCCGCAACACCTGATCAAACAACGGTGCTTCGGCGATCACGATATGATCCTGATCTGTGGTGAGTGCCTGCGATAACAAAGTGGAACCACATCGGGATACATGAAAAATAAAGGCAGTTGGTGCCAGACTTTGGACGCTGGCAGCAGCTTGCAACAAAAAGTTGAGGTCGCTTTGCGGATGGAAGCGGGAGCGCATGCGCATGCTTGAAATGCAAATGGAGATGGTTTCATCAAAGAAAGGTTCCGAAACAGCATGATCGCCCAAATCCAGCCAATCTACCTTCCATTCCTGCTTCGCCCAGGCCAGTTGATAAGGAATCCAGTTTTTTAAATTCGCCTTCATGTTCCAGCTTTTAACTTCTGAATCAACGCCCGGGCAGTATCTGTGTTCATTCGTTCCAGCTCAGCGATAATCTGTGCATTCGTGCCTGCATTATAATGATTTTTCGGCTGTTCCAAACCCGGATCATAACCATGAGCTGTAAAAAGTTGATCCGTCCATCCATTGCTGATCCCGTCCAACACCAGGTGAACCCGAACTTCGTTTCCATCATTTTTAATGCTATGGGTTTGGCTGAAATCAATGTACCAGCAACTGCCTTCCGTTAAGAAAAGAGTTTCTTCCGCTACTTTAAAAATCACATTTGCATTGGTTTGAACCGGAATATGGATTCGAAAATGACCATCCTGATAGTTGCAGCCTAAATCGCGGTGTGGCTTAATTTCACTTCCGGGATGCAAGGCCAGTAAACGGATGCTTTCCTTATCACACGCCCAGGCATCAATCACCTCTCTAAAATAGGGTAACCGATCAAGAAGAGCAGTATCCTGATAAGTAGAAACTCCATAATTGGCATAAATATCGGCTTCACGGCCACTGCCCGAACGCAAAGCAATGCTCTGCCAGCTTCCCCGATAATCTTTTTGATTAAAGTGATCGCTCCATTCCCGCTGTAAACAAAGGGAAAGTTCTGCCTGAAGCTGCTCCACATCATAATGATGCTTAAACTGGATATAATTTAACAATGGGTCGGGATTTGATTGTAATGTTAGCAAACTGTTTGTCCTTAAGCAAATTATTTCGCAACTTCATGCTTTTGCAATCCCCATCAATGGCATCCATGCACCAGCTTCCTGAACTTCAATTAAACACCACACCTCAGCCAGACTGCCCGTTTATCCGTACTTATTATGAAAATCACCGCCCAAACGCGGCACTAAAACCGCAAGATGAAGCGCTGATCCTGAAAGAGAAAATGTTTCTGTCTTTCTTCCAGATCGGAATTTTTGAAACCTACCAGTTTCTATACCAGGAGTGCAGGGATGCAGCACATTTTAAGGAATGGCTGATTGAACTAAAGGGCCCTGAAATGCATTTGAAATCAATGCAGGATTTCAATAAATGGCTCCGGGCAGATCCAGCAGAAGATGTTATGCCTCTTCCGCAACTCCTGGACGAAGCGCAAATGGATTCCTGGGCAAAAAACGGATACCTGAAAATTTCCGGAATGCTCCCTGCTCAGGACTGTGAAGCAGTAGTGACCTTTATTAAAACGAGCTTAGGTATCCAAGACGATGACCCCAAAACCTGGTATCAGCCTCATCAATTGTTGCAGGGCATGATGTTTCAGCAATACCAGGCAGCGTGCATTCAAAAGATCCGCCACAATGCCAACCTCAAAGCGGTATTCAGCCAACTCTATGGCGGCAAAAATATCGTTCCAAATGCCGAGAAGCTCAGCTATAACCCGCCAGAACACAATCAATATCGCTTCGCAGGGAGCCCACTTCACTGGGACATCGATTTTAGCAAGGGCATTCAGTATCACATCCAGGGCCTGATTTACCTGAATGATGTTCCTGCAGAAAGAGGCGCACTTACTTTAGTCCCTGGCTTCCATCATGAAATCGAAACGTACCTCTTAGGCTCCACAAATCCGGAAATCGCCATTGAAAAGCTGAGAACAGAAAACCGTCAGATTGCAATTGATGGTCAAAGAGGCGATTTAATTGTTTGGCTGGAAGCCTTACCCCATGCAGCTAGTCCAAATCATTCTAATCAACCCAGGTTTGTACAGTATGTAAGTTTTAGCCTGCTGTAACAGATACCGGGATATGATGGAAGAAGAAACCGCAAATTGTCATTCCGACTCCGGAGGAATCTATGGAAGAAATCACCGTATTTAGATCCCTCGGAACTCGGAATGACAAATTACGAGGGGTTTTTACAATGCATCGCTATACACACACCGCTATCCGGCCTAGGATATGATGGAGAAAGAAACCGTTAAAGCTTTTGCAATAACTTTCACATTACCAGGACACAAGGCATCGCGTCCATCCCGATTTTTCATCGGGACTTGTGATGCCGCCTTGAAAGCTTTGACGAGTTTATTCGACATCAGATCCCTAGCCTTGGGCTTTTGGTCCCTTTTGGGCTAAGCCAAAAGGACTAGGCCGCCGCCGATGAGGCGAAAGAAAAAACCAATGGCATAACCTTTTTTAGATCCCTCTAAACTCGGAATGACAAATTACGAGGGGTTTTTACAATGCATCGCTATACGCACCCCGCTATCCGGCCTGGGAGATGATGGAAGAAGAAACCGTTAAAGCTTTTGCAATAACTTTCACATGACCAGGACACAAGGCATCGCGTCCATCCCGATTTTTCATCGGGACTTGTGATGCCGCCTTGAAAGCTTTGACGAGTTTATTCGACATCAGACCCCTTGCCTTGGGCTTTTGGTCCCTTTTGGGCTAAGCCAAAAGGACTAGGCCGCCGCCGATGAGGCGAAAGAAAAAGCCAATGGCATAACCTTTTTTAGCCCCCTCTAAACTCGGGATGACAAATTACTAGGGGTTTTTACGATGCATCGCTATACGCACCTCGCTATCCGGCCTGGGATATGATGGAAGAAGAAACCGTTAAAGCTTTTACAATAACTTTCACATGACCAGGACACAAGGCATCGCGTCCATCCCGATTTTTCATCGGGACTTGTGATGCCGCCTTGAAAGCTTTGACCAGTTTATTCGACATCAGATCCCTTGCCTTGGGCTTTTGGTCCCTTTTGGGCTAAGCCAAAAGGACTAGGCCGCCGCCGATGAGGCGAAAGAAAAAGCCAATGGCATAACCTTTTTTAGACCCCTCTAAACTCGGGATGACAAATTACGAGGGGTTTTTACGATGCATCGCTATACACACACCGCTATCCGGCCTGGGATATGATGGAGAAAGAAACCGTTAAAGCTTTTGCAATAACTTTCACATTACCAGGACACAAGGCATCGCGTCCATCCCGATTTTTCATCGGGACTTGTGATGCCGCCTTGAAAGCTTTGACCAGTTTATTCGACATCAGATCCCTTGCCTTGGGCTTTTGGTCCCTTTTGGGCTAAGCCAAAAGGACTAGGCCGCCGCCGATGAGGCAAAAGAAAAAGCCAATGGCATAACCTTTTTTAGATCCCTCGGAACTCGGGATGACAAATTACGAGGGGTTTTACGACGCATCGCTATAGGCACCCCGCTATCCGGCCTGGGAGATGATGGAGAAAGAAACCGTTAAGGCTTTTGCAATAACTTTCACATTACCAGGACACAAGGCATCGCGTCCATCCCGATTTTGCATCGGGACTTGTGATGCCGCCTTGAAAGCTTTGACGAGTTTATTCGACATCAGATCCCTTGCCTTGGGCTTTTGGTCCCTTTTGGGCTAAGCCAAAAGGACTAGGCCGCCGCCGATGAGGCGAAAGAAAAAGCCAATGGCAT
>Ga0308159_1005504_pt1 | contig 10680 bp, 14 predicted proteins | sample PhyCR1_FD_201040 | JGI IMG/M metagenome (GOLD analysis project Ga0308159, IMG submission 201040) | Phyllosphere microbial communities from UC Gill Tract Community Farm, Albany, California, United States - DLSLC.R1 | ecosystem: Host-associated > Plants > Phyllosphere > Unclassified | place: USA...
GGGTTGGGTGTTGGTTTGATCATGGTGAAGCTCCTTGATTATTGGAGCCGCCACGTTTCGCTGCGAAACGAAGAGAGGTGGCAGCTGTACGCAGGTTCGCAGACCGGGAATCAAGGAACCCGGCATACCCGAAGGTATCCCGCGCACAGCCGCCATAAAGCATCACTGCCAAAAATGACAACGAACTGGAGCGCTGTGCGCCTTGATTGATCCGGGCTGCGAAACCCGATCGCTGATTCGTCAGCGACCGCCCCACAATAGAACCCGCCCCCTAGGCGCACAAGCCGGCGGATTCTGGCGTAGCTGTAGGCAAAGGCGCAAGGATATGTAGCCTGGGAGCGTGACTGGAGATGTCTTTTTAAACGCCGGCGTTTATCAAGGGCAACCATGCCCGCGTTGGGGACTGCAAATTACAGAAGGCCTAAACAAAACCTGACTTCACAGCTATACCGAAACAGATCATGACCAGTAGCAGACCAATCACCCTCCATTGCAGCACAGCGAGCTTTCGTTTGAGTGGAGCTGGAAAACCGGCTAAATCTTCGGAACTTAGCTCACCCCTTTTCAAATAGAACTTAGGGAAGGTCACAATCCCTGAAATGCCACCGATCAGCAAAAGCTTACCCCAAGGCCCACCATGGCGAAGCGGAGCGCGGGCCATGACGGCTGAGCAATTTCTCAGATGCCCCAAGATCAAATCCATCTGCGTATACGCCAAGTGCAAGCAGAACCCTAGCCACAGAACAATCCCTGCCAGATCAACGATGGCAATGGACAGAAGCACCTTATCAACGAGGTCCAAACCCATTTCCCTGCCTAACTGAATTTTTCACCAGTCGTTTGCCTGTGGTCATACAAGCGCTCAAGCGTGGGTGAATAAGCTCGTCATCAAGTTATTTCAGTATTCCTGATTTACCTACAGCAGCCAGAACAGCCATCGCGGAAAGCAGCACTATTGCGCTCCATTGCATCAATACAAGTTTCTGCCTTAGGGGAGCCGGAAAGTTGCTTACGTCCCCTACGCTGAGAGTGCCACGTCGAGTATAGAAATTTGAAAATGTGACCAGCCCGGACGCACCGCCGACTAAAAGCAGTCGTCCCCAAGCGCCCCCATGTTTTAGTGCAGCCAGCTTGACTCCAGCAGAGCTGTTCTTGAGGTTTTCAAGGATCAAGTCCATTTTGGTGTGTCCGATATACAGGGCAACTCCGATCCAAACGATAAGCAGAGCAATGACTACTCCACACATGCCACCTACAACAAGTTCTGCAGTATTCATTTTTTAACCTCGTAAATCATCTCTCCTGCCATTTCACCGGTGACGCCTCCTACGGCGCCGCCAGCAAGTGATCCTGTAGCTACGACTATCACACCGCAAGCCAGTGTTCCCAAGCCGCCAGTAGGCACTCCAAGCCCCACACAAATCGTACCCACAACCGGCGCAGTCAAAATTGCCCCTGTCGCCGCGCCGCCGGCGACCCCACCAATGAAGCTCCCTCCCTCGGTATATTTGATCTTTTCACAAGCATCGTCATCGCCAGCCGCACAGACTTCCTGAACCTTCATATAAGACGCGCCACCGCCCACTGCTGTGCCGACCCAACCGCCGTACTTTACGACCTTGGCTGCTCTGGCGACACCTTCCGCGTGCGTGGCATAACCGGGAATCTGTCGCGGCGCGCCAGCCAGACTCCAGTGATGAACCAGGCTTTTGCTCGATATGCCGAGGGCTGACTTCAGGCTTGGATGATCAGGGAAGCCGATGCCCTTTCTGGTTAACCCGTTGAGCTGTCTATCGAGCTTCGTAAACAGCCGGGCACGCTCATCGAAAAATTCCGAGCCACGCAAATGGCCGTCACGCTGAAAGCTTCTCTGGTGCAGAGCTTCGATTTCCGTCAGAGACGTTTTCACATCCTCCAGGCTCTTCGCAAAGATCGATTCACCAACGCCTATCGATGTTGAGCCTTGCGAAAGAACGGATTCTATTTGGCTTCGATACTGAACCATGAAACTGGCGTCTTCGTCGCTCATGGGTTTGAGTGCCGCGTCCACTTTCTGCGCGGCTTCCATGAGCAACGCTTCTTCACGAGTGCACTGCGGATTGTTCGGATCGCTCAACACAATGAGCTGACCGGGCTTGGCGTAGCCAGTGACATGAGGGTTGAGGCGCGTGAATTTCTCAAGCGTTGCACCATCCGGCTTATCGAACAACGCCGCCTCTAACGCCGAGCGCGGCATGACTTGTTGAACGATATAAAACCCTGGCTCCGCCATCGCCTTAACAGCAGGCGGTTTTTCCGCTGGAGCCTCAGGGTATTCCGCCCAGTATTTGGCGTGCAGATCGACCGGTTCTACGCCTCGGTAGATCTTTTTTCTAGGTGGGTTAGGCAGTGCCGGCCTTGGCACATTTCCATATTCACTCATGACTCATCCTTGTCCATTTCGGGAATCTCGACTCGAGAGTTCGACAGCCTGACGCTATCGAAATGTTCAACTGCTGGCTGTAAGACAAAGCCTAAAACGCTGTGCCCAAACGGCTGATTCCTGTCACTTGCTGCGTGCGCAGGATAGCTGGTGAGTGCAAATGGTTGTATGGCAGCGAATGGCCATCGGCGGCGTTACCTTCTGGTTTGACTGTGTTGGTTGCACCTCGCAACCAGTAATGGCGGACGCTCTCGGCCGAAATTTGTTGAGGCCGATTCGTGCATTTAAAAGGGATGTTTTATTCAAAAACGACGCAGTAGCCGGGTGTTCATCGGGTACGGCGCAAATATCAGCGAAGGCGCCGCCATCGGCATCAGCTCGCAAGCGGGCCTTGTTCGGGAAGCGGCGCTTGGCATGGCCGGACAGACCGGCGTTGATATGGCCCCGCCAAATCCAATGGACGTTTCCAGAGCCGGGATGATGGCGCCCGTTGGCGCCGGCCAATTGGGCGGCGGCCCCGGCGGTTCCGGCGGGCAAATGCATTTTACGTTTTCCCCTCAAATCAACGTTCCGGCGGGCGCCGGCATGGATCAAATCAATCAAGGCTTGCAGGCCAGTTACGCCGAGTGGATGCGAATGATGGAGCGCTTTGTACGAGATAAACGCCGCCTGAGTTACGGCGCTTCAGATGAGGTAACCGCTTAATTTTTGCCATCTTGGGGGACATCGAATTCACCGTTGCCGGCGGCATCACTGGCATGGAACAGAGCGGGTCTGCCGATTGGGCTGAACATGCCCGCATCCAAGGTAAGCCGCTGCTGGAATGGATTGGCGAAGGGCTGGATGAATGCAACCTGACGATTGAGCTGCACCCGCTTCTGGGAGACCCCGAGGCGCGCCTGCAGGCTTTGCGCCTTGCCAAAAGCAAGCACGAATCCTTGGCCTTTGTCATGGGCAGCGGCGAATACCTCGGCCCCTACGTCATCTGCAACATGGGTAAGACGACGCGCCGCGCAACGGGCGTCGGCCAAGTACAGGCCGCCACGGTTCAGCTCAACCTCAAGGAATACACCGGCGCCTTCATCCGGAAGGTTGCCCGGCCTGGGCTACTCGATCCTGCCGTAACTGGCACCGCCGCAGCCGGCGCTGGAACGCCGGGGCTGCTCTCGCGCTTGATGCCGTCGCCCAGTACGACGCAGATGGTGCTGGGTCACGCCAAAACCGCCGGCAATATTTTGAAGGCCGGGCAGAACCTCTATGAAACTGTCAAAAGCGGAAACCCTTCAATGATCCTTGGTCAGGTACCCCAATTGCTCGGCGTCACTGCGCGAGCCATTGAACCGCTGCAGGGACTGAAAGACATGGCCGGCTTGCTGAAAGACGGCGCCGATCTATCACGGCTCGGCGAGGATGTACTGGGCGGAGTTATGGACGCCAGATCGAGCCTCAACCCGGTCGACCTGGGCAACATCGTCGAGCGTTTCTCTGCCTCCAAAGATTCGCTCGATCAGGCATTCACGAAGATGAGCGGCGCCAGCGCCCGGCTTTCGGGCTTGGCGGCGCAAGTACTCACCCGGAGGGCATGATGTTCATTCCGCACACTACGACTGAGGGGCAGCGCTGGGATCAGTTGGCGTGGCATTACTACGGCGATGCGCACCGATACATCCCAATCATTGAGGCGAACCCTCACATTCCGATCACCGCTGAGTTGCCGGCCGGTCTGACCTTGGCGATTCCGGTACTTGAACCGATACCTTCCGCAGAGGATCTGCCGCCATGGATGCGATAAGTCCCTCTCAGGTGCCCGAGGCGCGTTTCGTCCTCAGTTACCAACAGAGCAACATCACCCGCAATGTCAGCGTGCATCTGCTGTCGCTGACCTACACGGATTTCCTCACCGGCCAGGCTGACAGCCTTTCGGTCGAACTGGAGGACTCCGAGGGCAAATGGCGTGACGCCTGGTACCCCGGCCACGGCGATTCTCTGAGCCTGGCCATCGGCTGGGAGGGCCAGCCGCTGCGAACGGTCGGCCAATTTGAAATAGACCGGGTGGAACTCAATGGCCCGCCGTTCACGGTGACCATAGAAGGCCTGGCCACGGGGATCAAAGCCTCCCTGCGGACAACGGAACACCGGGCTTACGAGAACACAACGCTGGACGCCGTTGCCAAGCAAATCGCCGTACGTCAAGGACTGGAGCTGGTCGGCAGCATCGAGCCGATCAAGCTCGACCGGCTGACCCAGCAAAACTCCGATCTGGAATTTCTGCGCGATCTTGCCGGGGAGTACGACTGCGCCTTCAAGGTGACCGGTTCGCGCCTGGTCTTCCACGCAATCAGTGAACTCGCCAAGGCCGCACCCGTTGCCAGCTTTGCCCTCGGAGATCTGAGCCGCATAAGTCTGCAGGATCAAATTAAAGACATCCCGCAGGCCGTAGAGGTCAAGCACAAAGACCCAAAGAAAAAGAAATTGGTCGCTTACAAAATGGAGAACGGTGAAACAGTTGCCGTGCCCAGCAGTGTGGGTAAAAGCACGACCAGCGGCGATACAAAAAAGAGCCGCAAACGCAGCGCATCCGAGGATGAAGCCAAAGCGAAGGCTAAGGCTGAACTTGCCAAGGCGAACCGTGAAAGGACAACCGGCAGTTGGTCATCAATGGGCCGGCCCAACCTGTTCAGCGGGAGCGTCGTTACCTTGGTCGCGGCCGGCATGCTGGGCGGCAATTACCTCATTAACTCGTCGCAGCACCGAATGACCAGGAGCGGCGGCTATACCGTGGAACCGTCAACCTGCCGCGTTTCGGCGCCTTCAATCGGGCTGACGGCCGACAAGATCAAGCCGGATCTGGCGCTTTCGACTTACGGCATCCAAAACGAAACAGTGGCTTGACCATGGGGAACAGATAATGGGCGTCGAACTGGAGTACGGCGAAGTCAGCGCCGTTGATTACTTGACCTGCCAAATTCGCGTTCGGCTCGATGACCGCGACGGCGTTGAGAGCTACTGGTTGAACGTTCCGCAGCGTAATACCCAAGGCACGAAGCGCCGCCCCTTGATGCCCGAGCTGGGTGAACAAGTCGCGCTATTGCTGGATTCTGACGGCGTTGGCGGCGTCTACCTGGGCGGCGTCTACTCAACCGCAGAGCCGCCCCCAGTTACGGATGAAGATACTGACTATGTTCGCTTTAGTGACGGGACAACGCTCACTTACGACCGCGCCGAGCATGTCATGGCGTTGGTGTGCGTCGGCCAAACCAAGCTCTTTTGCGATAAGAATCTGGACGTCCAGTGCGGCATGCCGGTGACCGTCAAGGCCCCGCTGGTTACTCTGGACAGTCCAGACGTTAAGGCAACCGGCAACTTCACGATTGCCGGAAATCTGGATGTAGGAGGCAATGTCAACGCCGTAGGATCTGTCATGGATGGCGGCGGCAACTCCAACCACCACAGCCATTAAGCCGCTGTTTCGCCGCCCCGCACTTGACCCACTTCATACTTCGCGCCGGCCCTTAGCGCGTGCCGAAGCTTCAAAGCCGGCCGCTCGACGTAGTAATAAGAAACGCCGCTTAGCAGGAACGACAAGAGCAACACCGCCGCAACAATATGGCCGTCGTAAGCAACCGGCCAGAAACCCCGCAGAAAATACATCACCACGAAGTGATTCAAGAATACGCCGTAGCTGATGTTCCCCAGGAATTCATCAATCCGGTGAAACTTGAGCTTCGTCAGTAAAAATACGGCGGGCACGCCCAGCGCTATGCCGGCGGTGACCTCGGCGTTGAAAGGCCGACGCTCGATCAACCCCGCCATAATCGCCACAAAAACCAACGCGGCCGCCGCGGCGGTGCCCGCAGCGATCGCTAAGCCCTTGGCCTGCGGTTTGTAAAGGTAACTGCCGCAAAGAAACATGAACAGGACGCCCGGCAGCAAACGGTAGCCGTACAGATCGGTGTTGATGAAGCCAAGGCACGCGGCCATGAAGACGGCGGCGGACAAGGCGAAGGCTACGCCCCGCGCCCTGTAGATGATCAGGAAAGGGATCACCAGGTAGAAGCACATCTCAAGCCCGAGCGACCAAGCCGGCGGCAAGATCTCCACCCCAGCCGCGCCGAACATGTAAAACCCGAGGGGCAACATAGGCAGGCTTGAGGCGATAGTTTTAAAGGTCAATTCGGCCGCTTGAGGCGTTCCTGGCAGCAGAAAATAAATCACCAGGCAGGAGGCGACGAAGTAGAAAAGGAACTGAGGATAAAGCCGCAAGGCCCTGTCCCAGTAGAACAGCCCGACTTTCTCCGGCGCTTTGTAGTTGCGCTCGATCAGCGAGGTCATTACAAAGCCGCTGATGATCAGGAAGGAAATCACGGCAACCACGCCGGGATTTAACCCCACGAAAGTTTTGCCCATATGAGAAACAGCGACCAGAACGGCCAAGAGCAGACGAAAAGCTCCCACTTACACCCCCAAAACGTCCTTGTAGTTATGGCGCGTAAATTACGATGCTTTGCGCCGAGAGAACAGGCTTTTTCTCCGCCCCGGTATTTTCCTCATCCTCTTTAAACTCGATTAAAAGCCGCCGCCAACGGGGAACAGTTCCGGGCGAACTTGGCCCGGCTCGTTTGTGAAGCGCCGCGAATGGCCGTCGTCGACGAGTTCAGCTCGGTGGTAGATCGGCAAATTGCCCGCGTGGGCGCCGCCGCTTTCGCCAAGGCGTGGCGTCGGACCTCCGGGCAGGTGGTTCTCCTGTCTTGCCACTACGACATCCTTGATTGGGTACAGCCTGACTGGGTCTACAACACCGGTACCGGCGAATTTCACCGGGGGTGGCTTCGGCCAAGACCAAGCTTTGAGCTTGAGATCCGCGAGGCTAAGCAGCGCGACTATGCCCTGTTTGAGCCGCATCATTATCTGAAGCTGCCGCCAATGGTCGCATCTACTCATTACGTCGGCTGGGTCAATGGAGAACCGGTGGCCCACATCGCGTTTTCAACCCGGCCGGGGCTGATCGAGGCGCGGGCGTGCCGCCTGGTGGTGATGCCGGAGTGGCAAGGCGCCGGGGTCGGAATGCGCTTCCTCAACGCCTTGTGCGGCCAATGGCTGGAGGGGAGCAACCGTTACGGCCGGCCGTTACGCACGTTGTTCCATACCAGCCACCCAGGCCTTGCGGCGGCACTCCGTAGGGACAAACGGTGGACGCAGGTCTCGGCTGCGCTCATTGGTGGCAACTACGCCCGGAGCCGGCAAAGCCTCAAGGAAAGCAATCGTCGTCTCGGCCGACACGCCAGTGCCGGCAGCGGTTTCGGCGGCCACTTTCGGGCGGTTCAGGGCTTTCGTTACCTTGGGGAGAACGCATGCGAGTAGCGATCATCGGCCAGAAGTGGTTGGCGGCGGAGCTTTTGAAGCGTTGCTTGGCCGAGGGGCACCAGGTGGTGATCGCTATCGCCCCGGCCCTTGGGGCGGATGGGGAGTACGACAGACTGTACGCGGCCGCGCAACAAATGGGCGTCCCGGCGGATTGCACGCAAGGCCGCCTGAGCGCTGACCAGGTGCCAGCGTGTGACGTCATCCTGACCGCACACGCCCACGTCTATATAAAGGAAGAAGTCCGCGCCAAAGCAACACACGGCGCGCTGGGCTACCACCCCTCATTGCTGCCAAGGCATCGAGGTCGGGACGCAGTGCATTGGGCGATTCACATGCGGGAGCCGATCACGGGCGGCTCGGTCTACTGGCTGGATGACGGAGCAGACACCGGGCCGGTACTTGTCCAAGACTGGTGCCACATCCGTTCGGATGACACGGCGCAGTTGCTGTGGCGCAGAGAACTTGCTCCGATGGGGCTTCGATTGTTCTCCCGAGCGCTTGCGATGCTCGATGCCGGCGACGACTGCAAAGGCTGTCCTCAAGATCATGATCTGGCGACATGGGAGCCGGGCGTATCGAACAGGCGATTGTCAGGGTAAAACGACGAAGGCCCCGAGAGGGGCCTTCTTTTATGCAATTCTTTTGCACTATGCGAAAATCTTTTCAAGTTCATTTATCGCGCATCAAAGCCCGAATTTTTCGCGCTGCGCATCAAATTCCGGCCGGATCAGCCTCGGCATCTCCACCCCCTCCCCCAACCTCTCAACCCCCAACCTCACCCTCTCCCCACCCCGCTTAATCACCACCCCATCCCCCTCAACCCGCACCAACGTCACCCCAACCCCAACCTTCTCCCCCACCAAAAAACTCTTCGGCGCGCCATCATTCAAACTCAATATCGCCACCGTCCCGCTCCCGCCCGCGATCACCCCGCTCACCTTGATATCCACCGGTGCGGTCTCATTGGAGAACCACTGCAACGCCGGGCTATCGCTCCTCGCCGCGAGCACTTGCGGGGCGGCTGCGGGGGTGTGGGATTCCGCCGAGGTCAGCAGCAGCGACGACCATGTCGCGACGCCCACCAGGGCGGCGAGCAGCGCCAGGGCCTGGACGGTTTGCGCCGGGGTAAGCCGTGCGGTGAATTTCATGGGTTGTCGCTCCTTGTTGTCCCTGTTGCCAGCCTACGCGGCAATTCTCTCCGTTTTATTTCACATGCCTTACATGTTCGCCGGGCACGATGGGGTGGGACGCCAAGGAGCGCGGGTGATGAGCAGGCAGCAGGGTTTTACGTTGATCGAGTTGATGGTGGTGCTGGTGATCATCGGGATTGCCAGTGCGGCGATCAGTTTGAGTATCAAGCCTGATCCGTTGCAGTTGTTGCGCAAGGATGCCGAGCGGGTTGCGCAGTTGTTGCAGGTGGCGCAGGCCGAGGCTCGCGCGGATGGGCGGCCGATTGTGTGGGTGGCGGATGCCAAGGGGTTTCGGTTTGGGCGGCGTGAGGATGATGGCGTGGGGTTTGAGTCGTTCAAGGAGGATGCGCAGTTGCGCCCGCGTGCGTGGCAGAGCCCGAAGGTCGAGGTGCGGGTGGAGCCCCGGCAGACGGTGGTGCTGAATGCTGAGTGGATCAATCCGCCGTTGCGGCTGATTTTGTCGGATGGGGTCAATCGGCTGAGTGTGCTGCGCGATGGCAGTGGGCGGATCAGTATTCAATGAAGACTCAGCAAGGGTTCACTCTGATTGAGGTGATGGTCGCGATTTTGCTGATGGCGGTGGTGAGTCTGATTGCCTGGCACGGGCTGGACAGTGTGACGCGAGCGGACAGTCATTTGCAGGCGAGCAGTGAGCAGAGCGATGGGTTGTTGCGGGTGTTGAATCAGTTACAGCGCGATGTCGACATGCGCGCGGGGGTGGAGTTGAGCGAGCCGCGCAAGGTTGGGGCTGAGGATGAGGCGCCGACTGCGCCGCCGGCGGTGACGGTGCGCAGCAGTGATAGTAAGGGGTTTCGGCTGGACATTATTCGTAGCGCGGCGGACCAGTCGGGGGCGTTGCAGCGGGTTCGCTGGTGGGTGAAGGGGGATACGTTGTATCGGGCGGTGGCTGAGGCGCGCAGTCGCTATCCGTTGCCGGCGCCTGGGAATGGGGTTGCAGTGTTGAGTGAGGTGAGTGATGTGCAGGTGCGGGTTTGGGAGGTGGATAAGGGATGGCGGCAGTTGAGTGGCAATCGGCGGGAGGATCCGTTGGGGTTGGAGATATACCTGACCCGCCAAACACCCCAAGGGCCTGAAAAATACCGTCAAGTGATTGGTCAACTCCAATAAACCAGCATCACCGCACGAGCCCGAGGGAGCGGGTTCGGATTCCTCTCGCCCTTGGTCTTGGAAATGTCATTACGTTGACGGGCCGATGCAGACGGAGCTGGCTTTCATGGACTGACCGGCGTCGTAGGCGATTGCAGGATGCCGCTCAGCACTTCTTCCAAGCTTTCACCATCTGAGTTCTCAAAAAGACCGCCCTCACCAAACAACACCTGAATGTTCGCCTGTTTGAAGAAGTCCGCTGCTGCAAAATCGGGTGCTGTGCTCGCCGGCAGCACCAAGATGAGCTTGGTATCAGCATCTCCGAAACGATGCCGGTAGTAGGCAAGCTGGCCAAATCCAGCGTAGAGCTGTGCTGACATGGCGCTGCTGGTTTTTACTTCAAAAATTACCTTGGCCTTTTCTGTAGCTCTGCTAACTAGCGCCAAATCGACGCGGTTCTTGCCGACCTTGAGCTCGGAATTTCCCTTTACGAGCTCATCCAGCTTGCGATGGAGAGCATTACAGAGTGGGCCGTGTAGATACTGGTATTCACATTTGTCATGGCCAGGAGTATAGGACTTGCTGCCCTCAAACTCT
>Ga0308159_1005505_pt1 | contig 10679 bp, 9 predicted proteins | sample PhyCR1_FD_201040 | JGI IMG/M metagenome (GOLD analysis project Ga0308159, IMG submission 201040) | Phyllosphere microbial communities from UC Gill Tract Community Farm, Albany, California, United States - DLSLC.R1 | ecosystem: Host-associated > Plants > Phyllosphere > Unclassified | place: USA...
CACCGCGCCATGGTGGTGATGGTCGGCCTGGTGGCGCAGGCGATCGCGAAGATGGACCACGCGCAGGCCGAGGCCTTCATCCAGGCCGAACTAATCCGCATGCGCCCCGCCGCCAGGGGCCTGATCCGGCTCCAGACCTACAAGGACTGGATGCGCGATCCCAACCAGCTGGGCTGCGGCTTCAGCCTCGCCCCCGGGCAGGTCAACGAATTCGGCCGCACGCTGGCCGATCCCTGGCAGGTCATGCACTTCGCCGGAGAGCATACCCGGCGGCTCGACTTCGGCATGGAATCGGCAATGGAAAGCGGCGAGCGCGCCGCGATGGAAATCGGCGCCAGGGGGTGAGGTTGGGGGGTGGGGGGTGGGCCTCCCCCCTCAGACACCCACCCTCGTCATCCCGGACTTGATCCGGGACCGTGGGCAAGGGCCCGCCTGCCTCGCGTTGAAGCGCAGCGTTGCAGTGGCTCGGCGCGGGCTATCGCCTGAAGAACCGCCCAAGGTCCCGGATCAAGTCCGGGATGACGTGGGTATATATGTCCGCTACGCCTCACCCGCCCCGCCCGGAATGCGATAGCGCAGCATGATCAGCGCCGCGCCTATCGCCGCCAGCGCCGGCACCACCGAGATCGCCACCATGATCCCCACCCGCACGCCCGGAGGCTGCGCGCCCGCGCCGGCCCCGGTGGCGGAGACGAAGCCGACGCCGGCCATGGTCATGCTGAACACGAAGGTCCCGAACGCCGCCGTGCCCTTCTCCACCATGACGAAGATCCCCGCCAGCATCCCGGCGCGGCTCTCGCCCTGCACCTCGCGGGCGTAGTCCATGGTGTCGGTCAGCACGGTGTAGAGGCCCAGGAACACGCCGCCCGTGGCGATGCCCGAGAACAGCGCGCACAAGTGGACGAAGGGCTCGGGATGGCTGGCGGGGATGAACAGCCAGCTGAAATAGGCCGCCGCGCACAGTCCGCTCGCGCCGAGCAGCGCGTTACGCCGGCCATGGCGACCGGCAAGCCGCACCCATAGGTACTGCGAGGCCATCATCGCCAGCGTCTGGACGAGGAAGATCGAGCCCAGCGTGCTGTCGGCCACGCCCAGCACGTGCCGGGTATAGAACGGGATCGCCGCCATGTTCACGGTCAGGCCGGAGAACAGCACCAGCTTGAAGCCGATCAGGCACAGGAACGGGCGGTTGCGGCGCAGCGCCGCGAAGGCTTCGCGCAGGGAGCCGTCGGTGGGGCGCTCGCCCGCCGGCTCGGCGTCGCCGCGCTCGCGCAGCAGCAGGAACGAGGCGATCCCGCCCAGCGCGATCAGCACGCCCAGGATCACCGCGACGAGGCCATGCCCCGCCCGGTCGCTGCCGATCCGGCCCAGCAGGAACGGCGCGGCGGCGGTCGAGGCCATGTTGCCCAGCGACGAGCCGTAGACGCTGAAGGTCATTAGCCTGGACCGCTCGGCGAAGTCGGTGGTGATCGCCCGGCCCAGCGCCAGGTAGGGGATGCGGAACAAGGTATAGGCGGTGGAGAACAGCAGCAGCGTCACCCCCACCCAGGCCGCCAGCATCGTCCCCGAAAGCGCGGTGGGAATGTTGAACAGCAGCACCATGGAAAGCCCCGCGAACAGCCCGCCGCCCAGCAGATAGGGGCGGTACTTGCCGAAGCGGGTGTGGGTGCGGTCGCCGATGTGGCCCATCAGGGGGTCGCAGGCGGCGTCGTAGACTTTCGCCAGCACCGTCAGCATGCCGGCAAGGCCGATGGCGATGCCCAGCGAATCGGTCATGAAGCGAAGGTGCAGCAGGCCCACGGCGCTCACCAGCGCGGACGACGTGAAGGAGCCGATCGCCCAGCCCAAGTATGCACTCTTCTTCACGCGGTGTCCTCGATACGGCAGGCAGGAAGTAGCAGGCGCAAGGTCAGTCCGACCACACCTTGGTCATGTCGGAACTGCCCGAAACCGGGCATCCCGCCCTGGGCAGCTGGATCGCCACCATGAAGGAGCCCTCCGGCCCCGCCTTCGAGATATGCCCCTTGCCGGTGCAGTCCTCGGCATAGGCGAGGTCGCCGTGGCGCAGGACGTGTTCGGTGCCGTCGTGCAGGCCGATCACCATCGCGCCGAAGATCGGGATCAGCAGCGTCGGCTGGTTGGCGACGTGGAAGCCGAACCCGGCGCCGGGCTGCGATCCGCCCACCGTCACCCGCACCGCCGTGCGGCGCAGCAGCGTGGCGATGGCCTTGCCGCGCGGCTCGACGACTTCGAGCTGCTCGGCCCGGGTCAGCCCGTCGGCGCCGGAATAGAGGTGGAACACCCGCTTCAGCCACGGCATCTCGCCGCCGGTGGCGGGAAACTCCATCGGCAGATCCGGGCCCTGGACCGGCACGACCTTCGCGGCCCCCAGCGCCGGCCCGGCCAGGCCGAGACCGGCGAGCAGCGCGCCGCCGCCGGTCAGGAAGTCGCGCTTGCTGGCGGCGTTCATCATGCCGCCTGCGCGGTGCGCGGGGTGAAGGCGCGCGGCTCGTCGTCGGGGCGCTGCCAGATCAGCGGGAGCAGTTCGCCCGGCGCGGGATGCTCGCCGTCGGGCTGGCTCATCAGGTCCATGCCGTGCACCGGCATCAGCCCTTCGCGCGGGCACCAGTAGGCGTCGTCGCCGATCATCCGCATGGCGAGGCCGGTGCGGGCGAGGACATCGCTGTCGTTGCCCTTGGAGTAATGCGGGATGTCGACGTGGAACAGCACCGCATCGCCCGGCTGGAGGTCCCAGGTGACGAAGCGGAAAGGGAAGTCGGGGTTGCCGCGCTCGGCCTCGAAGTCGGGGAAGCGGAAGGTGCCGTCGCCCGCCGGGCCGAAGCGCGACCCGGTCTCGATGCAGAAGCGGTGGTAGCCGGCGACGAACTCGATCCGCCCGTTCTCCTCGTTCACCGGCGACAGCGCGACCCACAGGTTGGGGATCATGGTGCCGGTGAAGGGCCACAGGTGGTCGGCATGCCACTGCATGATCGAGGGCGACATCGGCGGCTTGCGGAACAGGTGATCGTGGAACATCTGCACGTTGTCGGCCTCGATCACCCGGCCGACGATCTCGCCGGCGGGAGAGCCGAACGCGAAGTCGCGGAAGATGCCGGGCCTGTGCCACAAGTGCGAGACCGAGATCATCGCCCCGTGCGAAGGCCCGGTCAGGCCATGCGCGGCGGGATCGGCGGCCACCTCGACCGCGGCCGCCTGCAGCTTCTCCACCCATTCGGCATCGAACATCTGGCGCAGGCAGACGACACCGTCGCGGCGATAGGTCTCGATATGCTCCGCCGTGACGGGATGGAGGGGCCGCTGGTTCATCGTCGCACTCGCCTGAGAAAATAAAAGGGGTCGCGGCGGGCGACTGGAACCCGGCGCAACCAGTCCCGGCATGTTGCGTGGGCGGGGTTGCCGGGAATAGAGAACTTATCTTGAATTGCGATAGAGGGAGTTGATCGCTCCCTGGGGGGCGGATTGAGGTTTCGCCTAAAGATTTGCCCACGGTCCCGGCATTCGCCGGGATGACGGGGGAAACAAAATACTCGTCATCCCGGACTTGATCCGGGACCGTGGGCAATCCTTGAGGCCAAACCCCGCGCGCACACTCAAGCCGCCAGCGCCTCCGGCCGATCGGGCGCCTGCATCGTGCGCAGCAGCGACTTCAACCGGCGGCGGGCAGCGGTCTCATAGCAGCCCTCGATCCACAGCAAGCCCAGCGCAGGCCCCTCGATGTTCGAGCCGGGGACCTGGCGCACCGTGCCTTCCGCGATCTCGGTGACGAACTGGCTGACCGGCACCATGCCGAGCAGGCCGCCGTCCAGGATCATGCGCCGGATGAAATGCATCGAAGCGGAGCGGATCGCCGCCGTCTCGGGCGTCATTCCGAACCGGGCGAGCAGGTCGAGCACGAGGTTCGAATTGGAATGACGCGCCGCGACGTTGGGCGCGTCGGCCTGTGCCCAGCCGTGATCGCCGATCGGCTCGCCGGCTTCGATCTGCGCGAAGATCGGGTGCTCGGGCCGCGCGAAGATCGAGTAATACTGGCGTAGCAGCGGCTCGAAGGCGATCTCCTCGGCGTCCTCCTCGTCGGGCGGCGCGGCGGAGAACGCGAGGTCCAGCTCGCCCCGGCGCAGCAGGCCGATGAGATCGGCGCTATAGGCCTCGACGACGCGCAGGGTGACGCTGGGCTCGCGTTCGCGGAACGCCGCGATGGTCTGGGCGAACTGGCTGTTGAGCAGCACCGGGTGGACCCCCACGACGATGACCTGCGTGCGGTTCGTGCGCTCCACCTCGGCCATCAGGCGATTGTGTTCGTTGACGATCAGGCGCGCCCGCACGATCAGCGTCTCGCAGGCCTTGGTCGGCCGGATGCCGGAGGGGCCGCGATCGAACAGCGACAGGCCCAGGCTCTCCTCCAGCTGGCGGATGCTCCAGGTCAGCGCCGGCTGCGACATGCCGAAACGCTTGGCCGCCTTGCGAAAGCTACCCGCCTCGTAGACGGCGATCATGCGTTCGAACTTGTCGATGTTCATCTCAGGCGGCTCCGTTCAGGCCCATGCAAGCGGTGCCTCGGCCTTCGATCAAGTTTCTCTCGCAGGGTAATAGATATCTTGAGTTATTCGCCTCTCGGTCAGCTGACAGGTTCGCGCGGCAATCACACCGGCACGATCACACGCTCTGCCGGGCCCTGGGAGACCCGCCGTGCCGCTCGAAATCCTCGGAGTCCTGCTCCACCGCAACGCTTCGGAGATATCGCCGCCCGGCGGCCCGGCCTTCGACGCGGGGATGGTCGGCCAGCTTGCCCGCGCCTTCGACGCCAATGGCTTCGACCGGGTGCTGATCCTGCAGAATTCCTTCGCGCCGGACCCTTTCGCGATCGCCAGCTATGCCGCCGGGATCACCCGGAGGCTGGCGTTCATGGTGGCGCACCGGCCCGGCTTCATCGCCCCGACCATGGCCGCGCGCATGTTCGCCACGCTCGACAACCTGAGCGGCGGGCGCGCCGGGGTCCACGTGATCACCGGCGCCAACGACCTGGAACTGGCCTGCGACGGCGATTACCAGACCAAGGACCGCCGCTATGCCCGCAGCGGCGAATACGTGGAGATCATGCGCAAGGTCTGGGCCGCGCGTGAGCCTTTCAGCCATGACGGCGAATGGTACCGCTTCGACGATGCGCTGGCCGAGGTCAGGCCGGCGGGCGGCGCGATCCCGGTCTACTGGGGCGGCGCCTCGCCGCTGGCGCTGGAAGTGGGCGCCAGGGTGGCCGACGTCTATGCCATCGGCGGGCTCAAGCCGCTGGCGCAGATGGCCGAAACGGTAGGACAGCTCAAGGCGGCATGGGCCGCTGCGGGCCGTCCGTTGCGCCTGCAGACCTCGGCCCGCGTCATTCTCGGCGATACCGAGGAGGAGGCATGGCGGGCCGCCCGCGACGTGATCGAGGCCCTGCGCGAAACCGCCGCCGCGCAGCAGCGCAAGATCGCCGGCAAGGCAGAGGCGACGGGCACGGCGATGCGCCTCGACCCCAGGCTGGCGACCACGCGCGGCGGATCGGGCCGGGACGAACTGGAGGCGCTGGCAAGCGGCGGCGAACTGGTCGACAAGCGGCTGTGGACCGGGATCACCCGCGCCTCGATCGATTTCTCGACGCCGATGCTGCCCCCGGCGCTGGTGGGCACGGCCGAGCAGGTGGCCGATGCGATGATGGACTATTACCGCATGGGCATCGGCGGCTTCCTGCTGCGCGGCTTCGACCTGCTGGGCGATATCGCCGTGCATGGCCGCGAACTGATCCCGCGCCTGCGCGACCTGGCCGCGCGCCATGACGCGGAAACGAGTGTTGCCGTCCCCGCCGGCGCGCAGGCATGAGCGGGACATGCGCAGGAGAAGCAAATCCATGACCGCCCGCCTCAGGTTCGCCGCCGCCTTCCTTGCCTCGGGACTGCTTTCGGCGCCCGCGCTCGCCGATCCGGCCCCGGTCTCGCCGCTCTCGCCGACCGGCAAGGCCATGCGGGTGCTGCACATGTACGGCGGCAAGGACGGCGAATCGCACCTCGAGATCATCGACCTGCCCGCCACCGGCGGCGGCGACGGCCACTGGGTGCAGTCGCGCCTCCACGCCACCGACGTCGAGATCAGCGACGCCCTGCCCGGCGACTTCATCGACTGGCACGGCGTCTCCACCCCGCGCTTCCTCATCCTGCTGTCGGGCCGGATGGAGATCGGGCTGGGCGACGGCTCGAAGCACCTGCTGTCGAAGGGCGACATCGTGCTGGCCGACGACGTGACCGGACGCGGCCACACCTCGCGCACGGTCGGCACCGAGCCGGTGCGCATCCTGACGGTGCGGCTGCCCAGGGACGCCGCGCTGGCGCCGAAGACCGGCAGTTGCCCGGAAGGCATGCCCGCCGACCAGTGCGTGGCCGCGCGGCTTCCCGCACCCGGGGCCAAACCCTGACCCGGCGCGCGTGCCCTTGCGGGATTTGCGATTGACGCGGGCGCTGTCGCCATCCCAAACGGCGCATCGCCTGCCGTTAGGAATACCATGTCCGATCCCGATTCCCCCCGTCCGGGTCCGCTCAAAGCCGGCCGCCGCCAGTTTCTCGAAGGCCTTGCCGCGCTGGGCGCCGCCGCTGCCGCAGGCGGTCCTGCCGCTGCCGAGGCGCACGCCGCCAAGGCCCCGCGCACGGGCCGCGCCCGCCCCGTCAGCGATGCCCGCCTGCGCGAGGCGATCGACACCGTCGTGGTGATCTATGCCGAGAACCGCAGCTTCAACAATCTCTTCGCCGATTTCCCGGGGCTGGAGCAGCCGCTCGCCGCGCTGCCGCCCGAGCGCGCCCTCCAGCGCGACCGCGACGGCAAGCCCTTCGACAAGCTGCCGAAGATCTGGGAGGGCCTGGTCCCCGAAAAGCAGGTGGTCGAGCATGCCGAATACGCCATCGGCCCCGACGACCTGCCGCTCCTGCCCAACGCCCCCTTCGCGCTGAAGACGCCCGACGGCGATCCGCTGCCGCACGGCGTGGTGACGCGCGACCTGGTCCATGCGTTCTACAACAACCAGTTGCAGATCAACGGCGGGCGCAACGACGGCTTCGTCGCCTGGGGCGACAGCGGCGCGCTGGTCATGGGGCACTACGGCGATGCGCGCGCGCAGTTGCGGCTCTGGCAGATCGCCCGCGAATTCACCCTGTGCGACAACTTCTTCATGGGCGCCTTCGGAGGCTCGTTCCTCAACCACCAGTACCTGATCGCCGCGCAGCCGCCGTTCTATCCCGGCGCCGACAAGGGCCCGCCCGCGAAGAAGATCGCCCGCATCGAAGGCGGCGACCCCAAGGGCATCCACCTCAAGCTCGACCCCAAGAGCCCCGCCAGCGCCATGGACGGCCCGGCGCGCTTCACCGCCAGCACCCTCACGCCCGACTTCTGGGCGGTCAACACGATGCTGCCGCCTTATACGCCCACCTACCTGCCCGACCCGGACAAGCCCGGCTACGCGGACTGGAGCAACGCCAGCACGCTGGTCCCCCAGCAGCACAAGACCATCGGCGACATGCTCTCCGCGCGCGGGATCGGCTGGGCCTGGTACGCCGGCGGGTGGAGCGCGGCGCTGACCGGCCATGCGCAGGACGCGCAGTTCCCCTCGCGCCCGAACCTGCAGCCGCACCACCAGCCGTTCAACTACTACGACCGCTTCGCCCCCGGCACCAAGGACCGCGAAGAACACCTGCGCGATGCCGGCGAGGGCAGCACCGCGCGCACCAACCGCTTCATCGCCGATATCGAGGCGGGCAAGCTGCCCCCGGTCAGCTTCTACAAGCCGCAGGGCAACCTCAACATGCATGCCGGTTACTCGGACGTCGATGCGGGCGACCGGCACCTCGCCGCCGTGGTCGACGCCCTGCGCGCCAGCCCGCAGTGGGAGCGCATGCTGGTGGTCATCACCTTCGACGAGAACGGCGGCTGGTGGGACCACGTCGCCCCGCCCAAGGGCGACCGCTGGGGCCCGGGCACGCGCATCCCCGCCGTCGTCGTCTCCCCCCACGCCCGCACCGGCGAGGTCGACCACACGATCTACGACACCGGCTCGATCGCGCGCTTCCTGACCCGCCGCTTCGGGCTGGAGAAGCTGCCCGGCCTCGCCATGCGCGAGGAAGCGATGATCGCCGCCGGCGGCCCCGCCCCCGGCGACCTGACCGGCGCGCTGAGATTGTAGCGCGCCTCCCTCGTCATCCCGGGGTGGGCCCGGGACCTTGGGCAAGGGCCGCGCCCACCTGCGGGCTGGGCGCGGCGCTGCGGTGGCCCGGCGCGAGGTTTCGCCTCAAGAGTACCCCACGGTCCCGGACCAAGTCCGGGATGACGCCATCTCTCGCCCCTTGCCCAAACCCCTCGCAGCTGGAATAGCCCGCGCATGGTGAATGCATGAACTGGCATGCCCGGCGCGAGAGCTGGTCCCCGCAGACCGAGGACGCCCGCGAGGACGGGGACATCGACTATGCCCGCGTCATCCATTCGGCCTCGTTCCGGCGGCTGCAGGGCAAGACCCAGATCCTCAACCTGGGCGACAGCGACTTCTACCGCACCCGCCTGACCCACTCGCTCGAAGTCGCGCAGATCGCGGGCGGCCTCGCCCGCCAACTGGGCAAGTCCTTCCCGGACCACGCCGCCACCGCGCTCCTGCCGGACCGCAGCATGATCCACGCGATCGGCTGCACCCACGATTTCGGCCACCCGCCGTTCGGCCACGGCGGCGAAGTGGCGCTGAACTACTGCATGCGCGATGCCGGCGGGTTCGAGGGCAATGGCCAGACGCTGCGCATCCTCGCCCGGCTGGAGAGCTTTTCGGCGGGCGCGGGGGCCAACCTGTCGCGGCGCACGATGCTGGGCGTGCTCAAGTACCCGGTCGCCTGGTCGGCCGCGCGCAACCCGGCGATCGTCCCGGCGCTGCTGGCGGGCCCCTCGACCATCCGGGTGCTCGATCCGGCGGCCTGCAAGCCGCCCAAGTGCCACTTCGACAGCGAGCAAGACGTGGTCGGCTGGATCCTGGAAACGCTCACCGCCTCTGAGCGCGACAGGTTCCAGGCGCTCGAACGCCCCGAAGGCAAGCACGCCCGCACGCTGCACAAGTCGCTCGACTGCACGATCATGGATGTCGCCGACGACATCGCCTACGGCGTCCACGACCTGGAAGACGCCATCGCGCTGGGCCTGGTCACGAAGGACGCCTTCGCCGCCGCGCTCGACGGGCGGTGCGCCTCGTTCCTCGACGCGCTCAAGGAGAAGTACCCCGGCGAGAGCGAGAACGACGTGTTCTCACAGATGGTCGACGGCCTGTTCGGAGACGCAAATACCCGCAAGCGCTTCGTCAGCCGCCTCGTCCACCACTTCCTGACCGGCGCCTCCTACGTCGAGAAGAAGGGTTTTCGCGAGCCGCTGCTGCGCTGGCGCGCGGCGCTGAGCCGTCCGCGCCGCGATTTCCTCGACGCCCTGCAGGAATTCGTCGTGCGCGAGGTGATCGCCAGCCCCGAAGTCCAGCAGCTGGAATTCAAGGGCCAGGCCATGGTCGTCGCGGTGTTCGAGGCGCTCGCCGCGGACCCCCGCCGCCTGCTCCCGCGCGACGAACTGGCCCGCTTCGACGCGGCCCACGGCGACATCCGCGTCATCTGCGACTACGTGGCCGCGATGACCGACACGCACCTGCTCAAGACCTACGAGCGCCTGTTCAGCCCGCGCATGGGGTCGGTGTTCGACCGGCTGTGACCGTCATCATGGTGGCGAGGCAGGACCTTCCGCCCGCGCCCTGCGTTAACGTCCTCTAGCAAGGGGCGGGTCCGGCCCCCGGGAAAGGCAGGCAGCGATGATCACCGTCCACCATCTGGAGAATTCCCGGTCGCAGCGCGTCCTTTGGCTGCTCGAGGAACTCTCGGTGCCGTACACGGTCGTGCGCTACGAGCGGAACCGCGAGACGATGCTGGCGCCTCCGGCCCTGCGCGCGGTGCATCCGCTGGGCAAGTCGCCGGTGATCGTCGACGACGATGCCGCCGGGGCCACCCGCACCGTGGCCGAGACCGGCGCGATCATCGAATATGTCGTCACCCGGGCAGGCGGCACCCTCGGCCCGCCGAACGAGGCGGAGGCGGCGCTGCATTACCACCATTTCCTGCACTATGCCGAAGGTTCGCTGATGCCGCCGCTGCTGCTCAAGCTGGTGCTGAGCCGCATCCCCGTCCTCGGCAAGCCGGCACAGAAGCGCATCCAGCCGATGATCGACGTCCACCTCGACTTCGTGGAGAACGAACTCTCGGCCCGCCCGTGGTTCGCGGGAGACGCCTTCACCGCCGCCGACATCATGATGAGCTTCCCCCTCGAAGCCGCGCGCGACCGTGCCGGCCTCGACGCCTCGCGCCCGGCGACGACGGCATGGCTGGAAAAGATCCATGCCCGCCCCGCCTATCAGGCGGCGCTGGCGAAAGGCGGGCCCTACAAATACGCCTGAGGCCGATTTCGGGTAGTGTGCGATCGACCCGGCGATCGTCGCCATAACTGCCGTGGCCCATAACCCCGGTGGCCCATAACTCCCGTGACCCATAGCCCCGGTCGCTCATAATCCCCGCAGCCATAACCCCCGTCGCCCATAATCCCGTCGCCCATAACCCCCGCGGCCCATAACCCCCGTC
>Ga0308159_1005506_pt1 | contig 10676 bp, 9 predicted proteins | sample PhyCR1_FD_201040 | JGI IMG/M metagenome (GOLD analysis project Ga0308159, IMG submission 201040) | Phyllosphere microbial communities from UC Gill Tract Community Farm, Albany, California, United States - DLSLC.R1 | ecosystem: Host-associated > Plants > Phyllosphere > Unclassified | place: USA...
GCTCATGGTGCTCCTTTTCGTTTCGTTGTCAGGACGTGGTGCGGCGGCGGCGTGCGCTGGCGGGTGCTTCTCGACCCAGGGTCTCACCCCGGAAGAAGCCGGGGCTCGCGATGCGCTGCGCGACCATCAGCACGAGGCCGACAACGATGATCACCACGGTGATCACGAACACGAGGCCGACGCCGCCGATCTCCGATCCCGAACCGTAGTCGGGGCTCGCGCTGTCGATGAGCGTGGTCACGAACAGCACCGCGAGGATCACCCCTCCGATGAGGGGCGCCAGCAGGGTCAGGAAGACGTTGCGCACCGAATCGAACCACTGCTTTCGGAAGTACCACACGCACGCGAAGGCGGTGAGGCCGTAGTAGAAGCAGATCATCGCACCGAGGGCCGTGATGGTGTCGGTGAGCACGTTCTCGCTGAGCACGCGCATGACGGCGTAGAACACCGAGGCGACGATCGCCGAGACGATGGTGGCGTAACCGGGAGTGAAGAAGCGCGGGCTGACCGTGGCGAACTTCTTCGGGAGGGCGTCGTAGTGGGCCATGGCCAGGAGCGTGCGCGCCGGGCCCACGAACGTCGCCTGCAGCGACGATGCCGAGCTGGTGAGCACCGCGAGGGAGACGAGGAAGGCGAGGGGACCGAGGATCGGCCCCGACAGGTGGAAGAAGACGTTCTCCTGGATGTCCTCGTTACCGAGCCCCAGTTCCCCCGTGCCGTTGCCGGCGAACATGAGCAGCGCCACGGCGATGAACAGGTACAGGGCGACGATGAGGAACACCGTGACGGTGGCGGCCCGGCCCGGCGTCTTGTCGGGATCCTTGGTCTCCTCGTTCATCGTGAGGATGACGTCCCAGCCCCAGAAGATGAAGATCGACAGAGAGAGCCCGGCGGCGAACGCGCTGAACGAGTCGACCTCGAAGGGGTTGAACCACGACAGCTGCACGGGGCTCGCGTCGAACGCGTTGCCGTTCATCATCTCGACGACCGCCGCCCCGGCGAACACCAGCAGCACGAGGATCTGGAATCCGACGAGGCCGTACTGGAGCCTCTGGGTGGTCTGCAGGTCGCGGTAGGACACGATCGTGGCCAGCAGCATGAAGATCAGGCACACGGCGACGTTGATCGGGACGATCCGCGTGAGTTCGGCGATCTCGGCGTTGCCGGTGACCTGCGCGATCAACAGGAAGAGGAAGTCGACGGCGATGCCGGCCAGGTTCGACAGCACGATGACCGTCGCGGCGATGAGGCCCCAGCCAGCCATCCAGCCGACCCAGGGCCCGAAGGCGCGGGCTGCCCAGGTGAACGAGGTCCCGGCATCGGGCATCCGGGAGTTGAGCTCGCGATAACCCAGGGCGACGAGCAGCATCGGGATGAAGCCGACGAGGATGATCGCCGGCACCTGGAAGCCGACCGCCGAGACGGTCGGGCCGAGCGCTCCGGTGAGCGTGTAGGCGGGCGCGATGGTCGAGATGCCGATGACGACGGCGCCGATCATGCCGATCGAGCCGACCCGGAGTCCCTTGTTCGAGATGCCGGTGGTCACGGCGCTGTCGGGCGCGGGACTCGCGTCGTTGCGAGGAGTGGTCATGAGGAAGCCTCCGAGGTGCGGGGCACAACGATCATGGGGACGGGCAGGGCGCGGAGGATCCGCCCTGCGGTGGAGCCGAGGAACAGGCGCCGGGGCTGCGCGAGACGGCTCGAACCGACCAGGGCGACCTCGCCCGGCTGCCAGTCGATGCGCGAGACCGCGTCTTCGACGTCGGAACCGGCACCGACGATGGCCTCGGCCTGGATCTCGGCGGGGAGGGTGTCACGGACGGACTCGAGGACGCTCTGGGCGTGGGCCTGACCGGTCAACCGGGTCAATGACGCGTCGACGCGCCCGGGCAGGTCGACGCCCGCGAGCGAGAGCAGCCGCAGGGGCGCCTTCGCCCGGCGGGAGACGGATGCCGCGGTCTCGAGCAGGACGTCGGCTCCGGGGCGCGTGCCGATCGCGGCGGTGATGCGCGGCAGCCCGACGGCCGGGTCGACGGTGCGCGCTCCCTCGGGGGCGAGAGCGACGGGCACGGGCGCGGAGTGCACGAGCTCCTCCGCGGTGGTGCCGAGGCGGTGGCGCCCGCGGGGTCCTCCCCCGCCGGTGCCGACGACGATGACCCCCGCATCGAACTCCTCGGCGGCGGCGACGAGGCCGTCGGACACCGCCTGCGCGAAGCGGACATGGCCTCGGATGCCGGGATACGGCGCCACGGCCTCGCGCAGCCACCCGCGAGCGGTGTCCTGCACGAGGCGCTCGTAACCGGAATCCGTCGGGATCGAGACGTTGTTCTCGGCGGAGGGCAGCACGACCACGGCGTGCACCGGCGCGTCGAGAGCGGCACCGAGCCGGGCTCCGAGCGCGAGAGCATCGGCGCCCGCGTCGGTCGCGGTGTAGCCGACGACCACGCGGCGGGCGGTCATCCGCGCGTCCGCTCGAGGATCTCGGCGGCCGCGCGACGGCCCTGGCGGATGGCTCCGTCGACGTGCTGGAAGCCGGCACCGGCCATGTCGCTGCACGCGAGGTGGAGAGCGCCGATGGGCTCACGGAGGTCGGCGCCGTACCGGTGCAGACCGCCCATGTCGAAGCTCGCCGCGTACGCGCCGCGGGTCCACTCCTCGGTCCCCCAGTCACTCTCGTAGTAGACGACGGGGTTCTTGGCCTCGGGGCCGTAGTAGTGCGACAGCGACTCGAGAATGCGCTCTCGGCGCTCCTCGGCGCTCAGGCGGAAGAGGTCGTCGGCGTTGTGGTCGGAGACGAAGCCCACGAGGGTTCCGCGCTCGTCACCGTGGTTGGTGTTGTCGTAGGCCTCGTGCGCGAGCTCGTAGGGGCTGAAAGCGGTGCCCGACAGGCCCTTCTCGCGCCAGAACGGCGTCTCGTACACGGCATGCACCTTGATGACGAAGCCCATCGAGATGTGCTGGTGCATCTGGTGCTGCAGCCGCGGCAGCGGCGGCTCGAACGAGATGCGCGAGTACAGCACCGGGGCGAGGGCGAGGATCGCGAATCGCGCGCGGACGGTCACACCGTCGGCGATCACGGTGACACCGGAGGACGACGTCTTCGCGGCCTCGACGCGAGCGGTCAGCGCCCGCAGGTCGTCGACGCGCTGGCCCGTCGCCGCGTCCGCGGCGCGTTCCGGCGCCGCGGCCTCCGCACCCCAGATGATGCGCCGCACCGGCTGGTTCAGCAGGACATCGTCGCCGAGGCGCTCGGCGAGCAGCTCGGGCACCTGCTGAAGACCACCGACCACTCGCTTGTCCAGGATGAAGTCGGCGTCGACGAGGTTCGAGTACGAGCCCGCGGATGCCGCCATGTGCAGCGACTGCAGCAGGGAGAACGTGTGCGTGGGCTTGGTGAGCATCGCCGAGCCCGTCGCGAAGGCGAGGTTGCGGATCGCCTCGTCGTCGTCGGTCTGCTGGCGCAGCCACGCGTCCCACGAGATCGCATCCCACTCCGCCGCCTGGGGGTGCGCCCACGGGCGGTCGGGGTCGATCTCGGCGACCATAGCGTCGAGGCGCGCGGTGACCTCGTCGATGACCTTCTCGGTCTCGGGCGCGACGGGGAACATCTCGCCGGTGAAGCGCTTCGTCTCGCCGTCCGGCCCGACGTATACGCTGTCGCCCTCCCGGTAACGGCTGTACAGCGACAGGCCCAGGTCGGCGGCGGTGTCGATCAGCGCCTCCTGGTCGGGCGAGACCCACTGACCGCCGAGCTCGAGCATGGCGCCGTCGATGACGTCGGTCCAAAGGCGCCCACCGACGCGGTCGCGGGCTTCGAGCACGACGACCGACAGGCCCGCCTTGCGCAGGTCGTTGGCGGCGGTGAGGCCGGCGGCGCCGGCTCCGATGACGACCACGTCTCGGGTGATCTCGTCCATGAAAGCGTCCTTACTTGTCGTGCGAAGCGGGTGTGTGGCCCCGACGGCGGCGGGCTCTCGGGTCATCCGCCGCCGTCGGGACGCCTGTCAGCTGCGGGCCAGGGCCGCAGCGACGACGTCGAGCCCCTCGGCGAGGAGGTCGTCGCCGATCGTCAGCGGCGGCAGGAATCGGATGACGTTGCCGTAGGTGCCGCAGGTGAGCACGATGACGCCCTCGGCGATCGCGGCCTTGGCCACGGCGGAGGTCACGGCCGCGTCGGGAGCCCCGGTGGCCGGGTCGACGAACTCGGCGGCGATCATCGCGCCGTGGCCGCGCACGTCCCCGATCCGCGGGTCGCTCTGCTGCATGTCTTTCAGGCGGCCGAGCAGGAGCTCGCCGATCTCCCGAGCCCGCTCGACGAACCCTTCGTTCTCGAAGGCGTCGATGGAGGCCAGGGCCGCCGCGCACGCGATCGGGTTGCCGCCGTAGGTGCCGCCGAGGCCGCCCGTGTGCGTGGCATCCATGATCTCGGCCCGCCCCGTGACCGCGGCGAGCGGCAGACCACCCGCGATGCCCTTGGCGGTGGTGACGAGATCGGGAACGATGCCGAAGTGCTCGCTCGCGAACATCGCGCCGGTGCGGGCGAAGCCGGACTGCACCTCGTCGGCGATGAAGACCACTCCGTTGTCGCGGCACCAGTCCACGATGGCGTTGAGAAAACCGTCGGCGGGGACGATGAACCCGCCCTCGCCCTGGATGGGTTCGATGATGACGGCCGCGAGGTTGTCGGCGCCGACCTGCTTCTCGATGAGCGAGATGGCCTTGGCCGCGGCATCCGGCCCGGAGAGTCCGTCACGGAAGGGGTACGACAACGGCGCGCGGTAGACCTCGGCGGCGAAGGGGCCGAAGCCGCTCTTGTAGGGCATGCTCTTCGCCGTGAGCGCCATCGTGAGGTTGGTGCGTCCGTGGTAGGCGTGGTCGAACGCGACGACGGCCTGGCGACCGGTGAACTTGCGGGCGATCTTGACCGCGTTCTCGACGGCCTCGGCGCCCGAGTTGAACAGCGCGCTCTTCTTCTGGTGGTCTCCCGGGGTGAGGCGGTTCAGCGCCTCGGCGACGGAGACGTACGAGTCGTAGGGCGAGATCATGAAGCATGTGTGCGTGAACGCGGCGACCTGATCTTGGACGGCCTTCACGACCGCCGGGTGGGCGTTGCCGACGCTCGTGACGGCGATCCCCGAGCCGAGGTCGATGAGCGAGTTGCCGTCGGCGTCGACGACGACTCCCCCGCCCGCGGCGACGGCCTGGATCGGTACGGTGTGGCCGACTCCGGATGCCACGGCGGCGGCCTTGCGGTCGAGCAGCTCCTGCGAGCGCGGGCCGGGGATGGCGGTGACGAGGCGGCGCTCCTGCGGAAGGGTCGGACCGCCGACGAGGGGGAGGGTGTCGAGGCTCATGGCGGCGATGCTACGGACGCGGCGACCGGGCCCGCACTCTCCTCCATGTACAGTCGCAGACACCGTCGTATACGAGTCGTACAGGAGGTGCCCGTGGTCGACACCGCCGTCGCGCCGCCGAGTCTGCGCGCCCTCCTCGCGCGCCGTGACCTGAACCTCCGGCTCGTCGTCCGCGAGGACGACCTTCCGGAGGGAAGCATCGACCGTCCGGTGCGCTGGGTCCACTCCAGCGATCTCGCCGATCCGACGCCGTTCCTCAGCGAGGGACTCGTCCTGCTCACCACCGGTACGCAGTTCGCCGCGTCGGTCGACTACACCGCCTATGTCGACCGCCTGCTCGCGCGCGGAGTGCGAGCGCTGGGTTTCGGAACCGAGGTCGTGCGCGAGGGCATTCCGGCCGGCCTCGCAGCGGCCTGCCTCGAGGCGGGGATGCCGCTGTTCGAGGTGCCCTACCGCACGCCCTTCATCGCGGTGGCCCGCGCGGGAGCCGAGGCGATCGCCGCCGACGCGTACGCCCGACGCAGCTGGTCGCTCGCCGCCCAGCGGGCGGTCTCGCTCGCCGCCCTCCGCCCCGACGGCCTGACCGCCACCCTGGCGGAGCTCTCGCGACAGCTGGGGTGCTGGGTCGGGCTCTTCGACGCGGCCGGCGCGCTGACCACCGCGTACCCCGCCGGATCCCTCGCGGCGCCGGCGGTCGACGCGGTGACCGCCGAGGTGACCACGATGCTGCGCCGCGGCACGCGAGCGGCATCCACCCTCCGGGTCGCGGACTCGGCCATGAGCCTGCAGACTCTCGGCCGGGGCGGGCACCTGCGCGGAGCCCTCGCGATCGCCGCCGACGACCTCGACCACGAAGCGCGCAGCGTCGTCACGGCCGTCGTGGCGATGGCTGCCCTCGCCCTCGAGCAGCAGGACGGGTTGGGGCGCGCGATCGGCACGTTCCGCGCGGGTCTGATGCAGTCGCTCGGCACGGACGATCCGACCCTGGCGCGCCGCGCGTCGCGCGACCTTTTCGGCCCCCTCCCCTCGGCCCCGGTGCTCGTGGCCCTCACCCCGGCGGCGACGGCGCGCTCCACCGCCTTGGCCGAATGGCTCGAGACGCGCGCCCAGGAAAGACGCGGTGAGGTGTTCTTCGGCCGCGGCGACGACGGACTCGTCGTCGTCGTGCCCACCGCGGGACGCGCCCTGCTGCACGAGATCGCCGACCGCTTCGAGATCGTGGTCGGATGTTCGGCGCCGGCCGGCTACGACGCGTTCTCGGCCGCCCTGACCCAGGCCCGCACCGCGCGCGACCGGCTGGCTACGCCCGGCGTCGCCGACTTCGCCGACACGGCGCGCGCGGGCCTTCTCGCCGCTCTCGGATCCGAGGCCGCACGTGCCGTCGCCGCGGGCGCCCTGGTTCCCCTGCGCGCCTACGACGAAGCGCAGGGGTCCGCGCTGCTCGAGACGCTGGACTCCTGGCTCGCCCACGACTGCTCGCACGAGGCGACCGCGCAGGCCCTCGGCATCCATCGTCATACCGTGCGCGCCCGCGTCGCTCAGGCCGAGCGCGTGCTCAGTCGCGACCTGTCGTCGTTCGCCGCGCGGGCCGAGCTCTGGGCAGCGCTGCGGCTGGCGGAGTGATCCGGGCTGCGGGCACCTCCGTCGTGCGGAGGTGACGGCCGACACGCCAGATGCCAGCGCCCCCCGCCCCCGTGAGTCGCCCGCCCGATCCGCAGGACGGCACGGCCCCACCGCCGTGACGCGGAACAGGATGTCAGCCGGCGTCGCCGAGGTTGTCGGAGAGGATCTCGAGCACGCGCGAGCGGGCGAGGTCGGCATCCCCCGCTCGGGCGCGCGCCACGGCGTCGACGAACGCTTCGGCGAAGACCGCGTGCGCGATGCGGGACGTGTGCTCGAGCTCGTCGCGGAACGTTCCGCCCGAGGCGAGCACGAGCGAGAGGTCGGCGCGTTCGGTGAGCGGCGAGGCGACGAACGACGTCACCGCGATCACCCGCGCCCCGGCCGCGCGCGCCGCCGACGCCGCCCGCAGGCTCGCCTCATTCGCGCCTGAGCCGCTGATCACGACGCACGCGTCGTCGGTCGAGAGGTGCCGAGCCGCGATCTGCTGACCGATCGGGTCGCCGAGGGTCTCGGCCGGGCGCCCCACGGCGGTCAGCCGCATCGCGAGATCGCTCGCGACCGGAGCCGACAGGCCGCTCGCCACCACGAGCAGGCGACGCGCGCCCACGACGGCCTCGACGGCGGCGTCGATCCCAGCGGCATCCAGCAGGCTCGTGGCCGCGCGCAGGTCGTCGGCGATGCGATCGATGGCGGCGCGGATGCCGCCGAGAACGCCGTCCTGCGCGACAGGAGAGACCACGCGGCGCCCTCGTTCCGCCGCGAGCGCCACCCGCAGCTGCGGATACCCGCGGTATCCGAAGGTCTGGCAGGCACGCACGACGGAGGAGCGCCCCACCCCCACGCGGTCGGCGATCTGCTGCGCGGTGAGTTCGATCACGGCATCCGGATCATCGACGATGAGATCGGCGACGCGGCGCTCGCTGGGCTGCAGCGAGTTGCGGACCGCCGCGATGCGGGCGGTCACGGGCACCTCAGCGGACACGCGGACCCTCCATGATGCGGCGGCGGATGCGGCCCGAGACCGCGTCGATCGCGACGGTGACGACGACCACGACGATCAGGAGCATGCCGACCGTCGACCATTCACGGTACTGGGTGTACGAGGTGAGCATGTCGCCGATCCCGCCGACGCCGATCAGACCGAGCACGGCCGAGGCGCGCACGTTGATCTCGAAGCGGTACAGCCAGAACGACAGGAACGTGGGCGAGGCCTGGGGCCACACGCCCCAGCGCAGCACCTGGGCGGTCGAACCGCCGGCGGCCCGAGCGGCCTCGATGGGCCCGGGGGCGACGTTCTCGACGGCCTCGTACCCCCACTTGCCGAGCGTGCCGATACCCCCGATCGCGAGGGCGAGGGCGCCGGTGAGCGGGGTGAGCCCCGTGACCGAGAGGATGATGATCGCGAACACGAGCTCGGGCACCGCCCGCACGAGAGAGAACACGAAGCGCAGGACGACGCGCACGGGCGCCGGACCGAAACCCCGCGCGGCGACGAGAGAGAGCGGGGTCGCGATCAGGATGCCGAGAACCGTGCCGATCCACGCCATCTCGACGCTGCGCCAGGTCTGCCAGAGCGCTTCGGGCAGCTTCTCCCAGTTCGGCGAGAGGAACATCAGGCCGAGGTAGCGCAGGATCTCGGCAGGGAGCTCCCCGAGCCGCGACCACGTGATGTCGGCCGACCAGAACGCGGCGATGACGACGACGGTGACGACGATCCACGACAGGGTGCGCAGGGGCTTCCGGCGACGCGGCGGCAGCGCGAGGCTCAGGGGCCGAGAGGGGGCGAGGGCGGTCATACGAGTCTCCGGCGGATCGCGTCGCTGACGGTATCGAGCACGACGACGATCACGAGGATCTCGACGATGACGAGCGACAGCTGGTCGTAGCGGTAGAAGGTGCGGACGGCGTCGATGAGCAGCCCGATGCCGCCGGCCCCGACGAGGCCGAGCACGGTGGACGCGCGGACGTTCAGCTCGAAGACGTACAGCGTCTGCGAGACGAAGGCGGGCCAGGTGTCGGGAAGGGCGATCGCGCGGTTGATCTGCGTCTGCGTCGCACCCGCGGCCCGTCCGGCCTCGAGGGGTCCGGCGTCGGTGGCGTCGATCGACTCCGACACGAGCTTGACGATGATGCCGACGTTGAACAGCACGAGGGCCAGGATGCCGGGGAGCGCCCCGACCCCGACCATCGCGACGAGGACCGCCGCGTACACGAGCTCGGGTACGGCGCGGATCACGTTCAGGATGCCGCGCACCACCGCCCGCGTCGGGGTGAAGGGGTTCGTCGGTCGCGCCGCCCAGAAGCTCACCGGCAACGAGATCGCAGCTCCCACGGCGGTCCCGATGACCGCCATCTGGAGCGTTTCGAGGATCGGGCCGACCGTGCGCGGGAAGAACGACCAGTCGGGGGTGAGCAGCTCCCCTACGCGCACCGCGCCCTGCTGCCAGTTGCGCGCGATCGCGCCGATGTCGAGGCCCACCCCGACCACCGGCAGGCACATGAACGCGGTCACGGCGACGACGATGCCCGCGGCCGTCCACGGCATCCATCGCCCCCTCGGACGCGGAGGGACGATGAGCACGGTCATCGCTCGAGCCTGTCGGCCGCGGTCACCGAGCGGCCGTAGATCTGCGCGAAATCGGCGTCGGTGGCGGAGGCCGCGGGACCGTCGTAGACGACCTCTCCGGCGCGCATGCCGATCATTCGCGTGCCGTACTCGCGGGCGAGGTCGAGCAGGTGCAGGTTGACGAGCACCGTGATGCCGAGGTCGACGTTGATGCGTCGGAGGTCGTCCATCACCCCGCGGGCCGTCGGCGGATCGAGGCTCGCGACCGGCTCGTCGGCGAGGACGATGCGCGGCTGCTGGGTGAGCGCGCGGGCGATCGCGACGCGCTGCTGCTGGCCTCCCGAGAGGGCCGAAGCGCGGTCCCAGACCTTCGGCAGCAGTCCCACGCGGTCCAGGGCCTCGAAGGCGAGCCGGCGATCCGCGTCGCGGTACGCGCCGAACAGCGTGCGCCAGAGCGGGGTGTGGGCGAGCCGGCCGACCAGCACGTTGTTGAGCACCGTGGTGCGGCCGGCCAGGTTGAAGCTCTGGAACACCATGCCGATGTGGCCGCGGAGCTCGCGCAAGCGACGCCCCGAGGCGTTGTCGACGCGACGGCCGCCGACCTCGACGACACCGGAGGTCGCGGGCACGAGACCGTTGATCGTGCGGATCAGGGTCGACTTGCCCGAACCCGAGAGCCCCACCACGGCGACGAGCTCGCCGGGTGCGACGTCGAGGGTGACGTTCTTCAGCCCCACCGTGCCGTTGGGGTAGCGCACCGAGACCCCGTCGAGACGGATGCCCCAGGGCGCCGAGGCCGGAGCCTCGACGCCCGGGGTGAGCGATCCGGTCGTCACTGGAGTCCCAGCTGCTGGGCGGCGCGCGCGACGACGTCGAGCGACGACGGGTCGGCCGGGGCGAGCTTGGTGATCGAGTAGACGGCCTTGAGGGCGGCGGAACCTTCGTCGGTCGCCGAGTAGTCGGCGAGCGCCGTCGAGATCTTCTTCTGCAGCTCGGGCGAGAGGTCTTTCGAGACGGCCACACCGTCGTTGGGGATCTCGTTGGTCAGGCCGAACACGACGACCTTCTGGCCCACGTCGGGCTTGTCCTTCTTCACGAGCGTGCGGGCGTCCCAGAAGCTGAAGCCGACCTCG
>Ga0308159_1005508_pt1 | contig 10674 bp, 16 predicted proteins | sample PhyCR1_FD_201040 | JGI IMG/M metagenome (GOLD analysis project Ga0308159, IMG submission 201040) | Phyllosphere microbial communities from UC Gill Tract Community Farm, Albany, California, United States - DLSLC.R1 | ecosystem: Host-associated > Plants > Phyllosphere > Unclassified | place: USA...
TGCGTCGCGGCGGAAGAGGGTGTTCGACAGTGAGACGTCGCCCCAGTAGAAGCCCACGTTGTGCAGGCGCACCAGCAGCACGGCCAGGGCGTCGACGAGGCGCGTCGCGGTGTGCGGGCGGAGCACCTGCGTGAACAGGGCGCGATACGGGAGCGAGAAGCGCAGGTGCGCCGTGACGAGCGCCGCGGGGAGGGGGCGACCCGAGGCGTCGGTGCGACCGGCGATCACCGCGACGCGGTCGACGCAGGGGGCGTCGAGACGGTCGAGGTTGCCGAGCATGTCGTACTCGCGCCGCGCCATCTCTTCGGTCGTCTCTTTGATGGCGACGACCCGACCCGACAGGTTGGCGAAGCGCACGAGGTGCCGCGAGATGCCCTTCGGGAGCGCCACGATGTGGCTGCTGGGCCAGTCGGCGAGACCGGTCGACCAGGGCAGCTGCAGGAGGCCCGGGTCGACGGTGCTGGCCGTGATGCTGAGGGATTCGGACACGGGTACCTCCGGGGGAAACGGTGCGGCGCGCCCCCGACCCGACGGATCGGGATCGAGGACGCGCCGCGTCGAAGCGTGGGTCAGGCCGAAGCGATGGCCCGGTCGGTCAGGCGCTCGCCCGTCTCGACGTCGAAGACGTGCACGTGGCCGGGGACCGGCGCCAGCACGACCGTCTCGCCCGCGTTGGGGTGACGGCGGCCGTCGACGCGCGCGACCAGGTCGGTGCGCTTGCCGTTGATGTCGGTGTGACCGTAGAGGTAGCCGTCGGCGCCGAGCTCCTCGACGAGGTCGACGACGACCGAGAGGCCGCGGCCGTCGGCGGGAGCGACCTGGATGTCCTCGGGACGCACGCCGATGGTGACCTCGGAGCCGTTGGCCTTGCCGATGGTGTCGGCTTCGACGGGAACGACCAGGTTGCCGAACTGTACGCCACCCTCGGCCAGGTCGGCGGTGAAGAGGTTCATCGCGGGCGAGCCGATGAAGCCGGCCACGAAGACGTTCTTCGGGGTCTCGTACAGGTCGCGCGGGGTGCCCACCTGCTGGAGCAGGCCGTCCTTCAGCACGGCGATGCGGTCGCCCATGGTGAGCGCCTCGGTCTGGTCGTGCGTGACGTAGACCGTGGTGACGCCGAGGCGACGCTGGAGCGATGCGATCTGGGTGCGCGTCTGCACGCGGAGTTTGGCGTCGAGGTTCGACAGCGGCTCGTCCATGAGGAAGACCTGGGGCTGACGGACGATAGCGCGACCCATGGCGACGCGCTGACGCTGACCACCCGAGAGGGCCTTGGGCTTGCGGGTCAGGTACTGCTCGAGGTCGAGCAGTTTGGCGGCCTCGAGCACGCGGGCGGCGCGCTCTTCTTTGCCGACACCGGCGATCTTGAGCGCGAAGCCCATGTTCTCGGCGACGGTCATGTGCGGGTACAGCGCGTAGTTCTGGAACACCATCGCGATGTCGCGGTCCTTCGGCGGGACGTCGGTGACGTCGCGGTCGCCGATGAGGATACGGCCCGAGTTGACCTCTTCGAGGCCGGCGAGCATGCGCAGCGACGTGGACTTTCCGCAGCCCGAGGGGCCGACGAGAACGAGGAACTCGCCGTCTGCGACGTCGAGGTTCAGCTTGTCCACCGCGGGGCGGGTTCCGCCCGGGTACAGACGGGTTGCGTTGTCGAAGGTGACGGACGCCATGTTTTCTTCTCCTTCACCGGCAGGTACGTGCCGGACGATCCGTAGTGAATGGAATGAACGGGGGCGACCCCGTGCGCCCGACGCTGGGCGTATTCGTCAGTATCGCACGTGTCTGGTCATTTCTCAGCCAGCCTGGCTACCATCGATGCTCGGTCGCCCCACCCGCGCGGCCCCCCTGATTTCATGCGGCATCGTCCGTGCCCGGAAGGTTTCATGTCCAACGACCAGTCACCGAATGTGCCAGCAGAACGCGACCGCCGCGAGGCGGTGCGCGAGAAGGCGCAGCAGGTCAAGGCGAAGCAGACGCGGTGGCGTATCGTGCGCCGCTCGCTGCTGGGCGTGGGCGCCGTCGCCGTGATCGCGGTCGCCGCGGTGGGAGTCTCGTTCGCCCTGAACTCCCGCGAGGCCCGCTCGCAGGCTCTCCCCGACGCGGCGACCGACGACGGCTTCGTGATCACCAACGCCTCGCAGGTGGCCGACCCCCTCGCCGACCAGACCGTCGACGGCAGCGCCGGCACGACGTCGGCCCAGGCCACTCCTCCCGGAGACGCGCCCGCGCCCACCGCCGAGGCGACGCCGGAGCCCACGGGCACGGCCGCTCCCGTCGACATCCGCGTGTACGTCGACTACATGTCGGCCGAGGCTCGCGAGTTCCAGTCCGCGAACGCCAGCCAGCTGTCGAAGTGGGTCGGAGACAAGGCTGCGACCCTCACCTATTACCCCGTGGCGATGTTGACGTCCAAGTCCAACGGCACGAAGTACAGCCTGCGTGCGGCCGGTGCCGCCGCCTGCGTCGCGACCCACTCGTCCGACCGGTTCTTCGCGTTCAACCACGAGCTGCTCACCAACCAGCCCGCTGTCGATTCCGACGGCTACAGCGACCAGCAGCTCGCCGACATGGCGCAGGGCGCGGGCGTGAGCGACATCGGCACGGTGCGCGACTGCATCGAAGACGAGACCTACACGGCCTGGGCGAAGGCGGCGACCGATCGCGCCATCAAGGGGCTGCCCGGCACGAAGGGGCAGGCGCTGACGGCGACCCCGACCGTGCTCGTCAACGGCACCGAGTACGTCGGGAATATGGACGACGCGAAGGAGTTCGCCCAGTTCGTACTCACGGTCGACAGCAACGCGTACTACTCGACCGCCACCCCGACGCCGTCGACCACCCCGTCGACGACGCCCGCGGGCTGATTCGATCCCTCGAAGAGGCCTGTGGTGTGCGATTCTGGTCATATGAACGAGAAGCTTGAGGACTCCCCGCCGCGGCGGTCCCTGGCGCAGCTGAAGGTTTGGGTGCAGGAGTTCCGTGAGCAGGGGCACCTGTTCGCCGGCCAGCTGAAGGTCGTCGAGCAAGAGGACGCCGACAGTCAGGACACCGGCCTCGTGGTGATGAACCTGATGAACGCGCGCGCGTCGATCTACATGCAGCCCAAGGGCTACGACGAGCCGCTGTGGGAGGCGACGTTGACGTCGCGTCCCGACGATCTCACCCTCACGCCGCACGAGATGGCGAGCTTGGCCGCCGAACTCGTCGTCGCGGGCAACCTCTGCTCTTTCCTGCAGTGGAAGTCCCTCGAGTGGGACCGCGAGAGCGGAACCCACGCCGTCTGATGCGTCGGGAGCGGCCCGCCCGCCGCTCTAGACTCGTCCATCGAGACGCTCCCCGTCTCACGCCGGCTTGGCGCAATTGGTAGCGCACCGTACTTGTAATACGGGGGTTGCAGGTTCAAGTCCTGTAGCCGGCACGTAATTCCGCGGTTTCCTGGTCCGACTGCCCGCGTAAGTGGCCCGCAGCCATCGGAAACCCATCGCTTTCATCCGGCCCGGCGGCGTTGCTCCTGCATCGCGGCGTCGAACCGGGCGCGGATCGCTTCGTCCTTCCGCCCGGAACACCGCGGCCACGCCTCCTCGAAGTCGAGGAGCTCGCAGGTCGGGGTCATCATGTGCACCACGGTACGAGGGGCCTCCGACATCGCGGGGGCTACGCTCGACGAGAACTAGGGGGAACCACAATGGAAGCTCAGGCAGTCATCCTGTCGCTGTTCGGCATCATCATCGGCGTCGGCGCTGCGTTCATCCTCACGTACTTCGCGGTGCGCGCGGCGGTGACCGACGGCATGAAGCGCTACTGGCAGTGGCGCGTAACCGAGGACGCGAAGCAGCGCACGCAGACTCGCTGACCCCTGTGTCGGAGGGTGGGCGTAGGCTCGCGCCATGTCCCGGCCACTGCACCCCGACGTGATGCTCGGCATCCGCCTGTCGACGATCTGCTCCCGCAACCGGTACGAGACCGACACGGCCCCGGTGATTGCCGAGCTGATCGAGGTGGCCGGCGACCGCGGCGACGTGCTCGCGTTCGAGGTGGGCCGGTGGGCGGGGTACTACGACGACGAGCACACCGCCGCCCTGGTCGCCGCAATCATGGCCGAGATCCCCGGCGCCGCTGAGTGGGCGCACGTGGGCCGGGAACGCCGTTCAGCGCCTGCGCACGGGACGACCGGGTTCGGTGCGGTCAGATAGTCGCGTCGAGCCAGATGGCCTGGCGGGCGAGGGCGCGGCGCATCCGGTCGACCGCTGTCATCGCTTCGTCATCGTCGATGGAGATCCCCGCGCCCGCCGGCACACCTCGAGCCGCGAAGACGGCTTCCAGGGTCGCGGACGCGTCGCGGAGCTCGGCCGCGATATCTTCCAGGGCGTCGAAGTCGATGGGCTTCATCAGGCCACCGTACCGAGACGGCGCAGCGAGAGTCACCTTTGCGCCGCCGACGCGCGCACGGGGCTCGTACGATGGCTGACGTGCTGATCGGAACCATCCGCCCCCGCGAGACCACCACCATCGACGTCGAAGGCCACTCCCTCGCCGAAGTGCAGGACACGCTCGAGGCTCAGGCGCCGGCCGGGTTCGACCTGGTGAACGTGCCGGTGAAGATGACGGGCGGGACGACGCTGCTCACCGCGACCGGAACGTTCTCCCGCCGCGACGGGGCACGCGACATCGAAGCCCCCGACATGGACGCACTGCGGGCCCAGGTGCCCGACGGGTGGATCCTGCTGCACGTGCGCCACGTCTGATCCGCTCGCGCGTCCGTTAGCTTGCCTGACATGACGATGGAAGACGAAGTCCGAGCCGTGATCACAAGCATCGAGCACGACCGTGGATCCGGGAAACTCGGCGTGAGTCCTCGAGACGCCCACATCGACCGGTCTTTCGAGGGACTTCTCGCCCTCGCGCTCCAGATGGCCCGCCGCATCGACCGCCTCGAAGCTGAGTCGCGGTCCCGGTGAACGACAAAACTCCCCCGGCGTCCCGCTCGAGTGCAGTCATGCGTGGGATCAGCGCCGAGTGGTTCGTAGATGCTCCGCAAATGTACGCATAACTACCGCTAGTGCGTACATGGTAAGATGTATGCAGGCATTTCGAGACCTTTGGGGGTAAGCGCCGATGGAAGAAGCGAGTGGACGTGCACGCGGCGGAGAAGCGCGCGCCGCGAAGATGACGCCCGAGGAACGCACCCGCGCTGCTCAACGCGCAGCAGCAGCACGCTGGGGCGGGCCGCCCCCAAAGCAGGCGGTGTCTGGGTCGGTCGATCGGCCGCTCATGATCGGAGACGTGGCCATCGAGTGCTACGTCCTCGACGATGGCACCCGCGTCATTACACAGGGCGGCATGAACACGGCCCTGGGGCGGAGCTTGCGCACGAACGTGAAGCCAAGCGATGACATCACTCTTCCCCCCATCCTTCGAGCACAGGCACTGCGCCCCTTCATCAGCGAAGAGCTTGTCGCTGAAGCGCAACCGGTCAAGTTCACCCGCCCGGTCGGTGGTGCGGCAAACGGGTACCGCGCTGAGGTTCTCCCGCAGGTGTGCGAGGCATGGCTCGCCGCTCGGGCCGCCGGAGCGCTCACGAAGGCGCAAGAGCCAATGGCCCGGGCGGCGGAGATCATTGTCCGAGGCCTGGCACGGGTCGGAATTATCGCCCTTGTCGACGAGGCGACCGGATACCAGGACGTTCGTGCTCGTGATGCTCTCGCGAAGATCCTCGAGGCGTACGTCGCTGACGAACTGCAGCCTTGGGTGAAGACGTTTGACGTTGACTTCTACAAGGAGATGTTCCGTCTGCGCGGCCTGCCCTTCGATCCCGACTCGGTGAAGCGGCCCGGCTACTTTGGTCATCTCACGAACAACGTGGTCTACAAGCGGGTAGCGCCTGGCGTCTTCGACGAGATCAAGGCTCAGCGCGCCAAGGATGAGAAGAAGCGCAAAGGCAAGTTTCACCAGCAGCTAACGCTGGAGGTTGGACACCCGAAGCTGCGCGAGCACATTGCCTCGGTCACAACCGTGATGAAGCTCAGCGACGACTGGAACGACTTCAGCGGCAAGCTCGACCGTGTTCACCCGATCATCGATGCGGGGCTTCCGCAGCCCCTATGGGAGGACGACGACATGGGGCGCGGCCTGTAGGGCAACGACGAAACGCCCCCGGCGACCCGCTCGAGTGAGCAGGCGCCGGGGGCGTCGTATGGTGGTGCGTCAGATGAGCACGTGCGTGGTCTAGGCGGCCTGACTGACGTCGGGCTGAGCGGCCCAGACGCACGACTCGACCAATACATCGCGCATTGCAGCCTTATCCGTTTTGCTCGGCGTCCGGCTGGCCCCAAACAAAGAATGGTGGGCAGGGCCGAGGATGGGTTCTCGTTGATGTGGTGTGTACTTCAGAAGCGCCCCTGCATTAGTGAGCAGTCGCACTGGAACATAGAGCACGCCGTTCGTCGGGACGTCGTACTCCTTCGGGATGGTGGATCCCAGCTGATGGACGATCTCTTCCTGGTGTATCGACAGGTCAGGATTGAAGACAAAAGCCTTGACCGGGACGAGTTCGAGAGTTCCGGTGTCAGCGTTCTCAGTCACGCAGGTAGCAGGCACGCGGCGCGCGTAGGTGAGATCCGCATCCGCGCCTGGCAGCGCATCGATGTCTATGCGCGCCGTCATGCCGTGACAGCGAGGGACGCCCGACGCTCAGCGGCCCATTCGCGCAGAGCCGTGTTCACTGGATCTATGGGCACGTTCCCGAAGCCTTCTTCGGTGAACTTCACCGTGTTTCCTTGCTTGATGCGTACAAAATAGGAGTTGTCAGCATCGATCTCGATCTGGATCTCGCGCGAGACACCCTTCCAAAAAAACGCGATCCCGCCAAGCTCGTTGTCCACAATCGCGGGTACAGGCGCGCCGGGCGCCTGCAATGCTGCGGCGATGCCATAGGCCTTCTGCGATGCGGCTATGCCAATTGGGTTTCCCTCGGCTCGAGCATCTGACACTGCCCCCATGACCATGCTCGAGATCTTTCCCCATCGCGAGGCGGGGGGCAATAGTCGGGGCGCAGCCTTCGCAGACGTGGAGCTCATGTCAGAAGAAAGAGACGCAGGGCGGACCTCGGATGCGTCGATACGGATCGGAAGCGCGGCGCTAGGAGCGGCCGTCAACGCCAGCACGACGGCACCCGCCGTGGATGCCTTGCGGTACATCCGTCAGACCTCGCCCGTAGTTTGCGCGAGATGTTTGTTGATGACGTCCCGGAACTCGCGCAGACGAGGTGTAGTCAGAACGACCCGCGAGATGGGCATGACCGGGAGTGGCTGACTAATCAGCTGCTCCACCTGCTGCGGGGTCAGATCTCCGCTTACGGCCGGCGGAGAGACATAGCCGAACATCAAGACGTGCGAGTCAGCCTGGGTCGAACCCACTACAGGCGAATCGGCCATGATCAGGATCTGGTTGGCCGGACTCGGCGGCGAGATCAAATCACCCACCCACTGGAGGCCGACGCGCAGTTCATCTTGTTCGTCCACCCGATGAGTATTGCAGGTTTCCGGTCCCGACCCGAATGAGCTTGCGCGAGCAGTCCAGTCTGCACAACCACCCATGACGACGACGCCCCTGGTGTCACCTCCGGAGAGGGGCACCGGGGGCGTCGTCATGGGTGGAGCTATCTGCGCACGAGTGATTCAGATCGGTCTTCGCGGCGAAACATCGACGTGGGGATTGTCCACCTGACGAGAGTGTCACGTCGCCGCCCGCGGGGCCGGAATGTGGGCGTAGCCTCGCGTCATGTCCCGCCCACTGCGCCCGGACGTGGTGCTGAGCCTCGCCTTTTTCGCGATCTGTTCGCGCAATCGGTGCACGCTCGAGCCGGGTTCTGTGATCGCGGAGCTGCCCGAAACGGCGGGCGCGCGGACAGAGACGCTCGCGCGGACTGTCGGTGGGTGGGCCGGGTACTACGACGATGAGCACTCTGCGTCCCTGGTGGCCGCGATCGTCAGCAACATCGCCGGCGCCACTGAGTGGAGTCGTGAAGTCCGTGCACGACGTTTCCTGTAACACGCGCGGAATTACCGGGTCCCGCCTTGGCGATTTATAGGGGCGGGAAGTGCGCAATCTGGTGAGGTGAACGCGACCGCGCCGTGCCGCTCGACGATCGCGCGATCGGAACCGTCATCGCCTCGTCGGCGTTCTTTCTTTCCGACGCCAGGTGTCCGCCTTCGTCGTCCCAGTGCTCGGCGGCGATGTCATCGTCATGAGATCTCGCGTCGCCGTCCATGTCCGGACTCTACGCTCATGTCAGGATCCCGGATACCCACCTGGCCGCGATGGCATTCACACGTTCCGTGGTGCGTCAAGGTCCAGCGTTGGCCATAGCCCGCGCGAGTACGGTTCAGGTGTTCCCGCCGCCATCGAGGGGGCATCCTTTGGAGGTGACGGCGGGGACACTGCGTAACTTACGTGGTGATTGTCCCCCAAATGGGGGGCATGTGCTCCCAGTCAAGAACTGCTAGATTCTGGGACCTCGGATTCCGAGCGCGCTTCGGCAGCGCGGCCACCGATCGCGGTGACGGCGGCGGTTACGTCGATGACGGTCACCGGGAGCTCCTTCCAGAGCCGGGGGCCACGTCAGTCGACGTGGGCGAGAAGATGAGGGTGAGGGCCACCGCGACGACGAGGCCGACGGTGGCCCAGCGGAGGATCATTCCCCGCGCGATGCCTGGTACTCGGCGCGCGTCGACGTCGACGGGTCGAGTGCGGTGCGGTCGGTCTTCCGCTCGATCGCCTTCGCGGTGCCGCCGGTGATGAGCGCGTAGGACGCGGAGACGATGACGACGGCGAGCAGCATGAAGACCCAGATGTTGCCGATGGGCTCGCCGGTGATGTTCACGTAGAACAGGACGACGATCACGGCGAGAGCGAGGGCGAAGAGGATCGACACCACCTTGCGCTGCCACGCCTTCTGCACGAACGGGAGGACGCCGTTGAGCGCGCCGATCGCGTAGGGCGCGAAGAACGCGAGGAGGGTGAGGATGCCGACGGGGATGGCCGGGATGGCGATGTCCATGAGGTAGTCCTTTCAAGACGAAGACCCCGGGGTTCCGGGGTCTGTGGGTGGTTCGGGGTTCTCCCCCGCGGCTCGTCGCATCCAGTACAGCGACCACGCCTCGGCGGTCTTGGCTCGAGCGATCGCGTCGTTGTATGCGCGAATGTCAATCTCGTCGTCCGGCGCCGTGGCGGGGATGCCGACCTGCGGGGCCGGGGCGGTGTCTTTCCTCCGGGCAGCACCGAAGATGTCGGCGACCGACTTGATGAGGGCCGCGGCCGATCCCAGGACGAGAGCAGCTGCGCCGCAGAGAGCCACGATCTGATCGACGCCCATTAGCTCTCCTTCGGCTGCGAGAGCGCCTCCACGGTCGCCGTCTCGCCCACGCGGAGAGCGCGGCGGTACTTCCACAGCTCGATGACGATTTGCACTACGCGCGCGACCGCGGCGACGCCGAGACCGAAGACGAGGAGCTGCGTGAGCGGGTTCGCGCCGAAGCCGTACTCCCTCACGAGCGCGCCCCACAGCGCGAGCATGCACACGGCGAGGATCAGCGTCGCGACACCTTCGAGGCGCACGAGCGCCTGCATGAGCGCCGCGCGGTCCGTGACCAGCTGCATCGTGACGGACGCCGCGAGGGCGACACCAGCCGCGACGAACAGGAGCCACTGCCACATGTCGGCGAGGGGCACACTGATCGCCTCGAGAGCGATGGGCTGGTAGACCTCGGCGACGGCGAGCACGGGAATCATAAACGCGATGAGCTGCGCGCCCACGGCCCACGCGTTCGCGGGCGACGTCCAGCGGACCGGCTTAGTTGAACCCATACCGAGCCACCGCCTCGGCCGAGTCGTCGCCGAGGATGACCGTCCGACGAGTCTTCGACGGGTCCACGGCATCCCGCCGAGGGACCGTGCACGCCAGCCCAGCGACGAGCGTGAGCGCCGAGATGATGCCGTACGCGATCGGGGCGGACGGGGAGAACCCCGGGGAAGAGGCGATTGGCAGCACCCACGTCACCCAGACGATCGCGAGCAGGAACGTCGGAATCGACGCGTACGCGCGCGAGTGCATGAGCAGGGTGAGCATCGCCACGGCGAGCACGACCATCGTCAGGCCCCACACGTACGGCGGCGCCCACTCGAACGCCTTCGAGAACGACGGGTTCTGCGCGAACTCACGAGGCATCATGACGATCGCCGCGCCGAAGATCCCCGACCCGACCCCTATGATGCCGATGATGAGCTCGGCGAGGTAGTTGTCCGCGATCTTGTACCGCCACGCGGTTGGGATGACGGTCATGATGCCGTCACGACGAAGGTGAGTTCCGCGAGCGCCTTGCGCGCTCCGTCCTCGCCGCCGGTGCGCGCGGCCGCGCCGACGGCGTCGGTGAGCGCCGTGAGCTGCTCCGGGGTTACCGCCACGCGGTTCTGGCTGATGGCGTCCTTGATGGCCGACAGGTCGGCATCGGAGAAGCCGCCGTCGGTCGTCGGCGCCCACTCACCGATCGCGGCGGGGAGGAAGCCCGTCACGAAGCCGAGCTGCGCGTCATCCAGTTCGATGGGCTGTCCCTCGGCCAGGTCGAGCTTGTCGAGCAGCTCGGCGTAGCCCTGCGGCAGGATCCAGAAGCGCCC
>Ga0308159_1005509_pt1 | contig 10672 bp, 11 predicted proteins | sample PhyCR1_FD_201040 | JGI IMG/M metagenome (GOLD analysis project Ga0308159, IMG submission 201040) | Phyllosphere microbial communities from UC Gill Tract Community Farm, Albany, California, United States - DLSLC.R1 | ecosystem: Host-associated > Plants > Phyllosphere > Unclassified | place: USA...
GCTTTGTATTCTTACGCACATGGAAGCGTGGCAGAGCGGTTTAATGCACCGGTCTTGAAAACCGACGAGGGTGTGAGTCCTCCGTGAGTTCGAATCTCACCGCTTCCGCCAAATTCAAATTTCTGACACTGTTTAACACTCTATAAATAATTGATTTATAAGGTTAAAGTTAGAAATTAGCGATATAGCAAGCTATGACACAGTACGTCAATGAGCAGTTATAAAGTAGTAAAAAATGCAGTAAGATAATCTCTTACTGCATTTTTTTATGTCTGAGTTATGACGACCCGTGGAATAAATAAGCTTAGTGCTTTACAAGTTAAAAAAGCTAAACCTGATACTGATAAAATATATAAATTGTCAGATGGGGGAAACTTGTATTTGCGTATTGACCAGAGTGGTAGCAAATACTGGATATTTAATTATACACGTCCGTTTTTGGGCAAACGTAACGATTTATCTTTGGGTACTTACCCAGAAGTTTCACTAGATGATGCTCGTACCATACGAGATGAATATAAGAAGCTCATTAAGCAGGGGATTGACCCAGCAATGGAGCGGATTGAAACCAAGTCACAGAAGCAGAAAGAAGCAGAAAATACCTTTCGTGTTATTGCTGAATCATGGTTGTATAAACGTGAACTGGAACAAAAACAGGATGAAGAAACAGTCCGTCGTTTAAATCACGATGTTTATCCTTATATTGGTGATCTAACTTTTCCTCAGCTTACGTTGGAAGTACTTGAGATAAAGGTCTTTAAACGCATTGTAGAACGTGGCGCTTTGTCTGTTGCCAAACGTCTTAAATCAGACCTCAATCAAATATTTAAATCGGCACGTAAGAAAAAGCTGATTCAATACAATCCTATTGAAGATATTGAACTACCAAAACCACAGGGCGGAAATTTTGCAGCAGTGACAGAAGAGCAAGACTTAGCACCTATGCTGAATAAAATTTGGAACTACTCCAAAATTTATCCTCGTTGCTTGCTGACAACACAGGTTGCGTTAAAAATCATTGTATTGACCTTTCAGCGACCGGGTGAGATACGAATGCTGAAAAAGGAGTTTTTCTACCGTGAGGAGCGTTGTTTTAAATTTACGGCTAGTAAAACCAAACAGCTTCATATTGTGCCTTTATCAGATCAAGCCTTTGATCTAATAGAGTCAATCATTGATTTACACCCTTACAGTGAATATATCTTTGTAGGGCGGGATGGAAAAACTTATATTTCTGACAATACCATTAACTCAGCTTTAAAGCGATTGGGTTATGCTGGTGAACAGACTGCCCATGGTTTCAGGGCAACTGCGCGGACTATGCTTGATGAAATTTTAGAGCAACGTGTAGATTTTATTGAGCATCAGTTAGCTCATAAAGTAAAGGATAATAATGGTACAGCCTATAACCGAACCAAGTTCTTGAATAATCGACGTGAGATGATGCAGGAGTGGGCGGATTATTTGGAATCATTGCTTGAACACAGTAATTAAAAGCTAGAAGAGCGATGATCTTTTGACTAAATTACTTGGCAAAATATTACAAAGAAGTCTAAATTGAAGCCAGTTTGTTACAAATTGGCTCTATGTACTTTACATAAATGTTAATTTTTTTGTACAACTAATTAATTTTAAAATATTTTTATTTTATATTTCATATAAACATAAGTTAAATGGATGGTAAATTTCATGGTGTTTGGAGTTTCCATAAGAGTTTTTTGGTGAATATTAGTTAAATAAACACAGTTAAAGGCTATAAATAAACAACGGTTTTATTGATAATGAAAACTAATAAAATGATGTAGTTTTTAAGGTACTAGAAAATGAGTAGACCTATTAAGCACCTTAAGATTTTTGGCTATAAGTCTCTTAAAAATGTAGATATTGAACTAAGCAAACTGAATGTTTTAATTGGTGCTAATGGTGTTGGTAAAAGTAATTTGGTTTCTTATTTTAGGTTATTGAGTGCAATCTTAGATAAGAGACTACAAGTATTTGTTTCACAGCAAGGGGGGGCTGAAAGGTTATTGTGTGATGGCATAAAATCTACTGATGAAATATCAACAGAAGTTTATTTCGGAAGAAATGGTTATTTGTTAACACTAAAGCCAACAGTAAATGGAGAGCTTTACTTTGATGAAGAAAGAACCTACTTTGCTGGGGATTCTGTAACAAAGAATAAATTGTTAGGTACGGGACATAAAGAGTCTCTTCTTCCTCAATTTGTTGAAAATCATGACTCTATTTCTACATATTGTTATGATGCTATTAAAAAATGGCGTATTTATCACTTTCATGATACTAGTGATACAGCAGCTGTAAAAAGAGTTTGCTCTGTTCATGACAATTTGTATTTAAGACCTTCAGCAGAAAATTTAGCAGCATTTTTATACAAAATGAAGCAACAAAATGAATCTCATTATAAAAAAATTGTCAAAGTGATAGGACTAGCAATTCCATCTTTTGATGATTTTGTTTTAGAACCTAAGGAACTCTCAACTGGTGAAGAACAATTAAGGCTAATCTGGAAACAAAAAGGTAATGACTATCAATTGTGGCCTAGCCAGTTTTCTGATGGTTCTTTAAGGTTTATCTGCTTAACAACAGCTCTATTACAACCAGATCCGCCAACAACTATCATTATTGATGAACCAGAGTTAGGTCTACATCCCTATGCTATAACGTTATTGGGTGGATTATTAAAATCTGCATCAGAACGTATGCAAGTTATTATCTCTACTCAGTCAGTTCCCTTAGTTGATCAATTTGAATTAGAAAATTTAATTATTGTTGAAAGAGATAAGGAAGGTACAAAATTCAAAAAACTGGATGTCTCAGAATATGCTAATTGGTTAGAAGATTATTCTACTGGGGAATTATGGGAGAAAAATATCCTTGGGGGGAGACCAACAGCATGGTAAGAGTACATATCATTTGTGAGGGGCAAACAGAAGAAACTTTTATTAATGAAGTTCTTATGCCTGAATTTAGTAAAAAGGGTATTTATTTATATCCAGCTTTAATCGGTAGACCAGGGCATAAAGGTGGGAATGTAAAATATAGTAGAATGAAAATAGATATTGAGAATCGTCTAAATGATAAAGAGGCATATTGCACTACATTTTTTGATTTTTATGGACTTGATTCTAATTTCCCTGGAAAAGAAATAGCTCTTGGATATAGTAGCTTAAGTAGTAAAAAGCAGATATTAGAAGATCAATTTCTGCAGAAGCTTATTCAAGATATTGGTGAAAATCATTTAAAAAGATTTATACCATACGTACAAATGTATGAGTTTGAAGGCTTATTATTTTCAGATAGTGAGGCAATTGCCTCTAATTTAGGAGTCAATTTAGCTTCGGTAGAGCGCATTGTTACTGAGTTTAATACACCAGAGCATATCAATAATAGCCCTCAAACGGCTCCAAGCAAACGACTTCAAGCATTAAGTAGTAGTTATGACAAAGTATTTCTTGGTTCATTAATTGCACTAGATGTTGGTATAGCGAAAATGAGAGAAAAATGTGCAGGCTTTGATAATTGGCTAACACAGATAGAGCAATTAACCCCTATTTAAGCTTATCTCAAAAGCCTTAACTTTTTAAGAAATTCTAAATTTAACTTATATTCACTTAAAATCTACTTCATAAATGATAAATAAAAATAGTTAAATAAAAACAGCCTGTCATAGACAGGCTGTTTGCTTTATGCAGCTTTAGGATTCTTTGCTTCAAGCCAAGCATTGATTTGGCTTTCAGTCCAAGTAGGCATGCTTCCTGTTAAATAAGTTGGTTCTGGGAAGTCACCACGGCGGATCATTTTCCAGAATGTTGATTCTGCGATATTCAATAAGCCCTTTGTGGCGGGTTTATAAGATAATCGACGATGGCGACCACCACGATCAATATAGTCTTTTGCTTGACGCTCAGGATAGTTCACGAGGTCTTTTACACGGTAGCGATTTTCAATCATTTTAAATCCAGTCTAAATTTATTACGTATCAGTAGATGTGGTGTATCTACACCATAAGTTTCAGTCTTTGAATTTTGTGTACAGTATTCGACAAGACGGTTGCTGAGGATGAATACGGATCAAGGTATCTGTTCCTATCAAGTAGGTCTTGAGTAGCTTTATTTGGGCTTTAAGAGTTGGCGATTCCTTCATAAAGCGATTATTTCTAAGGAAACCATTCAATTTACACGGCTGAAAATAGACCTGACTAGCGTTGTATGATTGGATTAGAGTTCGAATTTCATCCACGAAAGAGCTATCAGCTATGTCTTGATAATCATTAATATATTCGCATTGGACAGCGATAATGAATCGAGAAACATATTGTTGATTGATATTGACTTCAGACTTACACAGCACTGCACAAATTTGGTTTATTTCGTTCTTACAAATGAGTTGTAGGATTTCTTTATCCAATGTTTGATTAAATTTTGTTTGGGTCGATACCATTAAACTTGGCATAAGGTCTGGATTTAAAGGTGTGCTGATTAATAATTCATACAGATCGAACCCCCTCGTATTTTTCGACAAAGTTTTGAAACATTTATCAAAATCTTGAGCTGCACGTTTAGAAACGGTTAACCAAGCTTCATTTGCCTCATCGAATCCGCTAGTTTGCACATTGAATTGAAAACGCGAAATGCTCTCTTGAAAAAATTGAGGATTGATAGCTTGATCTTGGTTGAACCATGGGAGCCCCAAGTTTTTAAAATTTTCAATCAATGGGGGTAAGCAGACTTGCATCTGACCATTGGCTTGAGGAATTTGCTGAACGAATTTGATAGTCTCTGCAAGATTAATCGCAAAGTTTGTCAAATGCGTATGCTTCAGTCCTTCTTTATCAGTGAGAACTTTTACCATTCCAATTGAGGAACTTGATGCAATACGTCTAATATTCTGCCTTAAACTAGTAATGCATGTTTGTGAGCCTGCTGGGATTCCGCTCATACTTGCAATAGCAAAGTTTAAGTGAAGCACGTTATAAGTCGTCATGGTCAAAGCTCCACCTTACAATGATTTAGAAACAGGGCACTGGCTCTTTTGCAGTGTTCTATATTCTTTAGAATCCAATAGCTTAAATATAAAAAACTTTTGTGCTTTACAACGACATTCAATATTCAACATAAGATTTTCTCTCTCTGATGCACTCTGATTTAGCCCTTTATCAATTTTGTAATATTGACGGGGGGCTAAATTACAGTCATACGTACAGCCTTTATTTTGTGTAATCTGTTGCCACTGCCTTGTAATTTCTGACTTGCATGTCAAATAAAAATTACGGTCAGGATGGCCTTTGATAAAGAAGATTGCATGAACATAAAAGCCTTTTTTAACGCTATGTTCGAAATTAAAAATCCTTCCAACAATTTGTTGAAGCATTTTGTTGTGTCGACGATTTCCCCAAAATTGAGCTACATTCTTTTTAAGTAACTCAAGCTGGTGATGAGCATGAAATGATGAACCTAAATTGGTAAGGTCATTATGTTCTAAGTCTTCAACATGTGGTGTAAAAGCCAAATCAACCTGAAAGACTGTTAGTTCACCATGCTGTTCAAACAATGCTCTAGTAAATTCCCGACAAGATTTTAAATTCTTGCTAATCTTCTGATCTCTTTTCCTGATGAGGGATTTAACCCCCGTATCATTCATCAGATTACGAATATGGTTTATAAATTCATTGAGATATTGGATTTTATTTTTCCAAATATTCTCGGGTTGTGCTTTAAAACTATTTTCAGCCAAACCTAATAGGCTTGGTGGATATTTCATTAAAGATAATGCTTTAAAAAAAACCTTGAGTTCTTCAGATAAAGCAAAGTCCTTAAAGAAGTTAATATCGGGATTCAATGTCTCATCAAACAGTTTAATAAATGGACGAAACCATTCGAAATATCGAATCCTTCCCCAAAAGAGATATTGATCAACAATCTCTACGCCGGGGTAACTCACTCTTTGTACAAGCTATAGTGAATCTAGTGAATTGAAGTAATCGTTCGACTCTAGGATCACTATTGATCCGTCCAGAGGCATACGCGGAAGACGGTGAAAGAATAAGTTGATGGTCCTGAATCGATGAAATCAGCATTTTATCCACTTGTTTTGCCATAGTGGCGCTCTCCGTTATTGGGTATGTTTTTAGTGTAGAGAGCGTCGTTAACGATGTAATTCTATTTTGAATAGCGTGTCATAAAGTGTGGGGAATAGCTAACTCATTGAAAAATAAGCATATAGTTTTATGTTGCGGTTGATACCCATTTTCAAGGTTTTTCTGTATAAAAAACAATGATTTGATAGGGGTTGTGATGACTTTTCTCTGAAAAAATTAGTTTTTTAAAGGGGAATTTAACTGTCTAAAAAACAAACTGAATTGAAGAGTATTTCAGTTGAAAATTAGTTTATTGGGCTTTGATCACTTGTTCTTTTAGATTTTCATTTTGGTTTAACCAGTCAGTTAAAATGCGTCCTGTGTAAGAATACTTTTTCAAGAACATAAAATCTTGATCCTTATAATTTTGCTGTTCAATAATTAATTGCTCAATCTTTTCGAGCCATTGTTTTGCATTGGAACGTTGCTCGGCTGTAAGTGAACGATTTTCTTTTAATTCCTTCTTTAGTTTCTTATGGATGGTTGTATAGAGCTGGATAAATATTTTTCTACCTTTAATAAAATTAGACGTGTTGGATTCTACTAATTCTTGGAGATGTGCATTAAAAATATTTTTTATGCTTTCTACTACTGCATTTGGATTTTTCCATAGTCTATCTTGTTGATAAGACTCTTCAATCATTTGGTAGAAGATATCACGATGTGCTTCTTTTAGTTGATTTTGAATTTTACTACTCAAAAATTCATTAGTTTCTTTTTGTGAGGAAAAAAATTGACTGAGCATTATTTTATTTCCACATGGAAAGTAAAAACATAATTGAGTTGTGGAAAGGGGCTGATCAAATTTATTAGGTGTAATAATGTGAAGTGTATTTTCCTGCATGATGGCAAAAATATCTCTAACTTTCTGGATTCGAGTTAAGATTTTTTGAACACGTTCGATCTCATTTTTCCACAGTGCAGTGCGAGCATCTTTGGTTAGAAAGTAAATATAGGTAAGGTGAATATCCTGAATGTTTTTAATCAAGTTAAATGGATTTTTTGCAAGTTCAATTTTTAGATATTCATAGTCAATAGTAGGCGTGATAATTTCTACTTGAGTCATTTCGGTTATTTGACTCCCATCTGTAAAAATAATTTGTTCTTCTTTTTTTGTTTTTTTAGTCACTATTAAATTAGGGGTAGATAGGAACATCATAAGTATATATTTTTCAACTACTGCTATCTGATTCGAAATTTCTTCTGACATCACTTAATGCATCATTTGTAATCAAGTCCAATAAGTATTATATAAAATACTTGAATAGTTTAGTTGATTAATCATTTAATTTAGGTCTGGTTTTTCTATGCATTTTGCCGTATTAATATCTCCTCATTATTACTTGCGAAGAGAAAAGAAGATGGCGAATTGCCCGAATTGCAATATCGGTTTGGATCAAGATTTTTTAGATTCAGGAATGGATGCACTTTTAGAAAACATATCTCTCAATATTTTTACAGCTCAAAAATCATGTTTGAACTGTGAGAATGAAATACAATTCCAGAATAATGGTGGGCGTTATTTTGTGATTTCAGAGGGGCAAAGATTGGAACCAATAGGTGCACGTTAAAGACGTAAGGGAGGGGCATTTTGCCTCTCTTTTTTATTAGGATTAGCCCTGCACATTATGTACAAAGTTAGTTGGTAAATATTGATATATCAATCACCTATGCTGAATTATCTGTGTTATTTGTGGGGGGCGTGAAATAACATCTTTATAGTCTGAGCAGCGCAATATCAATTAATCTAGGAGTGATGATTGTAGATACAAATTTTTAGAGGTTTATATTTTAACTTCCGCTTGAGCCTATAATAATTATTGCTAGGGAATGCCGATAGATTTGAAATTATGCTCTTGGTAAAGCTAGGGGATTCAACTCTTCGATGCAGTGGGTATATGATATTATTAATATAATTAATGTATAACTAGACTAACTCTGAAAGTAAGCTATAACTACTAATATAGAACCAGTTACTTCAGATGAGTAATCTCAATATTACTTAGCTAGATCACTACATAAATCTTTCCCTGCATTCGTTCCTTCCTATTTATATCTGTCTATTCGAGGAGTGACAAAGACGACTCGAAAGATTGTCTTGATATTCCTATTTGAACTGCATCACTTAAAAATAATTGAATTGTTCTACCTATGATATTGAATAGGTAGATTCCAATGAAAAATGAAATAGTAGTACTAATGGAGATTGAACAACTCCTACTGGACATAGCCCGTATACATGATCAAGCAGGATATGTGAACTGGAAGAAGACTCAATTATTAAGAGGATGTGTGCAACGATGCTGCGAGCTTATTCCAGCCTTTATGGAGTTAGATGCATTGGGACTCCAGTTACAATTCCCAGTTTCGCATTTTAGACGGGTAGTGCCTGTTATCCAGTCTATTTGCCATCAGTACCATTTAAGCCTTTGTGAGATTCATGCGAGCCCTTATTGGTTTGATGTCATCAAGAGTTTATCTATTGGAAAGTTGCATTGGGATTTAGATCGCAAAGCATTTTGCGTGCAAGAAACTAACAACAGGTTGAGTATGGAGGAGTATTTAAGGGGAATCTTGCAGCGTTATTGTAAATCGTTAATTGTCCGTGTAGACCTAAAGTATAAGCAAGAGATTAAGGATTCTATTTCCATTACTGAGGTAAGTTCTCATGTCTCTAAGCTATTGAAGCGGATATCAGATAAGGATACTTGTTTTAAAGACTTGATTGGTTACGCTTGGGCATTAGAACAGGGTGGAAACAATGGCGGTTACCATATTCATTTATTGCTGATCTATAAGGGCTCTAAGCATCAAAGGGGATGGTATTTTGCTGATGCGGTAGGAAAGCTATGGAATAAGATTACAGAGAAGCGTGGTTGCCATTTTAATTTGCATGATGCGGAATATCGGAATGGTTATATTAAAAATGGAACTGATGGCTTAGATATGTTGATTAGAGGGGATGAGACTAAATTGCAGAATGTACTTCGAGTCGGGTTGTATCTCACTAGCCTAAATAAGTATGAGCAGCGTTTGCGTATTAAAAAGAATCGAATGAAGACCTTTGGACATGGGCAGTTTAGCCTAAGTCCTCACATACAGAGACAGCCTATAGCATCTGATCATGAGATTGAATTGCCATTTTAATAAATGGATATTACACAATATGCAGTGAAGAGGGGAGTCGATGGGCTCTCTTCAACTGGCGGATAAAAAAGCCTGACTTATGGGTGGTCAGGCTTTTTTTAAACTTGATTACGGGCTAGTAACCACAAGGAATTTAACAAGAAATCTAATTAAATGTAAAGCATTTGGTGAGTTAGCCTTATAACTAGATACAATAATAAATATCGATTTCTGATCCTTAAAGAAAATTGATAACTTTTATCAGTCCTCAAATAATTTGAATAGTCCATACCCAATAACCCCTGCCAGAGCTACAGGGGCTGCTGCGGTAATGATAGCCCCAGCTGCCATACCACCACCTACCATACTGCCGATAGTTGCCATTCCCGAAGCAATAGCTGCTCCTCCAGCTGTGCCTGCTGTACCAGCAGTAGCTGCTAAAGCCGCTCCTGTAGTTCCAGCTGTTACACTCATAATTGTGGCAGCAGAACCTCCAACAACAGCTTGGGCTGTCACAGCGACAGTGGTAGTTGTAGCAATAGCTCCTGCGCCAGCTACATATGTTGAGTTTTTAGTATTTTTAGCCATATTTAATTTTCCTTAAATTTATTAATCATTTACTATAATTTATTTTATTTTTTAATTCGATATTTTCATAAAACTATTCCTTAAAAATTTTTCTAGCAAAATCAAACAAGCAATTAACATATCCTTAAATATTCTGATTGAAACTAGAAATATAATTAATCTTAAAAAATCTTCTAACTTTACTAATTTCTGGGAAGTCTAATAATTTAAGCAATTTACAAAGTCATTGCTAAGAGAACTAAAAAAAAGCCAATATATAAAAATTTTAAAACTCCAAGCAATAAATTTTATAAATAAGAATTATTCATATCTAAGCTGAAGCCAACTGAAAATAGTAACTTATATTTAAGTATAACTTAAATTTAAACATTGCTTTCTTGAATTTAAAATTTAAAGATAATTATAAAAAACTGTGGGTTAGATTCTATTGGAAATGATATATTAGATAGTATTTATAATTTCATTCTCACTGAAATATAAGGATACTTAAAAATGATATTTATGGCCTGTTTAATAATGGGAATGTATGTTGTAGCATTTTTTAGTATTCTTTTTTACTTGATTAAGCCTAATACTTTTCTTATTACTATAAATAATAAACCTATTGGTCGACTTCGGATCATTGTTTTTTGGATCTTATATTTATTATTGCTTTTAATCTTATTGACTATTGTTATTCCGACTACTGTTGATTCGTCCACTAGCCTGTCTGGAATATTCTTAGGGATACTATTTCAAATTGGTTTGTGTATGTATGGGGCAAAAAAGCATAAATTTAATATTGTAAAAAAAGTAGCATTG
>Ga0308159_1005511_pt1 | contig 10664 bp, 7 predicted proteins | sample PhyCR1_FD_201040 | JGI IMG/M metagenome (GOLD analysis project Ga0308159, IMG submission 201040) | Phyllosphere microbial communities from UC Gill Tract Community Farm, Albany, California, United States - DLSLC.R1 | ecosystem: Host-associated > Plants > Phyllosphere > Unclassified | place: USA...
CTGAAGATTACGCCACTTTTCAAAAAGGAATGATCCAGGGTTTGGAAAACCAATACGATGCGAAAATTGCGACCATGCAAACCTTGTTGTCAAAATTCCCCAACTCTAATTACGCAGATGATGCAGGTTTTGAAACAGCTTACACTTATTTTAACAAAGGCGATTTTGATAAGTCAAAATCTGATCTGGTTGCTTTGGTGGCAAAATACCCACGTAGCAGTTATGTCCCAAAAGCATTAGTGACTATTGGATTGGTTCAATACAACCAGGATCAGGATGATGTAGCTTTAGAATCCTTCAAAAAAGTAATCCGCGATTATCCCACGTCTGAAGAGGCTAAACAATCGATGGAATCTATTAAAAACATTTATGTAGATAAAGGTGATGCAAATGGATTTATCCAATATGCCAACACCACTCCACTAGGCAACTATTCAAATAATGAGCAAGACAATATCATATTTGCGGCGGCGAATAACCTTTACTTAAAGGGCGATGCCAACGGCGCTTTCCAGGCGGTCAATGCTTATTTTGATAAATTCCCTAAAGCTAACCACGAAAAAGAAGCGAAATTTATCAGAGCTGAATCTTTAGTTAAACTAGGCCGCCCTGATGAAGCAATACCTGATTATGAATTTATATTAAATGATTGGACAAGCGACTATACCGAAAGATCACTAGTGAGTATTTCTCAATTGTTCCTCAACCAGAAAAAATATAATGAAGCAATTGTTTATTTGAAACGATTAGAAACTACAACAGATTACAAAGCACATTACAGTTTTGCCATCAACAACTTATTAAAAGCATATACAGCTTTAAATATGCCTGATGATATGTTGAAATACGCTAAGCTGACCAACGAATCTGAAAAAGCTTCGGAAGAAGAAAAGAATAGTTCTGGATTGTTTTCTGGTAAAGCTTATATGCTAAAAGGAGATACTACAACGGCGGTTAAAGAATTCAAAAACGTTGTGGCTAAAACCAAGACGGCTGCTGCTGCCGAGGCAAAATACAACCTTGCACTTATCGAATACAACAAAGGCGATTTCAAAACATCAACTAAAACATGTTTTGATATTGTGAACAACATGGCTTCACATGATTATTGGGTAGCTAAAGCCTTTATCTTGTTATCTGACAATTATGTTGCCCTGAAAGACAACTTGCAAGCAAAAAGTACACTTCTAAGTATAATTGATAATTACGAAGGAAAGGATGATATCATTCCGACAGCCAAAGAGAAACTAGAAAAACTAAACCAGAAGAAGTAGAATTATGAAGTCGATTAAATATATATATAGTTTGCTGTTTTTTGCTGCTGCTGGTTTAACAACTGCCCAGGCACAGGAGAAGAAAGCTGAAGAAAAGGCCGTAGTGAGTGAGGAGATTGAAGTTGTTCGCCCTTACAAACCTATTTTGGCTGAAGCCGTTAAACTGAGAAGAAGTCCGAATTTGGATGACGTAAAAACTTATAAAGCGAAATTAAATTACAGCGTAACAGACAAAAAGTTAGAGCTAAACAGTGATATTCAAAAATTACAAGCGCAGCAGCTTGCAGAAGAGAAAGCAAGTATCTTAGTAAATAATTATGTGAAAGGCGCATTTGGTTCACTTTCTACATTATTAGGTGAAGCTTACTTTAATACGGGAAAAGATGAAGGTTTACAGCTTGGCGGTTATTTTAAACATTTTAGCCAGGAAGGTAAAATAAATAAACAAAACAGTAGTCAACAACAATTAAGCATTTTTGGCCGTAGTATTTTAGAGGAAAATACAGTAAGTGGACGTTTAAATTTTGAAAGAAATGGCACCTACTTTTACGGCTTGGATAATGCAAACCCAACCTTAAATCCAAACCCTGAGAAACAAGCTTTGACGCTTTTAGAATTAGAGGGTGAGTTGGTTAAAAACTTCACCGAAGATGAGGACGCATTGAGTTATGCGGTGAAAGCTAATGCTTATTTATGGAATGACCGTTTTAACGCTAAAGAAAGTTATCTTTCATTAAATGGATACCTAAACAAAAGAATCAGTTCATTTAATTTAGGTTTGGCAGTATCTACAGAGTTTGGGAACACCAAAGATGCGCTAACAAGCGTGGGAAATAACTTACTTCGCTTAAATCCATATATCCGTTTGCAGGTTAAAGGAGCAAAAGTTACGGCAGGAATAAATTTCGTTCAGGAATTCGGTGCATTCAGCAGTTCAAGAATTTTCCCAGCAGTAACTGCTGATTTCACCCTCATACCTGATTATCTGCAGGTTTTTGGAGAAGTTAAGGGTGATGTAAACAGAAACTCAATGAAGGGCTTAACAGATGAAAATCCGTGGCTAAATAGCAATATCTTGATTAAAAATACGGTTGAAAAGTTAAGTATTAGTGCGGGTATTAAAGGAACTGGTGGACCAGGCTTTGGCTACAAAGCCCGTTTTTACATGAAGCAGTTTGACGATCTTCCTTTATTCATTAATAACTTCGATAATTTTAACAAGTTTGATGTGATTTATGATTTTGGCAAATCCAAACTGACTGGCTTAGAAGGTGAAATCTCAATACAGGTAAGTGATGCATTAAAGTGGACTGGGAAGTTGAATATTGATGATTGGAAGCCTGCTCAAGAAACTTATTCGTGGTTTAAACCAGGATTAAAGGTTAGCTCAAACTTCGTTTATACTTATAATAAAAAGCTGAGCTTTAATGCAGCTGTGGTAATGCAAGATGATGTAAAAGCGAAAGTTAATGTTCAACAACCGGTAAATCCACTACAGTATTTGGTGCCAAACACCAGCATCGAACGGATAGAAACAGTTAAAGGATTTGTAGATTTGGGCATCGGCGCAGATTATCGCATCAACAACAAATTTTCTGTTTTTGCAAAAGCCAATAACCTGTTAAATTCTAAATACAACCGCTTTTTATATTATCAGGTTAACGGGTTAAATGTTTTCGGCGGACTAACCTATTCATTTTAAATACATTAAATTAATTATTGCGTAGGTTTAGAAAAAACGCTTAATTTTACCGGAATGGATATCTTATCATACCTTTTGGAACTTTTGCAACAGCGCAAAGAAGTTGGCATTACCGGCTTGGGCACCTTCTATAAAAAGAAGTTTCCGGGCAGGTACGATAAGGAAAAACAATCGTTTTTGCCACCCAGTTATGCCCTGGCGTTTACGTCTGATGTAGAAAATGATGACGCCCTAACCAATTTTATTGCTTCTGAAAGAAATATTTCTGTCGAAAGTTCATCTTATTACATTTCACAGTTTGTAGATGAAGTGAACCAAAAACTAGAAGTGGAACATGAGGCTGATCTTCAAAATTTGGGTCGATTATATTTCACTGAGCACGAAGGCTTGAGCTTCGATGCGGCTAAAAATATAAACTACGGATCAGAATTTTATGGTCTACCCGCATTGCCTGAAATCATTTCAGATCAGCAGCAAACAGATGCCACTGAAAAAGATGATGAGGTATATGATGAAATAGCTGAAGCACCAAACGCACCTATTCAGCCTAAAGAAACAGCGCATATACATCCTATTATTGAAAATGTAAAATTGGATGAAGTAGAAGATGATTTGCGCAATACTTTAAAACACACTACAAAATCAGGCGAAGAAGTTACTGATGCGCCAAATTTTATAAAAGAACAACATACTGAACATCCAAACAGATTTGGCCATACTCCGGAAGATGAGGAGGCAGTAAGGGCTTTGACACACGAGGAAATCGAGGTGCCAGAAAGTATTGTTCAACAACATGAAGAACATCCAAACCGTTTCGGGCACACGCCAGAAAGCGAAGCGGAAAAAACTTATATTAATCTGGAAGATGAAACTCCAGAAGATGAACCTGTAATTGCAGCGCCTGAGTTTATTAAAGAGCAACATGCCGAGCATCCAAACCGATTTGGCCACGATCCGATTGTTCAAGAAACCTTCGAGGAAGAAAAAAGACCTATTTGGCCAAAAACACTCCTCATCATTCTGGGAATTCTTTTGATTGGAGTGATCATTTATTTTATCAAACCAGATTTGTTTAAGCAGCAGGCTGCGTTACAAACTACCACACCTGCAGTTTTGCCAGATTCTCCAAAAACAGAAATAGATACTGCAAAGGCAAAACAAGATTCGATAGCTAAAACAGATAGTACTTTAAAAGCGAATCAAATTGCTACGCCAAAAGTTGATTCTGCAACGCTGAAAAAAGTTAGTCCAACTCCATCTAATGCTCCTTTGGGTACAGAGAAATCAATGTTTCATGTAATAGCAGTTTCTTACGAAACAGAAGCAGCAGCATTAAGATACATTGAAAAAGTAAAAAAAATTGGCCTGAATGCGACTATTGCAAAAATGGAAGGCAGGAGAAAAAAGGTGAGTATTGCAAGTTTCCCCACTAAAGAAGAGGCAGAAAAGCAAAAAGAAATTCTACAAAAACGATTAAAAGGAACAGGATTTTACGTTAAAGAAATAAAAAACAACACACAACCATAATGATAACTTTATTAATTCAAGACACCACACAAGCACTTCAAGATACAGCGAATGCAGTTAACCAGGCACTAACTCAACCAGAGCCAGAATTACATTTCATTGATCTGCTTTTTAAAGGTGGATGGGTGATGCTACCTTTGGCATTATTAGCCTTTTTAGCCTTAATCATATTCGTTGAACGTTATTTAACCATCAAAAAGGCCACGAAAGATGAGTCGAATTTGATGGGACAAATCAGATCATATATTCAATCTGGAAATTTAGATGGAGCAATGTCACTGTTAAGAAATAACAACTCCCCTCTTAGTCGCATGTTGCAAAAAGGCTTAAAACGCATTGGCCGCCCCATTAAAGAAATTGAAGGTGCTATTGAAAATGTTGGTAAACTTGAGGTTGCTAAACTGGAGAAAAATATCAGTATTCTAGGTATTGTTGCAGGTATCGCTCCAATGTTGGGTTTCGTAGGTACCATCGTTGGGGTAATTACAATTTTCCATCAGGTATCCATTAAAGGTGCTATTGAAATTGGAACTATTTCTGGTGGTTTATATACGAAAATGATCACTTCAGCAACAGGTTTAATCATTGGTATTATCGCATACGTACTTTACCATATTCTAAATATCATGGTAGAAAAAATCATCCTAAAAATGGAAACGGATGCAATTGACTTTATTGATTTATTAGAAGAGCCAGGTAAATAATGAACTTACGTAAAAGAACAAAAGGGTCAGTAGAAGTACACACTTCAGCGTTGAACGATATTATGTTCTTCCTGATGCTGTTCTTCTTATTGGCATCTGCAGTGGTTAATCCAACTGTAGTAAAACTGTTGTTGCCGCAATCGTCAAGCGGGCAGCAATCTACTGCTAAAAAAGCAGTTACAGTTACTATAGACGAAAATTTAAAATATTCCGTTGATAAGAAACCAGTGACAATGGAGCAATTGGAGCCAACTTTAGCCGCTTACCAAAAACTGGCTCCAGATATGACCATCCTTTTGTATGTATCTCGTAATGTTACTTATCAAGATGGTTTTGTTGTTAATGATATCGCAAATAAGTTAAAATTGAAGCTTGTTGTGGCTGTTGAGCCGAAAAAATAATGGATTACAAAGCACAAAATATAAATAACGAAGAAAACAATTATCCGAAGGCGATTGCCATTTCGAGCGGGATAATGGGCTTTTTATTATTGATTAGTTTTTTTATTGTAATCAATTCTTTTCAACCGCCTGAAGATTTAGGCATGGGTGGTATGGTGGTTAACTATGGCACCTCTGCCGAGGGGATGGGCGATGACTATACCAGCATAGAGGAGCCTTCTGCAGATCCAAATGCAAATGGAAAAGCACCTGATAAGGTAACCCCCGAAGAAAAAGTTACTCCTACAACAACTACAGAAAATTCTGACAAGGAAGTTCAGACTCAGAATACGGAAGATGCGATTGCGGTAAATACAAAACCTACAAAAGCCACAAATACCGCACCGACCACCGTTACGGAAGATAAACCTTCGAAACCTGTAATCAATCAAAATGCACTTTATAAGGGCAAAAAAAATACCGGCCAGGGTCAGGGAGATGGAACCGGCAGTACAGCTGGTAACCAGGGATCGGTTAACGGTGATCCCTTAGCACCGAATTATGGTGAAGGAGGATCTGGTTATGGAAATAAGCCCATTGAGCTTCGACGTTTTTCTAACCTGGTAATTCCGAAAGATGATGGACAAGTTAGAGGGCGAATTGCCATTAGAATATATTTTAATAAATCTGGAAGAATTACTGATGCCAGGCAAGAACTGAAAGGCTCTACTATAACTGATAGAGAATTGGTTGAGAAATGTGTTCAAGCGGTAAAAAACTCTTCTTTAACAAGCTCTGGGGTGGGTGGAGATAACCAAACCGGAGTGGTAGTTTTCAACTTTAAGGTTAACTAAAACATCTATTATTATAATTCAGCATCTGAGGTGAATTACCAGCAAACGCTTGACTATTTATATCGCAAACTTCCAATGTTTACACGTGTGGGGGCTTCTGCTTTTAAAAAAGACCTCACTAATACCATTATATTCTGTAATGCTCTTGATAATCCCCAGGATAAATTCAATAGTATACATGTTGCCGGTACAAATGGAAAAGGTTCCACCTCGCATATGCTTGCGGCAATTTTACAAGCCGAAGGTTATAAAACTGGTCTGTATACTTCTCCTCATTTAAAAGACTTTCGCGAGCGTATCCGTATTAACGGAAAAATGATTAGTAAAACGGAAGTGGTTTCCTTCGTAAAAAATCAACAAAAGTTGATAAACGAAGTAGAACCATCTTTTTTCGAAGTCACTGTTGCACTGGCTTTTGATCATTTTGCAAAACATAAAGTAGATATTGCGGTTATTGAAGTTGGTTTGGGGGGCAGGCTAGACTCAACCAACATCATTCAACCCGAACTTTCGGTTATTACCAACATCAGCATGGACCACACCAATATGCTGGGCAATACCATAGAAGAAATTGCTGGAGAAAAAGCTGGCATCATTAAAAAGAATACACCGGTAATTATCGGTGAAACGCAAGCTAAGTCGGCTTCGGTTTTCCAAAAGAAAGCAAAAGAAATGAATGCATCAATTGTTTTCGCCGATTCACAAATAAAAGTTAAGGATTTTAAGATCGTTAACACGAAATTATCGTTAAATATTGATCAAAATCATCAGATCAGATTTAAGAATTTGATAACAGATTTAACGGGCACTTATCAACAAAAGAATATTTTAACTGTTTTAAAAGCCGTTGAAATTCTGAATGTGTTATCTACTTTCAGGGTATCAGATAAAAGTATTTATAATGGATTAAAGCAAGTTAAGAAATTAACCGCATTACAGGGCCGTTGGCAAACTCTATCTAAAAATCCATTGGTTATTTGCGATACCGGCCACAACGAAGCTGGAATTGCTGAAGTGATAAAGAACATTAACCAAACATTATTCGAAAATTTACATATTGTTTTCGGCATGGTAAAAGACAAGGATATTTCAAAGGTGCTATCCATGATGCCAAAAAATGCAACCTATTACTTTTGCAAACCGGATCTGGAAAGAGCGATGAATGCTGCTGAACTTAAAGCGCAGGCACTAACTTATTCACTAATTGGAAATAATTATCCATCGGTTGTTCTGGCTAAGGAAACAGCTGTCAAAAATGCTAAAAAAAACGATTTGGTTTTTATTGGCGGTAGCACATTCGTTGTTGCCGAAGCGTTATAAAATCTTTACATAATCTTCAAAATTTCTTCATTTGAAAAGTGTTACTTTAGTCTTTTAACTAAAAACAGAATGAAGAAAATTTCTTATTTACTTATTTCCCTATCTATTTTTTCCATTACATCCGCAAATGCTCAGGCAAAAAAAGCCACGCCCAATACAGCTAAAGCTTTCCCAAGCGAAGTTGCTCGCCCAAAATTAGTGGTGGGTTTAGTCGTCGATCAAATGAGATGGGATTATTTATATCGCTTTTATAATCGCTATTCAAATGGCGGATTTAAGAGACTAATAAACGAAGGTTTTTCGGTTGAAAATACGCTGATTCCATACACGCCAACTTACACAGCTGTTGGTCATACCACCATTTACACTGGTTCAGTTCCAGCAGTTCATGGCATTATCGGTAATGATTGGTACGATTCAGAAACTAAGAAAAACGTGTATTGTACAGAAGATTCTACAGTTGTAACCGTTGGAAGCAACCCTTCTTCTGAAGGTAACATGTCACCTAAAAACATGCTTACCACAACCATAACTGATGAATTAAGATTAGCAACAAACTTTAAAGGAAAAGTTATAGGGATTTCTTTAAAAGATAGAGGTTCAATCCTACCAGCTGGTCATGCAGCAAATGCAGCTTATTGGTATCAGGGAAGCACTGGCAACTGGATTACAAGCAGTTATTATATGAAGGAGGTTCCGATGTGGATTGCTGACTATAATAAAATGAAGCTTGCAAATAAGTTCTATGCAAAAAATTGGGAAACACTATATCCAATTAACACCTACACAAACAGCACAGCTGATATAAAAGCTTACGAAGGCAAAAACAATGTGTTTCCTCATCTCTTAACACAAAACATCGATAAAAACTTTGATGCTATTAGAAGTACGCCATACGGTAACACCATCACGTTAGACCTAGCAAAACTTGCAATTTTATCAGAAGATCTGGGACAAGATAATATTACTGATTTTCTTGCAGTAAGCTGTTCTTCAACAGATTATGTCGGTCATGCTTACGGACCAAATTCTGTGGAGCTTGAAGATACCTATTTACGTTTAGACAAAGATTTTGAAGATTTCTTCAATTATTTAGATAAAAAAGTGGGTAAAGGAAATTATACCCTATTTTTAAGTGCCGATCATGCGGTTGCACATGTTCCTGCCTTTATGAAAGAAAATAAACTGCCGGCAGGTATTGTAAGTGATAGAGATATTGTTTTTAAATTGAATGCTTTTTTAAATGAAAAATTCAAGGTTAACAATGTGGTTTTAAAATCAATGAATAATCAAATTCATTTCGATCACGATAAAACTGATAACGGAAATGTAAGTTTCGATGTGATTAAAGCTGCTTCAATCGAATTCCTGAAAAGATTAGAGGGATTTGCAAACGTAGTTGATGTGTCGAGAGTTTCCCTAGCAACGCTACCTGAAGTTCAAAAAAGAATGATCACAAATGGCTATAATGCTCGCAGAAGTGGCGATTTATACTATATTTTAAATCCAAACTGGTTTAATGGCAGCAGCACAGGTACTACTCACGGCAATTGGAACCCTTATGATGCGCATATTCCATTAGTGTTTATGGGCTGGGGAATTAAACCTGGGGCAACGAATAAAACACATTACATGACAGATATAGCACCGACCTTAGCTGCGTTGCTCCATATCCAAATGCCAAATGGCACCGTAGGTGAACCCATCACAGAAATTACCAATAAATAAACAACGAAGCCAACTAGATTTAGTTGGCTTCGTTGTTTATAAAGAGTATCAATACCATTATAAAAGCACCAAATTGCAAGGATTTGCTACATTTGTTCATCCAAATATAGTCTCAATAAGCATTGCAGAATTTCATTTTGTGAGATCTTAAATCCTATAGTATGCAACAAGTAGAAATATACAAGCCAAAAAATAAAATTCGTTTTGTCACTGCCGCTTCCCTTTTTGATGGTCATGATGCAACCATAAATATTATGCGTCGAATTTTGCAATCATCCGGAGCTGAAGTAATTCATCTTGGTCATAATCGCTCTGTTGATGAAGTGGTAAATTGTGCTATTCAAGAGGACGTTCAGGGAATTGCAATGACATCGTATCAAGGCGGGCATATCGAATATTTTAAATATATGTATGATTTGTTGCAGGAACGTGGATCTGGTCATATCAAGATATTTGCAGGCGGAGGTGGGGTAATCTTACCAACAGAAATCGAAGAACTGCAATCCTATGGAATCTCCAAAATCTATTCACCCGACGATGGAAGAAAGATGGGATTGCAGGGAATGATCAATGATATGTTGATCAAAACGGACTTTGTAACCAAGGCAGAAATCACAGATGAACTAACAACAATTCCGAATAAAGAAATCACGGCAATTGCTGGAGCAATAACAGTAGCCGAAAATGATCCCGAAGGGGCTCAGGAATTTGTTAACGAGTTAAAAAAATTATCGCTAAACAACAATGCTCCTATTCTCGGTATAACGGGAACGGGTGGTGCTGGAAAATCTTCGCTGGTAGATGAATTGGTGCGCAGGTTTTTGGTTGAAGTGCCTGAGAAAACCCTTGCCATTATTTCTGTCGATCCCTCGAAAAGGAAAACTGGTGGTGCCCTTCTTGGAGATCGTATCCGCATGAATGCAATCAATAATCCGAGAGTTTATATGAGGTCGCTTGCAACTCGACAAGCAAACCTTGCATTATCAAAAAATGTACAGGAAAGTATAGACATTTGCAGAGCTGCTGGTTACGACCTTATTATTGTAGAGACTTCTGGAATTGGCCAGTCTGATACGGAAATTACCGAACACTGTGATGTTTCTCTATATGTGATGACACCTGAATTTGGTGCAGCTACACAGCTCGAAAAAATCGACATGCTCGATTTTGCTGAC
>Ga0308159_1005514_pt1 | contig 10661 bp, 7 predicted proteins | sample PhyCR1_FD_201040 | JGI IMG/M metagenome (GOLD analysis project Ga0308159, IMG submission 201040) | Phyllosphere microbial communities from UC Gill Tract Community Farm, Albany, California, United States - DLSLC.R1 | ecosystem: Host-associated > Plants > Phyllosphere > Unclassified | place: USA...
CCTTTACCCTTAGAGCATCCAGTAGCTTTACCATACATTTCTGCCATAATGCTATCGGCACTAACACCTAAAGCCAAAGCATGAGCGTGATCACGGTAAGTAGTAATCATCGAATCGCCTTTTTGCATTGCAGATATTGCGCCTGCAACTACAGCCTCTTGTCCAATGTATAAATGACAAAAGCCACGAATTTTTTGTTGTCCGTATAATTGGCCTGTTTTTTCTTCGAATTTGCGCATAAGCAACATCGATTCGAACCATTTTAACCAAGTATCTTTATTTATTTCTACTGCACTCATTTTAGGATATTTGTTTTTTTGCGACAGCAAATCTAATTTTTTTATTGTAATTTTTGGCACTTTTAAGTGTAAAAACATCATACACTTTAATACAATCGTACATTTAACAGTTGTTTTCTCATCAAAAGTTTTTGATACCGCCTATTTTGCCTAAATCATCGATTTTACGGAAATTAAAATCACAGTTTATCAAGCTATCGCTTTCAAATAATGGTAAAATTTAATTCTGCAAAATCCTATTAAGTCCTAATTTATTAATTTTTATTTGAAAGGCAAATACAGATGCTTTTAAGTAAAAGTAGCCCCGCCATTCGCATTATCTTTTTTGTCATTTTTTATGATCAAAGGAAAGAATCTACCACAAAAAAGGATAATCGCTGCTGTCGTGCTTAAGTTGGCATGGCTTTGTGCATTTTATTAAAGATTTTAAACCACCCGCCAACACCTCCTTGAAAATAAGGAGCGGAGTAGGTTTATGCTAAAAATTTAATATGCTGCTGTAAAATAGGGTTTGATGCACCAACCTAACATCTTCGAACAAAAGGCTGTTAATCAATGGCAACTCCCCTCCTAATTTAGGAGAGGCAAGGGGTGGTTATTTTGGAACATTGTATTTTACCAAGAACAAATGAACCAACTAAGGTTCAAACCTGATAGAACGAAAATACTTTTATTGCTTTTGAAAGTTACTAACTCTATTATGTTACAGGTTATTTAGAGTGAGTAACTTTGCAATAAAAGATTGTAGGGATAGCCGGGCTTTCGGAATCGACGAAAAAAAAACTTGCTTATCAAAACAATTTTTTGCGCCATATCTCCGTTTCCTAACAAGCCGAAAAGGTTGAAATGTTAATAACTTTCACTTTTTAACAAGTTACATTTGGATAACATTTGTATAATTAATACTTTTGGCAACCAACAATAAGCCCATGTGGTTTACGTTACTGTGTAAGTGAATACCCAAACATAACTGTATAACATGATTAAAAAATTTTTGTTTTCATCCCTAATCGCTATTTGCACGTTCTCAGCCGCATTTGCGCAAACAAAAACAAAAGAATCTGGTAAAGAATTAAATGATCCCGACAACTTAGCATCACAATATTTCTCGCAGGTAATGGGTGTTGCTGTAGATGCGACTTCAAACTTAAAATTATACAAGTTTGTTTACGAATGGATCGGAACGCCATATAGCTATGGTGGCAACACCAAAAGAGGCATCGATTGCTCGGCATTCACTAAAGCGATTTACGACAAAGTTTTCAACACTACCATCAGAAGAAATTCACGCGATATTTTTAGTATGGTAGATCCATTATCTAAAGATGATTTAAAAGAAGGCGATTTAGTTTTCTTCAAAATTAAAAGCAGAAGTATTTCACACATCGGTATTTATTTAGGAGATAATCGCTTTGCACATGCATCAAGTTCTCGTGGGGTGGTAATCAGTAACTTAAACGAACCCTATTACAGCCGCTATTTTTACAAAGGCGGACGGATTTTAGAATCGTTTAAAAAGGAATTCACAGTAGAATAAAGCAAATTACAATCTTAAATTTAAGTTTTTAGATTGAACACATACCATCCTCCTGAAGCAATTTTGGAGGATTTTTTTATACCTTATAAATTGATTAATGAAATTCTCGAGCAGCTTAATTTTATCATTTTTTGTCATATTCATTGTTTTAAGTTGTACCAATAACAAAGCACAGGTGGTTGCAGCTGATACAAAACAAGATACCATCATCAGGAAATTAAAAGATACCATTTCAATTACTGCTGTTGGCGATATCATGCTGGGCTCGGCTTTTCCTTCAAAAATTAACCTACCACCAGATGATGCCCTGAACAGTTTTCAGGCGGTTGATAGTTTATTGAAAGGCGACATCGTTTTCGGAAATTTAGAAGGGTGTTTCTTAGATTCGGGTAATTCAAATAAGTGTAATGGTATTAACCCCAATAGTTGTTATGCGTTTAGAATGCCAGAACGTTATGCCGGTATTTATAAAAAGGCTGGCTTTAATGTATTGAGTATTGCCAATAACCATGTTGGTGACTTTGATACCAGAGGAAGAAAAAATACTGCAAAAGTTTTAGACTCTTTAAAAATCCACTATGCCGGACAGGTAAATAAACCTTTCGAAATTTTTGAAAAGGACAGCGTTAAATATGGCTTCTGTGCTTTTTCACCTAATGAAAATACAGTTTCTATTAATAAAATCGATAGTGCTAAAGCATTGGTTGCCCGCTTGAAAAAGCAGGTAGATATTGTTATCGTGTCTTTTCACGGTGGTGGCGAAGGCGCCAGATTTGAACACGTTCCACGAAAAAACGAAATATTTTATAGGGAAAATCGAGGTAATGTTTACAAGTTTGCCCATGCCGTAATTGATGCTGGCGCTGACGTTGTGCTTGGGCATGGACCGCATGTAACCCGGGCAGTAGAAGTTTATAAGAATAAATTCATCGCTTACAGCCTAGGGAATTTTTGCACTTATGGAATGTTTAGCCTGAAAGGCAACAATGGAATCGCACCCTTATTACAGCTAAAGATAAATAGTAAAGGTGATTTCCTTTATGCGGATGTAACCTCGATACAGCAGGATAAAGTTAACAGGCTAACTATCGATAATAACCACAGGGCATTTAAGCGAATAAAGGAACTAACTGATATGGATTTTATTGGACATCAATTAAAATTTGAGGACAATAAAATAGTAATGAAAGAAAATTTATCTGTTGACACTCAACCTTAGTCTCAATCTCAAATCATGAAAAAAGGATTACTTCTCCACTATATTATCGGTATAGCCGCAGCGATTTTAGTTTTAGCTGCAGCCTACTACATCAATCAAAATCCAAAGAATTTATTATCTGCAGGAATTATCATTTTAGCCGGATGCCTGGTTGCTTTTAGCCAATATCAAATTATAAAAAGCAAGAAGCAGAAATAATTTCTACGCTTCGTCTTTCGTGTTCTTCACCAAACCAATTCCAGAAACGAAGAAGATCAATCCAATTATACCGTAAACCAACAATCCTCTGGTTTGCTGACTGTGTTGTACAAATCCATATCCAGCATAAATTAATCCAATGATGCCTAAAATGGTCAATATAGTTCCGAAAGTGCGTTTAATATTCATAGTTTTAAAATTGTCAGAGTAAATACAATATAAAGCGGTTTTTGTTTTATTCGTTACTTATTCCAAACGGATAAAAAAATAAAGCCACAGATTTTCAGCGTTTAAAGCTAATAATCTGCGGCTTAAGATTAATGATCTGGTTGAACTAACCTGTACCTACCAAACGCCTAACCTATTTGCTGGCGCAACATACATTTTTGCAGTTGTAGGAATATTAAAGGCCTTATAAAATGCTTCCATGTTATATACTGGTCCGTTAACTCTAAACATTTCCGGACTGTGTGGGTCTGTTTTTAAGCGAACCCGCATGCTTTCATCGCGATTTTTCATTCTCCAAATTTGGGCAAAGCCTAAAAAGAAACGTTGATCGGGAGTAAAACCCTCAATCTTGTCCATACCTTTTCCTTGCTTGGTTAATTTAAATGCATCATAAGCGATATTTAAACCACCTATATCTGCGAGGTTCTCACCTAATGTCAGTGCACCGTTTACATGTTGGTTATCTAAAAGTGTAAATTTATCATAAAACGCGGCAACCTTATCTGCTTTCGTTTTGAATTTGGCGGCATCCTCCTTTGTCCACCACTCTTTCAAGTTTCCGGCTGCATCATATTGTCTTCCCTGGTCGTCGAACCCATGAGTCATTTCATGCCCAATTACTGCACCGATAGCTCCGTAGTTAATTGCATCATCGGCATTAAAGGCAAAAAATGGAAACTGAAGAATCCCTGCAGGGAAAACAATCTCATTAAAAGAAGGATTGTAATAAGCATTGACTGTTGGAGGTGTCATTCCCCATTCTGTTTTATCTACCGGCTTACCAAGCTTATCCATCATCTCCTTGTAAGCGTGTTTTTTCGCTGATTGGAGATTTGCAAAAAAGGTGGTTTTAGAGATCTCTACATCATCGTATTTCTTCCATTTATCGGTGTAACCGATTTTTTTTACGAAGGCATTTAACTTCTCAAGTGCTTTCTTTTTGGTTTCGGTTGTCATCCAATCTACTTTTTTAATACGTTCTTCATACACCTTTTGAAGATTATCAACCAATTCTACCATTCTCTTTTTAGCTTCTGGTTTAAAATACTCTTCTGTATATAATTGCCCTAAAAGGTCCCCTAGGTTAAGATCGGTATTATTAACCATTGATTTCCATCTTTCCGTAGGTAACTGACGGCCTGTAAGCGTTTTATCAAAAAACTCAAATCTGGCGTCTCTAAATTTATGTGTTAATGAATAGGCTTTTTCGTTTAGGGCATCGAACTTTAATTTCTCCTTCCAAATTTGGATTGGCTGTGTTTTAATTAAGTTTGATAATGTTTGATAATATTTCGGTTGTCGAACAATAATGGTGTCTACGTTAGCGCCTAATTTGGTTAAAACAGACTTGACACTGAGATTTGGAAGCTGTTTTTGAAAATCGGAAACAGCAAACTTGTTATAATTTTTTTGAGGATCGCGTTGCTCAACCGGTGTAAAATGGCTTTGTGCTAAAGCCGTTTCGAGTTTAAGTATATCATTGGCATATTTCACGCCATTTACTGAATCGCCAGAAAGGGCAAATATTTTAGAAATGTACGCCAAATATTGTTCTCTTATTTTTTTAGCTTTTCCCTCCTGATCAAGGTAATAACTTCGCTCTGGTAAATTGATGCCTGATTGATAGAAGATCAAAGCATTTTTTTGACTGCTTTTATCATCTGGCTCCACTCCGAAAGCAAACAAATCACCTTCTCCATTCCTAAACCCTTCTGCAATAAAATTGATTAATTCCTTTGCATTTTTTATATTATCGATTTTGGATAACAAGGGCTTTATTGGCGTCGTCCCTAATTTTTCAATGGTTAAAGAATCCATTCCACTAGCATAGAAATCGCCTACCTTTTGTTCGGCAGTTCCTTTAACTGCATTGCTTTTAGCGGATTTTTCGAGTATATCCCTTAAGTTTTTTAAGTTATCGTTATATAAGGTATAGAAAGATCCCCACCCGGTTTCCGTTTTAGGAATCTGGGCATTTTTCATCCATTTTCCATTTGCATATAGAAAAAAATTATCGCCAGGTTTTACGGTAGTGTCCATCCCAGCAGTGTCAAAAAACACTGTTCGTGTATCTGTGCTATTGGTTGTTTGATGGCTTTTATCGTTTTGACAGGCGGCGAGTAGCAACAGTGCCGCGGCTGGCAATAATAATTTATTTTTCATGTATATATTAATTTAGTTGCATAAATACTAAAGCTACAAAACAACCATGTAGTTTCTATGAATTTTTATAACTTCATAAAAAAAACTTATTATGCAATACACGATCTACATTCTCGGTTTCATCGCCATTATTATCTTGTTAAGCTCCTTTGTTACCGTTAAACAAGGAACAATAGCTGTAGTAACGGTTTTCGGAAAATATCGAAGGCAGCTTCGCCCTGGTTTGAACTTCAAAATACCGTTAATTGAACAGATTTACTCTCGTATTTCTATTCAAAACCGTTCGGTAGAATTATCATTCCAGGCAGTAACGCAAGATCAGGCGAATGTTTACTTTAAAGCCATGCTTCTATATTCTGTAGTTAATCAGGATGAGGAAACAATAAAAAACGTAGCCTTTAAATTTGTTGATGCAACGAATTTAATGCAGGCATTAATCAGAACTATTGAAGGTTCCATTCGTGCTTACGTAGCTACGCAAAAACAAGCAAACGTATTGGCTCAGCGTAATGAGATTGTACTGCATGTAAAGGAACAAATTGACCAGGTATTAGATGGATGGGGTTACCATTTACAAGATCTTCAATTAAATGATATCACTTTTGATGAAGAGATCATGCGTTCAATGAGTCGTGTGGTGGCATCCAATAACTTAAAGGCTGCTGCAGAAAATGAAGGTCAGGCTTTGCTAATTACCAAAACAAAAGGTGCAGAAGCGGATGGTAACGCCATTAAAATTGCCGCAACTGCAGAACGTGAGGCTGCTCAACTTCGTGGACAAGGTATTGCTTTGTTTAGAGAAGAGGTAGCAAAAGGGATGACCAATGCGGCACATGAAATGCAGCAAGCGAACCTAGACACATCGGTAATTCTCTTCACCATGTGGACGGAAGCCATTAAACAATTTGCAGAGTACGGCGAAGGCAATATCATTTTCTTAGATGGTAGTACCGAGGGCATGAACAAAACAATGAAGGAAATGATGGCTATGCAATTGAGCCAAAACCCGATTAAGCCTTCTTAAATTTTTTATATTAACGAAAGAAGCCCGAATAGATAATTCTAATCGGGCTTCTTTGTTTTGCTTTTGATTTATAGTTTTGGTGCTGTTGCAATTCCCAAATTCATCACATAATTACCAGATTGCTGCATAAAGTCACCCATCACTTTTAAAGATTCATCTTCAATAAAATCAAAGGTATCTTGCTTCGTCACTTTTTCACCCTTCTTAATAGCTGGCAAGCCTCTCAACGCTCTTAATTCATTTTGTCGGGCTAAAGATTTTGCCTCCTGAGCATCACGCTCAGCCTTTAATTTATTCTCATTCAACGTTACCGATACTTCCGCATCACGTTTTTTCAGGTCAGCTATATCTTGTTTAATAAATTTAAAATCTAACGAGTTTGCTATACGCTGTTCGCTGTTTTTTATTAAACCAGCTTTAACTGCTGATAAATTAGCAACCGCCTTAAAGTTCGAACTCGGAATTACATCCCAAGGTAATGCAGATGGCTCTGTATCTTCTCCGATTTTATCCATTGGATAAAGCGATGGAAAAACAACATCCGGTGTTACACCCTTATGTTGTGTGCTGCTACCTGCTACGCGATAAAACTTCGCCATGGTTAGGTTGATCTGACCTAGATTAATATCAGCTGGATTTGCTCCGGTTGGAGAAGTACCAATAGTTTTATCTCTGGTAACTAAACCCGCGATTTTCTGAAGCATCCCTGGGTTAACTAATTTATTTAAATCAATTGACGATTGAACGGTACCTTTTCCATAACTCTGGCTACCCATAATGATTCCTCTGCCGTAATCTTGAATAGCTCCTGCAAAAATTTCTGATGCCGATGCACTTAAACGATCAATCATTACTCCGAAAGGACCATCCCATGCTACGCCAGATGTTTCATCTTCATCTACTTCAATTTTACCTCTTAAATCTTTAACCTGAACAACCGGGCCCTTATCGATAAATAAACCTGTTAATGAAATCGCTTCTACAAGAGAACCGCCGCCATTTCCACGCAAATCCATCACAATGGCATCCACTTTATCGATGTTTTTTAGTGAATCAACTAATTTTCTCACATCACGGGTAGTGCTTTTATAGTTTTTATCGCCAGAGTTTGCGGCTTTAAAATCTGCGTAAAAGGCTGGCAAAGAAATAATACCAATTTTATAATTTTTGCCATTTGAATTGATGGTTTTTACTTTCTTCTTAGCTGATTGATCTTCAAGGATAATTTTTTCCCTAACCAATTCGATAATCACAGGCTTAGAAGACATCTCTTTTCCGACAGGAATAACTTTTAACCGAACTTTTGTACCTTTTGGACCTTTAATTTTCGTAACAGTGACATCCAATCTCCAACCTACTACATCAACAAATTCTCCATCGCCTTGCGCAACTGCAATAATTCTATCCCCAGCGGTAAGTTGTTTTCCTTTAAATGCAGGTCCTCCTGGAATAATCTCCGAAATTTTAACAACTTCATTTTCGAGCTGTAACCTGGCCCCGATACCTTCAAAAGAACGAGACATTTCCTCGTTAAATTCAGTTGCTCTGGCGGGTACAAAATAGTTAGTGTGTGGATCAACTGATTCGGTAAATGCATCCATCAAAATTTGGAATACATCCTGATTATTAGTTTTCGAAGTTTGAGATTGAAGGTTTTGATAACGTTTTGTAAGTGTTTCTACGTTTTTCTCCTGTGCAGTGCCTGCCAAGTTAAGATTGATTAACTCATATTTCACTCTTTTTTTCCAGGTTTCATTTAAAGCAGTTGAAGAAACTGCCCATGGAAGTTTTTCGCGGTCGTACACATATGTATCGTTTTGATTAAAATCGTACTTGGTTTTTATTTGCGCTAACGAGTATTTGAAATATTCGTTTAAACGTTTCGCATATACATTGTAAATATAAAATGGACCGCTTAAATCGCCATTCTTGAAATCGTCGTCTAAAGTAGTTCTGTATTTCTCAAATTCTTTGATATCAGAAGCAAGAAAATAATTTTTTCCCTGATCTAGGGCCTTTATATATCTATCTAAAATTAAGGATGAGATAGAATCGTTAATCTGGATTTTTTTATAATTATAACTCTCGATAAGATTTACAACTTCCTTTATTACGAGCTTCTGTTGCTCATCGGGGATTACATTAGTAACGCCTTCCACAATCGGCTGTGGCTTTGGGTCAGCATGGCAAGCCAGTACCGCCGCAGTAAAAATTACAAAAAATATTCTCTTCAACATCTCTTTAAACGATTTAAAATCCATTTCAATATTATATAGCCAATATGATACCATTTTAACGAAAAAACAAAAAAGAGACAGCATTATTACTGTCTCTTGTTAAAAGGCTATCAAATCTAGCTAAAAGCTTTTTATTTAACAATTATTAAATTTTAACGAAAAATGGAGGTAATTGTTTTGCCATTAGGCTGGTAAGTAATTCTGGAATAGAAATTTACAATTGAACTACCTTGTAACCCAAGTATGAGGTGAATGCAAAATAGTTTTGAGGAAACTACGATTTCTTTTGAGCCGTTTTATTTGCGATGGTTTCACGGGCATCGCTAATCTGACCTTTATATTGATTGGTTTTGATTGAGCTAGCTAACCATTCGGCTGTTTTCAGATCTCTTAAGGCAAGGGTAAAATCCTTTTTCTTTATTTTAACCTGTACAATTCCTAAAACCGATTCGATGTAAGAATTATTGCTTTTAAGTTGTTTGGCTAAAATACCTTGCTGGGTATAAAACCACATCGATTGTGTGTATTTACTGTTGGCAAGATAAACTTTTCCTAAAAGCTGATAGGTATTCATTAAACCGCTTCTGCTACCCATCTTCGAATAATTTTTGAGCGCAACATTTAAAAGAATCTGTTCTGCATCGCCGAAACGTCCCAATTGGTAGTGCATATTACTCATCTTGATGATGGCCTGACCATACTTGGTAAAGTTTTTAACGGCATTATATTCGAAAGCAGCTTTGCCAAATAGTGTTAATGCTTCATTAAAATCACCCTTTTTTTCTAAATCTTCAGCATCATCATAAAAAGAATTTCCATCTTCTAAATCGAACTTAGATACTGCAATAGTGATTGCACTTCCTGCATTTGGCTCCTGCATATCAGCTTTATCTATATTTTGAGCTTGTAGTTGAAATGACGCGAACAGGCTAAATAAAGCGAATAAATATTTGGACATGCAACAAAAATAATACTTTATATTCAATATTAGCTAAATACCTGTAAATTAACATCGAAAGATGCCCAAACCATATAGGGATGTGAATCGCAATGGTAGATTTCGCCTGAAGATGTGATGCCAATTACCCCAGCGAAACCATCATATACTTTGAGTTCCAGGAAAGTTTTATCACAGGCCTCTTTTAAGCTAAAGCCATCCGTTACCCGGGTAACAATTTTTGAAGCGGTTGCATTGCTTACAATATCCTCACCTATTCCAGTGCAAGAAATGCCCGCATATTGATTGGCGTAATTCCCTGCTACTGTAGCCGAATCGCTTACCCGGCAAGGAATTTCAAAGCCTTTACCACCAGTTGAAGTACCGACAGCAAGATTGCCATCATCATCTAGCGCTACACAGCCCACCGTGCCTAAATTATTTTGTTGATTTAGCTTTTCTTCGTATTCTGCTTGGCGTTGTTTAGTGATTGGACTGAAAAATTCATGACCATTTTTTCGGGCAAAGTTTTGGGCGCCACTGCCACTCAAAACACGGTCATCATAATTCAAGAGATCTTTAGCAATGTAAATAGGATTCTTTACATCTTCCACATTGATCACGCCACTAAACTTTTCAGTTTTTCCATCCATTAAAGATGCACTCAACCTAACCTTCCCATCGCTTTGGATCTGCGAACCAATGCCAGCATTAAACAGTTCATTATCTTCCAATAATGCCACGGTATAAACTACAGTTTCTAAAGCGGTATGGGTTTTTAAATATTGATAACCAAGCGTAACAATTTCTGCTAAGGCA
>Ga0308159_1005515_pt1 | contig 10655 bp, 11 predicted proteins | sample PhyCR1_FD_201040 | JGI IMG/M metagenome (GOLD analysis project Ga0308159, IMG submission 201040) | Phyllosphere microbial communities from UC Gill Tract Community Farm, Albany, California, United States - DLSLC.R1 | ecosystem: Host-associated > Plants > Phyllosphere > Unclassified | place: USA...
AAACAACTGGTCTGTAGCTTGTTGGGTGCAAATCTTTTTTCATCGTGTTTTTTATTTTCTTTTAATTGTGATGAAGCTATCTCGCTAATGCTTCGATGGTTTCATTTGAATATTATTTTAAGTTATTAGTGTGAAAGCATCAAGAACATTTTTGCAATTTGCTGGCAACAACGCTTATGACATTTTCTATTAATCTTTCTACTTCTATTTTAGAGGATGCAAATATCCTAATTTTATTTTTGATTTACAAGCCTAAATTAAGAATTTTAATTTACAGGCGTATTCCTTGCCAATAATATGGTTATTATCTTTGATAGCGGCGATGTCAACTCCCTAACTATTAATCAATCATGTGGCAAAATTAAACTTTTTGAATTTAAAATTGTTTATCCGATATTTAAAAAATATCACTAAATTTGAAACATGAGAAAAGATGGCACATTTGATGGCATTATCCACTCGAATAGTAGTGGAAAGCTTTATATTAAAAGTCCTGATTTTTTTGCACAGCCACGCATTAAAGAAATGGTTGGTGCATTAATGGAATCGAGTATTTTTAAAAAAATAGAAAAAGATAAAAATAAGAAATAACCTGTAGATGCCATTTAACCTGCTCTTGTTTCCGCTTGTGGGTGGCTACTATATTCTAATCAGGTTTAGGTACCTCCGGTATATCCAATACCGGCTTGAAAGTCAGCGCGTTTTATTAAATTCCGCTATCGCCGGCATCGTCCTATTAGCTGCCTGCTTTTTGTTAAGAACACTATTCATTGCAATATTTCCTGAAACAGTTGCTTATTTGAGCGCATTGCTGCCAATTCGCACACCTTATTTCGGTACCACCAGCATGTCGCTATTTGTTGCTGTAGGCTCAACTGAATTTGCCAATCTTTTTATTAACCGGCTTGACGCCATTAAAAAGGCCATATTTACCTCCGGCAATGAGTTCGAACTTTTATTGAGCTCCTCATTTTTTGACGCACACCTTTTACAATTTACGATGGATAGTGGTAAATTTTATATTGGTTGGGTGAAAGAGTTACCCAAACCATTTACAACGAGCTACATCCGTATCACACCGGCATTTAGTGGCTATCGAAATGAGAAGAAAGAATTGGTTTTTACTACACAATATTTAACGGTTTACGCCAGTTATATAGATGATGGATCTGTTGAAAATGCAAATGAATTGAAAACGGATCTGGTCTTAAAAGCCGATAAAATAAATTCCATTTCTTTTTTTAATATGGATATGTATAACAGGTTTAATCCGGTACAGGAATAAAGCTAATCTTTCCGACTATATTTCTCCCAGGTTTCTACCTTTGCTTTTTGCCGCGCAATGTAAGTATCAGCAATAACTTCAGCTGAGCTTGCTCCTTCTACTGTTTCCAGCAATTCTTTCAATTTATACTGATCCACATCGGCCTTATATAAAATCTGAATCAGCTTCGGAAAATCGTGATCAATCAGGTAGGCAAAGGCATCAATCAGTACGTCGCGCAACTGGCTTTCAGAAACCTGATCAGGTAGTTCGAAATCTTTGCTGATGATTTTAAGGATAGACATTTTTGTTTTTCGTTTCTTTATTCGTTGGTCGTTTTTCGTTATTCGTTGTTGGCTTACCAGCGTTGCCTTTCTTATAGATGTTATTGGTTGGTCGTTTTTGTTGTTCGTTTATCGCAGTTCGTTTATCGTTATTCCCTGCTTTTTTCTTTACTCCTTAATCTTTGCTCTTTATTCCTTGTTCCTTGCTCTTTCATCTCTGCCCTCTGCTCCTCGCCCACTACACCCACTTAATCTCCTGACAAAGTTCAATTAAAACACCATTAGTACTTTTCGGATGAACGAAGCAAACCATCTTGTTATCGGCACCTTTTTTTGGAACATCATTCAGGAGTACGAAACCCATTGCCTTCAATCGTTCCATTTCTTCCAAAAGATTATCTACTGCGAAGGCGATGTGATGAATCCCCTCTCCTTTTTTCTCCAGAAATTTGGCGATTGCACTGTCATCGTCTGTTGCTTCAAGAAGCTCTACTTTATTCTCTCCGGTTTTAAAAAACGCAGTTTTTACCTGTTCTGAGGCAACAATTTCCATTTTGTAACAGGAAGTATTTAACAGCAGTTCGTAAAGCGGAACAGACTTAGAAAGGTTGTTTACGGCTATTCCGATATGTTCTATCTTGTTCATCGTTTAAAAAGGTTGGTTGAATGTAAAAATGCAGGTTTTCTCTATAACCTCATAGCTATTATTTATAATTCTTAGGAAAGTTTTTTTGTATCTTTGTATTATAATTAACAGAATAGAGATGAAACAGCCGATATATTTAGATAATAACGCAACAACACCTTTAGATCCAAGAGTGTTGGAAGCGATGCTACCTTACTTTACTGAAAAATTTGGAAATGCCGCAAGCCGTAATCACGCTTTTGGATGGGTGGCTGAAGAAGGAGTGGATTATGCTCGTGAGCAGGTAGCCAAATTAATCGGCTGTACTGAAAAAGAAGTAATTTTTACATCGGGCGCAACTGAAGCTGATAACCTGGCTATTAAAGGTGTGTTCGAAATGTATAAAGAAAAAGGTAACCACATCATTACTGCGGTTACTGAACATAAAGCCGTTTTGGATACTTGTAAACACCTGGAGAAAAATGGTGCAAGAGTAACTTATTTAGGCGTTAAAGAAGATGGTTTAATCGACTTAGCTGAATTAGAAGCAGCGATGACACCTGAAACTATTTTAGTTTCGATCATGTACGGAAATAACGAAATCGGCGTGATTCAGCCCGTTAAAGAAATTTCTGCTATTGCACACAAGTTTGGTGCTTTATTCATGACTGATGCAACGCAGGCGGTAGGTAAAATTCCGGTTGATGTAAATACAGATGGAATTGACTTAATGGCTTTTTCTGCTCACAAAATGTACGGTCCGAAAGGCGTTGGTGCGCTTTACGTTCGTAGAAAAAACCCAAGAGTTAAAGTAACCTCACAAATGGATGGCGGTGGTCATGAGCGCGGCATGCGTTCTGGTACCCTAAACGTTCCTGGTATTGTTGGTTTAGGCAAAGCCTGCGAACTTTGTTGCTTAGAAATGGAAAGCGAAGCTGCCCGTTTATCTGCTTTACGTGATCGTTTAGAGTCTACACTAAACAAAATGGAAGAAAGTTATGTTAATGGTAATACACAATACCGTTTACCACACGTAGCAAATATTTCTTTCAAATACGTGGAAGGTGAAGGTTTAATGATGGCTATGAGCGATTTAGCGGTATCTTCAGGTTCAGCTTGTACATCTGCTTCATTAGAACCATCATATGTATTAAAAAGCTTAGGTTTATCTGATGATTTAGCACACTCTTCTATCCGTTACGGTTTAGGACGTTTTACTACTGAAGAAGATATTGATCATGCAATTGCAATTACTGAAAAAGCGGTTAACCACTTAAGAGAACTTTCTCCACTTTGGGAAATGTTTAAAGAGGGAATCGATTTGAGTAAAATTGAATGGGCGGAACATTAATTTGCAAAGCAAATTAATGTGTTGAAAGTTGTAAGTTAAAAGTTTGGGTGTATAAGCGAGATGTCTGAAACACCTGACATATAACCTGTAACTCATAACAATAGTTGAAAGTTGTAAGTTGAAAGTTATAGGTCTGGGCGTAAACATGATGTCTAAAGCACTTGACATGTAACCTATAACTCGCAACCTGTAACAATAGTTGTAAGTTAAAAGTTGAAAGTTTGGGCGTATAAACATCATGTAGTATAAAACACTTGACATGTAACTCGCAACCCACAACACATAACAAAAATTAAAATCATCCCTTCAGGGATATAAAAAATAAAAACATGGCATATTCAGAAAAAGTAATTGACCATTACAATAACCCACGTAACGTAGGTACATTAAATAAAGACAGCAAATTTGTTGGAACCGGATTAGTTGGCGCACCTGAGTGTGGCGACGTAATGCGTTTGCAAATTGAAGTAAGTGAAGATAACATAATTACAGATGCTAAATTTAAAACCTTTGGTTGCGGATCTGCAATTGCTTCTTCTTCTTTAGCTACAGAATGGTTAAAAGGAAAAACAATTGATGAAGCATTATCTATTGATAACATGGATATTGTTGAGGAATTGGCTTTACCACCAGTAAAAATTCACTGTTCAGTACTTGCAGAAGATGCAATTAAATCTGCCATTAATGATTACCGCGTTAAAAATGGTTTAGAGGCAATTGTTTTAGAAAAATCACACCACTAAAATTGATGTGAGCTTCTAGATGTGAGATGTGAGTATTAGCTCACGAGTCTCAAATCTCCAGTCTCACATCTCAAATCTATATCACAATGATCACGATAACCGATAAAGCGAAAGATAAAATTGACCACTTAATGCAGGATTCTGAAATGGGTTCTGATTATTTTTTACGCGTTTCAGTAAAAGGTGGTGGATGTTCTGGATTATCTTATAATTTGGATTTCGATAACGAAGAACAAAAAGGTGATCAGTTTTTTGAAGATAGAGGAATCAAAATTGCATTAGATATGAAATCATTCCTTTATCTGGCCGGAACTGAATTAGACTTCACCGATGGCTTAAATGGAAAAGGTTTTAACTTTGTAAATCCTAACGCCAGCCGTACTTGTGGCTGTGGCGAAAGTTTTTCAGTTTAAGTAAATCAACTCATATTAAGAAGGTTCCATAATTTATGGAACCTTTTTGCGTTTATTCACTGCATCAACTTGCTGTAATCGGGACGCTTTATGCCGATCATTTCTAATCTTTTAGAAGCATCAGTTTGCGTTTTTAAATCAAAAAATATTATAATTGTTAAAATAAAGAACAATCCGATTACGCGCATGCCATTAATAAACGAATTTTCAACTGTTCCTACCTTACTAAGAAATGTTGTAAAAAACATTCACAAACCTGAGGATACTTTTCTAATCCATAAACAAGGTACCGAATGGGTTGAGATTTCATATGAGGATACCTTAAAAAGAGCCGATGCGGTATCTGCATACTTTCTGGAGAAAGGTATAAAAACAGGAGACCGGTTAGGCTTGATGATAGAGAATTCTCCAGAGTATGTATATTACGACCAGGGTATTCAGCAGATTGGCGTGATCAATGTCTCCATTTACCCTACCCTTTCTGAGCAGGAAGTGGCCTATATCATTAATGATTCTGGCATAAAAGGCATTCTTGTAGGGAATAATTTCCTGTATCGAAAAGTTTTAAAAGTTGCTGCAAATTGCAAAGATTTAAAATACATCATACCCGCATTTAAGGATTATGAAAAAGTAACGATTCCTGCTGATGTACATGTGGAAGTGATTGCATTTTCAGATATCCTGGCACTTAAACACCAAATTACTGCTGCAGAAAAAGCAGAGATTGAACAGTGCAGAAATTTAGTCGAACCACATGATATATCTTCCTTAATTTACACTTCAGGAACTACAGGAACACCGAAAGGTGTAATGCTTACGCACTACAACTTTGTTAAGAATGTTGAAGTTTGTTTGCAACAAATTCCTGTAATTGACAAAACTGAAACTTTCCTTTCTTTCCTACCCTTATCACATGTGTTTGAGCGGACGGCGACCTATCATGTTTGCTGTGCGCAAGGCTGTAAAATTGCATTTGCTCAAAGTTTAGAATTACTGGCTAAAAATATGGGTGAAGTTCGTCCGACGGTGATGAGTTGCGTACCGCGATTACTGGAACGCATTCACGATAAAGCCATTAAATCCGGAACTGCCGCCGGGGGCACAAAAGCTAAAATATTTACCTGGGCTTTAGAAACCGGCAAAAATTACCGAGTAATTAAAGAAGCTGGCAAAAGTCCGGGATTAATCCTTTCGGGAAAAAAGGTGATCGCGGAGAAATTAGTATTCAGTAAAATAAAAGAAAAAACCGGAGGTCGGTTAAAGTTTATGATTTCCGGTGGTGCAGCCCTGCCTAAAAATGTGGGCGAATTTTTTGGTGATTTAGGCATAAAAATTTTAGAGGGATTCGGTTTAACTGAAACCTCGCCCGTAATGTCGGTTACCGAATACCACAGGCAGGTTTATGGCACCGTTGGCCGGGTAATTCCAGGTATTGAGGTAGCTATCCAGGATGTAGAAACGAAAAGGATGATCAACATTCAAACGCACCATACTTTTGATGAGGGTTTTGAATGTGAAGAAGGTGAAGTAATTGTTCGTGGACATTGCGTAATGAAAGGTTATTTTAACAAACCTGCGGAAACTGCAGAGGCCATAGATAAAGACATGTGGTTTCACACGGGAGATATTGGTCGTTTTTATAAAGGCAATCTTCAGATCACCGATCGTTTGAAAAACATGATCGTTAACGCTTACGGTAAAAATGTTTATCCTACACCTGTAGAAAATATCTACCTGAAAAGTCCAAAAATTGATCAGTTATTTCTAATTGGTGATAAACGGGAATTCATTACGGCAATTATTATCCCAAACAGAGAAACCCTCGAAGAGACTTTTAAGTTAAAACCTGAATTTTTCGATCAGCCCGAGGCTTTTATTAATGAAAAGGAAATTATTGATTGGATGGAGCTTGACATTAAGAAAATCTCTAATGAGTTAGCGAAGTTTGAACGAATCAAGAACTTCAAGATTAAACGGAACCCTTTCAACATAGATGAGGGTGAAATTACCCCAACGATGAAAGTTAAACGCCGCGTTGTTGAAAAAAAATATACCGATGCGATTAACGAGATGTACGAAGAAGGTATTGAAGCAGAATCATAAAAAATTTCCTGATTTGAGAATGCTAACTGCATTTAACTATGCTGTTTAATCAAAATAACAGTTGTATGGCCTATATTCAAAATCGTAAATAAGATAATTGTTAAAACATATTAAATAATTACAGGATTTATCTCATTGGCATATTTAGAAATACAGCCCCATCCGGCATTGCAATCTTATATCGATGCTTATTGGATCTCTGAAATGACGGGGCATACACTTCACAAAACCAAAATCCTTCCTGATGGCTGTGTAGACATTATCTTTAATATTGAAGATGATTACCGAACTGAAGCAGGCACAATATTGATGAAAAGCGAAGCCATTTATCTTATAGGCACGATGATGCGCTTCAAAGAATATAAAACGGCAGGTAAAGCCAAACTATTGGGTATCCGCTTTAAACCCGGTGCATTTTCTTGTTTTTTTAAACTTTCCTCATTACATGAATTTACAGATCAAAGCATTGAACTTAAAAATATCGCACTCCCTGTAATTCATCGTATTGATGAATATACACCAGCATATCTCGATCAATTTTTTCTTCATAAATTATCTCCACCTAAATATTCAATTATTCATATAATTAAAGATATACAGGAGCAAAATGGCCAATTAAAAGTAGGTGATATTGCTAAGAAACACTTCACCACACCGAGGCAATTAGAAAGACATTTTAAAAATTCAGTTGGTGTAAGTCCAAAAGACTTTATCAGCCTTGTACGCTACCAGTTTGTCAGCCTGAAAATTAAAAACAATACTTCTGGCAAGTGTTTAGCCGAACTGGCATTCGAATCTGGTTACTACGATCATGCGCATCTTACCAAAGACATAAAAAGATTTACAGGATCTGTTCCTTCACAACTATAGATTTTTGTCGCTTTTTTACAAAGTCAAATCCTGATCCATGCCGTATATTTGATAAAAATAAACCATGGTAAAATTTAGCTATACAATACTTTACGTTAAGAACGTGTCCGAATCGATTGAATTTTATGAAAAAGCATTCGGTTTTAAAAGAAAATTTATTACGCCCGAAAATGATTATGGAGAATTATTAAGTGGTGAAACTATTATTTCATTTGCTGATGTGCAACTCGCCAGCTCGAACCTCTCAAATGGCTTTAACTTAAGTAAAAGAAATGAAAAACCATTTGGTATAGAACTAGGTTTCACAACAGAAAATGTAGAAACTGTTTTTGATCAGGCAGTAAAAATGGGCGCTACGCCCTTGGAAACCATTAAAATAAAACCCTGGGGACAGGCAGTAGCTTATGTTCAGGATATTAATGGCTTTCTGATTGAAATCTGCTCTCCGATGTCATAGTGATTACGCTATAAATAAAAATCAGGCTCAATCAATAGTACAAAAGGAACAGCGTAAATATGGAGGGGCGAATCACTGCCCCTCCATTATCAATTCATGATCTCATCTCTTGAACTGCATAAATTACCAGATATTGAGAACAGGAGAAGAATTCAAAATCTATTTATTGAGCGACAGTATTTTCCTGGAAATTTGATAAAACAACCTTCTTTACATTTTTTTGCTCCAATGCTTTTCCGGCGTAAGATGGCTTGTTTGGCCCCCAAATGACCTCGCTGTTATTCACACTGATATTCCCGATATTTTCAAAGTAAAATCCGGCGACTGCGCTCTTTACTAATCCTTCAACGTTGCTCGGTCTACGATCATAAATGCCACCTGGTTCTTTCGTCGTCTTGTTTAACTTAACACTCACCTGATCAAAGTGAATATTAGAAATTTTATCCTGACCTTCACCACTGATGTAAACTCCACTTTCGCCTGTGCAGCGGATGTTACTAAAATAAATGTTACTTACCGCTCCAACGTTTCCTTTGGTTTGACCTTTAGGTAAACGCCAGCCAGCATCTTTATTATTGGCAGTTGCTCTGGGATAAGCAGTAATATAAATCGGTTCTGATTTTCCCCACCATACATCAGAAAATAACTTTGCCTCAATCAGTAAATTCGAAAAAACAACATCGCTCACTGTACCTTCATCCCGATTCTGGATACCAATACCACGGTTACTGTTTACGATATTGCAGTTATTGATTAATACTTTACTAATGCGATCCATATTTTCTGATCCAATTTTAATAGCACAAGAACTGGAGGTCATTGTACAATTACTAATGACAATGTTTTCACAAGCTCCGTATTCTTTAAACTCACGGCGGTTTTTAAGGCAGATACAATCATCTCCAGACTCAATATAACAATTTGCGATCCTCACATTTTTACTGTGATCCAGATCGATACCGTCGCTGTTTCTGATCTTAATGCTATTTAATAATGTGATATTAGAAATAGAGACATCGTTACAGCCAATTAAATGAACAGTCCAATAAGCGGAATTCTGAAACGTCACTCCATCGATATTTAATTTTTTACAGCCAATAAGCGTTAGTAAATGCGGCCTTGGGTCGATGATATTAAAGGGCTTCAGCACATATGAATCTTCGAGCTCCTCTCCCATGAAAGAAATTCCATTTCCATCCAGCACTCCAGTTCCGGTGATGCTTACCTGTTCTAATTTTTCACCGCCTATCCAAATTGTACCTTCACCTTTATTCTCTCTAAAAGCACTTTTGATATACAACTTTTCATCAGGGCTTGCCAGAATTTTTGCACCGCCTTCAATTTTCAGATCAACAAAAGATTTTAAATCGAAAGGACCAGCCAGGAAAACATGACCTGAGGGCACGAGAACCTGTCCGCCTCCAGCAGCCGAGCAGGCATCTATAGCTTTTTGAATCGCTTTGGCATCATTGGTCTTACCATCGCCAATGGCACCATAACTTTTGATGTTAAATTTTTGTTGGGCAATCGCATGGAAAGAAATCAATAGCGAAAAAAAAATCAGGATCTTAAATTTCATTTTATTAAAGTTGGGTTATTTTAATACGTCATCTTTGTGAAGCCTACCAAAACACGGTGTAAAGTGCAGCCAGAATACCGCAGATTATCACCGCAGCAACCGTAAATGCCGGTGTAACTTTAAACATGCTGCGATCAATTTCGAGGCCTTGAGGATTATTTTTACTTTTAGGATCAGTCAGGGTAACCAGCACCATTAAGATTATTATAATAACAAATACCCAAGACATCCTGTTTAGGAATGGAATGGCTGCAATCCATCCATCAGTTAATACCGGCAAAAATTTAAAAAGCATAGATAGTGGAATTGTTAGCAGTGCTGCTGTAAGTGCAGCTCTGGAAGTCGTTCGTTTCCAGAAGAACCCAAGCAGGAAAATAGCGAATACGCCTGGAGAAATAAAACCAACATATTCCTGAATAAACTGATAAACCTGATCAAAGCTTCGTAAGGCTGGCGCCACAACAATTGCAATTAGGGAAGCAACTACCACAGACCATCGCCCAACGGCAACTAATCTTCTTTCGGAAGCATCTGGCTTAATAAATTTTTTATAAATATCCAGCGTAAAAATAGTGGCAATACTATTGGATTTCCCTGCAAGTGAAGCTACAATTGCTGCTGTAAGAGCAGCAAATGCCATTCCTTTCACACCTACTGGTAATAAATTCATCAATACAGGATAAGCATGGTCTGGCTTAACAACACCGCTTGCATCAAGCATTTCCTGTTGAAAATAACCCCGTTGATATAATACGAAGGCTGCAATACCAGGAATAACAACTATCACAGGAATTAAAAGTTTTAAAAAGGCTGCGAAGATTAACCCGCTCCGGCCAGTCTTTAAATCAGCGCCTAATGCCCGTTGAACAATATATTGATTACAACCCCAATAGTTTAGGTTATTGATCCAAAGTCCGCCAACCAAAACGGCAATACCTGGTAATTCGTTATAAAATTTATCTCCTT
>Ga0308159_1005517_pt1 | contig 10652 bp, 11 predicted proteins | sample PhyCR1_FD_201040 | JGI IMG/M metagenome (GOLD analysis project Ga0308159, IMG submission 201040) | Phyllosphere microbial communities from UC Gill Tract Community Farm, Albany, California, United States - DLSLC.R1 | ecosystem: Host-associated > Plants > Phyllosphere > Unclassified | place: USA...
TAAACGTAGTCGGTGCCCAGCAGCACCCAGCGCTTGGCGCCGCCGCCTTCCTTGCTCATCAGGTAGTCGACGGCAGGGATGGCCTGCTGGTTGGGCGCGGCGCCGGTGTAGAACACGTTCTTCGACAGCTCTTCACCCTCGTACTGCACGGGGTAGAACAGCAGGCCGTTCATCTCTTCGACGACCGGCAGCACCGACTTGCGCGACACCGAGGTCCAGCAGCCGAAGATGACCGAGACCTTGTCCTGGCCGAGCAGCTGCTTGGTCTTCTCGGCGAACAGGGGCCAGTTGGAGGCGGGGTCGACGATCACGGGTTCGAGCTTCTTGCCCATCACCCCGCCCTTGGCGTTGATCTCGTCGATGGCCATCAGCACCGTGTCCTTGAGCACGGTTTCCGAGATGGCCATGGTGCCGGACAGCGAGTGCAGGACGCCGACCTTGATGGTGTCCTGTGCGAAGGCGGGCGCGGCGCCCATCGCCGCGAGGGCGACGGAGGCGGTGATCGCCTTGAGGGTGAAACGACGTTGCATGGACTCTTCTCCGGTTGGTGGTGGTTGTGAAACGGTGGCGAGAAGTCTCAGTTGAACGACGTATGGCGCAAATACGCCGGGTGGCGTACGCGGCGCCCGTGCCCGCCAGGGCAGGCGCAGTTCAGGCCGACGGGAGCGCGGCGCCGCGCAGCGCACGGGCCACGAAGCGCCAGACGATCGCCGAGGCATCCGGGCCCTTGGGGTCGGCGTAGGGCCGCGCTGCGCCGCCGCTCCAGGCGTGGCCCAGCCCCCGCACGCGCACCAGCATGACCTGCAGCGCACCGCGGCGGCGGTACTCGACGAGCTCCATGGGCAGCCGCTGGCCGAGCTGGCGCACCTGCACCGGCCCGGCCGTCGCCTGCAAGGCGGTGGCCCACGCCTGCGCGACCGCCTCGCCGCAGGCCGGCGAGACCACCGTGTCGGCACTGCCGTGCAGCACCAGCAGCGGCGGCAGCGGCCCGGCGCCCTCCAGATGCGGCACCCGGCGGCCGCGCATGGCGCTCAGGCCCGTGGCGGTGGATTGGGCGGCGCCCGGCCCGACGCCCGCGGCCATGGCGACGGCAACGAAACGCGACGGGTGCTCTGCCGCCAGCAGGGCCGCCAGGCCGGCACCGGCCGACAGGCCTGCCACGGCAACGCGCGACGGGTCGGCACCGTAGAGCGTGCAGACCTGGTCGACCGCGGCCAGCACCGTCGCGGCCTCGGCGGCGGCGCGGCCGGTGCGGGTGTCGAACCAGTTCCAGCAGCCCTGCGCATTGGCCAGCCGGTCCTGCTCGGGATAGAGCACGAGGAAGCGGTGCCTGTCGGCCAGTCGGTTCATGCGCGTGGCGACGGCGAAGTCGCGCCCCGTCTGGCCGCAGCCGTGCAGCATGACCAGCAGCGGCAGGCGCTCGCCCGGCACGCGCGGCCCGGGCGGGCGGTACAGGTGGTAGCGGCGCGCGCCTGCGGGGCCGAGCGCCATGCCGGGCAGCCAGTCGCCCGGCCCGGGGGGCGGGCGGGTGCGCTCTACGGCCGCCCGCTGCACCTGGGTGGCGACGCGCTTTCCGGCCTTCGTGGCCTGCCGCGTCACCTGGCGCGTGAAGGCCTTCATCTGCCGCTGGTAGGCGCGCGTGAGGATGGTGGAGGCGGAGAGCTTGCGGGGCATGGACGGCCGCCCACGGTACCAGCTTCGGTGCCGGGCGCCCCGGTCACCATGAAAAGGTGGTTGCCGCGCCGGCCGTGCGCGCTGCAGGCCGGCGCGGTCGGGAAGGCCGGCGGTCAGTAGATCTCGGGCACCATCATCTCGGCCGGCACGGGATGGCGCAGGTAGTCGGCGTGGCGCTCGCGCGCAGGCAGCACGACGGTGTCGCGCGGCACCTCGTCGTAGGGCAGCTGGCTGAGCAGGTGCGCGATGCAGTTCAGGCGCGCCTTCTTCTTGTCGACCGCCTGCACGACCCACCAGGGCGCCTCGGGGATGTGGGTGCGCTCCAGCATCGCCTCCTTGGCGCGGGTGTAGTCCTCCCAGCGTCGGCGGCTCTCCAGGTCCATCGGGCTGAGCTTCCACTGCTTGAGCGGGTCGTGGATGCGGCCGAGGAAGCGCAGGTGCTGCTCGTCGTCGGTGATGGAGAACCAGTACTTGATGAGCCGGATGCCCGAGCGCACGAGCATCTTCTCGAACTCGGGCACGGTGCGGAAGAACTCCTCCACGTCCTCGTCGGAGCAGAAGCCCATCACCTTCTCGACGCCGGCGCGGTTGTACCAGCTGCGGTCGAACAGCACCATCTCGCCGGCCGCCGGCAGGTGCGAGACATAGCGCTGGAAGTACCACTGCGTGCGTTCGCGGTCGTTGGGTGCCGGCAGCGCGGCCACGCGGGCCACGCGCGGGTTCAGGCGCTGGGTGATGCGCTTGATGACGCCGCCCTTGCCGGCCGCGTCGCGGCCCTCGAAGAGGATCACCACCTTCTGGCCGGTGTGCTGCACCCAGTCCTGCAGCTTGACCAGCTCGCCCTGCAGGCGGAACAGGGTCTGGAAATAGGCCTGGCGCGCGGCCTTGTCCACGGGCTGGCGGCCTTCGAGCTCGTCGAGGTTGCGGTCCTCGAGCTCGAGCTCGATTTCTTCGTCGTAGCTGTCGACGAGGTCGCGCGCGATGCGCTGCATCAGCTCGTCCTGGTCGTGGTTGTGGAAGGCGTCCTGGAGGCCGCGGGTCAGCGTCATGGGAAGGCTCGGCGTGGTGGAACGGGCCATCGTCTTGGGCCGGCATGACGCGCGCGTGACAGACGGCGCCGCTGTCACGCCACCGACACGGACCCGACACATGATCGGCGGCTGCCGTGTCCACGCCCCTGCCCTCCATCTCCCCCACCCCGGCCTACGGCGGCGACGCGACGGGGCTGATCTGCGGCTACCTGTTCGCGCAGGACGGGGCCGGCGCCCGCGCGCTGAGCACCGACGAGGCCGAGGCCTGGCTGGCGGCCGCCCCCGTGCAAGGCGAGTTCGCCTGGCTGCACTTCAACCTGAGCCATGCGCCGGCGCAGCGATGGCTGGAGCGCCACGCCGGGCTGCCCGACAGCTTCTACGAGGCCCTGCGCGACGGCCTGCACTCCACCCGCGTCGAACGCGCCGACGACGCGCTGGTGGCGGTGATCAACGACGTGCACTTCGACTTCAGCTTCGAGCCCTCGGACATCTCCACGCTGTGGATCGCCGTCGGCCCGCGGCTGGTGGTCACGGCGCGGGCGAAGCCGCTGCGCTCGATCGACGCGCTGCGCACCGCCGTGCGGGCGGGCGATGCGCCGAAGTCCAGCACCGAACTGCTCGAACACCTGATGCGCGCGCAGGCCGACGTGCTGGTGCACATCGTGCGCAGCGTGACGACCCGCATCGATGCGGTGGAGGACGACCTGCTGGCAGGCCGGATCGATCAGCAGCGCACCCGCCTGGGCGAGCTGCGGCGCGTGCTGGTGCGGCTGCAGCGGCTGCTGGCGCCGGAGCCGGCCGCGCTGTTTCGCCTGCTGCAGAAGCCGCCGGTGTGGATGGCCGAGGCCGATGCGCAGGGGCTGCGCGACGCGTCGGAGGAATTCTCGGTGGTGCTGCGCGACATGGGCGGCCTGCAGGAGCGCATCAAGCTGCTGCAGGAGGAGATTGCCGCCAATGTGCAGGAAGACAACAACCGCAGCCTGTTCGTGCTGACGGTGGTGACGGTGCTGGCGCTGCCGATCAACATCCTGGCCGGCCTGTTCGGCATGAACGTGGGCGGCATCCCGCTGGCGGACAGCCGCCACGGCTTCTGGATCGTGGTGGCGATCGTCGCCAGCTTCACCGCCGCCGCCGCGTGGCTGGCCTTTCGCAAGAAGCCGTGACGGCGCGGCGTCAGGGGGCGGACGGCGGTGCGGCTTCGGCCGGCGCCTGGGACATTTCGCTCACCTGCACCGACAGGTCGAAGAGCTTGGCCTTGCCGGCGTAGTAACGGTCCAGGCGCCATTCGCGCAGGATGTCCAGTGCGAGCTGGAAGCCGTCGTAATCGAGTTCGTACAGGGTCACCAGTTCGAAGCTGTGGCTGGTCTCCAGCGCCAGCACCAGGCGCGACAGCACGCGTGCGGTGGGGTGGTCGGGCTGGCGCTCGATGAAGCGGCGCGCTTCCTTGATGGCATTCACTTTGGGTTCTCTTTCGTGCCGGCACGGTGGCCGACGTGGTCTTTGGACCGCAGGATTCTTGCGAGCCACCCCCCCAAAAAGTATGACAACGCCGAGTCCGGCGCGGGGTTGCTATCGATTGCGTAGCAGGCGGCGGGCCGTCGGGACGCCAGCAGGGCCATCGCGTCGTCCTTAAAATCGGGCGGTGACTGCCTTCCTCAACGCCGACCTGCATTGCCATTCCGTGGTGTCGGACGGCACCCTGACCCCGGAAGCGCTGGCGGTTCGCGCCCAGGCCAACGGCGTCGAGTTGTGGGCGCTCACCGACCACGACGAGGTCGGCGGCCAGCACCGTGCTGCCGCCGCGGCCCGCGCCGCCGGCATGGCCTACCTCACGGGCACCGAGATCTCGGTCACCTTCTGCAACGAGACGGTCCACATCGTGGGGCTGGGCTTCGACGCCGACAACGCCGAGATGACGCAGGGCCTGTACGACACGCGGGGAGGCCGCGGCAAGCGCGCGCAGGAGATGGCCGAGCAGCTGGCGCAGGTGGGCATCCGCGGCGCCTACGAAGGGGCGCTGCGCTTCGTCGGCAACCCCGAGCTGATTTCGCGCACGCACTTCGCGCGCTTCCTGGTCGAGCAGGGGCACTGCAAGGACACCTCGGAGGTGTTCCGCAAATTCCTGACCGAGGGCAAGCCCGGCTACGTGCCGCACCGCTGGGCCAGCCTGAAGGATGCGATCCGCTGGATCAACGATGCCGGCGGCATGGCCGTGATCGCGCACCCGGGGCGCTACAAGTTCACCGCGAACGAGGAGTACGCGCTCTTCACCGAGTTCAAGGCCCATGGCGGCCGGGCGGTGGAGGTCGTGACCGGCAGCCACACGCCGGCCGAGTACGTGGAGTACGCCGACAAGGCGCTGGAGTTCGACCTGGCCGCCTCGCGCGGGAGCGATTTCCACAGCCCCGACGAAAGCCACTGCGACCTCGGCAAGCTGCCGGTGCTGCCGGGCAAGCTGACGCCGGTCTGGGAGCTGCTGGCCGACCGCATCCAGCACGTGGCGCCCGCGCAGTGAGCGGCCCGGCCGCCGCCGCGCACTCGCAGCGCTCGCCCGATCCATCGAAGCCACCCGGCGCGCCGGTGCGCGACCTGCAGGCCGAGCGCATCCTGGCCGGCATCGGCCTGACCATCCTGGCGACCGCGTTCTTCGCGGTGCTCGATACGGCCACGAAAGTGTCGACGGCGGTGGTGCCGGTGGTGATGGGCATCTGGTTCCGCTATGCCTTCCAGGCGGCGGCCACCTCGGCGCTGCTGCTGCCGATGTACGGGACCCAGCTGCTGCGCACCCGACACCCGCGCTACCACGTGCTGCGCGGGGCGCTGCTGCTGTCGAGCAGCGTGTTCTCGTTCCTGAGCCTGCGCTACATGCCGATGGCCGAGTTCACGGCCACGGTGATGGTGACGCCGCTGGCGGTGACGCTGATCGCCTCGCTGGCTCTGAAGGAGCGTGTGTCGGTGCTGCGCTGGTCGCTGGTGGCGGGCGGCTTCGCGGGCACGATGGTGATCCTGCGGCCGGGCGGCGAGGCCTTCGGGTGGGTGATGCTGCTGCCGCTCGGGCTGGTGATCAGCAATGCGTGGTTCCAGGTGCTGACGAGCAAGCTGGCGCAGACCGAGAACCCGCTGACGATGCACTTCTACACCGGCTGGGTGGGGGCGCTGATCGCGGCCTGCGCCCTGCCCTTCTTCTGGCAGGCGCTGCCGGGTTGGCAGTGGTGGGCGCTGCTGTGCCTGATGGGGCTGATGGGGACGGTGGGGCACTTCATGCTGATCCTGGCCTACCAGCGCGCGCCGGCCTCGACGCTCACGCCCTACATCTATGCGCAGATCGCCTTCGCGATCCTGGGCGGGCACCTGGTGTTCGGGCAGACGCCCGACGCGGTGTCGCTCGCGGGGATCGGGCTCATCGCGGTGTGCGGCGCGGCAGGGGCGTGGCTCACGGTCAGGGAGCGGCGGGTGCCGATTGCGCCGGCGGAGTCCTGAGCTTCGGTGGGGTGGATCGGCCGGCATCCTTCCCACCCGTTCGGGCTGAGCTTGTCGAAGCCCTGCACAGCGCTTCGACAGGCTCAGCGCGAACGGGGATGGGGCATCACAAATGGCAGGAAAGTGCAGCCCAACGGTTCAGGGCGGTGGTCGTGGGCCTGCGGGCGCAGGCGCCATTCGCGGCGCCGTGCAGTGCCGAAAGCACGTCGATGCCAGGCGAGCACACACGCAGCACCGCACCTCCGAGCCCACCCCGCGCCCCCTCCCAAGGCCCGCCTCCGAGCCCAGCCAAGCACTCGCCCCCACCCAGGACAAGCCCCGCATGAGAAAATCGCGGGTTCTCCCGGACGAACGCCCCTGCCCCTGGCACGGCCGCTGTGCTCCGGCACCCCCCCGCATCACAGAACAGGACACCACCATGGACGCAGAACGCATCAACCAGATCGGCACCACCTTGAACGACCTGAGCGCTCGCACGGTCGATCTCCGGAGGTATCTTTGACTTCGATTCCAAAGCCGAACGCCTGAGGACCGTCAACGCCTCGCTCGAAGACCCGGCGGTCTGGAACGACCCCAAGAAGGCGCAGGAACTGGGCAAGGAAAAGAAGGCGCTCGACAGCGTCGTCGTCACCCTCGACAAGCTCACGCGCGACCTGGCCGACAACACCGAGCTCTACGAGATGAGCAAGGAGGAAGGCGACGAGGAAGGCCTGCAGGCCATCGCCGACGAGGTCGCCGTCCTGCAGAAGGACGTCGAGGCGCTCGAGTTCCGCCGCATGTTCAACAACCCGGCCGACCCGCTCAACGCCTTCGTCGACATCCAGGCCGGTGCCGGCGGCACCGAGGCGCAGGACTGGGCCAGCATGCTGCTGCGCCAGTACCTCAAGTACGCCGAGCGCAAGGGCTTCAGCACCACCGTCGAGGACGAGTCGCCCGGCGACACCGCCGGCATCAAGAGCGCCACCATCAAGGTCGACGGCGAGTATGCCTACGGCCTGCTGCGCACCGAGACCGGCGTGCACCGCCTGGTGCGCAAGTCGCCCTTCGACTCCTCGGGCGGGCGGCACACCAGCTTCGCGTCGATCTTCGTCTACCCCGAGGTCGACGACTCGATCGAGATCGAGATCAACCCCTCGGACGTGCGCGTGGACACCTACCGCGCCAGCGGCGCCGGCGGCCAGCACATCAACAAGACCGACTCGGCCGTGCGCCTGACGCACATCCCGACCGGCATCGTCGTGCAGTGCCAGGACGGCCGCAGCCAGCACAGCAACCGCGACGTGGCGTGGAAGCGCCTGCGCTCGCGCCTGTACGACCACGAGATGCGCAAGCGCCAGGAAGAGCAGCAGAAGCTCGAGGACAGCAAGACCGACGTCGGCTGGGGCCACCAGATCCGCAGCTACGTGCTGGACAACAGCCGCATCAAGGACCTGCGCACCAACGTCGAGATCTCGGCCACGCAGAAGGTGCTCGACGGCGACCTCGACGCCTTCATCGAGGCTTCGCTCAAGCAGGGGGTCTGAGGCGTGCGCGCTGCGGGCCGTCCGGCGATGCTCCTGAGCGTGCTGCCGTTCGCGGCGGCCGGGGTGCTGCTGGCGTCCTGCGGCGAACGCGATCCGGACGCTGCGCAGGCCGACGGGGCAGACAGCGCAACGCGCACTACCGCGTCCGCCGGCACCACGCTGGCGCCGCCGGTGCCGGCGCCGCGGCTGATCCGCGTGCCCGCCGCGCCCAAGCTGCGCGTGTACATCGACTGCTACAACGACCTGGACGAGCGCGCACGCAGCGCGCTGACGTCGTACTTCCTGAGCGTCGATCCCGATGGCCTGGGCGCGGGCCGGCCCGTGCCCAGCGCGCCGGGCGCGATCGACGTCCGCGAGCTGCTGGACTGCCGCGCCCGCATGGAGCGCGCCGCCGCGCAGGCGCCCCGCCTGGAGCGGCTCGACGGCGCCGCGGGCGACTACCTGCGGCAACTCACGGCCCTGACGGCCCCGCTGAACGAAACCGCGACCTACTACCGGCAGCAGGACTACAAGGACGACGACTTCGCCAAGGGCCGCGCGCTGCACCCTCGCCTGCTGACCGCCTACCAGGCCTTCGTACGCGCCAGCCGCGCCTTCGCGGAAGGCATCGAGGCCGAAGAAGCCCGCGAGATGCCCGCGCAGCTGGCGCAGATCGAGAAACGGCAGGGGCGCAAGGGCGCGTACTGGAACCTCGCGCTGGCGCTCGAGGCGCAGCAGGCCATGCGCGTGCTGGCCGCCGACAGCGTCGATGCCGACGCCGCACGCCAACGCATCGACAGCTTCGAGCGCGTGGCCGCCGACGCCATGGCCTACATGGACGCGAACCCGCGCGAGCGGCCGGTGAGCTGGAACATCGTCCACGAGTACACCGAAGCCTTTCGGCGTGCCACGAAGGCCCGCATGCGCCGCCTGCGCGACAGCACGCCCTACGGCCCCGGCGAGCAGGAACTCATCCGCACCGGCAGCGCGGCGAATGTCGCGGGCACGGCCCACCAGGTGATGCAGGCCTACAACGGGCTGGTGGGCATGGTCAACTCGGGGGTCTGACGGCCCGCGCCCTGCCTCTCTTCCTTTTCCTCCCCTTTCAACGTACACGCACATTCATCCTCGGACCCGATGACCATTGAAGCCCTGATCTTCGACATGGACGGCACCATGATCGACTCCATGCCCTGGCACGCGAAGTCGTGGGTGGCCTTTGCACGCCAGCACGGCATCGACATGGACGTGTCGGAAATCCTTGCGCGCACCACCGGCCGCACCGGCGTGGAATGCATGCGCGAGGTCTTCGGCCGGCCATTGACCGACGCCGAGTGCGTGGAACTCGTGCACCAGAAGGAAGTGCTGTATCGCGACCTCTTCGGCGCCCAGTTCGCCGAGGTGGCGGGCTTCACCGCCTTCGCCAAGCGCGCCGCCGGCATGGGCCTGAAGATCGCGGTCGGCACCGCTGGCGACCGGCACAACATCGAGTTCGCTATGTCACGGCTGAAGATGGACCCGCTGCCGCTGGCCATCGTGGGCGGCGACGAGGGCTTCAGCGGCAAGCCCACGCCCGCCATCTTCCTGGAGGCGGCGCGCCGCATCGGCGTGGCGCCGGGGCGCTGCATCGTCTTTGAGGACGCGCCCTTCGGCATCGAGGCCGCCCGTCGCGGCGGCATGCGCGCCGTGGCGGTGTGCAGCACGCACACACCCGAAGAACTCGCCGGCCCGCACGTGATGGCGGCCGTGCGCGACTACAACGAACTCGCCCAATCGAATTTTCTGGAGACCCTCGATGTTGCTATCGCGTGACGCACAAGGCCAGCCGGTCGCCATCCGCCGCGAGGACTATGCCCCGCCGGCCTGGTGGATCGACACGGTGGACCTCACCTTCGACCTCGACCCCGCCAAGACCCGCGTGCTCAACCGCATGCAGGTGCGCCGCAACGCCGACACGGCACCGCAACCCCTGCGCCTGGATGGCGACGAGCTGAACCTCGCGCGCGTGCTGGTCAACGGCCAGGGCGCGTCCTTCCGCATGGAAGGCGAGCAGTTGGTGCTCGACGGCCTGCCCGAGAGCTTCGAGCTGGAGATCTTCACCACCTGCTGCCCGGTGAAGAACACCAAGCTCATGGGCCTGTTCGTGAGCCAGGACACTTTCTTCACCCAGTGCGAGGCCGAGGGCTTCCGCCGCATCACCTACTTCCTGGACCGTCCGGACGTGATGGCCAGCTACACCGTGACGCTGCGTGCCGACAAGGCCGCCTACCCGGTGCTGCTGTCCAACGGCAACCTGGTCGAGCAGGGTGAGCTGGCAGAAGGCCGGCACTTCGCGCGCTGGGTCGACCCGTTCAGGAAGCCGAGCTACCTGTTCGCGCTGGTGGCCGGCAAGCTGGTGGCGCGCGAACAGCGCGTGAAGGCCCGCAACGGCAAGGAACACCTGCTGCAGGTGTACGTGCGCGCCGGCGACCTCGACAAGACCGAACACGCGATGAACTCGCTCATCCACTCCGTGGTGTGGGACGAGGCGCGCTTCGGCCTGCCGCTGGACCTGGACCGCTTCATGATCGTCGCCACCAGCGACTTCAACATGGGCGCGATGGAGAACAAGGGCCTGAACATCTTCAACACGAAGTACGTTCTGGCCAGCCAGGCCACGGCCACCGATGCCGACTACGCCAACATCGAGAGCGTGGTGGGCCACGAGTACTTCCACAACTGGAGCGGTGACCGCGTCACCTGCCGCGACTGGTTCCAGCTCTCGCTCAAGGAGGGCCTGACGGTCTTCCGCGACCAGGAGTTCAGCATGGACCTGTGCGCCGAGCCCTCCGCGCGCGCGGTCAAGCGCATCGAGGACGTGCGGGTGCTGCGCACCGCCCAGTTCCCCGAGGACGCCGGCCCGATGGCCCATCCGGTGCGGCCCGACAGCTACATCGAGATCAGCAACTTCTACACCGTCACCATC
>Ga0308159_1005519_pt1 | contig 10650 bp, 10 predicted proteins | sample PhyCR1_FD_201040 | JGI IMG/M metagenome (GOLD analysis project Ga0308159, IMG submission 201040) | Phyllosphere microbial communities from UC Gill Tract Community Farm, Albany, California, United States - DLSLC.R1 | ecosystem: Host-associated > Plants > Phyllosphere > Unclassified | place: USA...
CGAGGACCAGGATCTGCTGCTGGCGCACCTTGCCGAGCTGACCACCATCGCGCCCGAGGTCGGCGAGGAGGAGGAACTCGCGACCGCCCGGGCCGGCATGCAGAAGGGCGAGAAGCTGGCCGACGACCTCGCCGCTTTGCAGCACCTGTGGACCGGCTCCGATTCGGCGCTGGCATCGCTGCGCAGCGCGGCGCGCCGTCTCGACCGCATCGCCGGCGAACACCCGCTGCTGGCCGACGCGCTGGCTTCGCTCGACCGGGCCGTGATCGAGGCGGGCGAAACCGAAGAAACGCTCGAACGCGCCGCCGAGGCGCTGGCCTTCGATCCGGCCGAACTCGACCGTATCGAGACTCGCCTGTTCGAGCTGCGCGCGGTCGCCCGCAAGCATGCCTGCCAGGTGGACGATCTTCCCGCCCGGATGACCGAGATGCGCGCCGCGCTCGACGATATCGAGGGCGGCAACGAACATATCATCGAACTCGAGAATGCCGCGCAGAAGGCCGGGCTGGTCTACCGCGAGAAGGCGGGGGCACTGCATGATGTGCGCCGCGCCGCCGCCAAGCGGCTCGATGCGACGGTGGCGGCCGAACTCGCGCCGCTCAAGCTCGACGCCGCGCGCTTCCAGACTTCCGTGGTACGGCTGGCCGAGGAGCGTTGGGGCGCCTCCGGCATGGACGCGGTCGAGTTCCTGATCAGCACAAATCCGGGCTCCGACTTCGCGCCGCTGGGCAAGATCGCCAGCGGCGGCGAACTGTCGCGCTTCATCCTCGCGCTCAAGGTGGCGCTGGCGGAAGAGGGCGGGGCGGCGACGGTGATCTTCGACGAGATCGACCGGGGCGTCGGCGGCGCCGTCGCAGATGCGATCGGCGAGCGGCTGGGGCGGCTGGCCTCCAGCGGGCAACTGCTGGCCGTCACCCACTCGCCGCAGGTCGCGGCGCGCGGGGACCGGCACTACATGATCGCCAAGTCGAGCCAGGGCACGGTCACGCGCACCTCGGTGACGCCGCTCGATGCGGCGGAGCGCAAGGAGGAGATCGCCCGCATGCTCTCCGGCGCGGAAGTGACCGACGAGGCGCGGGCCCAGGCGGACAGGCTGCTGGTGCGGGCCTAATCTGGTCCGAGACGGGGAGATCGTGCTGCTCGTCCTTGCGGTCGGAGGGCGGTAGCGCGAAGAGGTCTGCCGTGATGCCCATGCAGAATCTGACCGAATCGATGACTGACAGCAATCTTCCCGACGAAGCCGAAGCCGCCAACGAACTGATGCGCCTGGCGCGCCAGATCAACCGCGCGAACCGCCTGTACCACGCCGAGGATGCGCCGGACATTTCCGACGCCGAATACGACGCGCTAATGCGGCGTAACGCGGCGCTTGAGGGGGCCTTCCCGCACCTGATCCGGCCCGACAGTCCGACGAACAAGGTCGGCCACGAAATCGCCGCCTCGCCGCTGGGCAAGGTGCCGCACGAGGTTCGCATGATGAGCCTCGACAATGCCTTCAGCGACGAGGAAGTGGCCGAATTCGTCGCCCGGGTGCGCCGGTTCCTGTCGCTTTCGGCGGACGAGCCGGTGGCGTTGACGGCGGAGGACAAGATCGACGGCCTGTCCTGCTCGCTGCGCTATGAAAAGGGCAGGCTGGTGCGCGCGGCCACGCGCGGCGACGGGCAGGTGGGCGAGGACGTCACCGCCAACGTCGCCCACATCGCCGACATCGTGCAGGAACTGCGCGGCGAGGATATCCCGGACGTGTTCGAGGTGCGCGGCGAGGTCTACATGGAGAAGGGCGCTTTCCTCGCACTCAACACCCAGCTGATGGACGAGGCCCGCGCCGCCGCCGAAGCGAAGGGCGAGGCGTTCGACGATACGAAGGTCCGCCAGTTCGCCAATCCGCGCAATGCCGCCGCCGGGTCGCTTCGCCAGAAGGACGCCTCGGTCACGGCCAGGCGCCCCTTGCGCTTCTGGGCCCACGGCTGGGGCGCGGCGAGCCATGTGCCGGGGGCCAGCCAGCATGAGGTCGTCCGCCGGATCGAGAGCTGGGGCCTGCCGGTCTCGCCGCAGTTCCGGCTGTGCGGGTCGGTCGAGGAGATGCTCGCCGCCTACCGCGCCATTCGCGACGGCCGCGCCGCGTTGCCGTTCGAGATCGACGGGGTGGTCTACAAGGTCGACCGGCTCGACTGGCAGCAGCGGCTGGGCTTCGTGGCCAAGGCGCCGCGCTGGGCGCTGGCGCACAAGTTTCCCGCCGAGCGCGCCGAGACCACGCTGGAATCGATCGATATCCAGGTCGGACGCACCGGCAAGCTGACCCCGGTGGGGCGCCTCAAGCCGGTGTTAGTGGGGGGTGTAACCGTCACTAACGTCACCTTGCACAACCGCGACGAGATTGCCCGCCTCGGCGTGCGCCCGGGCGACCGGGTGGTGCTGCAGCGCGCCGGCGACGTGATCCCGCAAGTGGTCGACAACCTCACCCGCGAGGAGGAGCGGCCCGCCTATGCCTTCCCCGACCACTGCCCGCAGTGCGGTTCGGAAGCCGTGGCGGAGGAGGGGGAGGTCGACGTGCGCTGCACCGGCGGCCTCATCTGTCCGGCCCAGCGCACCGAGCGCCTGAAGCACTTCGTCGGCCGTCCCGCGCTCGACATCGAAGGGCTGGGCGAGAAGACCATCGACGAATTCTTCGCCAAGGGCTGGCTGGAAAGCCCCGCCGACATCTTCCGCCTGCGTCGCCGCCGCGAGGATATCCTCGGCCTCGACGGGTGGAAGGACAAGTCTGTGGACAACCTGTTGGCAGCGGTGGAAAACAAGCGCTCGCCCGACGCCGCGCGGCTGCTGTTCGGGCTTGGCATCCGTCACGTGGGCGCGGTTACGGCGCGGGACCTGCTGAAGCGCTTCACCACGCTGCCGGACCTTCGCGCCCTGGCCGAGCAGGCCCATGTGAAGGAAGGCGAGGAAGCGGTCCTGGCCGCCAGCGAGGCTTACTCCGAACTGATCTCGATCGACGGGGTCGGGCCGGTCGTGGTCAAGGCTCTGGGCGACTTCTTCCATGAAGAACACAACCGCGCGGTGTGGGACGACCTGCTGAGCGAAGTCTCGCCGCCGCCCTACGTGGTCGAGACCAAGGACAGCGCGGTGGCCGGAAAGACCGTGGTGTTCACCGGCAAGCTGGAGACGATGAGCCGCGACGAGGCCAAGTCCCAGGCCGAGCGGCTGGGCGCCAAGGCGGCAGGCTCCGTCTCGGCCAAGACCGACCTGATCGTGGCGGGTCCGGGTGCGGGATCGAAGCTGAAGAAGGCGGCCGAACTGGGGATCGCGGTGATCGACGAGGCGGCCTGGGCCGAAATCGTCAGGGCTGCGGGTTAGGGTAAGCGCATGAAGCGCATTTCACGCGGGTTCGTCGTCCCGGGGTGTACCCGGGACGACGTTGCCGTCAGCTGTACCGGCCCTTGCGCTCATGCGCCTGGCGGTAGTGCTGTACCCGCGTCGCGCGCAGGCCTGCCATGCCTTCGCGCTCGATCGAGCGTTGCCACGAGGCCAGTTCCTCGAGAGTGAGGTCGTAGCGCTCGCAGGCTTCCGCGATCGTCAGCAGTCCGCCGTTGACTGCCGCCACCACTTCGGCCTTGCGCCGCACCACCCAACGAGACGTGTTGGCGGGCGGCAAAGTGTCCCTGCTCATCGGTTCGCCAAGCGGTCCGGTGATAACCTCGGGACGGGTTTCAGTATCAATCATGGTTGGCCCTCGCGAATGATTGTTGCCAACCCCCTGTCACCTCCGGATTCTTGGCTAAAATCGTTAATTTGAACCCACTGGGAATAGTTAACGCGCGTTTACGTAATTTCCGCTAAGGTATTGGGATAAATGTGCAAAATTTATGATCAAAAGTTGATGCGGCGTTTACAGATGGTTCACCTGCGTTAATTAGATTGCGCATGAGAGAATTAACGCAAACGGAAAGGGTGGGAGTGTCGACGCGGCGAAAGCATTCAGCCTATGCATCGGCCGTGGCACGGCACATCTCCGCGGAGGGTTGCCAGTTCGTGGTCGAGCAGGAGGACATCGCCGAAGGCCAGCGCTTCAGCTTCGCCGTCGACGGTCATCCGCCGATCCGGGGCACCGTGCGATGGGTGGTGAGCGACCGTGTCGGCTTCGCATTCGACGCGCCGATTTCACGCGCCGCACAGGCGGCGATGCAGCAGCGTTGCCGCATCGTGCAGGGCCTCGATCTGTATCTTTCTTGAGCCTCCGGCCTGGCGCCTCTTGGGCCCGCCAGAGCGAGATGGCCTTGCATTGAATCGTCATTGACGAAACGCGGGTCGATGCAAGGTCCGCTCTGGCGGACCGGCCTTACCCGCGCCGCTTGCGCAGCCAGAGGATCGACCAGTCGCCGTTGACCATGCGCGCGGCGAGTCGCAATCCCGCCTTGCGGCAGGCGGCGCGCACGGATGCTTCCTGCGTTTCCAGCAGGCCGGCCAGCAGCAGGTGCCCGCCGGGGACCAGCGCCTTGCCGAAGTCCGGCGCCAGCGACACCAGCGGCCCGGCCAGGATATTGGCGAGGATGAGGTCGTAGGGGCCCCGCGCGTCGAGGACCGGGTGTTCCATTCCGTCGGCCACCGTCATGACCAGCTGGCCGCGCCCGGCGCCCATCGTCACGCCGTTGGCCTTCGCGTTGTCGTCCACCACGCCGACGCAGACCGCATCGATGTCGCTCGCGGTGGCCAGCACGCGCGGCCACAGCGACAGCGCGGCGAAGGCGAGCAGGCCGGTGCCCGTGCCGATATCCGCGCAGTTGCGGATCACCAGCCCCTGCGCCTTCATGTGCGTCATCATGGCGAGGCACCCGGCGGTGGTGGCATGCTGGCCGGTGCCGAAGGCCTGGCTGGCGGGGATCACGAAATCGACCACGCCGGGCGCGTTCGCCGCCGGGTGTTCGGGCGTGTGGACATGGAAGCGCCCCGCGCTGATCGGTTCGAGCCCTTCCTGGCTGGCGACGAGCCAGTCGGTCTCGGGCAGTTGCTCGACGATCAGATCGGGCTCGGCATCGGCGAACAGCGCCGCGATGGCCGCCTTGTCGGCCCGGGTCGGCTTGTGGTCTAGCCAGGCTTCGAGCTGCCATTCCTCGGGCTTGTCCTCGGCGATCTCGCGCCCGGACAGGACGATGTCGTGGTCCCAGTCCCACGCGTCCTCGTGTGCCACCAGCGCGCCTTCGACGACGGGACGCGGGGCGAAGGCGGTTACTTTCCAGCTCACTTGCCGGTCTCCTTGCGGTTTTCCTGGGCGAGCCGTTCGGCCAGTCGGGTCTGGGATGCGCGGGCGTAGGCACGGCAGGCGGACGCGTCGACGATCGGCCGGGTGCCGGCGAAGCGCTCCATCATGGCGCTTTGCGACGGGTGCGGGGTCAGCAGGATGTCGCAGGGCAGGGCGGCCATGCGCGGCAGCCCGGCGCGGATCGCCGCGAGTCGCGCGGGGTGATCGGTGAAGCGGTAGCCGTCGGAAGATATCGTCGATGCGCTGTCGGCGTAGGCGATGTTCCGGCAGGTGCCCCCGGCGGTGCACGAGCGCCACGTCCAGCTGGTCGAGCCGGGCGCATGGACCGGGGTCGCGTGGGCGGTAAGCACGATGGCGCCGACGCTCACGCTCTCGCCATCCTTCAGCCGGCGATCGATCCTGACCGGCGCGAAGGGGTCCAGGCCGGCGAACTGGGGATCGTCCTGCCCGGCCTTGCCGCTCTCCAGCACGGCCGCTTGGGCCGGCAGCGCGGCGACTTTCGCACCCGTCGCCTGCTGCAGCGCGGCAAGCGCGCCGACGTGGTCGAAATGCTCGTGCCCGGCGACGATCCAGCGCACGTCCCGGGGGGCGAAACCGGCGCGCCGGATGTTGGCGAGGACCAGAGGCGCCGCCTTTGCGACGCCAGCGTCGATCAGTACGTGGCCTTGGTCGCCGGTGACGAGAATGGCCGAGATGCCGCAGGTTCCCACGTACCAGACGTTCGCGAAAATGCGGGCGGGCGGGGCGGGATCGGCCCAGCCGTCCTTGCCGGCGCAGGCTTTCGCCAGTGCCGCCGGGGTCGGCGCGGATGCTGCGGCGGGTCTTGCGAAAGCCGGCTCCACGGCCTGGGGGGAAGCGAGCAGGAGTGCCAGCACGGCGGCTTTGACGATGCGACTCATGCGCGCTGCCTTAGGGCTTACCTATGCGATAGGCCAGCATGGGCGGGCAATCATGACCTACGGACCTTGCACCATGGCACATTTTGTCTAAGGGGCTTGCATGAGGGCAGCCTGTTGCGCTGCCGCAGGCAAGGGATTCGTTAGAGCCATGGCAAACGCCGGGACCAAGAACCGTCCGCTTTCGCCGCACCTCCAGATCTGGAAGTGGGGCCCGCACATGTTCGTGTCGATCCTCCACCGCGTCACCGGCGACGGCATGGCATTCGCCGGCCTGGCCGTGCTGCTGTGGTGGCTGGGTGCGCTTGCCGGAGGGCCCGCGTCCTACGCGACCTTCCAGTGGGCCATGACGACGCCGATCGGCTATCTGGTGCTGGTGGGCATTTCCTGGGCGTTCTTCAGCCACATGGCGAGCGGCCTGCGCCACTTCGCGATGGACGTGGGCGCGGGATTCGAACTGAACGCCAACCGGCGCTGGTCGATTCTCTGCCCGATCCTGGGCGTCGTGCTCACCGCCGCCTTCTGGGCGCTCCTGCTGCTTCGCTGAGGGAACGGAAACATGGGTAACGGAACTTCCATCGGCCGCGTGCGCGGCCTCGGCTCGGCCAAGGGCGGCGTCGTCCACCACTGGCTGCTGCAGCGGTTCACCGCGATCGGCAACCTCCTGACGGTGCTGTTCCTGGGCGTCTCGCTGGTGCTGCTGCCGGACTACAGCTACGCCACCATGGCGGAGTGGATCGCGCGCCCGGTTCCCGCCGTGGCGATGATCCTGCTGGTGATCACCACCTTCTGGCACGCGCGCCTGGGCCTGCAGGTTCTGGTCGAGGACTATGTCCACGAACATGCCAACAAGTTCGCCTGCATCGCCGCGCTGAACCTCACCGCTTTCGCCGGAGCCGCCTTCGGCGTGTTCTGCGTCGTCCGCCTCGCGCTGGGAGCCCACGCCTGATGTCCGCCGCTTCTTACAAGATCATCGACCATGTCTACGACACCGTCGTCGTCGGCGCCGGCGGTTCGGGCCTGCGCGCCACGATGGGTTCGGCCGAAGCCGGCCTCAAGACCGCCTGCATCACCAAGGTCTTCCCGACCCGCTCGCACACCGTCGCGGCGCAGGGCGGCATCGCCGCCTCGCTGCAGAACAACTCGCCGGACCACTGGACCTGGCACATGTTCGACACCGTCAAGGGGTCGGACTGGCTGGGCGACCAGGACGCCATCGAGTACATGGTGCGCGAAGCCCCGCAGGCCGTGTACGAGCTGGAGCACGCCGGCGTGCCCTTCAGCCGTAACCCGGACGGCACGATCTACCAGCGCCCGTTCGGCGGCCACATGCAGAACATGGGCGAAGGCCCGCCGGTGCAGCGCACCTGCGCCGCCGCCGACCGTACCGGTCACGCCATGCTGCACGCGCTGTACCAGCAGTCGCTGAAGTACCAGTCGGACTTCTTCATCGAATACTTCGCGATCGACCTGATCATGGAGCCCGGCGCGGACGGCGTGCCGGTCTGCCGCGGCGTCATCGCGCTGTGCATGGACGATGGTTCGATCCACCGCTTCCGCTCGCAGGCCGTGGTGCTGGCGACCGGCGGCTACGGCCGTTCGTACTTCACCGCGACGTCGGCCCACACCTGCACGGGTGACGGCGGCGGCATGGTGCTGCGCGCCGGCCTGCCGCTGCAGGACATGGAATTCGTCCAGTTCCACCCGACCGGCATCTACGGCGCCGGCGTCCTCATCACCGAGGGCGCGCGCGGCGAGGGCGGCTACCTGACGAACTCCGAGGGCGAGCGCTTCATGGAGCGCTACGCACCGTCCGCCAAGGACCTCGCCAGCCGTGACGTCGTGTCGCGCTCGATGGCGCTGGAAATCCGCGAAGGACGCGGCGTCGGCCCGCACAAGGACCACATCTACCTGCACCTCGATCACATCGATCCCAAGGTGCTGGGCGAGCGTCTGCCGGGCATCACCGAGAGCGGCAAGATCTTCGCCGGTGTCGACCTGACCCGCCAGCCGCTCCCCGTGGTTCCCACCGTCCACTACAACATGGGCGGCATTCCCACGAACTACCACGGCGAGGTCATGACCATCGGCGCCGACGGCAACCCCGAAACGGTCGTCCCCGGCCTGTTCGCGGTAGGTGAAGCCGCCTGCGTCTCGGTCCACGGCGCCAACCGCCTGGGTTCGAACTCGCTGATCGATCTCGTGGTGTTCGGCCGCGCGACCGGCCACCGCCTGCGCGACATCGTCAAGCCCGGCGCGGCCCAGGCCGAACTGCCCAAGGATTCGGCAGACCTCGCGCTCACGCGTCTGGACCACTTCCGCAATGCCAAGGGCAGCACGCCGACGGCGGAAATCCGCACCGAGATGCAGCGCACCATGTCGCTGCACGCGGCGGTGTTCCGCACCGACGAGCTGATGGTCGAGGGCAAGGAAAAGCTCGCCGCGACCTACGAGAAGTTCCAGGACGTGAACGTCACCGATCGCGGACTGATCTGGAACTCCGACCTCGTCGAGACGATGGAGCTGGACAACCTGATCTCGCAGGCCACCGTCACGCTTCACGGCGCGCAGAACCGCAAGGAAAGCCGCGGCGCCCACGCGCACGAGGATTTCCCGAACCGCGACGACGTGAACTGGATGAAGCACACCGCAGCCTGGTTCAACGGCTGGGGCGGCAAGGGCGGCGAAGTGAAGATCGACTATCGCCCGGTCCACGAATACACGCTCACCGACGACGCAACGTACATCAAGCCCAAGGCCCGCGTGTACTGATCGCGCGCTTCGGCAGCTTGCAACGAGAGGAGGGCGGCGCACCGGCAAGGGTGCGCCGCCCTTTTTCCATTCCGCCTCGAGCAAGCTCGCGGGTGGACAGGCAACCCCATCGCGTCCCGCGCATTCTGCAGGCAGGACGCCACAAGGAACCCGCCATGGAACGCACCCAACTCGACCCGCTGCTCGAACCCAAGGTCGAGCATGACCCGATCGTCCGCGAGATGGAGCGGGCCCCCGGCGATACCTGGGGCTGGGTCATGGCCTATGGCGTACTGCTGCTGCTGGCGGCGCTGATCGTGCTGCTCAACCCGCTGGTGGCGGGCGTGGCGACGGGGCTGATCCTGGGCGTGATGCTGGTCGTCTACGGCGCCGCGGCCATCGTGGCGGGCTGGACGAGCTTTTCCACCCGTGCGCGCTGGACGGAACTGCTGCTGGGCGCGCTGGCGCTGCTGGCGGGCATCTTCGCGATCGTCGATCCCGTGGCCGGCGCGCTTTCGCTGGTTTGGGCGATCGGCGTGTGGCTGGTGATCGCGGGCGCGCTGCAGATCACTTTCGCGCTGAAAGCCCGCCACGACCGCGGCTGGCGCCTGTTCCTGGGCGGGCTCGACGTCGTGCTCGGCCTCGTCCTGCTGTTTGCCGGGCCGGTCGCCGGGCTTGCGTTCCTGGCCATGGTCGTGGCGATCAGCCTCACTGTGCGGGCGGTGTTCCTTATCCAGCTCGCGCTGGCGCTCAAGAAATCCTGAAGCGTCAGCCGGCGGGGCGCAGCTTGGCCGACATGATGTGCCAGCCTTGCGAAACGCCCATGCCGCGATTGATCTGGCGCAGGTCGTAGCTGCCAGTGAAGCGCTGGCGCCTGCCGTCCGCCAGCTCGGCATCCACCGTAACCGGGACCGTCACGTAGAGCGAACCGGCGCCGCCCTCCACGTCGGAAACCTTGCCGATGTCGACATGGGTGCGCCGGGTGTCCTTGTAGCCGCCGGCGAATTTCTCCAGCGTCTGCTGCGGATTGCCGTCCGGGCCCCACAGTCCCCATGCGGCGGCATAGTCGCGCGCGTTGATCGCGGCGTAGAAGCGCGCGACAAGGTCGGCGGCGGCTTCGCGGCTGATCGGGTTGATGCTGCATTCCGGTGTCGTGTCGGCGCTTTCGCCGAGAATGGCGCAGCCCCGCGCCGTTTCGTTGCGGATCATCGCGCAGGAATTGGCCGTGTTGCACGGGGGATGCGTGGCCGGCGACACGGCGCGGCACTGCTCGACCAGTTTGCGCGCCGCATCCTCTCCGATGTCCGCAGCGCATGATAGCGGCCCGGCGGGAACCGATTGCGCCGCTTCGGAGCTGGCGAGGGAAGCGGGTTCGCCGGTTGCGGCGAGAGGGGCCCCGGTGCTCGCGGCATCGCCGGTGGGTGCCGGCCCGGGCTGTTCGCTCCCGCCGCCGCATCCCGAGGCCGCCAGCGCGAGCGCGCTCGCTAAAGTCAGGCGAATGAATGGTGTCATCGGGCGGTCCTCGCAGCTTCCTCTCACCCTTTCGAGAAGGGCTTCCGTTCGGAACGAAGGAGCGGAGAGGGATGTTCCCCCGGATCAGTCCTTGGGTGCAGGCTGCTTCACGTCGGGCTCGGTCTTGAACGCCAGTTCGCCGTCGGCCTTGTCCTTGCCGCGCTTGCCGGCCTTTTCGCCCTTCTTGTCCGCCGCCTTGATCTCGTCGAGGCGTGCCTGGACGACATGGGCGGGAGC
>Ga0308159_1005520_pt1 | contig 10648 bp, 7 predicted proteins | sample PhyCR1_FD_201040 | JGI IMG/M metagenome (GOLD analysis project Ga0308159, IMG submission 201040) | Phyllosphere microbial communities from UC Gill Tract Community Farm, Albany, California, United States - DLSLC.R1 | ecosystem: Host-associated > Plants > Phyllosphere > Unclassified | place: USA...
CGCAATCTCCGGTATTGAAAAGGGTCTGGAAGACTTCTATTACAGCGTCGGTAAATACAGCGCCTCCGTGAAAGCGGTTGTCACGCCTTTACCTCGTAACCGTGTTGACCTGAAACTGGTCTTCACAGAAGGTAAATCTGCGCAAATTCAGCAGATTAACATCGTCGGCAACCACGCGTTTACCACGGATCAACTGGTTTCCCAGTTCCAGCTGCGTGATGAAGTGCCCTGGTGGAACCTGATTGGTGACCGCAAATACCAGAAGCAGAAGCTTTCCGGCGACCTCGAGACGCTGCGTAGCTACTACCTCGACCGCGGTTACGCCCGTTTCAACATCGACTCGACTCAGGTCAGCCTGACGCCGGACAAAAAGGGCATCTACATCACCCTCAACATCCATGAAGGCGATCAGTACAAGGTTGCAGGCGTGCAGGTTGCCGGCAACATGCAGGGTCACTCGGCTGAAATCGAAAGCCTGAGCAAAATCAACAAGGGCGAGCTGTACAGCGGCGCCAAAGTGACCAAGATCGAGAACGACATCAAGGCCATGCTGGGCCGCTACGGATACGCGTATCCTACGGTGACCACGCAGCCTGAAGTCAACGACAAAGATAAAACCGTTATTCTGCACATCAGTGTCGATGCCGGTAACCGCTACTATGTGCGTCACGTTCGCTTCGAAGGCAACGACACCAGCAAAGACAGCGTGCTGCGTCGTGAAATGCGCCAGATGGAAGGCGCGTGGCTCGGCAGCGACCTGGTCGACAAGGGCAAGGAGCGTTTGAACCGCCTTGGCTATTTCGACACGGTCGACGTGGACACCCAGCGTGTTCCAGGGACTACCGATCAGGTCGATGTCGTCTACAAGGTGAAGGAACGTAACACCGGTACCTTCAACTTCGGCGTCGGTTACGGCTCCGAAAGCGGCGTCAGCTTTACCGTCGGCGTGCAGCAGGACAACTGGCTGGGTACAGGTTATCAGGCAGGTATCACCGGTACGAAGAACGATTATCAGACCTATACCGAACTGACGGTCACCAACCCGTACTTCACGGTTGATGGCGTAAGTCTGGGCGGTCGTGTGTTCTATAACGACTTTAAAGCGGACGATGCGGACCTGTCCGAGTACACCAACAAGAGTTACGGTATTGGTGGCAACCTCGGCTTCCCGGTTAACGAAAACAACTCGCTGCGTCTTGGCCTCGATTATGTCCATAACGATCTGGACAACATGGAGCCACAGGTATCGATGTTCCGCTACCTGAACAGCGTAGGTGTCAATCCGAACGTGGTGGAAGGCAGCAATGACTCCGATGCAAGCTTCAGCGCGAACGATTTCTTCCTGACGCTGGGCTGGGGTTATAATAACCTTGACCGTGGCTTCTTCCCGACATCGGGTAGCAAAGCCAGCCTGAGCGGTAAAATTACCGTTCCGGGTTCGACCAACGAATACTACAAGGTCACCTTCGATGCCACGAGCTATCTGCCGCTTTCCGAAAGCCGCAGCTGGGTGCTGATGGGTCGTGCCCGTGCCGGTTATGCCGACGGTCTGGGTGGCAAGGAAGTGCCGTTCTACGACAACTTCTATGCCGGTGGTTCAAGCAGCGTCCGTGGTTTCCAGTCGAATACCATTGGTCCTAAAGCGGCTTACTACAACTGTGCGGCCGGTGCGACGTCTTATAAAGGTTGTCCAATCGACAACTCGGACGATGCCGTGGGCGGTAACGCAATGGGTCTGTTGAGTGCGGAACTTATCGTGCCGACACCGTTTGTTGGCGACAAGTATGCCAACTCGCTGCGTACATCCGTGTTCGTCGATGCAGGTACTGTGTGGGATACCAACTGGGAAAACACGGCAGAATCTCTGGCGGCCGGTGTACCTGACTACAGCAAGCCGGGCAACATTCGCTCGTCATCGGGTGTGGCATTGCAATGGCAGTCTCCTTTGGGACCTCTGTCGTTCTCCTATGCGCAGCCAATCAAGAAGTACGATGGCGACAAGGCAGAACAGTTCCAGTTTAACATCGGTAAAACGTGGTAATCTGTTACCACGATTGAGCCAGACAAAGAATCGCAAGGCGAGAGTCTAGACTCTTGCCTTATCCCGAGTTCCCGGGGCGTTGGCTGACATGGCGACGCCTTCGGGAATGAAGGATAACTGCGTAAAATGCTGTGCCATACGGCACAAACGGGTGATGGAAGGAGTTTATAGTGAAAAAGTGGTTATACGCCGCAGGCCTCGGATTAGTTATGGCTGCTTCAGCTAGCGTTCAGGCTGCTGATAAAATTGGTGTTGTAAACGTTCAAGAAATTTTCCAGAAAATGCCTGCTCGTGAAGCTGTTGCAAAACAGCTGGAAAATGAATTCAAAGGCCGTGCAACGGCGTTGCAAGCTCAGGAAACTGCTCTGCAGTCCCAGATGCAAAACCTGCAACGTAGCTCTTCTACCATGAAGGCTGCCGATCGTGCCAAACTTGAGAAACAAGTTATGGCCAACCGTGAAGATTTCTCTGCAAAAGCACAGGCTTTTGACAACGACAATCGTAAGCGTCAGGCTGAAGAACGTAACAAAATCCTGGGCCGTATTCAGGATGCAGTGAAAACTGTTGCTGCCAAAGATGATCTCGACGTTGTCATCGACGCCAATGCCCTGGCTTATGCATCTCCAGATGCAAAAGACATCACTGACGAAGTGTTGAAACAGGTTAAATAAGCATGGCTTCAATTCGACTGGCTGATCTCGCACAGCAGTTGGATGCACAATTGCACGGTGATGGCGAACTCGTCATCACCGGCATTGCTTCAATGCATTCCGCACACTCTGAGCAAATCACGTTTTTATCAAACAGCCGTTACCGTGAACAGTTGGCTTCCTGTCTTGCAGGGGCTGTAGTGTTGACCGAAGCGGATCTGCCCTTCTGCCAAAGTGCGGCATTAGTGGTTAAAAACCCCTACCTGACTTATGCGCGCATGGCTCAGATCCTTGATACCACGCCTGCGCCTGCACAAGACATCGCTCCGAGCGCCGTTATCTCTCCTGATGCCAAATTGGGCAAACAGGTGTCGGTTGGCGCGAATGCAGTCATAGAATCCGGTGTAGAACTCGGCGATGGCGTGATTATCGGCGCAGGCTGTTTCATCGGAAAAAATGCAAAAATTGGTGCCGGTACCCGACTTTGGGCCAACGTTTCCGTCTATCATCGGGTCGAAATCGGTCAGAAATGTCTGATTCAATCTGGCACCGTGATCGGCGCAGATGGCTTCGGTTACGCGAACGATCGCGGAAATTGGGTTAAAATTCCTCAATTGGGAACCGTACTTATCGGCGATTCCGTCGAGATTGGCGCCTGCACAACCATCGACCGTGGCGCGCTCGACGACACGCAAATTGGCAACGGCGTTATCATCGATAATCAATGTCAGATTGCACACAACGTCGTGATTGGAGACAATACGGCGGTAGCGGGCGGTGTCATCATGGCCGGCAGCCTGAAAATCGGGCGTTACTGCCAGATTGGCGGTGCCAGTGTGATCAACGGCCACATGGAAATTTGCGACAAAGCGGTCGTCACAGGAATGGGAATGGTTATGCGACCAATTACCGAACCTGGAGTATACTCCTCCGGTATTCCGCTACAGACGAATAAAGTTTGGCGTAAGACCGCCGCGTTGGTTATGAATATCGATGAGATGAACAAGCGCTTGAAAGCTGTAGAGCGTAAAATCGAACAAGACTAAATTACCAACAAAAACCACTAAAAATCAATGAGTAAGGCGATGTTATTGATCCCTAATCCGTTGCCTTAACGATTCTTAGTCTCTATTTGCGGCCTGCACAATGCTCCTCTTTGAGGGTCACGCAGGCCGTGCTATTGATGAAATCAGTAATTTTAGACAGGACGAGTATTTTGAGCACTCCTACTCACAATGATAACGAGCAAGAAGTTAGCCTAGAAGGTTTTGGTATTGGAGAAATACTTGAGCTGCTTCCGCACCGTTTTCCTTTTTTATTGGTTGACCGCGTCGTTGAATACACTCCGCACAAAACACTGCGTGCGATCAAAAACGTTTCGTTCAACGAACCATGTTTCCAGGGTCACTTCCCTAGCAAACCTATCTTCCCTGGCGTACTGATTCTTGAAGCCATGGCACAGGCAACGGGCCTGCTGGCGTTTAAAAGCGTAGGCAGACTGGAGCCGGGCGAACTTTACTACTTTGCCGGCATTGATAATGCACGTTTCAAAAAGCCGGTCGTTCCTGGCGACACCATGGTTCTGGAAGTTGAATTCCAGAAAACTCGCCGTGGCGTAACCTGGTTCACGGGTCGGGCTCTGGTAGAGGGTCAGGTAGTGTGTGAAGCCCAGATGATGTGCGCCCGTAGTCAGGAGAAATAATCCGTGATTGATAAAACCGCCTTTATTCACCCGAGTGCCGTTGTCGAAGAGGGCGCGGTTATTGGTGCTAACGTTCATGTCGGTCCTTTTTGCTATATCGGCTCTCAGGTCGAGATTGGCGAAGGTACCGAGCTCAAGTCACACGTCGTTCTCAATGGCGTGACCAAAATTGGTCGCGACAACCGCATTTTCCAGTTCGTTTCCATTGGTGAAATCAACCAGGATCTGAAATATGCGGGTGAGCCAACGCGTGTCGAAGTGGGTGACCGCAACAATATCCGCGAGAGCGTGACCATTCACCGTGGTACCGTTCAAGGCGGCGGGCTGACCAAAGTCGGTAGCGACAATCTTCTGATGGTCAATGCACACATCGCGCATGACTGTGTCGTGGGCGATCGCTGCATTCTCGCCAACAACGCGACACTGGGCGGCCACGTTCAGGTTGACGATCACGCTATCATCGGCGGCATGACGGCGGTTCATCAGTGGTGCATCATCGGTGCGCACGTGATGGTCGGCGGCTGCTCCGGCGTCGCGCAGGACGTGCCGCCGTTTGTTATCGCCCAGGGCAACCACGCCACCCCGTTCGGTATCAATATCGAAGGGTTGAAACGCCGTGGTTTTGACAAGCCTTCACTTCATGCCATCCGTAACGCGTACAAGATTCTGTACCGCAGCGGTAAAACGCTTGAAGAGTCACAGCCAGAGATTGCGGCCATCGCTGCCGAGTTCCCGGCAGTTAAACCGTTCAGCGATTTCTTTGCACGTTCTACTCGCGGCATCATTCGTTAATAGACGCGTGTGTTAACGGCTCGCTGATTCGGCCGCCTAACTGGATTGTATAAAAGATGGAAAAGCCCGTTCTGACAATCGGCCTGGTTGCCGGTGAAACTTCCGGCGATATTCTTGGCGCGGGGTTGATCCGGGCTTTGAAAAGCCATTATCCCGATGCCCGTTTCGTCGGCGTTGCAGGACCTCTGATGCAGGCCGAAGGCTGTGAAGCCTGGTTTGAAATGGAAGAACTGGCGGTAATGGGCGTGGTGGAAGTGCTTGAACGTCTGCCACGCCTGTTGAAAATCGGCAATGAACTCACCCGGCGTTTTACCGAGCTCAAGCCCGACGTCTTTGTCGGTATCGATGCGCCCGATTTCAACCTCAGGCTCGAAGGCCGGTTGAAGCGGCAGGGGATTCGCACTATTCACTATGTCAGCCCGTCGGTTTGGGCCTGGCGACAAAAGCGCGTTTTCAAAATTGGCAAAGCCACCGATCTGGTGCTGGCTTTCCTGCCTTTTGAAAAAGCATTTTATGACAAATTCGACGTGCCGTGCCGCTTTATTGGCCACACGATGGCCGATTCGATCCCGCTGGATCCCGATAAAGGTCTGGCACGTGAAACGCTCGGCATTCCACACGATGTCCACTGTCTGGCGCTGTTGCCCGGAAGTCGTCACGCCGAAGTGGAAATGCTCAGCGCCGATTTCCTGAAGACCGCGCTGCTGCTGCGCCAGCATTATCCCGATTTGCATATCGTGGTGCCGCTGGTCAATGCCAGACGTCGCGAACAGTTCGAGCGCATCAAGGCCGAAATCGCGCCCGATCTTCCCGCGCATCTGCTCGACGGGCAGGCGCGCAACGCCATGATAGCGAGCGATGCCGCGCTGCTGGCTTCGGGTACCGCCGCGCTGGAGTGTATGCTGGCGAAATGTCCGATGGTAGTGGGCTATCGCATGAAGCCGTTTACCTTCTGGCTTGCGAAACGTCTGGTGAAAACGCCTTACGTGTCGCTGCCGAATCTGCTGGCAGGTCGCGAAATTGTCACCGAACTGCTCCAGGAAGAGTGCGTGCCCGATAAACTCTCTGTTGCGCTGCTGCCTCTGCTTGCCGGTGGCGAGAAGAGCCACGCGTTGAAACAGACCTTCCTGACGCTGCACGAAAGTATCCGCCGCGATGCCGATGAACAGGCGGCGCAGGCAGTGATTGAATTGGCAAAAAAATGACAGAAATTTTTGTTTACCCCCAGGCAAATCTGATTGCCGGTGTTGATGAGGTCGGTCGCGGCCCGCTGGTCGGCGCTGTCGTTACGGCGGCGGTTATCCTCGATCCTGCGCGTCCTATCGCCGGTCTGGCCGATTCAAAAAAGCTCAGCGAAAAGCGTCGCGAGTTTTTGTACGAAGAGATTAAAGAAAAGGCGCTGGCCTGGAGTCTTGGCCGTGCAGAGCCTGAAGAGATTGATGAAATCAATATTTTGCAGGCTACGATGCTGGCGATGCAAAGGGCGATTGCCGGTCTCGCCGTGGTGCCCGAGTTTGTGCTGATTGACGGCAACCGCTGTCCGGCACTGCCGATGCCATCGCAGGCCGTTATCAAGGGGGATAGCCGTGTAGCCGAAATCAGCGCCGCGTCCATTCTTGCCAAAGTAACGCGCGATCGTGAAATGGTCGCACTGGACCTGGCGTTTCCCGAATACGGCTTTGCGAAGCACAAGGGGTATCCGACCGCCGCGCATCTCGAGCAGCTTGCCCTTCACGGCGCAACGGTTCATCATCGCCGCAGCTTCGGACCTGTCAGAAGGGCGTTGCAGGACGCAGTATTTCCGCGCTAGTTTCGGTATTATATCGGCACCGATTTCCCGGTTTTCATAACTTCAACTCCCTTATTTCTGGTATCTGAATATGGCTGAACCTCGTTTTATTCATCTACGCGTACACAGCGACTATTCCATGGTGGATGGATTAGCCAAAGTCGGCCCGTTGGTGAAACGAGCGGCTGCGCTCGGCATGCCTGCATTGGGACTCACCGACTTCACCAACCTGTGCGGTCTGGTAAAATTCTACGGTTCGGCGCACGGCGCGGGGATCAAGCCTCTCATTGGGGCCGACGTTAACGTCCACAGCGACATGCTGGGCGACGAGCTGGCGCAGTTGACCATTCTTGCCATCAACAATGTCGGCTATCAAAACCTTACGCTACTGATTTCACGCGCCTACCAACGCGGTTATGGTGCGGCCGGGCCGATTATCGAACGCGAATGGCTGGCCGAGCTCAATGAGGGGCTGCTGCTGCTTTCGGGCGCGCGTCACGGCGATATCGGCAAGTTCCTGACCCGTTCCAACCAGCCGCAGGTCGAGCAGTGTGTCGAGTTCTATCAGCAATATTTCCCGAACCGCTATTACCTCGAGCTGATTCGCACCGGTCGTCCCGATGAAGAGAACTATCTGCATCAGGCGGTGGCGCTGGCGGGTGAAACCGGGCTGCCGGTCGTCGCGACCAACGACGTGCGTTTTCTGGTGGAAGGTGACTTCGATGCCCACGAGATCCGTGTCGCCATCCATGACGGCTTCACGCTCGATGACCCGAAACGTCCAAAAAATTATACCGCTCAGCAATATCTGCGTAGCGAAGAGGAGATGTGCGCGCTGTTTGCCGACATCCCCGAAGCCCTGCAAAACAGCGTCGAGATAGCCAAGCGTTGCAACGTGACGATTCGCCTTGGCGAATACTTCCTGCCGCAGTTCCCGACGGGCGATATGTCGACCGAAGACTTCCTGATTGCCTGCTCCAAGAAAGGTCTGGAAGAGCGTCTGGTGTTTCTTTTCCCGGACCCTGCGATCAGAGCCGAAAAACGTCCGGAATATGACGATCGTCTCGACGTCGAGCTGCGTGTTATCAACCAGATGGGTTTCCCCGGTTACTTCCTGATAGTCATGGAGTTTATCCAGTGGTCGAAGGACAACGGCGTGCCGGTCGGACCCGGACGTGGATCCGGTGCCGGATCGCTGGTTGCCTACGCGCTGAAGATTACCGATCTTGATCCGCTGGAATTCGATCTGCTGTTCGAACGTTTTCTGAACCCCGAACGTGTTTCGATGCCCGACTTCGACGTCGACTTCTGCATGGAAAAACGCGATCTGGTTATCGATCACGTAGCTGAAATGTATGGCCGCGAGGCGGTGTCGCAGATCATCACCTTCGGTACCATGGCGGCCAAAGCGGTTATCCGCGACGTGGGCCGTGTGTTGGGCCATCCGTATGGTTTCGTCGATCGCATCTCCAAGCTGATCCCGCCCGATCCCGGCATGACGCTGGAAAAAGCCTTTGCCGCCGAACCTCAGCTGCCTGAAATCTACGAAGCCGACGAAGAGGTCAAGGCGCTTATCGACATGGCGCGCAAACTCGAAGGCGTAACGCGTAACGCTGGTAAACACGCCGGTGGTGTGGTCATTGCACCGACAAAAATTACCGACTTTGCCCCGTTGTACTGCGATGCGGAGGGTAAAAACCCGCTGACCCAGTTCGACAAGAACGACGTCGAGTATGCCGGTTTGGTGAAGTTTGACTTCCTCGGCCTGCGTACGCTGACCATTATCGACTGGGCGCTTGAAATGATTAACGCGCGTCGTGCAAAAACAGGGCTCGAACCCCTTGATATTGCAGCGATTCCGTTAGACGATAAGAAAAGCTTCGACATGCTGCAACGCTCGGAGACCACGGCGGTCTTCCAGCTTGAATCGCGCGGCATGAAAGATTTGATAAAACGCCTGAAACCCGACAGCTTTGAAGACATGATTGCCCTGGTGGCGCTGTTCCGTCCGGGACCGCTGCAATCGGGCATGGTAGACAACTTTATCGACCGTAAACACGGCCGCGAAGAGCTGTCCTATCCTGATATCCAGTGGCAGCATGAATCCCTGAAACCGGTGCTGGAGCCGACTTACGGCATCATCCTGTATCAGGAACAGGTCATGCAGATTGCGCAGGTGCTGGCGGGCTATTCGCTCGGCGGCGCGGACATGCTGCGTCGTGCGATGGGTAAAAAGAACCCCGTCGAGATGGCCAAGCAGCGCGGCGGCTTTGAAGACGGCGCGAAATCTCGCGGTATCGACGGCGAACTGGCAGTTAAAATCTTCGACCTGGTAGAGAAGTTCGCCGGCTATGGATTTAACAAATCGCACTCTGCGGCCTACGCGCTGGTGTCTTACCAGACACTGTGGCTGAAGGCGCACTATCCTGCCGAATTTATGGCGGCGGTGATGACGGCCGATATGGACAACACCGACAAAGTGGTCGGGCTGGTCGATGAATGCTGGCGTATGGGGCTTAAAATCCTGCCGCCGGACATCAACAGCGGGTTGTACCATTTCCACGTCAACGATGAAGGCGAAATTGTTTACGGCATCGGCGCGATTAAAGGCGTCGGTGAAGGTCCGATTGAAGCAATCATTGAAGCGCGCAACGAAGGCGGCTATTTTAGAGAGCTGTTTGACTTATGTGCGCGCTCCGACACCAAAAAGCTTAATCGGCGTATTCTGGAAAAACTGATCATGTCCGGGGCCTTTGACCGACTCGGACCGCACCGCGCAGCGCTGATGCATTCGCTGGGCGACGCCCTCAAGGCAGCCGATCAACACGCCAAAGCCGAGGCTATCGGGCAGGTGGATATGTTCGGCGTGCTGGCCGAAGCGCCGGAGCAGGTCGAAAAATCCTACGCCAACGTGCCGCGCTGGCAGGAACAGAAAGTACTGGATGGAGAGCGCGAAACCCTGGGGCTGTACCTGACCGGGCATCCGATCACCCAGTATCTGAAAGAAATCGAGCGCTATGGCGGTGGCCAGCGCCTGAAGGACATGCACCCGACCGAACGGGGAAAAATGACCGTCGCAGTGGGTTTGGTGGTTGCTGCGAAGGTGATGATGACCAAGCGGGGTAACCGCATTGGCATTTGTACGCTGGATGACCGGTCTGGTCGTCTTGAAGTAATGTTGTTTACCGAAGCCCTGGAAAAATTCCAGCATTTGTTGGAAAAAGACCGTATCCTGATAGCGACAGGACAGGTCAGCTTTGATGACTTCAACGGCGGGCTTAAAATGATGGCCCGTGATTTAATGGACATCAGTGAAGCGCGTGAAAAATACGCTCGTGGTCTTGCTATATCGCTGACTGACAGGCAAATTGATGACCAGCTTTTGAACCGTCTGCGCGAATCGTTGGAACCTCATCGATCGGGGACGATACCAGTGCACTTGTACTACCAGCGCGAGAACGCTCGGGCACGGCTACGATTTGGTGCCACATGGCGTGTTACGCCAACCGATCGTCTGCTGCTCGATTTACGGTCTCTGGTCGGTACGGAACAGGTTGAACTGGAATTTGACTAAAATAGGAATGCTATGAGTCTGAATTTTCTTGATTTTGAACAGCCGATTGCGGAGCTGGAAGCGAAAATTGACTCGCTGACTGCAGTCAGTCGTCAAGACG
>Ga0308159_1005521_pt1 | contig 10644 bp, 10 predicted proteins | sample PhyCR1_FD_201040 | JGI IMG/M metagenome (GOLD analysis project Ga0308159, IMG submission 201040) | Phyllosphere microbial communities from UC Gill Tract Community Farm, Albany, California, United States - DLSLC.R1 | ecosystem: Host-associated > Plants > Phyllosphere > Unclassified | place: USA...
CGCTTCAGCCGGTCGATCTGCTCGTCCGTCAGGCCCTGCGCGAGCGCCGCCAGCCCGGGGTTCTGGCCGAAGAAGTGGTCGCGGTTGAAGCGCCCGTCCTTGGCCGCGAAGGTCTGCATCTGGCCGTCCACCGTCTCGCCCAGCGTGCGGGCCAGCGTGCCGTCGGCATCGCGCGCGAAGAGGCCGTCCCAGTCGCTGCCCCAGAGCAGCTTGACCACGTTCCAGCCCGCGCCCGCGAACAGCCGTTCCAGTTCATCGACGATGCGGCCGTTGCCGCGCACCGGGCCATCGAGCCGCTGCAGGTTGCAGTTGACCACCCAGACGAGGTTGTCCAGCCCCTCGCGCGCGGCCAGCGTGAGCGCGCTCATGCTCTCGGGCTCGTCCATCTCGCCGTCGCCGAACACGCCCCAGACCTTTCGCTGCCGGCAGTCGAGCAGTTGCCGGTGCGAGAGGTACCGCATGAAGCGCGCGTGGTAGATGCTGCTGATCGGCCCGATGCCCATCGAACCCGTCGGGAACTGCCAGAAATCCGGCATCAGCCACGGGTGCGGATAACTGCAGAGCCCCTGCGCGCCGGCCGCGGGTGCGGCAATCTCCTGGCGGTAGTGCTCCAGGTCGCGCTCCGTGAGCCGCCCTTCCAGGAAAGCGCGGGCGTACACGCCCGGTGCGCTGTGCGGCTGGAAGAACACCAGGTCGCCCCGGTGCTGCTCCGGCGCGGTGCCTTCGCGTGCACGGAAGAAGTGGTTGAAGCCGGTTTCGAACAAGTCGGCCGCGCTCGCGTAGCTCGCGATGTGCCCGCCGAGCTCGCCGTACGCCTGGTTCGCGCGCACCACCATGGCCAGGGCGTTCCAGCGCATCAGCGACGCCAGCCGCTCTTCGATCGCGAGGTCGCCCGGAAAGGCCGGCTGCGCCTCTGCCGCCACGGTGTTCACGTACGGCGTGTTCAGCGTCGGCTGCCAGCCGGTGCGCTGGCGTCGCGCGAGGCCCGCCAGCTCGTCCAGCACGAAGCGCGCACGCTCCGGGCCCTCGGCGCCCAGCAGCGCCAGGAAGGCGTCCCGCCACTCGGCGGTTTCCTGGGGATCCGGATCGGCGGGGCGACCGGCAGCGGGCGTACCCGAAGACGTGGCGGCGGCCTGGGCGCCGAGGGCATGGAGCGGCAGCGGAGCGTTCATGCGGGAACACTCTACCGGCCCGTGAGCGGCATGGGCGGCTTTTCGGCATCCTGGCAAACCCCAAAACCCGGCATTTCATGCCGCCCATCCTCTAAACTGCAGCACATGAAGCTGGACACGACCGATCTGCGCATTCTGGCCGAGCTGCAGGCCGACGGCTCGCTCTCCAACGTGGAGCTGGCGCGCCGGGTGCATCTGTCGCCCTCGCCCTGCCTGGCGCGCGTCAAGGCGCTGGAGGCCTCGGGCGTGATCGCGCGCTATGTGGCCCTGGCGAACCCGGCGGTGCTGGGCCTGGGGCTCAATGTGTTCATCAGCATCAGCCTGAAGTCGCAGGCCAAGGAGGCGCTGGCGCAGTTCGAGCGCCGCATCGCCGAGCACGACGAGGTGATGGAGTGCTACCTCATGAGTGGCGACTCCGACTACCTCATCCGCGTGGCGGTGGCCGACATCGGCGCGCTGGAGCGCTTCATCCTGGAGCAGCTCACGCCGATCCCGGGCATCGAGAAGATCCGCTCCAGCTTCGCGCTCAAGCAGGTGCGCTACAAGACCGCCCTGCCCTTGCCGGTGCCGGTGCCGTCTGTCTGAGGGCGTGTTGACGATCTCCCGGCAGTCCGGGAATCGGAGGCTTCGACTGGAAAGAAATACGCTGGCGACATCAGCCGCGAGAAGTTTGCCCAGATCGAGCCACTGCCGGCTGTCTACGCGGGCAAGCCGTTGCACAGCAGGTCGGCAAGACGCTGGGCGAACACGTCACGGGGCAGGTGGCCAAGCGTTCGGAAGACCGGAAGCACGTTCTCAGAGGAAGTTTCCGCCGTCGTCGTCGAAGACTGGGCCGTTGTCGTCGGGCGACCAGCCTGCGTCGCGGATGTCGTCGTTGCCGCGGCTGCCGTAGAAATTCTCGTTGGTGATGTTCTGCACCACGGTTTCCTGCGGCATCAGTTCGCCACCGAACAGGCCGGCGTTGCTGCCGCCCCCCAGCAGGCCATTGCCCACGGCGCTGCCGCGGTTGCCCAGCAGGTGTTCCAGCCCGTTGAACAGGAACATGCCGCCGGCCACACCGGCCGCCGCGCTGGCGGCGGTGCCGAGAAAGCCCGGCCCTGCAGGGGAGGCCGCAGCCGGCGCGCTGGCGTTGCCGAACAGGCGGTCGCGCCAGCCCGGAGCGGGTGCCGGTTGCGCATAGCCCGCCGGGGGGGCCTGCGGCGGCATGGACGTGGGTTGCGCTGCGGCGGCACCCGGGCTGTAGGCTTGCGACGAGGCGCGGCCGAAGCCCGGCTCCAGGCCGGCGCCGATGAAGCTGCGATGGCTGTCTGCGGCCTGCTGCAGCCGTGCGACTTCTTCCTGTGCATGCGCCAGGCCGCGCTCGAGCAGCAGGCAGCGCTGCACCAGCAGGTAGAGCGCATCGGGCTGCGCGGCCAGCGCCTGGTGGATGCGGCTGTCGGCCTCGCTGTCCTTGGCGACCGGGCCGGCGTGGGCCAAACGTTGCAGCAGGTCGTCGAGCAGCGGGCGTTCGTTCGGGGTCATCGTCACATTCCTTTGGCCGGTGGATGAAGGGTATGCGCATCTGATCCCGCGCCGATTGGCGGGTTCCCGGCACTGGCCTGCCATTAAGGCTCGGCTAAGGCTGCCGGCGGCGGGCGGGCGGGTAGCCAGACGAAGGCAGCAGCCTTCCAGCGCCGTCAGGCTCCACCGCTCAGAAAGATCGTCAACACGTTCCGGGGGCGAGAGCATGCGAGGCCAGCCGGAAGACCGCTCACCAGGCGGCGTCGAACAATTCGAGCTGCGGCGGGCCCAGGTACAGATCGCGCTTCTGGCCCGCGTTCGCATGCGCGGCGCGGAAAGCCTCGGAGCGGATCCAGTCCTCGAAATGCACACGCGACTGCCACACCGTGTGCGACGCGAACAGCGTGTGCTCCGCGGTGGTCTCGCCGCGCAGCAGATGGAACGACTGGAAGCCCGGCACCTGGGCCAGGTGGCTGTCGCGCTGGCGCCAGAGTTCGATGAATTCATCCTCCCGGCCGGGGACGATGCGGAAGCGGTTCATGGCGATGAACAGGGGCATGGCGGAAGCCTTGTCAATGGAAGGGAATGGAAGAATCGTACGGCTGATGAACGGCCGGGACACACGCGAAGCACCGCTCGACGGAGAGAGACAAGGCGCCGACAGATCCTGCCAGGCCCTGGTTCACGGTGCGGTACCCGCCGCCGGGGCGGACGCGGACGCGGACGGGGCGTCGGCACCCGTTGCCGGCTGGGCCCCGCCCGCCACCAGCCGCTTGCGCACGTCGGCCAGCACGGCCTTCACGCGGCGCGCGTTCTCGGGCCCGATGCGCAGCATCATCTTCTGGCCGGCGGAGAGCGCCTGCAGGTGCGGATCGGCGAACTCGTAGCGCACCCATGGCCGGGTAGAGGGCACGTCGCCCTGCACGCGGGTGAGCTGCACCTGCAGCGGCACGGCCGGCTCGGGCGTCTGCAGCAGATGCCCGATGACCGCCACGAGCCGGTCGTTGAAGTAGCCCTTCGGGTAGCCGAGTTCCACATAGGTCTGCTGGAACAGCGGATACAGCTGCCGGTAGAGCGCCACCGCCTGCTCGCGCGGCACCGCCTCCACGAGCGAGACCAGCGCCCCGTAGCGCGCCGTGTTGCCCGGGGCGATGGTGGCATGCAGCGGCGCGCCGTTCTCGTCCACCGCGCTGCCGGGCTGCGCCTGCACCAGGAAGCGCTGCGGCGCCGGCTGCACGGGCCAGAGCCGCGAGGGCGCCTGGGTGCGCGGCAGGTTGTCCACCGTGACCACGAAGCGCCGCACGATCTCGTCGAGGTGCAGCAGCGCGGCGATGCGGTCCCGCCCTAGCCACCCGCCGAGCGACTGGGCGATGACCGCATCGGATTCCTGCAGCGACGGCAAGGCTGCCGAATGCGCCGCCTCGATCGGATGCTCGGGCCCGGAGGCGGCAGCGGCGGGCGCAGGCGCGGAGGCCGGCGCCTGCGCCATCGGCGGCGTGGGGGCCTGGGCGGACGGCACGGGTTCGGGCGGGGGCATGTGCGAGGTCGGCGGCAGCCAGCCGAACCACCAGGCGGCACCCGCCAGCGCGGCAGCGCCGGCCAGCGCCGCGACGATCCAGCCCACGGGCGATGCAGAGGACGGGCGGCGCGGCACGCTGGACGGCGGGCGCAGATCCATGGAACGGTCGTCGGTCATGCGGAACACTCTTTCACGAACAGGGCATGGGCAGGCGCGGCAGCCGGAAAGGCCGGCCACGCGGTGCCGATGCATGCCATTGTGGAGCCGGCCGGCCCGCGAGGCGGTAAGCACGTGTTCATGTCACGCCCCCGCCGCCGCGCCCTCCCGGCGCACGGGCGGGGCCGGGTGCCCGAGCCCATCCAGCCAGGCCATGGCATCGCGCAGTTCATCGGGCCGGATCTCGTGCATGCCCGCATATTCGCGGTAGGTGAGCGCCACCGGCAGGCCGAGGGCATGATCGCGGATCACGTGGGCGCTCGCCAGGGGGATCACGTTGTCCTGCAGCCCGTGGCTCACCCAGAGCGCGCGGCCCGCCAGCGCCTCGGGGGCCACGGCATGCGGCAGCACCTGGGGCAGCAGCCGGCTGTGCCAGGCCATCGCGCCCCGCAGCAGGTCGGGCCGCGTCAGCAGCAGCGAGATCGCCATGATGCCGCCCTGGCTGAAGCCGCCGACGACGACGCGCGCCGGCGGCACGCCCAGCTGCACCGCGGCGGTTTCCACCGTACGGGCCAGCAGGCTGCGGCTGGCCGTTTCCTGGGCTTCGTGGATGGTGCGGCTGCCGTCGGGTTCCACGGTGAATTCGAACCAGGTATTCGCTCCCGGGCCCATGGCGTAGGGTGCGCGCAGGCTCACCACGTGGAACTGCGCGGGCACCCAGCGGGCGAGCGCGAACAGGTCCTTTTCATGGCTGCCCACGCCGTGCATGAGCACCAGCAGCCAGGGCTGCTCCGTACCCGCGGCGGCGGGACGGCCCAGGAAGGACATCGGCAGATCGAGCGGGGAAAGCGTCGGGTCGGTGTGCGTCGGGTCGGTGTGCGTCGGGATCATCCGCGGTTGGAGCGCCCGGCGCCCCCGGAGTTTCATGCGGCGTCGGAAACCGGCTCGAGCGCGAACGAATCCATGGCGAGGGAGCCGTGCATCACCTCGCGGCTCAGGTAGTGCGCAGCCGCTCCCGCCCCTGCCGCGCCCAGTGCGAAGAAGAGCGGCAGGAAATGGTCGTCGCCCGGGTGCGCGCGCACCGCATGCGGCGCCCGCCTGCGGTAGTCCAGCAATGCCTCGGTGTCACCGCGCTGCACCGCGGCCTCGATCCAGCGGGCGAACTCCGCCACATACGGTTGGGCGCCACCGGCTCCGCCGAAGAATTCCGACAGGTTGTGGGTCATGCTGCCGGAGCCGACCACCAGCACGTTCTGCGCGCGCAGGCCGCGGAGGGCGGCCCCGAGCGCATGGACCTCGCGCGGGCCCGCACCGGCCGGCAGTGCCACCTGCACCACCGGCAGATCGGCCTGCGGGAACAGGTGCATCAGCGGCACCCACGCGCCATGGTCGAACGGGCGCTGCGCATCGCCCTGCGCAGCGATGCCCGCGTCCTGGAGCAAGGCGAGCACCTCTGCGGCGAGGCCGGGCGAGCCGGCTGCCGGATAGTGCAGCGCATAGAGCGGCTCGGGAAAGCCCCCGAAATCGTGCCAGGTGGCCGGGCGCGGCCCCGCCATCACCTGCACGCCGCGCGCCATCCAGTGGGGCGACATCACCACGATGCCGCGCAGCGCCGGAAACCGGGCCCGCAGGTCGTCGGCCCAGGCGCGCAGCGCGGGACCCGTTTCTCCGGGCTCCAGCGCGAACATCGGCGAGCCGTGGGAGACGAACAGCGTGGGGACTTCGGCCGGCGGGGCATCCGCGGCGCTGCCCACGCGGATGGAAGGCAGCGCCGCAGCGGCGCCAGCGCGTGGCGAGGCGACGGGAGACGGGGAATGCAGCGTGGCAGGCGAGTCGGGCGAAATCATGGCGGGGCGATCCAGAAAGGACAGGAGGATGTTGCCATGCAGATGGGAGCATACGGCCACGTTCCGAAGGCCTGCGCGGCGGACACAGCGTTCCACCCACGGTGCCAATCGGCCTTTCAGCCCGCGTCGCGCACCCGTCCCCGCAGCGACTTGGTGCCCGACCGCTCCCGCTTGTCCTGCATGCGGCGCTGCCGCTCGCCGTAGGACGGCTGCGTGGCGCGGCGCACGCGCGGCGGCTGCGCGACGCGCGCCACCATCGCTTCGAGCCGCTGCAGCGCATCGAGGCGATTGGCCTCCTGCGTGCGGTATTGCTGCGCCTTGATCACCACCACGCCCGCCTGGGTGATGCGCGCGTCGGGCAGCGCCAGCAGCCGGGCCTTGACGTCGTCCGGCAGCGACGACGCACCCACGTCGAAGCGCAACTGCACCGCGCTCGACACCTTGTTGACGTTCTGGCCGCCGGGCCCCTGCGCCCGCATCGCGGTGAACGCCACTTCGCGCTCGTCCACCCGCACCGGCGTACGCCCAGGCCCCCGCGCAGGAATGCCGGACATGGCCGCCTCAGCCCCGGCCCGGGCCGGCGGCCCCGGCCTCCAGCGCCGCCCGCAGTGCGGCCTCGAAGGGCCCGGGCCGCTCGAACTGCACCCAGTGCCCGGCATCCGGCACCAGCGCCATGCCCCGGAAATCCGGCGCGGCGGCGCGGTAGGCATCCTCCAGCGCAGCGATCCATTGGCGGTAGAGCGTGTCGCGCGCGCCGTAGATGGCATGCACGGGGCAGCGCACGGCCGGCAGCGCACGGGCCAGCGCGTCCGTGTGCGCCAGGCGCCGCCGCGGCATGCGGTCGCGGACCACGTTGGCCTGGTGCAACTCCAGCGCCAGGCCGTCGATGAGCGTGGCGTCGTGCAGCATCAGCTCGGCCAGGTTGTGGCGGTGCGCCGCCTCCTGCGCCGCCGCGGACGCCAGGTGCCGCCAGCCCTTGAGCGTGAACTGCCGCTCCGGCACCACGCCCATCGCGGGCGCGCCCACCAGTACCAGCTGGCACGCGAGCCGGGGCTCGGCCGCGAGCAGCAGCCCCGCCGTCAGTCCGCCGAACGAAAAGCCGACCAGATCGCACGGCGCATCGCCCCACAGGGCGCGCATGCCCTCGGCGAGCGGTTCCACCAGCGCGTCGGCATCGGCGCCGCCCGGCGGCACGGCGGAATCGCCGAAGCCCGGCAGGTCCGGCACCCAGACCGTGCGGCCCCAGGACCTCAGAGTGCCGATGTTGCGCACCCAGTGCGTCCAGCTGCCGCTGCCGCCGTGCAGGAGCACGAGCGGCGGCTCTGCACCGCCCGCGCCCGTGGGCTGCCACACGTGCCATACCAGCGAGCCAGCGCCGCAGGGCGTCATGCGTACCTGCGCCTGTGTCTCCAGCGCCAGGACCTCGGGCGGATGGGCGGGTGCCGGCACGCCTGCGGCGCCCTGGTCGAATGATGCCGCCGTCACCAGCCGGCCACCGCGTCGATCGCCAGCGCGTAGCCGGGCACGCCGAAGCCGCACATCACGGCCCGGGCCGCACTGGCGATGTAGGAATGGTGCCGGAAGCTCTCGCGCGCATGCACGTTGCTGATGTGCAGTTCCACCAGCGGCACGCCCGTGGCCTTCACGGCGTCGAGCAGCGCCACGCTGGTATGGGTATAGGCGGCGGCGTTGAGCACCACGCCGGCGAGTTCGCCCGCCGCATGCAGCCGGCCCGCCTCGTGGATCCAGTCCACCAGGTCGCCCTCGTGGTTGCTCTGGCGGAACTGCAGCGCCAGGCCATGGCGCGCGCAGGCCTCGGCGCAAAGGCGCTCGACGTCGGCCAGCGTCTGCGGGCCGTAGACGGCCGGCTCGCGCGTGCCGAGCAAATTCAGGTTCGGGCCGTTGAGAACGAAAACGGAACGGGGCGTGGTCACGGGGGCGGTACTCCAGGAACTCCAGCGGCGGCACGGGCCACCCTGCCGCAACCCGGCACGGCCCGCCGCGCGAAAAATCACCACGGGATTATGCGGCCACCCAAAAAAGAAGGGCCCCGCGGACGGGGCCCAAGAGGGCGGCGGCAGGCGGTTCGCACGCCGCCCCGGGGAGGATCGGTCAGAAATGAACAGCCTTGCCGGCTATATGCCCCGCGAAGCGGACTCTGCAGGCCTCAGCGCCAGTGGCCGCCGCGGTGCCAGTGGGGCGGGCGGTTGTAGTAGCCGTACCCGTAGCCGCCATACACGGCGGGCGGCGGCGCGTAATACACCGGCCGGGGCGGCACGTACGCCACGGGCGGCGGGCCGTAATAGACGGGTGCGGGCGGGGTGTAGTACACGGGCGGGGGCGGCGGCACCACGAAGGTGGGCGGCGGCGCGTAGACCACGCCCGGGCCGGCACCCACGCCGACCGACACGCCGGGCGAATTCACGCCGACGGACCAGTACACGTCGCGCGCCTGCGCGGTGCCCGAGACGGCCAGCAGCGCCAAACCCATGCCGGTGGCAGCGGCGAGGGCTGCGAAAGAACGGCTCTTGGTCATGAGAATCTCCTTGGAAAGTGGGCCGGCAACGCCGGAAGGTCGGATTCCGGGCCCCGTGCGCCATACAACGCACCACATGCCCTGCAGGATGGCACAAACCGGCAACAATCTTGTTTCCGGACGTAGCGACCCTTGTTGCAGAGCGTTACCGCCAGGGGCGGCGCCCTAGAATGTGCCCATGAGTTCGCAAGCCCCCTCCCCGACGGCGCCCGAGGCCGCCAAGCCCAGCAATTTCCTGCGCCAGATCATCGAATCCGACCTCGACCAGGGCACCTATGCCCAGGCCCGCTGGGCCGGCACGCCGGGCGACGCAGCCCACCATGCCGCCGGCGAGCCCGACCCGGCGAAGATCCGCACGCGCTTCCCGCCCGAGCCCAACGGCTACCTGCACATCGGCCACGCCAAGAGCATCTGCCTGAACTTCGGCCTCGCGCGCGACTACGGCGGCGTGTGCCACCTGCGCTTCGACGACACCAACCCCGAGAAGGAAGACCAGGAATACGTCGATGGCATCATCGACGCCGTGCGCTGGCTCGGTTTCGACTGGACGCAGATCGGCCAGGCGCCCGGCAGCGCCGCGCCCTACCAGGCGAGCGACTATTTCGACTTCATGTACCGCGCGGCCGAGTACCTGATCGAAACCGGCCATGCCTACGTCGACGAACAGACGCCCGAAGAAATGCGCGCCAACCGCGGCGACTTCGGCAAGCCCGGCGTGGACAGCCCGTTCCGCACCCGCACGCCCGCCGAGAACCTGGCGCGCTTCCGCGAGATGCGTGACGGCCGGCTGCCCGACGGCGCCGCCGTGCTGCGCGCGAAGATCGACATGGCCTCGCCCAACATCAACCTGCGCGACCCGGCCATCTACCGCATCAAGCACGCCGAGCACCACCACACCGGCGACCGTTGGTGCATCTACCCGATGTACACCTTCGCGCACCCGATCGAGGACGCGCTGGAGCGCATCACCCACAGCATCTGCACGCTGGAGTTCGAAGACCAGCGTCCGTTCTACGACTGGCTGCTCGACCGCCTCGCCGAAGGCGGCCTGATCGCCACGCCGCAGCCGCGCCAGTACGAATTCGCGCGACTGAACCTCACCTACGTGGTCACCAGCAAGCGCAAGCTCAAGCACCTGGTGGACAACGGCATCGTGAGCGGCTGGGACGACCCGCGCATGCCCACCCTCGTCGGCCTGCGCCGCCGCGGCTACACGCCCGAGGCCCTGCAGCTGTTCTGCGAGCGCATCGGCGTGACCAAGGACTACTCCTGGATCGACTACGCCACGCTGGAAGGCTGCCTGCGCGAAGACCTGGAGAACCAGGCCCACCGCGGCATGGCCGTGCTCGACCCGGTGAAGCTCGAGCTCACCAACTGGGACGAACTGTTCGGCGCCGGCCACCTCGAGCCCTGCCAGCTTCCCGCCCTGCCCCACCCGCCCGAAGGCCAGGAGGCGCCCGTGCGCCACTTCACGCTCGGCAAGGACGTCTGGATCGAGCGCGAAGACTTCGAGGAAACCCCGCCCAAGGGCTACAAGCGCCTTTTCCCGGGGAACAAGGTGCGCCTGAAGGGCGGCTACGTCATCGAATGCACCGGCTGCGAGAAGGATCCCGATGGCCGCGTGACCAAGGTGCTCGCCGCCGTCGTGCCCGACACCAAGAGCGGCACCCCGGGCGCGGACAGCGTGAAGGTGAAGGCCGCCATCACCTGGGTCGGTGCCGCCGACGGCGTGCCCGCCGAAGTGCGCCTCTATGACCGCCTGTTCACCGATGCCCAGCCCGACGCGGGCGGCAAGGATTTCCTGGCGCTGCTCAACCCGGACAGCCTGAAGGTGGTGACGGGCTACGTGGAGCCCTCGCTGGCGCAGGCGCAGCCGGACGACAAGTTCCAGTTCGAGCGGTTCGGGTACTTCGT
>Ga0308159_1005522_pt1 | contig 10644 bp, 7 predicted proteins | sample PhyCR1_FD_201040 | JGI IMG/M metagenome (GOLD analysis project Ga0308159, IMG submission 201040) | Phyllosphere microbial communities from UC Gill Tract Community Farm, Albany, California, United States - DLSLC.R1 | ecosystem: Host-associated > Plants > Phyllosphere > Unclassified | place: USA...
CTGCGTGATGACCAGGTCGGCCGAGCCGTCGAGGTTCGCGATCGCCTGGTTGGTGACCGTGACGCCGTCGATGCCGGCCTTCTTGATCTTGTTGCGCAAGACGCTGGCGCCCATGGCAGAGGAGCCCATGCCGGCGTCGCAGGCGAACACGATGTTGTTCAGCTGCTTCGTCGCCACGGCTCCGGCGGCTCCGCCGAGGGCGGCGTCGACATCGCGGTCGGCCGCCTCGGTCGTGCCCGAACCGGTGGTGCCGGCGGCGCGGGTGCGCAGAGCGCCGAGAGCCGACGACTCCTTGCCCTTGTTCGCGGCGGTCTGGTCGATCGCCGCGGCGAAGCTGTCGCCCTCGGCCTCCAGGTCGCGCTTACGCGAGGCGCGCAGGATGACGCCGGCCACGAGGAAGGTCACGGCCGCGGCCACGACGACCGACAGATAGACCACCAGGAGGTTGGCGGGACCGGCGCCGATCGCGGCGACCGTGACGGCGATGATGCTGCCGGGAGCGGCCGGGAAGGCGAGGCCGCCCTGGAAGATCATGTTCGTCGCGACGCCCGAGGCACCACCGGCGATCAGAGCGAGGATCGTCATGGGCTTCGCGAGGGCGTACGGGAAGTAGATCTCGTGGATGCCACCGAGGAACTGGATGATGATCGCGCCGGGAGCCGAGGCCTTCGCCGCGCCGACACCGAAGAAGGTGAAGGCCAGCAGCAGACCGAGGCCGGGGCCGGGGTTGGCCTCGATGAGGAACAGGATCGACTTGCCGCTCTCCGCGGCCTGCTCGATGCCGAGCGGGGTGAAGACACCGTGGTTGATCGCGTTGTTGAGGAACAGCACCTTGGCGGGCTCGACGATGATCGACAGCACCGGCAGCAGGTTGAACTGCACGAGGAACGCCACGATGCTGCCGAGGACGGCGCTGATGCCGAGGAACACCGGGCCGAACGCGAAGAATCCGACGATCGCGAGGATCATGCCGAGGATGCCGGCCGAGAAGTTGTTGACGAGCATCTCGAAGCCGGGGCGGATCTTGCCCTCCCACAGCCTGTCCATCTGCTTGGTGATCCAGGCCGCGAGCGGGCCCATGATCATCGCGCCGAGGAACATCGGGATGTTGGTGCCGACGATGACGCCCATCACGGCGATGGTGGCGACCACGCCGCCGCGCGCACCGTAGACGATGCGTCCACCGGTGTTGGCGATGAGCAGCGGCAGCAGGTAGGTGATCATGACGCTGACCAGCCCGACGTAGCCCTGGTAGGTGCCACCGTCTTCGTTCGCCGTGAGCGCGGTCATGGCGCCCGGCCAGTTGATGGTCGCGGCGTCGCCACCGCCGCCGAGGATCTCGGCGACCGGGGCCCAGTGCCAGCCGAACGGGCTGTTGGCGCCGAAGAAGCCGGCGGGGATGAAGAGCATGGTGATGAATCCCCATGCGATGAACGCCGCGATGTTCGGCATGATCATGCCGGAAAGGAACGTGCCGAATCGCTGAACCGCGATCCGAGCCCCTCCCGGCTTCGTGGTGGGTGACGTCGTCGTCATTGCTGTGTCTCCTTGACTGGCTGAACGGCCGGAGCCGCTGTGGGCGGTGCGGCTCACGCCGCTGAGGGGGCGGAGGCTGCCTGGGCGGCCTCTCGGGCGGAGGCCGCGTCATCCGCGGCCAGGGCTGCCTCGGCGATGCGGCGGGCATCGTCGAGAGAGTGGGTGAGCAGGGTGGCGCGCACGTCGGCGAGGGCGGTCGGGGCCATCGACAGCGTGGTCGCGCCGAGTCCGACGAGCACAACGGCGAGCAGCGGATCGGCCGCCGCCTCGCCGCAGATGCCGACGGGCTTGCCGTGGGCGCGACCGGCGGCCCCGACCTCGCGGATGAGGCGGAGGACCGCCGGATGCCACGGGTCCTGGAACGACGCGACCGAGCCGAGCAGGCGGTCGGCGGCGAGCGTGTACTGCGTCAGGTCGTTGGTGCCGATCGAGGCGAAGTCGGCGATCTCGAGGATGCGGTCGGCCAGCAGAGCCGAGGAGGGGACCTCGACCATCACACCGGTCGTCTTCAGCCCGTAGTCCTTTGCCAGGGCGGTGAAGTAGCGCGTCTCTTCCACGGTCGAGACCATCGGCGCCATGACCCACAGGTCGGCCGGGCCTGCGTCGGACGCCCGGGTCGCGGCATCCGCTTCGGCGAGAGCGGTCAACTGCTCGCGCAGGATGTCCTCGCTGGCGCGGAGGGCGCGCAGGCCCCGCAGCCCCAGCGCCGGGTTCTCCTCGTGCGCGTCGTTCAGGAACGGCAGGGGCTTGTCGGCACCGGCGTCGAGCACGCGCACGACCACCTTCTTGCCGGGGAAGGCGCTGAGCAGCTCGATGTACGCGGCGCGCTGCTCCTCGACCGTCGGGGCAGAGCTCGAGCTGAGGAACAGGAACTCCGTGCGGAACAGGCCCACCCCCTCGGCGCCGAGCTCGACGGCCTCGCCCGCTCCGCCGGGCTTGCCGAGGTTGGCCAGCAGCGGCACCTTCGTGCCGTCGGCGAGGGCGCCGTCGGTGATCGGTGCGGATGCCGCCGCGGCGCGGGCCTCGGCGCGGTTGGCCGCGCGTGCTTTCTCGTCAGCGGTCGGGTCGACGGTGACGACGCCGGCGGCGGCATCCACGATGACCGACTGCCCGTCGACGAGGTCCTTCGCGCCGGCCGCACCCACGACCGCGACGATCGACTTCTCGCGGGCGAGGATCGCGGTGTGCGAGGTGGGGCCGCCCTCGGTGGTGACCAGGGCCAGCACCTTGTCGAGGTCGAGCAGGGCGGTGTCGGCGGGGGCGAGGTCTTTCGCGACCAGCACGAAGGGATGACCGGGATCAGGGATGCCGGGGGCCGCGACGCCGCGCAGGCGCGCGATGACCCGCTGGGCGACGTCGTCGAGGTCGGCGGCGCGCTCGCCGAGGTAGCCGCCCAGGGCGACGAGCTGCTCGCGGAAGGAGGCGAAGGCGTCGTGGACGGCGAACTCGCCGGTCTTGCCGGCGGCGAGGCGAGAGTCGACCTCGGCCTCGAGGGTGGGGTCTTCGGCGATCATCGCCTGCGCCTCGAGCACGTCGCGAGCGGCGCCGCCGGCCTGCGCCCCGCGGGCTTCGAGCTCGCGGGCCACGGCGCCGATGGCCTCGCGCACGCGCGCGGTCTCATCGTCGACAGACAGTTCGCTCTTCGCGTCCTTCGGGGCGGGCAGGGGCTCGGCCATGCGCGCGATGGGGCCCTGGGCGACGCCCAGTCCGATTCCGACTCCACGGAGTTCCGTCATGGTGCTGTGTTTCCTTTACTCGGCGTCGTGGTCGGTGGTCAGGAGCTCCGCGAGGCGCTCCAGCGTCGCCTCGGCGTTGTCGCCGTCGGCGGTGAGGGTCACGTAGTCGCCCTGCTCGAGCCCGAGCGCGATGATCCCGAGGATGCTCGCGGCATTGACGGGCTTGCCCGCGTCTTTGGCGAGGGTCACCGGGATGCCGGAGTCTTTCGCCGCTTGGGCGAACAGTTTCGCGGGGCGCGCGTGCAGGCCGTGCGACGATCCGATGCGGACGGTGCGGGTCAAGTGGGGCATGAGTGTCCTCTCCGTCGAAGTCAGATCGTGTCCGCGGGCTGGCGCGAACGCAGGGCGTCCTCGACCAGGGCGAGGGTTCGGGCGCCGCTCTGGTCGGCGAAGACGTCATCGGGCAGCAGCACGACGCTCGCGCCACGGGGGGCGGCCTCGAGGCGGATGCGCTCCAGCTCGGGGGCCAGGTGCGGACCCACCAGAACGATGTCGGCCGCGTCGAGGTCGATCGGGAGGGAGCGCGAGGTTCCCGCTGAGGCCGAGTAGTCCAGGCCCTTCTCGTGTGCAGCACGACGAACGCGCTGCGCGACGAACGTGCTCGACGCACCCGCTCCACACACCACGAGGATCCTCATCGACCGGCCTTTCTCCCTGTCGATTGTCCGCACCCCGCTTTCAGCGGACAACCAGGTTCGTTTCCCACCCCCCGGAACGCGGATGCCGCCGCCCGGCCGTTCCGGTGTCGTCGGGCCCGCGCCCGGAGCGGATCGGCGTGAAAGGATGGACGCGACGCTGCCGACCGGGGCGGTGCGGAGGACGGATCGTGACGACGAAAGCTCGCCAAGACCGCCTGCTGGCCCTGTTGCTGCGGGACGGGGAATGGTCGACCGCGGCTTCGCTCGCCGACGCTCTCGGGGTGACCCCGCGGAGCATCCGCTCCTACGTCACCGCCATCAACGCGCGCGTCGTCGGCGGTGCCGCGATCGAGTCGGGCCCGCTCGGCTATCGTGCGGGGAGCGAGGCGGCCACAGCGCTTCGCGCCCTCACGGGAACGGATGCCGGCACCCCCCGCGACCGTCTGCACACCCTCGTCCGTCGGCTCCTGGACTCCGCCGACGGCATCGACGTCTTCGACACCGCCGACGCCCTGCACGTGAGCGCCGCGACCCTCGAAGCCGATCTTTCGCGCGTGCGGGGGCTGCTCGGGGGAACCGAGCTGACGCTCGAGCGCTCGGCATCCACCGCTCGTCTGCGCGGAACCGAGGTCGCTCAACGCCGTCTGCTGTCGAAGCTCGCCCACGACGAGATGGACGCGGGGCTCTTCGACCTCGACGCCCTGCGCCGCACGCTCGGCGAGCAATCGGTGGGGGCGCGCGCTTTCGGGCCGTTCAAGGCGGAGCTCGTCGCAGACCTCGGCGCCCTCGGCTACTACGTCAACGAGATCGGCATCGGCGATGTCGTCATGCACATCGCGATCGCGGCCGACCGCACCACGCGCGACCGCGCCCTCGGCTCTCCCGGCGGGGATTCGACGGATGCCGCGGCCGCCGTTGTCGACGTGCTCGACCGCCTGACGCTCAAACACATCGGCGTGCAGCTGGGCTCCGGCGACCTGCGGCACCTCGCGACCCTCGTGCTGACCCGCATCGTCGCGCCCGGTTCGCCGGCGGGCGACGATGTGCGCTCGCGCCTCGACCCGGCCGTCGAGGGGGCCGTGCGCCGGGTCGTCGAGAACGCGGCATCCGAATTCCTCGTCGACATCGCGCACGACGACTTCATCCTGCGCCTGGCGTTGCACGTGCAGAATCTGCTGCACCGCTCCCGCGAGCAGGCGTGGTCTCGAAATCCGCTGACGCGGTCGCTGAAGTCGACGTACCCGATGATCTTCGAGGTCGCGGTCTATATCGCCAAGGGGTTGCAGGACGGCCTCGGCATCCCGATCCTCGACGACGAGATCGCCTACATCGCCATGCACGTGGGCGGGCGCCTCGAGCGCAGCCGCCGCGCCGACCAATTGCTGACCGCGACGATCGTGTGCCCCGGGTACTACGAACTCCACGAACTGCTGCGCTCGAGCGTCGACCGCTCGCTCGGTCAGGCCATCGAGGTCGTGGGCGTCGAGACCCGCATCGATCCGGCGTGGGACTCGATCGACACCGACCTCGTGCTCACCACCATCGACCCGCCGCGCCCGGGCGACCGGTTCGTGCGGATCCAGCCGTTCCTCACCGACGCCGACGTCGAGCGCGTACAAGCGGCGGCCGGGCGCATCCGCCGCGGTCGACGGCTCGCGCGTCTGCGCGCCGAGCTCGAGCGGTACTTCGCGCCGGAGGCCTTCGTGCGGGGACTGGACCCGGCGGAGGGCGAGGCGGGCGTCATCCGCCGCCTGGGCGGCATGCTCGTGGAGCAGAGCGTGATCGACGAGGCCTATGTCGCCCGTGCGGTCGAACGCGAGGCGATCTCATCGACGGCGTTCACCGATGCGCTCGCCGTTCCGCACGCGATGGGGATGACCGCGACGCAGACCCGCATCGCCATCGGTATCGCCGACCCCTCGATCGCCTGGGGCGAGGGCCGCGTGCAGGTCGTGGCGCTCGTGGCTTTCAGCGAGACCGACCGCGAGGCGTTCCAGACCGTGTTCGAGCAGTTCGTCGAGGTCTTCAGCGAGCGCGACAGCGTGCAGCGCATCGTGCGCCGCGCGGTGAGTTTCCCCGCGTTCCTCGACGAGCTGGTCGCCGTGATCGACGGCTGACGCGGGCCTTGCCCGGCGCGGCCATCCTGCGTTCACGCCGCATCGGGGCGCCCTTCGTGCAGTGGGGCGTCCGCTGACCGCCCCGGTGCACGCGCTGCGCCCCGGTGCGGGAGCGTGACGGCCACGGCGTTCCGCCGGCGACCGGGGCGCCCTTCGTGCAGTGGGGCGTCCGGCGACCGCCCCGGTGCACGCGCCGCGCCCCGGTGCGGGCCCTCTCCTCGCGCCGCCTCAGGGCTGACGTCGGGGCGGCTCGATTCCGAAAGCTGCGAGCCGCCGGCCGAGGGTTCTCGCGTCTCGGACGTCGCGCCATCCCCAGCGCGCCAGCCGTCGCTGGGTCGTGCCGCGGATCCAGTCTTCGCGTTGCTTCTCTCGCTCGACGACGTCGGCTGCATCCTGCCGCGATGCCTTTGCGAGCTCGCGGTACGTGGTTCGACCGTCGAATTCTCCCCAGGCCCCGACATCGTCGAGACCGAAGTCCACCCAGTACGTTCCTCCACGCGGGCCGGGTACCGGAACCTGGAGGGACGGAGCGGCGAATCCAAGATCCAGCAGGCGAAGGCGGCTGATGCTCTCACCCGGGAGTTGCGCCCGCCCGTCGGCCATTCCGATCACCCTCTCGGCCCGCCGTCGTCCACGCGTCGTCATCGCGGCGATGCGCCGCACTTCGTCGACGAATGCCGCGGCGACCTCTTCGTCGTAGGTGCCCGGCGGGCTGAAGGCTGTCTGCCGGAGTGCAGCATCCGCGACACACACGGCGGCGTCATGAGACGCGCTTCGCGCGACATCGACGACGGTCCGAGCGAGGGATGTGCAGCGCAGCTCCGAGGTCTCGACGACGACCGAGTCCTCTTCGATGCCCCGGTGGCGGACGATTCCGGGACCGCGGCTCGATCGGGGGTCGTCGGAGATGATGTGAAGCGCCCCGTCGTCGCGGAGAATCGGGAGCCCGAGGATCGCGGCAGCGGTGGGGCCACAGAACTGAGGGGGGCGACGCGAAACAAGAGTGAGCGCGCGAGCACGCACCACGATCCTTTCCTCCGTCGTCGACCGGGCGAGGTCGGCGGACCGCACGTAGACGCCCCGCCTGATCACCTGCAGATCCCCCGCATCCACCGCATGGCGAACACGTCGCGAATGCCAGCCGAGTCCATCGAGCTGCTGCCGGGAGCTGAGGGGGATCGCGTCTTCGGATGCCACGGGCTCACCGTTCCACAAGGCACGACCCGTTCTGGGCGCCGTCGCCCGCATCGGTGGAGAGCGCGGCGAACCGAAGGCCTGGGGAGAGAGCGGGGTGGCACATCGGGGCGCCTGACGTGCAATGGGGCGGTCGCCGACCACCCCATTGCACGCTGCACGCCCCAAAACGGGCGATGGCCGTCAGCGCAGCGAGACCAGCAGCTCCTCGGCCCCGGCGCGCAGGGACTCGAGGCGGCGGCGCGCCTTCTTCGCCGACGAACCGCGCACGTCGAGGTACAGCTTGAGCTTCGGCTCGGTGCCGCTCGGGCGCACGATCAGGCGCGAGCCGTCGTCGAGCCAGAGGCGCAGCACGTCGCCCGGGGGCAGCCCGTCGACGCCGAGCAGCAGGTCGTCGATACGGGCCACCGCGATCTCGCCCACCGCGGCGGGGGGCTGAGCGCGCAGGGATGCCATGATCCCGGCGATCTCGCTCACGTCGCTCACACGCACCGAGATCTGGTCGCTCGCGAACGCGCCGAACGTGTCGCGGAACTCCTGCAGAAGGTCGGCCACCGTGCGGCCCTGCGCACGGGCTTCGGACGCCATGCCCAGGAGGGCCACGGCGGCCGAGATGCCGTCCTTGTCGCGAACGGTGCCCGGGTTCACGAGGTATCCGAGCGCCTCCTCGAAGCCGAACACCATCCCGGGGGCGCGGGAGATCCACTTGAAGCCCGTGAGGGTGGAGTGGAAGTCGAGCCCGTAGTGCTCGGCGACCGCCTGCAGCCCGGGCGACGACACGAGGGAGCAGGCGAGGGATGCCGGGGTCCCGGCGTCTCCGCCGGAGCCAGCAAGGCCACCGGCGACGTCGGGCGCGGAGGACGCGTCTCCGGTGCGGGAGCCGTCGGGCGCGGAGGAGGCGTCCTGAGTGCGGGAGCCGTCGGGCGCGGAGGACGCGTCCTGAGTGCGGGAGCCGTCGGGCGCAGAGGAGGCGTCTCCGGTGCGAGAGCCGTCGGGCACGGAGGAGGCGTCTCCGGTGCGGGAGCCGTCGCGCTTCTCCGCCGCGAGCCGCGCCGCGCGCCACCCCAGCAGGAGCCCGATCTCGTTGCCGGTCAGCCGGCGCCACCCGCCCTCGGTGTCGGCGTCGGGGATCGCGACGGCGAGGCGATCGGCATCCGGGTCGTTGGCGATGACGAGCTCGGCGCCGGCCGCACGAGCGGTCTCGAACGACAGGTCCATGGCCCCGGGTTCTTCGGGGTTCGGGAACGCCACGGTGGGGAAGCGGCCGTCGGGGTGGATCTGCGCCTCGACGACGGTGGGCTGCGGGTAGCCGGCCGCGGAGAGCACGCGCGAGACGGTCTCCCATCCGACGCCGTGCATCGCCGTGTACACCCAGTTCAGCCCCGCGGCGCCCGCGGGTGCGGGGGCCACCGCCGCGGTCGCGGCGACGTACGCCTCGACGACCGACTCGGGGGCGTTGGCGTAGCCGACCGAGCGGGGGAGGGTGGTGATGTTGCCCTCGTCGGCGATCCGCTGGATGTGGGCTGCGATCTCGGCATCCGCCGGCGAGACGATCTGCGCGCCCTCGTCGTCGCCGCCGAGGTAGACCTTGTAGCCGTTGTCGTCGGGCGGGTTGTGGCTCGCGGTGACCATGACGCCCGCGTCGGCGCCGAGGTGCCGCACCGCGAAAGCCAGCACGGGCGTCGGCAGCAGCCGGGGCAGCAGGATCGCCTTCAGCCCGGCTCCGGCGAAGATCTCGACCGAGTCGCGCGCGAACACGTCGGAGTTGCGGCGCCCGTCGTAGCCGACCACGACCGTCGGCGCCTCGCCCGAGGAACGCTCGAGCAGGTACGCCGCGAAGCCGGCCGCCGCCTGGGCGACGAGCACGCGGTTCATGCGGTTCGAGCCGGCACCGAGCGTTCCGCGCAGCCCCGCGGTGCCGAAGGCCAGGCGCGTCGAGAAGCGGTCCTCGAGGTCGGCGGCGGCGTCGGCGTCACCGCCGTCGACGCGGGTGAGGAGCTGGGTCAGTTCGTCGCGGGTCACGGCATCCGGGTCCTGGGCGATCCAGGCGCGGGCCGCGTCGACGTACGCGCTCACAACGCGCCGATCACGCGGGCGAGGAGCGCCGAGATGACGGGCTCGGCTTCGCGGCCGGCCTCGAGCACCTCTTCGTGGCTGAGCGGGGTCTGCTGGATGCCGGCAGCGAGGTTCGTGATGAGCGAGAAGCCCAGGATCTCCATGCCGGCCTGCCGCGCGGCGATCGCCTCGAGAGCGGTCGACATGCCGACGATGTCGCCGCCGATGGCCTTGGCCATCTGCACCTCGGCGGGGGTCTCGTAGTGCGGCCCCCGGAACTGCGTGTAGACGCCCTCGTCGAGCGTGGGGTCGATCTCGCGCGCGATGGCACGCAGGCGCGTCGAGTACAGGTCGGTCAGGTCGATGAAGGTCGCCCCCTCCAGCGGGGAGTCGGCCGTGAGGTTGATGTGGTCGCTGATGAGCACGGGCTGGCCGGGCTTCCAGGTCTCGCGGATGCCGCCGGCGCCGTTCGTGAGGATCATCGTCTTCGCGCCCGTCGCGGCCGCGGTGCGCACGCTGTGCACGACCCGGCGGACGCCGTGGCCCTCGTAGTAGTGGGTGCGCGCCCCGATGACGAGGACGTTCTTGCCGCTGGGGGTGCGGACGCTGCGGAGCGTGCCGACGTGCCCCTCGAGCGCGGGCTTGCTGAAACCGGTGACCTCGGTGGCGGGGAACGACGCCGTCTCCTCGCCGATGAGTTCGGCGGCGCGGCCCCAGCCCGACCCGAGGGTCACGGCGATGTCGTGGTGCTCGACGCCCGAGAGGCGGGCGATGTCGGCCGCTGCGGTCGTGGCGACCTCGAACGGGTCGACCGCCGGGTCGTCGAGCGGGTGAGAAGTGCTGTTGGACATTCCCCCACTCTAGAAACTGCGGAGCCCGCGGGCCAGACGGCACACGCCCGTGTTCAGCGTGTCGGGTGAGCCTGAGCGGCGCATCGGCATCCGCCCAGCGCTGACAGAATGGATGCCATGGTGCAGAGCTTCGAGCGCAAGCAGTCCGTCGCTATCGTCGGCGGAGGCCCCGGCGGGTACGAGGCCGCTCTGTCGGCGGCTCAGCTCGGCGCCGACGTGACACTCGTCGAGCGCGCCGGTGTGGGCGGCTCGGCCGTCATCACCGACGTCGTGCCGTCAAAGACCCTCATCGCCACGGCCGACGCGGCCGTCGCCATCCGCAACGCCAGTAGCCTCGGCGTGCAGCTGTTCGCGAAGGACGACCGGGGCAAGCCCCTGACTCCCGAGGTCGCGATCAACCTCGCCGCCGTCAATCAGCGTCTGCTGTCCCTCGCCCGGCAGCAGTCCGACGACATGCGCGCCTCGCTCCTCGAAGCGGGCGTCCGCATCATCTCGGGCCACGGCCGCCTCGATGGCA
>Ga0308159_1005523_pt1 | contig 10644 bp, 7 predicted proteins | sample PhyCR1_FD_201040 | JGI IMG/M metagenome (GOLD analysis project Ga0308159, IMG submission 201040) | Phyllosphere microbial communities from UC Gill Tract Community Farm, Albany, California, United States - DLSLC.R1 | ecosystem: Host-associated > Plants > Phyllosphere > Unclassified | place: USA...
CACATTTCAGGCTCTTCGGATTTTCATCAACGCCGAGCTTGAAGAGCTGCAACAGGCGCTAGAGGCGAGCCTGACCGTGCTGCAACCCGGAGGCCGGCTGGCGGTGATCAGCTTCCATTCGCTGGAAGACCGCATCGTCAAGCAGTTCATCGCCACGCATTCGCGCGAGGTCTACGACCGGCGCGCGCCCTTTGCCGCGCCCAAGGCGATGAGGCTCAAGGCGCTGGGGCGCATCAAGCCTTCCGAGGCCGAGGTGCAGGCCAACCCGCGCGCGCGCAGCGCCATCCTGCGCGTGGCCGAGCGCACCGACGCCGAGCCGGCCGGAGGCGCCCGATGATCACCCGCCTGAACCTGCTGCTGCTGCTGGCCGTGCTGGGCACCGCCATGTTCCTGGTGCACACGCAATACCAGTCGCGCCAGCTCTACACGCAGTACTACAAGGCGCAGAGCGAGGCGCGCGTGCTCGAGACCGAGTTCGAACGGCTGCAGGTCGAGAAGCGCGCGCAGGCCACGCCCCTGCGCGTCGAGCGCCTGGCCAAGGAGCAGATCAAGATGCGCACCACCACGCCGGCGATGACGCTCTACGTGCGGCCCGACGGCAGCGTGATCCCGGCCGTGCCGCCGGCGCCACCCGCCGCGCCTGCCGCCACCGGGACCGCCGGCGCGCGCCCGGCCGCCACTACGGGGAGGACGCGATGAGCACCGGACGCAGCGTGCGCTACACCACCTCGCCCCTGCTGGCGAGCAAGACGCCTGTCTGGCGCAGCAAGTTCATCGTCGCGGCCATCGGCTTCGGCTTCTGCGTGCTGGCCGGCCGTGCGGTGTACGTGCAGGTGATCGGCAACGACTTCTTCCAGCGCCAGGGCACGGTGCGCTTCGAGCGCACGCTGGAGCTGCCGGCCAACCGCGGCCGCATCCTCGACCGCAACGGCCTGATCCTGGCCTCGAGCGTGATCGCGCCCAGCGTGTGGGCCATTCCCGAGGACATCGAGCGCGGCAACCCCGACACCACCGCCAAGCTGCGCCAGGTGGCCAAGCTGCTGGGCATGCCGCAGAAGGACCTGGACAAGAAGCTGGCCGACGAGGACAAGACCTTCGTCTGGATCCAGCGCCAGGTCGACGAGCCGATCGCCAAGCAGATCGCCGCGCTCGGCATCAAGGGCCTGTACCAGACGCGCGAGTACAAGCGCCAGTACCCCGAGGGCGAGGCCGCCGCGCACGTGGTCGGCTTCACCAACGTGGAGGACCACGGCCAGGAAGGCATCGAACTCGCCTTCGACAAGGCGCTGGGCGGCAAGGCCGGCTCGCAGCGCGTCATCAAGGACCGGCTGGGCCGCGTGATCGAGGGTGTCGGCGAGCAGATCCCGCCGGTGGACGGCAAGGACATCCAGCTGTCCATCGACAGCAAGGTGCAGTTCTTCGCCTACCAGAAGCTGCGCGACGCCGTGACGGCACGCAAGGCCAAGGCGGGAAGCGTCGTGGTGCTCGACGCCGTCACCGGCGAGCTGCTGGCGCTGGCCAACTACCCGAGCTACGTGCCCGACAAGCGCCAGAACCTCACCGGCGAGCAGCTGCGCAACCGCGCGCTCACCGACGTCTTCGAGCCGGGCTCGACGATGAAGCCCATCACCATCGCGATGGCGCTCGAGGCCGGCCGCGTGAAGCCGCAGACCGTCATCGAGACCTCGCCCGGCCGCTATCAGCTCGGCGGCTTCACCATCAGCGACACCCACAACTACGGCGCGCTCACGGTGCAGGGCGTGATCCAGAAGTCCAGCAACATCGGTGCGCTGAAGATCGCGCAGAAGATGAGCCCGCAGGAGATGTGGGACACCTTCACCTCGCTGGGCTATGGCCAGAAGCCGCAGATCCAGTTCCCCGGTGCCGTCACCGGGCGCCTGCGCCCCTGGAAGAGCTGGAAGCCGGTCGAGCAGGCCACCATGGCCTACGGCTATGGCATCTCGGCGTCGCTGCTGCAGATGGTGCATTCGTACACCTCCTTCGCGCACGACGGCCAGCTCATCCCCATGACGATGCTCAAGTCGCCCGATATGGCGAACGGCGTGCGGGTGTTCTCGCCCAGCACCGCGCTCGAGGTGCGCCGCATGCTGCAGATGGCGGCCGGCCCGGGCGGCACCGGTCCGCTGGCGCAGACCGTGGGTTACTCGGTGGGCGGCAAGTCGGGCACGGCCCACAAGCAGGTGGGCAAGGGCTACGCGAGCAACAAGTACCGCGCCTGGTTCACCGGCATGGCACCGATCGAGAAGCCGCGCATCATCGTCGGCGTGATGATCGACGAGCCCGGCGACGGCCGCTATTTCGGTGGCCTGGCCGCCGCGCCCGTCTTCAGCGAAGTCGTGCAGCAGACGCTGCGCATGATGAACGTGCCGCCCGACCTGGCCGTGAAGCCGCTCATCGTCACCCAGGGCGTGGACGAAAGCTTCTGATGGCACTGACGCAGTTCCACGCCCCCGAAGACGCTGCCGCGTGGCTGCGTGCGCGCGTGCGCGGCGCGCTGCATGCGGACAGCCGTGCGGTGCGCGCGGGCGACGGCTTCATCGCCTGGCCGGGTGCCGCCACCGATGGGCGCCGGCACGTGGCCGATGCGCTGGCGCAGGGCGCCGCGGCCTGCCTCGTCGAGCACGAGGGCGTCGACGCGTTCGCCTTCGGCGGCGAGGCCATCGCCAGCTATCCCGGCCTCAAGGCCGCGACGGGCCCCGTGGCCGCGGCCTACTACGAACAGCCCTCGCAATCGCTCGACGTGCTGGCCGTCACGGGCACCAACGGCAAGACCTCCACTGCCTGGTGGCTGGCCGAATCGCTGTCGAAGGCCGGGCGCCCCGGGCAGTCCCCCTGCGCGCTCGTGGGCACCTTGGGCATGGGCGTGCCGCCCGCGCTGACCTACACCGGCCTGACCACGCCGGATCCCGTGATGCTGCAGAAGGGCCTGCGCGAGTTTGTCGCGCACGGCTTCAAGGCCTGCGCCATCGAGGCGTCGTCCATCGGCCTGGCCGAGCGACGGCTCGACGGCACGCGCATCGCGGTCGCCGTCTTCACCAACTTCACCCAGGACCACCTGGACTACCACGGCAGCATGGACGCCTACTGGCAGGCCAAGGCCGAGCTGTTCCGCTGGCCCGGCCTGCGCGCCGCGGTGGTCAACATCGACGACGTGCACGGCGCCTCGCTGGTCAAGGGCCTGCTCGACCAGGGCGCGGGCCACGGCCTGGACATCTGGACGCTGTCGGCCGGCGCCTGCGCGGCCCGGCTCATGGCCCAGGAGGTCGGCTACGGCGCGCAGGGCCTGCAATTCACGGTGGTGGAGCGCGGCATGTCGCCGGCCCGGCTGAGCACCGGCCTGATCGGCGAATACAACGTCGCGAACCTGCTCGGCGTGATCGGCACCCTGCGCGCGCTGGGCGTGTCGCTGAACGACGCCGTGGCCGCATGCCGCGACCTGTCCAGCGTGCCCGGCCGCATGGAGCGCGTCAGCGAAGACGGCGCGCCCCTGGCCGTCATCGATTACGCCCACACGCCCGACGCGCTCGACAAGGCGCTGGCCGGCCTGCGCGCCTTCGCCGACCAGCGCGGCGGGCGGCTGTGGTGCGTGTTCGGTTGCGGCGGCGACCGCGATCCGATCAAGCGGCCCATGATGGCGGCGGTGGCCGAGGCGCGGGCCGACGTGGTGATGGTCACCAGCGACAACCCGCGCAGCGAATCGCCCGACGCCATCATCAGCCAGATCCTGCGCGGCCTGGCGCGCCCGCAGGCGGCCCAGGTGCAGCCCGACCGCGCCGCCGCCATCGCCGATGTGCTCGCGCAGGCCGATGCGCGCGACGTGGTGCTCATCGCCGGCAAGGGGCACGAGACCTACCAGGAGATTGCGGGCGTACGCACCCCGTTCTCCGACCGCGACCAGGCCCGCGCCGCGCTCCAGCGCAGGAGGGTGGCATGACCCCCCGCCCGGCCGATGGAGCCGAAGGCACTGCGATGGGCGAGGGCGCGATGTTCACCCTGGCGCAGGCCGCGGCGTGGGTGCCGGGTGCGCGTCTGGTCGGCGACGGTGCCACGCCCGTGGCCCGCGTGCACACCGACACCCGCACGCTGGCCGAGGGCGACCTGTTCGTCGCGCTGCGCGGCGAGCGCTTCGACGCCAACGACTTCCTGGCCGACGCCAGGGCGAGCGGTGCTGCCGCCGCCATCGCCCACCGCGGCCTGGCCGAAGCGGGCCTGCCGGGGCTGGAAGTGCCCGATTCGCTCCTCGCCCTGGGCGCCATCTCCCACGGCTGGCGCGAGCAGTTCGAGCTGCCGCTCATCGCCGTGACCGGCAGCAACGGCAAGACCACCGTGACGCAGATGATCGCGTCGGTGCTGCGCACCGCCGCCGGCGAGCGCAGCCTGGCCACGGCCGGCAATTTCAACAACGAGGTCGGCGTGCCGCTCACGCTGTTGCGCCTGCGCGCCCGGCACAGCCTGGCGGTGGTCGAGCTGGGCATGAACCACCCGGGCGAGATCGCCCGCCTGGCGGCCATGGCGCGGCCCACCATCGCCCTGGTCAACAACGCGCAGCGCGAACACCAGGAGTTCATGGCCACGGTCGAGGCCGTGGCCCGCGAGAACGGCTCCGTGTTCGTGGCCCTGCCCGAGAACGGCACGGCCGTCTTTCCGCACGGCGACGCCTACGCCGCCCTGTGGGAAGAACTGGCGCGCGAAGGCGGCCCGCGCCGCTGCATCAGCTTCGGCAGCTCGCCCGACGCCGATGTGGCGCTCGCGTTCGCCGAGTGGCAGGGCGACGCCTGGCAGTTCGAGGCCCGCACGCCCATCGGCAAGGTGCAGGCACGGCTGCGCATCGCCGGTCGCCACAACGTGCACAACGCGCTGGCGGTGGTGGCTTGTGCGATGGCCGCCGGCGTCTCGCTCGACGAGATCGGGCGCGGCCTGTGCGCCTTCGAGCCGGTCAAGGGCCGCTCGCGCAGCCAGCAGCTCGTGCGCGCCGGGATGGCGCCGCTCACGCTGGTCGACGACACCTACAACGCCAACCCCGACTCGGTCCGTGCCGCGATCGACGTGCTGGCCGAGCTGCCGGGCCCGCGCCTGCTGGTGCTCGGCGACATGGGCGAGGTGGGCGACCAGGGACCGCGCTTCCATGCCGAGGTCGGCGACTGGGCGCGCATCCGCGGCCTCGACGCCCTCTACACCCTCGGCGACGCCACGCCGCACGCGGTCGGCGCCTTCAACGCCGGCAACCCGTCCGCCGAAGGACGCCATTTCGACAGCATCGAGGCCCTGAACGCCGCGGTGCTCGCGCGCCTGCCAGCGACCGCCAGCCTGGTGGTCAAGGGCTCGCGCTTCATGAAGATGGAGCGCACCGTGCAGGCCGTGACGGCGCAGCTCGCGCCACCCTCACAAGAACAGAAGGAGGCCGGCCATGCTGCATGACAACGGCACCCCCCCATGCTGCTGAGCATGGCCCAATGGCTGCAGGCGCTCTCGCCCGAGTTCGGGTTCCTGCGCGTGTTCCAGTACCTCACCTTCCGCGCCCTGATGGCGGCGCTCACGGCGCTGCTCATCGGGCTCGCGGTGGGGCCCTACGCGATCCGCCGGCTCACGGCGCTCAAGATCGGCCAGCCGGTGCGCGGCTACGGCATGGAAACGCACCTGACCAAGAGCGGCACGCCCACCATGGGCGGCGTGCTGGTGCTGTTCTCGATCGCCTTCGCCACGCTCATGTGGTTCGACCTGTCGAACCGCTTCGTCTGGATCGTGCTGTGGGTCACGCTGGGCTTCGGCGCCATCGGCTGGGTCGACGACTGGCGCAAGGTGGTGCGCAAGGACCCCGAAGGCATGCGCTCGCGCGAGAAGTACATGTGGCAGTCGCTCGTCGGCCTGGTCGCGGCCTTCTACCTGCTGTTCAGCATCTCCGAGAGCTCCAACTGGCGGGTGATGGAGCTGTTCGCCAACTGGGTGCGCTCGGGTTTCGCGCTCGACTTCCCGCCCAAGATCAACCTCATCGTGCCCTTCTTCAAGGAGGTGAGCTACCCGCTGGGCGGCATCGGCTTCGTCATCCTGACCTACCTGGTGATCGTCGGCGCCAGCAATGCCGTCAACCTCACCGACGGACTCGACGGGCTGGCGATCATGCCGGTGGTGATGGTCGGCTCGGCCCTGGGCGTGTTCGCCTATGTCACGGGCAGCTCGGTGTTCGCGCGCTACCTGCTGTTCCCGCACATCCCCGGATCGGGAGAACTGCTGGTCTTCTGCTCGGCGATGGCCGGCGCGGGCCTGGCCTTCCTGTGGTTCAACACCCACCCGGCGCAGGTCTTCATGGGCGACGTCGGCGCGCTGGCACTCGGCGGCGCGCTGGGCACCATCGCCATCATCGTGCGCCAGGAGATCGTGTTCTTCGTGATGGGCGGCATCTTCGTGGTCGAGGCGATCTCGGTGATGGCACAGGTCAGTTACTTCAAATACACGAAGAAGCGTTACGGCGAGGGCCGGCGCGTGCTGAAGATGGCACCCTTGCACCATCACTTCGAGAAGAGCGGCTGGCGCGAGACCCAGGTGGTCGTGCGCTTCTGGATCATCACCATGCTGCTGTGCCTGGTGGGCCTGTCGACCTTGAAGCTGCGCTAGACGGCACCGCAATGCGACACCTCCAAGATCTCCCCGTCCTCATCCTGGGCCTCGGCGCGTCCGGCCTGGCGATGGCGCGCTGGTGCGCGCGGCACGGGGCGCTGGTGACGGTGGCCGACACGCGCGAGGCCCCGCCGCAACTGGCCGTGCTGCGCGAGCAGCTTCCCCAGGTGCGGTTCGTCGGCGGCCCCTTCGCGGCCGGCCTGGTCGAGGGCACGCCCATCCGCGCCGTGTACCGCTCGCCGGGCCTGTCGCCGGCGATGGTGGCACCGGTCGTCGACGCGGCGCGTGCCGTGGGGCTGGTGGTCGGCGGCGAACTCGACCTGTTCGCGCAGGCGCTGCGCGACCTGCATGCGGCGCGCGTCGAGGCGGCGCAGGCGGCGGCGCCGGCCCCCGTCACGGACGATGCCGACCTCGAGCCGTCGGTCGCTGTCCAGGCGCCCGTCGCGGAGCCGGTTGAGCCGGAAGCTGCGCCCGTCGCGTCTGCGTCGGAAGAAGCGCTGCCCACCGCAGACGCAGCGGAGCCGGTGTCCGCCGAGGACCAGCCGGTGGCGGGCATCGAGGCCGAGTCCGCCACGCCGATCGCCCAAGTGCACGACGCCGAGGTCGGCACCGACGACGTCGACACTCCCCTCGGTGCGCAGGCCGAAGACGTCCGGCCCGACGCCTCGATTTCCGTGCCGGCGTGCGCGCCGAGCGCCGCCGAACCGGCCGCCCCGGGCGCCTACGTGCCCAAGGCCGCGCGCGAGGCCGCCGAATTCGTGGCGCGCATCGCCGAACTGTCGACCCCGGCCGCCCTGGCGCAGGCCGAGGAAGAACCTGCGCCTGCGTCGGCCGTCGTCATCGAAGCTCCGGCCGCGCCGGAGGGCTACACCCCGGCCGTGCTCGCCATCACCGGCACCAACGGCAAGACCACCGTCACCTCGCTCACGGCGCAGCTGGTCGAGCACGCCGGCAAGTCCGTGGCCGTCGCCGGCAACATCGGCCCGACGCTGCTGGACACCCTGGCCGCGCACATCGACGCCGACACGCTGCCGCAGGTGTGGGTGCTCGAACTCTCCAGCTTCCAGCTCGACGGCGTGCAGGGCTTCGAGCCCACGGCCGCCACGGTGCTCAACATCACGCAGGACCACCTCGACTGGCACGGCGACATGGCGAGCTACGCCGGCGCCAAGGCACGCATCTTCGGACAGAAGGGCCTGATGGTGCTCAACCGCGACGATGCCGCGGTCATGGCCCTGCTGCCACCCCCCCTGAGGGCCAAGCTGCAGAAGCCGGTGGTGCGCGCCCACCTCACCTTCGGCGCCGACCTGCCTCGGCGCCCGGGCGATTTCGGCATCGAACGCATCAACGGCATGGCCTGGCTGGTGCGTGCCCACGAGGCCGACGAGACGCAGAAGCGCAAGCGCGGCGCCGTGCAGGAAGAAGACATCCACCTGCAGCGCCTGATGCCCGCAGACGCGCTGCGCATCCGCGGCCAGCACAACGCGCTCAACGCGCTGGCGGCGCTCGCGCTGGCGGTGTCGGCCGGCTGCCCGATGGGCCCGATGCTCTACGGCCTGCGCGAATACCGCGGCGAGCCGCACCGCGTCGAGCCCGTCGCGATCATAGACGGCGTCGAGTATTTCGACGACAGCAAGGGCACCAACGTCGGCGCGACTGCGGCGGCACTGTTGGGACTGGGGGTGGACCGCAAGGTGATCGTGATCCTCGGCGGCGAAGGCAAGGGCCAGGACTTCTCGCCGCTGGCCGAGCCGGTGCGGCGCTTCGCGCGCGCCGTGGTGCTGATCGGCCGCGATGCGCCGGTCATCGAGTCGGCCCTTGCCGACACCGGCGTGCCGCTGCTGCACGCGCCCGACATGGACGAGGCGGTGGCCACCGCCGCCCGCCGCGCGCATGCCGGCGACGCCGTGCTGCTGTCGCCGGCCTGCGCCAGCTTCGACATGTTCAAGGACTATGCGCACCGCGCCGACGTGTTCCGCGCTGCCGTCCAGGCGCTGCCGGACGCACCGGGCGCCCTGCGCGAATTCGCCGACGCATCCGCTTCCGGAGGTCTCCAGCCATGAGATCCCGCCCGGCCGCTCCGAAGGGGGCTCGCACCGCAGCGCGTAGCGCGGAGGTCATCCAATGAGCAGCACCCCCGCCGGCGCCACGCCCAACCCGACCGCTGGCCGTTTCGGCGGCTGGTTCCGCCGCGCCGCCAAGAGCGGCATGGACGCACTGCCCATGCACCTGCCGGTGCGCCTGGGTGGCGGCGACTTCACGCAGACCAAGGCGGCGCCGGTGCGCGTGCTCGGCTTCGACCAGGCCATGCTGTGGGTGGTCGTCGCCCTGCTGGCCTGGGGCTTCGTGATGGTGTATTCGGCCTCCATCGCGCTGGGCGACAACCCGCGCTTCGCGCGCGCCAACTACAGCCAGTTCTTCTTCGTCGTGCGGCACGGCGCCTTCATCGCCATCGCCTTCGTGGCGGGGCTGCTGGCCTTCCAGGTGCCGATGCGCATCTGGGAGCGCGTCGCACCCTGGCTCTTCATCATCTCGATCCTGCTGCTGGTGCTGGTGCTGGTGCCGCACATCGGCCGGGTGGTCAACGGTGCGCGCCGCTGGCTGCCGCTGGGCATCATGAACTTCCAGCCGTCCGAGCTCGCGAAGCTGGCCATGGTGCTCTACGCGGCGAGCTACATGGTGCGCAAGATGGAGATCAAGGAGCGCTTCTTCCGCGCCGTCGCGCCGATGGGCATTGCCGTGTTCGTGATCGGCATGCTGCTGCTGGCCGAGCCCGACATGGGCGCCTTCATGGTGATCGCCGTGATCGCCATGGGCATCCTCTTCCTGGGCGGCGTCAACGCGCGCATGTTTTTCGTGATCGCGACGCTGGTGGTGGCGGCCTTCGCGCTCATCATCGCGACCAGCCAGTTCCGGCGCGAGCGCATCTTCGCGTACCTCGACCCCTTCAGCGAGGAGCATGCGCTGGGCAAGGGCTACCAGCTCTCGCACGCGCTGATCGCCATCGGCCGCGGCGAGATCTTCGGCGTCGGCCTGGGCGGCAGCGTCGAGAAGCTGCACTGGCTGCCCGAGGCGCACACCGACTTCCTGCTGGCCGTGCTGGGCGAGGAGTTCGGCCTGGTCGGCGTGATGCTGATCATCGTGCTCTTCCTCTGGCTCACGCGCCGCATCATGCACATCGGCCGCCAGGCGATTGCGCTGGACCGCGTGTTCGCCGGCCTCACGGCGCAGGGCGTCGGCATCTGGATCGGCTTCCAGGCCTTCATCAACGTGGGCGTGAACCTCGGCGCGCTGCCGACCAAGGGCCTGGGCCTGCCGCTCATGAGCTTCGGCGGCTCCGCCATGCTGATGGACCTGGTCGCGCTCGCACTCGTGCTGCGCGTGGACTACGAGAACCGCGTGTTGATGCGCGGAGGGCGCGTATGACCGGCCGCACCGCACTCGTGATGGCCGGTGGCACCGGTGGCCACATCTTCCCCGGCCTGGCCGTGGCGGAGGAACTGCGCGCGCGCGGCTGGCGCGTGCATTGGCTGGGCGCACCCGGCAGCATGGAAGAGAAGCTCGTGCCGCCGCGCGGCTTCGCCTTCGAGCCCGTGCAGTTCGGCGGCGTCCGCGGCAAGGGGCCGGTCACGCTGGCGCTGCTGCCGCTCAAGCTGCTGCGCGCCTTCTGGCAGAGCATCCAGGTGGTGCGGCGGGTCAAGCCGCAGGTGGTCGTCGGCCTGGGCGGCTACATCACCTTCCCGGGCGGCATGATGAGCGTGCTGCTCGGCAGGCCGCTGGTGCTGCACGAGCAGAACTCGGTGGCCGGCATGGCCAACAAGGTGCTGGCCGGTGTGGCCGACCGTGTGTTCACCGCCTTTCCCAACGTGATGGCCAAGGCGAAGTGGGTGGGCAACCCGCTGCGCGAAGCCTTCCTGTCGCAGCCCGGTCCAGTCGAGCGCTTTGCCGGACGCACCGGGCCGCTGAAGCTGCTGGTCGTCGGCGGCAGCCTGGGCGCCAGGGCGCTTA
>Ga0308159_1005524_pt1 | contig 10638 bp, 10 predicted proteins | sample PhyCR1_FD_201040 | JGI IMG/M metagenome (GOLD analysis project Ga0308159, IMG submission 201040) | Phyllosphere microbial communities from UC Gill Tract Community Farm, Albany, California, United States - DLSLC.R1 | ecosystem: Host-associated > Plants > Phyllosphere > Unclassified | place: USA...
GTTGGAAGGCACCTCGGTGGATTGGTTGGTGGCCGGTCTGGGCGTGGCCATCGTGGCCAGTCTCTTCCTGGGTCATTGGGCCAAGAAACACCAGGCCAAGACAGGCCACCTCATCCATTCGGGTCTGTGGTCGCTGGTCATGCTCATCGCCTTTCCCATCATTGGCTGGTTGGCCAGTGGTGCTTCGATGACCCTGGTCATGCCTGAACTCAAGGGCTTCAACTATGTGGGTGGCATCAGCATGTCGCCCGAGTTTGCCGCCTTGCTGATCGGGTTGGTGATCTATACCTCTGCCTTCGTGGCCGAAGTGGTGCGCTCCGGTGTTCAGTCGGTGGGTTCCGGACAATGGGAAGCCGCCGGGTCGCTCGGCCTGAGTCGCGGCAAGATGTTGCGCCTGGTGGTCCTGCCCCAGGCCCTGCGGGTCATTATTCCCCCGATGACCAGCCAGTACCTGAACCTGACCAAGAACAGCTCGCTTGCCGTTGCCATCGGCTATCCCGATATCGTGTCCATCGTCAACACGACGCTGAACCAGACGGGTCAGGCCATCGAAGGCATCTTGATCATCATGGCGGCGTATCTCACCGTCAGTCTGTCGATTTCCATATTCATGAACTGGTACAACAAGCGCATCGCGCTGGTGGAGCGTTGATATGAGCAGCACAACCTCAACGCCTTCCGAGGCACTGTCGCCTCCCGTGACACATACCGGGCCGGTTGCCTGGGTTCGTGAACGTCTTTTTGCCTCGCCCCTGCACATTCTGCTGACCGTGCTGGTCGTCTGGTTCCTGTTGATGAGCGTGCCCGCGTTTTTGCAGTGGGCATTCATTCAGGCGAACTGGACGGCATCGACGGCCCAGGAGTGTCGTGCATCTGCCGGTGCGTGCTGGGCGTTCATTGCTGAAAAGCACCGCCTGATCCTGTTCGGCACCTATCCGTATGACGAGCAGTGGCGCCCATTGGTCGCCTCGCTGCTGCTGATTGCCGTGGTGGTGTGCAGTGGCATCCGCCGCTTCTGGAATATCTCGCTGCTGTTCATCTGGGTCATTGGACTGACGCTGGTGGGCGTGTTGATGTGGGGGGGCGTTTTCGGCCTGACCTTCGTCGAGAACGTTCGCTGGGGCGGCCTGCCGCTCACGCTCATTCTGGCCACCTTCGGGATCGCCTTCGCATTCCCGTTGGGCGTGCTGCTGGCCCTGGGCCGACGCTCCAAGTTGCCTGCCATCAAGGCTTTGTGCGTGGCCTACATCGAACTGATCCGTGGCGTGCCGCTGATCAGTCTGCTGTTCATGTCCTCGGTCATGCTGCCGCTCTTTCTGCCCGAGGGTTTCTCGATCGACAAGCTCCTGCGTGCGCAGATCGCCATCGTGATGTTCGCTGCGGCCTACATCGCCGAGACGGTTCGTGGTGGCCTGCAGGCCATTCCGAAAGGGCAGTATGAAGGTGCAGATTCGCTGGGTCTGTCCTACTGGCAGCAGATGCGCAAGATCATTCTGCCCCAGGCGTTGAAGATCGTCATTCCGCCACTGGTCGGCATCTTTATTGCCTTGTTCAAGGACACGTCACTGGTGGTTATCATCGGCATCTTCGATTTGACCCTCGCAGCCAAGGCGGCCTTGTCCGATGCGGCCTGGCGTGGGTTCGGGGTCGAGGCCTACATCTTCATTTCCTTGATTTATTTCGTGTTCTGCTATTCCATGTCCAGGTACAGCCAATCGCTTGAAAAGCGTTTGTCGACCGGGTATCAGCGATAGTCATTCTGGGAGTTCAGGCATGTCTGATGCCATCATTAAATTGCAGGGCGTGAACAAGTGGTACGGCCAGTTCCATGTGCTGCGCAATATCAATCTGAACGTTGCTCAGGGCGAGCGTATCGTTGTCTGCGGACCTTCGGGTTCGGGCAAGTCGACGATGATTCGCTGTATCAATCGTCTTGAGGAGCATCAACAGGGACAGATCATCGTTGACGGCACCGAGTTGACCAACGATCTCAAGCAAATCGAGACGATTCGTCGCGAGGTCGGGATGGTGTTCCAACACTTCAACCTGTTCCCGCACCTCACCGTGCTGGAGAACCTCACGCTCGGTCCGATCTGGGTGCTCAAGCAGCCCCGTGCGCAAGCCGAAGCGACGGCAATGAAGTATCTCGAGCGGGTGCGTATTCCCGATCAGGCGCTGAAGTTTCCCGGTCAGCTTTCGGGCGGGCAGCAGCAGCGTGTGGCCATCGCGCGGTCTCTGTGCATGAGCCCCAAGGTCATGCTGTTCGATGAGCCCACCTCGGCACTCGATCCGGAAATGGTCAAGGAAGTGCTGGACGTGATGGTTACCCTGGCGGAAGAGTCGGGCATGACCATGATCTGCGTTACCCACGAAATGGGCTTTGCCCGCAAGGTGGCCGACCGCGTGATCTTCATGGATCGTGGTGAAATCATCGAAGAGAACACGCCGGACGCGTTCTTCGATGCACCGCAAAATGAGCGCACCAAGCTCTTCCTGAGCCAGATCCTGCATTGATGCTTCACGTTGCTCACCGTTTGGGGAGCAGCGCTTCATTCACGGCCTCCATCACGATGGAGGCCGTTTTCGCGCTATATTGCCGGCTTTTCCAGCCCGTGCTTGCGTTGCGTTGAACAGACCCGTCGTCAGATCGGGAAGACCAATCACATTGAGGGGACACTTCATCATGCGCCACTTCGTTTCAAAATCATCCCGACGTGCCGTGCTGATCGGCACGCTGCTGCTGGCAGGCAGCGCCGTTTCGTTTCCGGCACTGGCGGCCGACGTCGCCTCCACGTCTGCGGCGGGCGATGCCTGGCCGCAGCGTCCGCTGCGTTTTGTGGTCCCTTATCCTCCCGGCGGCCCGCTGGACAACATGGCCCGCATGCTGGCAGAGAAGGTGCGCGACGATCTGGGTCAGCCTGTGGTGGTCGAGAACAAGGCGGGTGCAGGTGGCAACATCGGCGCAGACCTGGTGGCCCGTGCCGCCCCGGACGGGTATTCGTTGGTGATGGGCGCAGTCGCCACACACGCCATCAATCCCTGGTTGTTCGCCAGCCTGCCCTATGACCCGGTGAAGGACTTTGCACCCGTGACCCTGGTAGCCGCGGTGCCCAACGTGCTGGTGATCAACAAGGCCTTTGCCGAGAAGAACAAGATTGCTTCGCTGGCCGATTTGATTGCCTATGCCAAGTCGCACCCGGGTCAACTGAATTATGGTTCTGGCGGAAATGGCAGTGCAGGCCATTTGTCCGGCGAATTGCTCAAGGCACGTGCAGATATCAAGGCCGAGCACATTCCCTATCAGGGCGCCGCACCCGCGCAACTGGCGTTGCTCTCGGGCCAGTCGGATTTCATGTTCGACAACCTGGCCGCCGCTGCACCGCTGATCAAGGCAGACTCGGTCAAGGCATTGGCCGTCACCACGGCACGCCGCTCTACGCTGCTGCCGAATGTGCCGACCGTGCAGGAAGCTGGCGTGTCGGGATTCGACCTCGAAACATGGTTCGGCGTGTTTGCGCCGGCAGGCACGCCCGCGCCCATACTCGAGAAGCTGTATGCCGCCTATGCGCGAGCAATGGCGCTGCCCGATGTGCGTGAACGGCTGCTGATGATGGGCTCGGAGGCCCAGCCGATGGCACCTGCTGCGTTTGCGGCGTTTGTCGCATCCGAGATGCAAAAGTACAAGGAAGTGGTGAAGGTGTCGGGTGCCAGCCTGAACTGATCACCGTACCTGCGCGCTGGGGTGTCATCATGACACCTTGCAACGCCACCCATTCGTCATGGGTGCAGCCGCGCTGACCTGAACGCCTCGACGATCAGGTCGTGGGCTTGGCCCAGCCGCGGCTCAAGTCCACTGCCTGGCGCCACCGCGCCAGCCTGGCCAGCCGTCGATCTTCGCTCCATTGCGGCTCGAAGCGTTTTTCGATTTCCCACTGCGCGGCGAGCTCGGCTTCGTCGGCCCAGAAACCGCAGGCCAGGCCGGCCAGGCCGGCCGCGCCCCGCGCGGTCGATTCCGGAATGCGGGGGCGCACCACCGGCAGGCCCAGCAAGTCTGCCTGCAACTGCATCAGCACATCGTTGCGCGATGCGCCGCCATCCACCCGCAGTTCTTCCATCTGTATGGTGCCGGCGTCAGCCAGCATGGCCTGCTGCAGTTCGGTACTCTGCAAGGCGATGCTCTCCAGCGCCGCACGGGCAATGTGTGCCTTGGTGGTGCCACGTGTCAGTCCGATCAGCAGTCCGCGCGCATGCGGATCCCAATGGGGCGCGCCCAGCCCGACGAATGCAGGCACCAGGAAGACGTCATCGGTATCCGGCACGCTCATCGCCAGGGCCTCGGTTTCATCCGAGCGCTCGATCATGCCCAGGCCATCGCGCAACCACTGCACCGTCGCGCCTGCCATGAACACGCCGCCTTCAATCATGTAGTCGGTTCGTGAGCGGCCGTCGCCACCCAGGGTCCAGCCCACGGTGGAGAGCAGTCGATTTTGCGAGACCACGGGCTTATCGCCCACATTCATCAACATGAAGCAGCCGGTGCCATAGGTGTTTTTCGCCATGCCGGGCGTGAAGCAGGCCTGCCCGAATGTGGCGGCCTGCTGGTCGCCGGCAATGCCGGCAATTGCGATGGGGCCGCCGAAATGGCGCGGATCGGCGTGCGCAGCGATGCCACTACTGGGCGTGATGCTGGGCAGGACGCTGGCGGGTATGTTCAGGCACTGCAGCAGTTCGTCGCTCCAGTCGCAGGTATGAATGTCGAAGAGCAGCGTGCGCGAGGCATTGCTGGGGTCGGTGCAGTGCACTCGCCCGTCGGTCAACTGCCAGATCAGCCAGGTGTCCACCGTGCCGAAGGCAAGCTCGCCACGTTCTGCACGCTCGCGTGCACCAGGCACATTGTCCAGCAGCCACGCCAGCTTTGTTCCGGCAAAGTAGGCGTCCAGGACCAGTCCGGTGCGCGCCTGTATCAGGTCGGCGTGTCCGGCATCGCGCAACTGGTCGCAGAACGCCGCCGTGCGTCGATCCTGCCAGACGATGGCACGGGCCACGGGCTGCCCCGTGGCGCGGTCCCAGAGCAGGGTGGTCTCGCGCTGGTTCGTGATGCCGATGGCCGCCACATCGGCTGCCGTGGCGCCCGCATTGCGCAGCGCTTCACGTGCCGTTTCGATCTGCGTATGCCACAGGTCCATGGGGTCGTGTTCGACCCAACCCGGCTTTGGGTAGAACTGATGGAACTCACGTTGCCCCATGCCGCGCACGGCACCCGATCGGTCGAACACCATGGCCCGCGAGCTTGTCGTGCCCTGATCCAGGGCCAGGATGTACTCATCTTTCGGCATTTGTCTTTCTCCGCGTATTGAGCTGCGCACCCGCATCGGGGGCCAGACTTGCAAAGGATAGGCTGGATAGTGCGGCGAACACACCGATGACGACAAAGCCCAGGGCAACGTCGCTCGTGGCAAGCGTCGTGGCACCCCGTGCCGACATGCTCAGGTTCAGTGTCACCGCGGCCACGCCTACGCCCAGGCTGATGCCCAATTGCTGCGCCATGGCAGAGAAGCTGCTTGCCCGACTCATCTGCTCCGGGGCGATGTCGGCGTAGGTGAGCGTATTGACGCCGGTGAACTGCAGGGATCGGAAAAAACCGCCGAGAAGCAATGCCGTGATCATCAACCAGCCGGGGGTGGTGTCGTCGAACAGCGCGCACACGGCGATGAAGATGCCCGTGAGCAGGGCGTTGATGGTCAACGTTCGTCGGAAACCGAATTGCGTCAGGATGGGCGAGGCCACGAACTTCATCAATAGCGCGCCGGCCGCGCTGGCGAAGGTGATCATGCCCGCTGCAAACGGCGATAGACCAAATCCCACCTGCAAAAGCACGGCCAGCAGAAATGGGGTGGCGCCTACCGCGAAGCGGCACAGGTTGCCGGCCAGCACCGAGATTTTGAAGGTCTGAATTTTCATCAGCGATAAATCGATGATCGGGTGGGGCACGCGCCTCGCATGCCAGACATACGTCACACCGGCGAGGGTGCCCGTCACGACCAGGGCGATCAGCCAGGGCCAGGGCAGCAGGCCGTGACCCAGGGCCTCGAAGGCCGAGACGATCATGGCCAGACAGGATGCACTCAGCACGAATCCGACCGCGTCCAGACGAGGCGCCTGGGCGTCACGCACCTCGGAGATGAATCGCATCACCAGATAGATGCCGAGGATGCCGATCGGGACGTTGATGAGGAAAATCCAGTGCCATGAGGCATAGGTGACCAAAAAACCGCCCAACGGGGGGCCGATCACCGGGCCGAGCAGCGCCGGCATGGACAGAAACGACATGGCCTTGAGCAACTGATCTTTCGGCACGATCCTGAGCAGGATAATGCGCCCGACCGGCACCATCATGGCACCGGCCATGCCCTGCACGATGCGCGAGAGCACCAGTTGGGTCAGGGTGGCGGAAAGTGCGCAGGCCACCGAGCTCAGGGTGAACAAGGCAATGGCCGCCACGAACACGCGCCGGGCCCCGAAGCGGTCGGCCGCCCAGCCGCTGATCGGCACGAACACCGCCACCGCCAGCAGGTAAGAGGTGATCGCTACATTCAGGCGAACGGGCGAGGTGCCCAGCGCCCTGGCCATGGCCGGCAGTGCCGTGGCCACGACGGTGGCGTCCAGCATCTGCATGAAAAGGGCACATCCCACGATGAACGGAATCATCTTTGCCGAAAGGGCTGGGTCGGGTGGGGGGCGTTTCCGGGAGCGCGCAGAGGTAGACATGAGCATCGTGACTGTTGGACCGATTGATTGTAACGCCGCACACCCGGACCGCCTGAAGTACACTTTGCGCCATTCTGTACTTACTTTTTTCGAGATACGGCCATGTCAGGCAATTACCAGTCCGAAATCACCCAGTTTCTGCAGGCGTACAAGAAAACGCATCCGGAGACGGAGTTGCGCCAGCGTGAAGGTCGCGCACGGCTCTGGGACAAACCGCAGGACCTCGAATTGCAGGAAGGATTCAAGGCTGCGCGCGTGCCGCAGAAGCCCTACGTCTATTCCGCCGATTGATCGCGCGTTAAGCGGGCATGTCTCGACCCAAGCCGACTGCGGGCGACAATCTGGATGCGCTGGTCACCCCTGAGGTGGACAGCACGCCCGATGTCGTGGACAGCGTCGGATTCGCACGCCTGTATGGCGAGCCTTTGTTCAAGCTGCCCAATGATCTGTACATCCCGCCCGACGCGCTGGAGATCTTCCTGGAGGCGTTCGAGGGTCCGCTGGACCTGTTGCTCTACCTGATACGCAAGCAGAATTTCAACGTCCTCGACATTCCGATGGCCGATGTGACACGTCAGTATTTGTCCTACGTGGATCAGATCCGTGTGCATAACCTGGAGCTGGCTGCCGAGTATTTGCTGATGGCGGCCTTGCTCATCGAAATCAAATCGCGCATGTTGCTGCCGGTGCGCAAAAGCGATACCGGCGAAGAGGTCGAGGACCCGCGTGCAGAGTTGGTTCGGCGTTTGCTTGAATATGAGCAGATGAAGCTGGCCGCTCGCAAGCTCGATGCGATTCCCCAGATCGGGCGGGATTACCTGCGTGCGCAGGCCGAGGCCGATCTCAGCGTCGAGCGGGTCATGCCCGAAGTCAATGTCGACGATCTGCGCCAGGCATGGGCGGACATCATCAAGCGTGCGCGCTTGAACGCGCATCACCACATCACGCGTGAACAGTTGTCGGTTCGGGATCACATGACGCATATTCTGCGCCGCCTCTCCGATGTGCGGTTCATCGAATTCACCGATCTTTTCATGGAACGTATCGACGCGGGCGAGCCTCAGGCTGTCATCGTGGTGCATTTCATCGCCATGCTCGAGCTGTCGCGCGAATCTCTGCTCGAAATCACGCAGGCCGAGCCTTATGCTCCCATATACGTGCGCCTGGCCTATACGACCGTGTCCCAGGCGGCATAACCAATAAGGCCCGCGAGGCCACATCCGGAGGCAGTTTGAAAGTTGTCCACACCATTGAGGACTTGCGCGCACAACTGAGCGGGCAAAATCGCGTGGCGTTCGTGCCGACCATGGGTAATCTGCATGATGGCCACCTGGCGCTGATGCGGCTCGCGCGCCAGCATGGCGACCCTGTGGTGGCCAGCATATTCATCAATCGACTGCAGTTCGGGCCCAACGAAGATTTCGACAAATATCCCCGAACGCTGGAAGCCGATATCGAAAAGCTCGAAAAGCGCCGGGATGTTTACGTCGTGTTTGCGCCCAACGAGCAGGAACTCTACCCCGAACCCCAGAACTACCGGGTCCAGCCGCCATCGGATCTGGGCGACATACTCGAAGGACATTATCGGCCGGGCTTCTTTGCGGGCGTGTGCACGGTCGTGCTCAAGCTGATGTCATGCGTGCAGCCGCGCGTGGCCGTGTTCGGGAAGAAGGATTACCAGCAACTGATGGTGGTGCGCAATATGTGCCGCCAGTTCCAGTTGCCGGTCGAGATCCTGGCCCATGAGACCGTGCGCGACACCGACGGGCTGGCCCTGTCCTCGCGCAATCGCTTCCTGAGCGCGGAAGAGCGGGCGCGCGCGCCTGCGCTGTATGCCGCACTGAAAGGGTTGCAGCAGCAGCTGCGTCAGGGCGACGTGGTCGATTTTCAGGCGCTGGAGCGCGATGCCGCTGCGCAGTTGGCAAGCGATGGATGGGCTGTGGATTATGTGGCGCTGCGCCGTCAGCGCGATCTCATTCGCCCCGAGCCTGCCGATCTCGCCCGTGGCGAACCGCTGGTGGCGCTGGCGGCAGCGAAGCTGGGCGCAACCCGTCTGATCGACAACCTGGAAATCTGAACGCGCGCCAGTCGGGCTTACCAGCCTGTCAGTTGAACCAGCTTTCAGTTTGCAATACCAGATGTCAGACTTCCTCCAATCAGGAGGAGGTTATATGGCAGATTCTTTGCCTCGGCTCACCCCGCGCGAGCGGCAGGTGGCCGGGTATGTGCTCAATGGCAGTTCTAACAAGGTCATCGCGATTGACCTGGGCATTTCGCTGCGTACCGTGGAGGCCCACCGCTCCCGAATCTTCAGGAAATACGGCGTGCGTCACGCGGTGGCCTTCGCTCACTTGTTCTACCGCCTGCAAGAGCCCGATTTGCTCGACAGCTATCTTCAGGCAAAGGCCGGCAGCGCAAGCACTGCTGGCTCATCAAGCATCGATCAGCCGCAGTTCGGCGCGCCCGCGGACGACAGTTCGTCGATCGGATCGAGATCCGGTTGACGTGTCAGGCTGTAGTTCAGATTGGGTGTCTGGCCATCCATGCTGCGCACGATCAACGCATTATTGACCGACTCGAAATCTGCACGGGTATTGCCCTTGGTGTCGGTCAGCAGCAGACGAATCGGGCGCGAGGTGGTCGCATCCCAACAGCCTTGTTCCAGAACGGGCTTGCCGGTGGCACCGGCCACATCCATGAATGCCAGACGTGCGCGCCAGCGGCCGTTCGGCGCCAGGGTCAGCACCATCTTCTGGCCACTGCAGCGCATACCCTGCGCCAGGCAGGGCAGGGTGCCTGCATAAGTCTGTGCCTGGGGCGCGAAGCTGGCGAGTGCAGGATTGACCGCCGCGGCAGGGGTGGCGCCGGAGGCGTTGCCCGCACCGGCGACCGGCCTGGCCTGTGCAACGGCGCCCGAGGCCGCCGGCCCCTGCGGCGCTGCAGCCGACGCGTCGGCCGCCTGGGCAGCGGGTTGCCTGCCATCGCGGTCCAGCGAGATCTGCAACTGCGAGGGCGCGCGCACCACATTGCGGTATTGTGCCCCTTCACCCGTATATTGCGAGTCGGTGATCGAGCTGCCGCGCTGCGGATCGTAATAGCCCGGCGCCTGTTGCTGGGCGCACCCTGCCAACAGAATCAGGCCGCACGCCAGCGCACTGCGTGTCAGCGTCAAGGAGGGGGCGGGCGGCAGGCAGGCAGGAAGGGAGCGCATGGTGGGTTCCGAAAAGGAGCAGTCGATGTGCCGAATTCTACGCATATTCTGTCTGCCGAGACACCGGGCAGGCGCAGGGCTGCCGTGCCGCGTAGTTTTTGGGGCGATAGCAGCGTCTTTTCCCACACGCCCGCATTTCTCCGTGACATCATGCGGCCTATGTTCCTTTTCTCCCTAAGTCCGCTATTTACATGAGTCCCGTACTTTTGATCGGGTGTGTGGCAGTGCTCGGTTTGTGGATCGGTGCCTGGCTTGGCCGGGTGGTCCACGCGCTGCCCCTTGCCCTGGAAGCCGCGTGGCAGTCGCAGCTTGCCGACATCCAGAGCGAGGAAGCGGCGTCTACCGCTCACTCCGCGTCGACCGCTTCGGCCACAGATGCCGCATCGGCCACGGATTCCGTAGCAGCCTCACCCGCATCGGCCACGGATGCCTTAGCGGCCTCACCCGTAGCGGCAGTTGCTGCTTCGCCGTCTTTGACGTCACCGGTGCCCTGTCCCGCATGTGGCACCGTCGGGCGCGGCTGGCGCACCTGGCCAGGGTTCGCTGCGGTGTTCGCACCGTCGCATTGCACGGCCTGCGGGCAGTCTTTGCCGCGCTTTCACCGGTATATCGCCTGGTTGACGGCACTTGTGCTTGCCTGCTGTGCCTGGCGCTTCGGT
>Ga0308159_1005526_pt1 | contig 10635 bp, 10 predicted proteins | sample PhyCR1_FD_201040 | JGI IMG/M metagenome (GOLD analysis project Ga0308159, IMG submission 201040) | Phyllosphere microbial communities from UC Gill Tract Community Farm, Albany, California, United States - DLSLC.R1 | ecosystem: Host-associated > Plants > Phyllosphere > Unclassified | place: USA...
AGGGGGTCGGCGGTTCGAGCCCGTCATCGCCCACCACTTCTGCGGGCCGTTAGCTCAGTTGGTAGAGCAGTTGACTTTTAATCAATTGGTCGCTGGTTCGAATCCAGCACGGCCCACCAATTCAGAAAAAAGCGCCTATAGGCGCTTTTTTCGCATCTGTACTCCGAAGAAAAACCGTGATGGAGGCGAACCAGCAGCTGGTTCTATTTTTCTCCTCCCCCTACTCCAGTTTAAACATCGGCACGACCTTATTGTGTAGCGCCGGATTATCGCTTTCATCTTTCAGATTGACGCCCGACAACTGGCGATGGAAAGATTGTTCGAGCAGCCAGGCGAGTTTAAAAGCCGCCTGCGGATAATTCAGCCCTTCCGGCCGCACATTGGAAATACAATTTCGTTCCGATTCCAGTCTTTTGGTATGGGGCCCCCAGGTCATGTAAATGCCTAAACTGTCGGGAGATGACAATCCCGGACGTTCTCCGATCAAAATCGCTACCGCCTTCGCTTTCATCACCTGCGCAATATCATCGCCCAGTGCCACCCGCGACTGATGCGCCAGCACCACAGGCCCGATTTTCAGCTCCAGCGTGCGCAGATAGGGCAATAACGCCGCAATCAGCGGTACGGCCTGCCGGTGCACGGCTTTCGATGACAAACCGTCAGCGATGACCAGCACCACGTCGGCAGGCTCCGGCGCCAGACGCAGCAAGGCCTGACGACTGCTTTCTGACAGCTTGCGGCCAAGATCAGGACGACACAGATAGGTCGCCCTGTCCGGTGCAGCGCTGGCAACGGTCAGCGTTTCCAGCCCCAGCGCGTAAAGTTCGGGTTCGAGCTTCTGGCTGTCAAAGGGCTGATGCACGGCATCACGCGCCTGCGCATGGGCTAAACCAAATCGCAGCAGCTCATCGGTGGGCAGACTCGAACCGGTACGTCCCAGCGCGATACGTGCGGCCGTAAACTGACGCAGAGTTTCCCACGGGTTGCTATGCACCAGCGGCGATAATCCCTGCTCTTTTTCTTTATTCATCAGCACAGACCTCAGCTCAGTTGCGGCAACTGACGCAGTAACGGATGGGACGCCCGGGTATCCTGCAAGACGCCCTGCGGATCGATAATTTTCATTTTCTCCAGCCATACGGCAAATTCCGGCGCATGTTTCAGCCCGAGTAATTCGCGGATATATAACGCGTCATGGAAAGACGTGCTCTGATAATTGAGCATGATGTCATCCGCGCCCGGTACGCCAATCAGGAATGTCAGCCCGGCAGTGCCGAGCAGCGTCAGCAAAGTGTCCATATCATCCTGATCGGCTTCTGCATGATTGGTGTAACAGACATCGCAGCCCAGCGGCACGCCCAGCAGTTTGCCGCAGAAATGGTCTTCCAGACCCGCACGGATAATTTGTTTACCGTCATACAAATACTCCGGGCCGATAAACCCCACCACGGTGTTAATCAGCAGCGGTGAAAAATGGCGGGCGATGGCGTACGCACGCGCCTCACAGGTTTGCTGATCGACCCCAAAATGCGCATTGGCAGATAAACAACTGCCCTGCCCGGTTTCGAAATACATCACGTTGTCGCCGAGCGTGCCACGCTTAAGACTGAGCGCCGCCTGTTGCGCTTCCGCCAGCAGCGCCAGATTGATACCAAACCCGCTGTTCGCCGCTTCAGTTCCCGCTATCGACTGAAACACCAGATCAACCGGTGCGCCGCGCTCCACCAGTTTGATGGTGTTAGTGACATGCGTCAGAACACAGGACTGCGTGGGAATTTCAAAGCGCGTAATGATGTCATCAAGCATGTAATTGAGGTTTTCCAGCAGCGGTAAACTGTCGCTGGCGGGATTAATGCCGATCACCGCATCGCCGGAGCCATATAACAAACCGTCGAGCATACTGGCAGCAATGCCCTGTAAATTATCGGTCGGATGGTTCGGTTGCAGGCGCACGCTCATGTGCCCCGGCAGCCCGATAGTATTGCGGAATTGAGTAATCACCCGGCATTTTTTAGCCACCAGGATCAGATCCTGATTGCGCATCAGTTTGCTGACGGCAGCCGCCATTTCGGGCGTGATCCCGCGGGCGACGGCTGCCAGCACAACGCTGTCGGTTTTTTCACTCAACAACCAGTCGCGGAAATCCCCGACGGTGAGATGCGAAATCGCGGCAAACGCCGCGACATCATGAGTATCGACAATCAACCGCGTGACTTCATCGTCCTCATACGGCACCAGCAATTGTTGCAGGAAGGTTTTGAGCGGCACATCAGCCAGTGCCATTTTTGCCGCCATGCGCTCTTCAGCGCTGGCGGCAGCCACTTCAGCCAGATAGTCGCCCGACCGTGCGGGCGACGCCTTTGCCATCAGTTCGCGTAAATCCTTAAACTGATACCTTCGGTGACTTAATGTCGTCTGAAACATAACACTCCTTAGCGCGCCGGATTATTTGCTGCTTTTAGCGGGAACCGGGCGCAGGCCACGTAATTGCGGATCTTCCGCGGCATCAGTGCGCGACTGATGGGTGATACGGAACCAGGCATACGCCAGCAACATCATGGCGGCGAAGATCAAAAACAGTAAGGTGTTGTAGTAAATCATAGCGATCAGACAGACGACTGCCAGCACCAGCGCCAGAGCAGGTGCAAAAGGATAGAGCGGCGCACGGAACGGACGGATTAAATTCGGTTCGCTGCGGCGGAGTTTAAACAATGCAGCCATCGAAATGATGTACATCACAATGGCGCCAAAGACCGACATTGTCACGATATTGGCCGTCAGTGGCTGGCCGCCAATCACGATCAGTGAATCCGAGAAAATAGCCGCGATGCCAACAACGCCCCCCGCGATAATACCAAGATGCGGTGTCTGGAAACGGGCGTTGACGCTGGCCAGTCGTTTAGGCAAATAACCTGCCCGGGCCAGCGCGAAGATCTGACGGGAATACCCCATGATAATGCCGTGGAAAGAGGCAATCAGGCCAAAAAGCCCCAGCCAGACCAGCATGTGCAGCCAGCCACTGTTGCTGCCGACAATCAGTTTCATGGCCTGCGGTAACGGGTCGTTGATATTCGACAGCTTGGTCCAGTCGCCCACACCACCGGCAAACAACATCACGCCGAGCGCCAGAACGGTCAGAGTCAGAATGCCGCCGATAAAAGCTTTCGGAATGGTACGCTGCGGATCTTTCGCCTCTTCAGCGGCCATTGAGGCACCTTCTATCGCCAGGAAAAACCAGATGGCAAAAGGAATGGCTGCAAAAATACCGGAAAAGGCTGCGGGACTGAAAGTGTCGCTGCCCGCCCATCCACCGTGAACAAAGTTCGACATTTCAAAGCCCGGCGCCACCACGCCCATAAAGACCAGCAATTCAAAAATTGCCAGCAACGTGACCAGAAGTTCAAAGGTGGCGGCAATACTGACGCCGAGAATATTGAGCGCCATAAATACCAGATACGCGCCAACAGCCACCCATTTCGGCTCAATCGACGGGAACTGCACATTGAGATACGCCCCGATCGCCATCGCGATAGCAGGCGGCGCAAAAACAAATTCCACCAGCGTTGCGAAACCCGCGACAAATCCGCCCGTTGGCCCGAACGCACGGTAAGCGTAAGCAAAAGGACCGCCCGCGTGCGGAATCGACGTAGTGAGTTCGGTAAAGCTGAAAATAAAGGCGCAATACATAGCCGCTATCACCAGAGCAGTGATAAGAAAGCCCAGTGTGCCTGCCTGCGCCCAGCCGTAACTCCAGCCAAAATATTCGCCGGAGATAACCAGCCCGACGGCAATGCCCCAAAGTTTAAAACTCCCCAGTGTACGTTTTAAAACAGGTGTGACTTTCGTGGTTTGCATAAATGATCCCCTGCCCGGTGATAATTCAATTTTTGTTGAAAAGAACTGCGACAGCCTTGCTCTTATTTGTGTTGCAAAGGATGGATGTTGCAAAGGCTGTACCACTTAAGAAACCCTCAGCAGGCGCGGCCTGTAGCCGTATTCAGGGGAGGCTTGCTACATTTTAGCGCGCCGCCGTAAGCCGCATATCCGAAATGGTGCGTTGGATAAGCGTCACAAAAGGGCGCTACACTTTGGCTTCTCAGAACGCTGACGTCGGATAAAAGGAGAACATCACGTGGCAACAATGGAACAGCAAATCATCACCTGGCTCAGAGAGGAACCGCTTCATTTGCTGGCACTGACGCAGGCACGCACGCAAAATCTTAACGATGCCTGGCTGGCGGCGGGCTTTGTCCGCAATCTGGTCTGGGACCGGCTACACGGATATGCGCAGGCCACAGCACTCAATGATATCGACGTGGTGTATTTCAATCCGCTGGATTGCTCGCCGGAAGCTGACGAGCGCTATGAACATCGCCTGAAAGCGCAATCGCCCGACCTTCCCTGGTCTGTGAAAAATCAGGCCCGCATGCATGAGCGCCACGGCCATGCGCCCTATGCCTCCAGCGCCGAGGCGATGAGCTACTGGGTGGAAATGGAAACCGCTATCGGCGCAAGAATGAATGCTGACGGGCAAATTGAGCTGAATGCGCCGCTGGGACTGGATGCTTTGTTTGCTTTCAGTATTACGCCAAACCCGCGGCATGCGATCCCCGCAGTTTTTGCCGAGCGGATCAGCAGCAAAGGCTGGCTGACCCGGTGGCCGAAGCTCAGAGTGAAAGCGTTAACCGAATGAAAGCCATAAATACCGTAAGGAATATGCAAAGCCTGTAAAGCCTCGCTGATTTTTGCCGATATAGCTTAAGCACTTTTACGTGCAAAATTTTATTCTTACTCAATGAGGCTTTTTATGACGACTATCAGCGCGACCAGCAGTTCGGTAAGCTCTGCGTCCACCAGCGACTCAGGCAGTGCCAGCCAGATTGCAAAGCTGACTAAGCAGATTACCAAACTGACTGAGCAGCTCAAAAACGTGGGCAATTCAGGCGGCGATACTGACGAAGTTAAGCAACAGCAAGAACTCCTGCAGCAGCAAATCGAAATGCTGCAACAGCAGATCGCGCAGATTCAACAGCAGCAGGCTCAGAAAGCACTTCAGCAACAGCAGCAACAACAAGCTGACGCTGAAATGAAGAAAGACGAAGGCGTGAATAAGCCTTCAGAAACCAACGCAGTCGATATCTACGTATAACCCCGGTCAAAGCCTGAAACAGCCGGCAAGGTATCAGTGGTTGTACATTCCCTGCTGGCTGCGTTTTTCCCGCAATAAATTCGCCTGCTCTTTCACCACCTGCCAGATGGCCTGTGCAGCGGGTGATAACGACCGGTTTTTACGTCTGACCAGCATCAGCACCCGGTTGATTTCCGGCACCAGGCTTCTGACCACCAGACGGCTCCCTTCCGGCATGGGCAACGCCAGCGCCGGGATAACACTGATACCAATTCCGGCTTCCACCATCGGGAATAACGTGGCTGGATGGCCGATTTCCTGAGCAATCTCCGCTTTCACTTTCTGCGCTTTCAGTGCGCCGTCGATCAGGATCCGGCTTCCTGATGCGTAATCCTGCAGCACCAGTTTTTGGCCGTTCAGTGCCTGCCATTCAACCTCCGGCAGCGCCGCCAGCGGATGATCCTCACGGCACATCAGCAAAAACGGCTCATGCAGAATCGGCTCGCAGTCCAGATCAGTGTTTTCACCCGGATCAATCACAATGCCGAAATCCACTTCCGCATTTCTGACGCTGTTAAGCACCAGTTGCTGCGCCTGATCGCGCAACAAAATACGAATGTCCGGATACTGCCGCTCGCCGCTGGAGATACATTGCGGCATCAGTTGCGCCGAAATCGTCTGGCTAGAGGCAATACGCACCCGACCATTATGCTGCGTGCCGAAGCTGCGGGTGTCGAGCAGCATGGCGTGGAGTTCGTCGAGCAACGGCTCGACACGATTCGCCAGACGCAGACCGGCATCAGTGAGCACGACTTCGCGCGTTGTGCGGTCCAGCAACCGCACGCCCATTTCGGCTTCCAGCTCTTTCATACTATGGCTGACCGCCGACTGGCTTAAACCAATGGACTCACCAGCCCGGCTGAAGCTGCCGTAGCGTGAAACGGTCACAAATACGCGAAGTTGCCTGAGCGAATAATTCATGAATTTTCTGCATTAATGGATTAAATAAATCAATTTTTTAATTGTATCGCAAAGACTCAGAATAGCCGCATTCAGAAACAACAAATCCGAGACTTGTTATGCGCTTCTTACCCGATCGCTTTACCCTGACACTCATCGCTACGGTTTTGCTGGCGACGTTCTTCCCGGCCAGCGGCATATTTGTGGCTTTCTTCAATAATCTGACCATTTTCGCCATCGGCCTGCTGTTTTTCATGCATGGCGCAAAACTCTCGCGCGAAGCTATTTTTCAGGGCAGCAATAACTGGCGTCTGCATTTGTGGGTGATGTTCAGTACCTTCATTTTATTCCCGATCCTCGGGCTGCTTTTCCAGTGGTGGCATCCGGTAGACGTCAGTCCGCAAATTTACAGCGGCTTTGTCTATCTGTGTATTTTGCCTGCGACGGTGCAGTCGGCGATTGCGTTTACCTCACTGGCTGGCGGGAACGTAGCGGCAGCGGTGTGCAGCGCCTCCGCATCAAGTCTGCTGGGGATTTTTGTTTCGCCGTTGCTGGTCAGCCTGCTGATGCATGTGCAGGGGGAAACGGGGAATGGTTTAGAACAGGTCTGGCATATTGTTTTGCAACTGCTGGTGCCGTTTGTCGCCGGGCATTTACTCCGTCCGCTGATTGGCGGCTTTGTCGAACGTCACCGTAAAATGATCGGCAAAACCGACCAGACATCGATTTTGCTGGTGGTGTATTCCGCTTTCAGCGAAGCCGTGACGCAGGGGATCTGGCATCAGGTCGGCATCGGTTCACTGCTGTTTATCGTGGTGTTCAGTCTGGTGCTGCTGGCCTTTATCCTGGTGATCAATACCTATATGGCGCGCTGGATGGGCTTTAGCAAACCCGATGAAATTACCATCGTGTTCTGCGGCTCGAAGAAAAGCCTGGCGAACGGTATTCCGATGGCGAACATTCTGTTCCCGGTCAGCGCGATTGGCATGATGGTGCTGCCGCTGATGATTTTTCATCAGGTACAGTTGATGACCTGCGCGGTGCTGGCAAAACGTTATCAGAAAAAACAACAGGAAGCGGCGCTGAAACACGCGCCTGTTACTGAATAAGCTGGCTAAATAGCAGGCAGAAAAAAGGCGCTGAATTCAGCGCCTTTGTTTTATGAGTTGACCCGTTCTCAACAGCGTTTACTCGTCGGTGCCATCCAGTCCCGGACCATTGCGGCGCAGCGGATTGATCAGGTTTTGCAGCCCTTCGCTTTTAATCGTCAGCGTCAGCTGCATCAGTTCACCCAATTTTCCTTGTGGAAATTCATCTTTGCGGGCGAACCACAGCAAATATTCTTCCGGCAAGTCGATCAGCACCCGTCCGGCGTATTTTCCGAACGGCATCACTCTATTGGCTATCTGGATCAGATCTTCTTTTTCCATGATTTATTCACCCAGCAGACGGATCATTTCCGCCTCGTCGATCACCTCAATGCCCAGTTCCTGCGCTTTCGCCAGCTTGGAACCCGCCGCTTCACCGGCAATCACCAGATCGGTTTTCTTCGACACGCTGCCGGAGACTTTCGCGCCCAGCGCAGTCAGACGGTCTTTGGCGTCATCGCGGGAAAGAATCGACAGCGAACCGGTCAGCACCACAGTTTTGCCGGCAAACGGACTGTCGATTTCTTCCGGTACAATGACCTGCACTTCCGGCCAGTGAATATTGATTTCAGGGCTTAACAACTCGTCGATGACCTGCTGGTTATGTTCTTCCGACAGGAAATTCACCACGTGTTTCGCCACTACATCACCCACATCCTGAACGCCTTTCAGCGATTCAATATCTGCCGCTTTAAGCGCCTCAACCGAGCCGTAATGCGCGGCAAGGTTAGCCGCCGTGGCTTCGCCCACTTCACGAATGCCCAGCGCATACAGGAATCTCGCCAGCGTGGTTTCTTTGGCTTTTTCCAGCGCACGGACCACGTTCTGCGCCGATTTCGGTCCCATGCGGTCCAGACCGGTAAGTTTGCCCGCCGTCAGACGGAACAGATCTGCCGGCGTTTTGACATATTCTTTCTCGACCAACTGATCGATGATTTTGTCGCCCATGCCGTCAACGTCCAGCGCCCGGCGGGAGACGAAATGCTTCAGCGCTTCTTTACGCTGTGCACCACAAATCAGACCCGCCGTACAACGCGCCACGGCTTCGCCTTCGACACGTTCAACATCAGAATGACAGACCGGGCAATGCGTCGGGAAAACCACTTCGCGGGCATCTTCAGGACGCTCATCCAGCACCACGCCCACCACCTGCGGGATAACATCTCCGGCACGACGGACAATCACGGTATCGCCGATACGCAGCCCAAGACGTTCGATTTCATCTGCGTTATGCAGCGTGGCATTGCTGACCATCACGCCCGCAACCAGAACCGGCTCCAAACGTGCGACCGGCGTGATCGCACCAGTACGCCCTACCTGAAACTCGACGTCTTTCACCAGCGTGATTTGTTCCTGCGCCGGGAATTTGAAGGCTGTTGCCCAGCGCGGCGCACGTGCCACAAAGCCCAGCGTTTCCTGAATATCCAGCGAGTCAATTTTCACTACCACGCCGTCAATATCAAAGCCCAGTGACGGACGGTCGGCTTCAACCTGACGGTAAAACGCCAGCACTTCTTCGCTGCCGGTACACAGGCGGACGCGATCACTGACCGGTAAACCCCAGGCTTTAAACTGTTGCAGGCGGGCGAAGTGGCTGCGCGGCAGTTCACCCCCTTCCAGCAGGCCAACGCCGTAGCAGAAGAAGGTCAGCGGACGTTTGGCGGTGATACGCGGATCGAGCTGACGTAACGAACCGGCGGCGGCATTACGCGGGTTAGCGAACACTTTCCCTCCCGTACGACGCGCTTCGTCGTTCATCGCTTCAAAGCCCGCTTGTGGCATAAACACCTCACCACGCACTTCAAGGCGCTCAGGAATGTTGTCGCCATGCAGACGCAGAGGAATCGCGCGGATGGTGCGTACGTTCGCGGTGATGTTCTCACCGGTCGTGCCATCGCCACGCGTGGCAGCCTGCACCAGTTCGCCATTTTCATACAACAGGCTCACCGCCAGACCATCAAGTTTCAGCTCGCAGCAGAACGTCAGTGCTTCAGCGGTTTTCAGGCGATCCTGCACGCGTTTATAAAATGCCAGATAGCTTTCTTCATCAAATACGTTGTCCAGCGATAACATCGGTACCCGATGCCTGACCTGTTCAAATGCAGAAAGCGGTGCCGCCCCCACGCGCTGCGTCGGGGAATCCGCGGTGACCAGCTCAGGATGCGCGGTTTCCAGCTCGCGCAATTCGCGCATTAAGCGGTCATACTCGGCATCTGGCACTTCCGGTGCATCCAGAACGTGATACTGATATTCGTGATGGCGCAACTGAGTGCGTAATTGACTGATTTGTTCTTCGATAGTGGCCATGACTCACCGTGGAGATAAAAAACCCCCGGCAAGCGGGGGTCAGGGAAGTGGGTGTTTCACGAACGCCGGACTCAGGCGATCGCCTCGAGGACCTCGCGGATCCGCGCTTTGTACGTTTCGAGCTTCTGCGGCGTAATCATACGACGCTCATCGTCAAGCACCATCGCACCGACATCATCGGCAATACGCTGGGCGGACTGCAGCAACAGTTTGAAGTTCTGATGCGCATCACCGTAGCAAGGTACCATCATAAACAACGTAACGCCTGGGGTGGAGAAGTCAGACATATTGTCAGGGTCGAAGGAACCCGGTTTGACCATATTTGCCAGACTGAACAACACCGGACCGCTGCCCGCAGGGCTGACGTGACGATGGAAAATATTCATGGCACCAAACTGGAAACCGGCCTGAAGCACGCTGTTGAGCAACACTTCACCACCGATGACACCGCCCTGATGCGCGGCAACGTGCAATACCAGAACCGTCTCTTTCAGTTTCGCTTTCTCAGCCGGTGCTTCTTCTGCAGGAGCAAAAGGTGCAGCCTGAGGTTCTGCTTTCGCAGCAGGCGCGGCATCAGCATGAATTTCCTGCGGCGGAACCGGTGCGTGCGGTTTAGCTTCAGGCGTGTATTCCTGATGCGCAAAATCTGCGGCAGGTTCGCGACGCGGTGCAGTGACGGGTTCAGCAGCTGAATAACCACTCAGCAAGGGATCATCCTGCACAGCATGTTGCTGCGGCTGAGCCGGTTGCTGAGGACGAGCAACAGATGCTGGCGCTGGCTGCGCAGGGGAAACCTGCGGCTGACGTGGCGGTGCAGTCTGTTCGGGCTCGTCATACTGACCTAAAGTCGGTTCATCCTGAGGATAAGCAGGACGCACGCGCACTTCCCCCACTCCATCGACAAAATCTTCGGACGGAGATTGTTCCCGTTCTTTTTTCACACGTTTAGCTGGACGATCGCGGAAAAGCGAAGAGCGTTCTTTACGGCTGGTCCACAAACCGTGTAACAACAACGCTATTATGGCGATCGCGCCAACAACGATTAATATCAGACGCAAATCCTGCATCATTGCTATCTCTGTTGTTCTAATA
>Ga0308159_1005530_pt1 | contig 10632 bp, 10 predicted proteins | sample PhyCR1_FD_201040 | JGI IMG/M metagenome (GOLD analysis project Ga0308159, IMG submission 201040) | Phyllosphere microbial communities from UC Gill Tract Community Farm, Albany, California, United States - DLSLC.R1 | ecosystem: Host-associated > Plants > Phyllosphere > Unclassified | place: USA...
GCGGCCAACACCCTGACCTTCCTGCCCGACGGCAGCGTGCATGCCGACAACACCGACGGCCTGGGCCTGGTGGCCGACATCGTGCGCAACGCGGGCGTGGCGCTGGCGGGCCGCGACGTGCTGCTCGTGGGCGCGGGCGGTGCGGCCGCGGGCGTGCTCGCGCCGCTGCTGGAGCAGGGGCCCCGCCGGATCGTGGTGGTCAACCGCACCGCGGCCCGCGCGCAGGCCCTGGTGCAGGCGCATGCCGATCTGGCGGCGGCCCGGCAGGTCGCACTGCAGGCACTGCCGATCGAAGAGCCCGGCACCGGCTTCGACGTGGTCGTGAACGCGACGGCGAGCAGCTTGGCCGGCGGCGAAATCCCGGTGCCCGGCGCGGTGCTGCGCGAAGGCACGCTGGCCTACGACATGATGTACGGTCCCGCGGCGCAGGGCTTCATGGACTGGGCACGCACGCGCGGCGCGGTGCCGCGCGACGGACTCGGCATGCTGGTGGAGCAGGCCGCCGAGGCGTTCGCGGTCTGGCGCGGGGTGCGCCCCCCGGCCGCGCAGGTGCTGCAGGAACTGCGCGCGCAGCCATGAAGGCCCTGCTGCGCTGGATCGGCTGCGTGCTGCTGGCCGGCGTGGCCCTGCAGCTGTTCTTCGTGCTGCGCATCGCCGCGATGGCGGCCATCGATCCGCAGTCCACCAGCTTCCAGCGCTCCGAAATTTGGGCGCAGGTGGCGGCGGGCGACGGCCTGCACTGGCGCCAGGAATGGTTGCCCTACGACCGCATCGCGGACACGCTCAAGCGCGCGGTGATCGCCTCGGAGGACGACGGCTTCGTCAACCACGACGGCGTGGACTGGACCGCGGTGGAGAAGGCCTGGGAACGCAACGCGCGCGCCGAGGCGCAGGCCGCGCGGCTGCAGGATGCCCAGCCCGGGCGCGCGGCGCGGCCGGCCCGCATCCGCGGCGGCTCCACCATCACGCAGCAGCTCGCCAAGAACCTGCTGCTGTCGGGAGAGCGCACGCTGCTGCGCAAGGGCCAGGAATTCGTGCTGACGCTGGCGCTGGAGCAGCTGCTCAGCAAGCAGCGCATCCTGGAGATCTACCTCAACAGCGTCGAATGGGGCGAAGGCGTCTTCGGCGCCGAAGCGGCGGCGCAGCGCTATTTCCGCAAGAGCGCCGCGCAGCTGAGCGCCGCCGAGGCCGCGCGCCTGGCCGTGATGCTGCCCGCGCCCCGGCGTTTCGAGAAGAGCCCCGGATCGGCCTACCTGTCGGGCCGCACCCGGGTGATCCTGGGCCGGATGGCCAGCGCCGAACTGCCGTAGGGCGCCTCGCGCGCGGAGTGGCGCGGCCCAGGACCGGCCCCCCGTCAGGCGGCCACGGGGTGGTGGTGGGCGAACGACGGCACGGCGCCGGCAGCCTGCAGCAGGGGCTGCGGCGTCGCCAGCATGCCGGCCGTCTGCGCCGGCATCGGCATGCTGGACAGCTGGGCGGACGCGGCGGCCTCCTCGCCGATGCGCGATGCGGTGGACTGCACCAGCGACAGGAAGCGCTTGAGCATGCGGTCGTCCATCTGGCTCGCGAAGGTGGAATACACCAGCGCGCCGCGCAGCACGCCGCCGCCGAACACCGGCACGGCGAAGGCGGTGCTCTCGGAGTTGTTCTTCGCATAGCGGATGGCGTAGCCCTGCCGGCGCGTCTCGCGCACCGTCCTGCGCAGGGCCCACATGTCGGTGATCTTCTGGTGGGGCTCGCCATGGGTGTTGGCCGCCTCCACCAGAATGCGCCGCTCGGCGCGCGTGCAGTAGGCCAGGTAGGCGCGGCCCAGGGCCGAGGGGATCAGGTCGTAGCGGCGGCCCAGGCTCGACGGACGGATCGCGTAGGGGCTGTAGGGCATGGTGCAGAACACCACGCGCATCTGGTGGCCGTCGATCACGGCCAGCGAGAGCGGCCACTTGATCTGCCGCGTGGCGGAGATCATCAGCGGCGCGGCCAGCTCGGCCAGGCGCAGCTTCTCGTTCACGCCGCTGCTGAGGTTGCTCACCGCCAGCGTGAGCTGGTACTGGCCATAGGCGTGCGGATCGCTGCGGACGTACTTCTCGTACTCCAGCGTGCCCAGCAGGCGGTGCAGCGTCGATTTGGCCAGGCCCGTGCGCTGGTGCAGCTCCTGCAGGCTCCAGGTGGAGCGCTCGTTCATCACGCGCAGGATCAGCAGCGCACGTTGTACGGAACGGACTTCGGTGCTCATGGGGTGTTTTCTCCGTGGAAATGGGGGATGCAGCCGGAATGCATGCGGACCGCGTTCAGGCCGCCTCGGATTCGATCGCGTCCGCCATGACCTGCTGCGCCGCGCGGCGCAGCAGGGCCTGGTCGGACCCGACCACGAAAAAGGAAATGCCCTGCGCCGCCAGCGCGGGCACGGCACGCACGTCGGGCACGAAGCAGCCGACGGCACGGCCCCGGGCGCGCCCGGCAGCGCTCACGGCGGCGATCGCATCGGCCACGCGCGGATCGTCCAGGCCCTGCGCGCCGAGCGACACGGCGAGGTCCGCGGGGCCGACGAAGAGGCAGTCCACCCCCGGCACGGCGGCGATCGCGGACGCCTCGGCCACGGCCTGGGCGCTCTCGATCTGCACGATGACGGTGGTGTGCGCATCGCTGGCGCGCAGGTGCTCCGCCATGCCGCGGGCACCGTAGCCGCCGGCACGCGAGGAATTGCTGAAGCCGCGCGCGCCCCCCTGCCCGTAGCGGGCGGCGCGCACCACCTCGGCGGCGATGCGGGCGTCGTCCACGTGGGGCACCATCACGCCCGCCGCGCCCAGGTCCAGCGCCTGCTGGACGGCCGCGGCGCGCGGATACGGCACGCGCACCAGCACGGGCAGTGCGCAGGCATGGGCGGCCAGCAGGCTGCGGTCCAGGCTCTCGGGGCCGAAGGGCGCATGCTCGGCATCGAGCACGAGCGTGTCCAGCCCGGTCGCGGCCAGCACTTCGACGGTCTGGTGCGACGTCGTCTTGACGAAGGTCGCGAGCAGCCGGTCGCACGCCAGGATGCGCTGGCGCAGCCGGGCCGGCGGGGACGCGTCGGCACCGGGGAAGCCGGGTGCGGTGGTCATGCGAGGTATTCCGGCCGCGCGGGCGTGAAGACGTCGAGGTTGAGCACCGGCTCGTCCCCCACCACCACCCCGTAATGGCGCACGTTGGGCGGTATGAGCAGCAGCCCTCCGGGCCCCAGCCGCACCACCCGGTCGTCCACGTGCACGTCCAGCACGCCCGCGAGGATGTACATCACCTGCTCGTTCGGGTGGGCGTGGGGACGGGGCTCGTGGCCGGGCATGAGGCGGTGCAGCGCCAGCGTCACCTGGTCGCTGCCGAACGCCTTGCGCTCGATGCCGCGGCGCACGGGCTGCCATTCCAGCGTGCTCCAGTCGACGCTGTGCAGGGCGGCTGCCGCCTCGGGCGGGAGGGGGGTGGGGGGTGGTGGGTTCATTCGGGAGCGATGCGCAGGGCCTGGATGGTGCGCGACCACAGGTCGTGGTCGGCCTGCAGCACGGCGCGCAGTTGCAGTGGCGACAGCGGGGAGCGCACCATGCCCAGGCCCTTGAAGCGCTCGGCGATCTCGGGCAGCGCGGTGATGCGGTTGATTTCTTCATTGAGCTGCGCCCGGCGCCCGGCCTCCAGGCCGCGCGGCGCGAACACGCCGTACCAGTTGGTCACCTCGAAGCCCTTGAGCGTCTCGGAGACGCTGGGCACGCCGGGCAGCAGGTCGGTGCGGTTCTTCTCGGTGACGGCGAGCAGGCGGATCTTGCCGGCCTGCGCGTGCGGCAGCAGCAGCGAGGCGCCTCCCGCGAACATCTGGCATTCGCCCTGCACGAGGGCTGCCACGGCGGGGCCGCCGCCCTTGTAGGGCACGTGCACGATGTCCAGGTCGGCGGTCTTGGCGAGCAGCGCCAGGGTGAGATGGTTGTGGGTGCCGATGCCGCCGGAGGCGTAATTGATCTTGCCGGGGTTCGCGCGGATGTAGGCCAGCAGTTCCGGGAAAGTGTGCACCGGCAGGCTGGCGGACACCGCGATCACGTTGATCGCGTAGGCCAGCATGGCCACGGTGTCGAAGTCGTTCATCGGATCGAACGGCAGCTGGCGGTAGAGGCTGCCGTTCATCGCATGGGTGGACATGGCCCCGATCTCGAGCGTGTAGCCGTCCGCCGGCGCGCGCGCCACCACGGCTGCGCCCAGGTTGCCCCCCGCGCCGGCCACGTTCTCGACCACGGCCGGCTGGCCGCTGCCGGGAAACAGGTGCTTCGACAGCAGCCGGGCAAGGATGTCCGTCGATCCGGCAGGCGCGAACGGCACGATCAGGCGCACCGGCCTGACCGGGAATTCCATTCCTGCAGCACCCGCACCGCCTGCCTGGGGGCCCTGCGCGAACGCCGCCCACGGCAAGGATGAGCCCGCAACGCAGAAAGCAAGCGCTTTTCGTCGGGACAGCAGGTGGGTGACTGGCATGGAATGGGCTCCCTCTTTTGATAAATATGATGAAAAAGATCCAAAAAACATTTTGAATTCCTTGTAGCGGAAGTCTAGAAGCCGGATTCGCCGAATGGTCGGCGAACTTTCCGGATTCCGAAGAATGGAACGATGCCGTCCCATTCCACGGATCATGCGCTTTACCGCAGCGCGGGACCAGGGAAATCCCCACCCGCTGGCGCCACGCCGCCGGAGGAAGCGGGGGCCGGCGCGCCCCGTATGATTCCGGGCATGCTGTCCAAGTTGATGAGCCTTTTCCTGCTCGGGCTGGTGCGCTTCCTCACCGGCTCCCAGGCGCGGTGGTACGGGTGCCCCCCTAAGGCCGAGCAACGCATCTATTTCGCCAACCACCAGAGCCATGCCGACCTGGTCATGATCTGGGCCGCCCTGCCCCAGGAACTTCGCAGCATCACCCGGCCCATCGCCGCCCGGGATTACTGGACCAAGACGCCCTTCCGGCAATGGATCACCACCGCCGTGTTCAATGCGGTGTACGTGGACCGGGTCTCGGGCACGCCCGCGCCGCAGCCCGCCGGCGAGGCACCGGCCATGCCCGTGCCCGCACCGTCTCCCGCCGCCGGCACGCCCGATCCCGAGGCGCTGCGCGCCGCCCTGCCGGAAGGCGATCCGCTCGCGCCGCTCGTGCAGGCCCTCGAGAGCGGCGATTCGATCGTGATCTTTCCCGAAGGCACGCGCGGCCACGGCGACGAGCCCCAGCCCTTCAAGTCCGGGCTCTACCGGCTCGCGCAGATGTTCCCGCAGGTGGTGCTGGTGCCCGCCTGGATCCACAACGTGCAGCGCGTCATGCCCAAGGGGGAGGTGGTGCCCGTGCCCATCCTGTGCTCCGTGACCTTCGGCGCTCCCATCGAACTGGCGCCCGGCGAGGAGCGCCGCGCCTTCCTCGACCGCGCCCGGCGCGCGGTGGTCGCGCTGCGGGAGGTGTGAGCCATGATGGACTTCCTGCGCCACCTCACCACCACGCAGCAGATCGGCGCGCTGTTCGTGGCCATGTTCGGGCTGCTGTCGCTGGTGACGCTCTATGCGTTCTTCCAGACCCTGCGCGAGGCGCGCGGCCCCGGACCCGAGGACCAGGCCGCGCACGAAGTGCACCAGCAGGAATGGCGCCGCTTCTGGAGCCTGCTCAAGACGTCCTGGGTCATGGCGACGGTCTTCTGGGTCGGATGGGCCCTGGGCGACACCGTGGCCACGGTGCTCTTCGCCATCGTCTCCTTCCTGGCGCTGCGCGAGTTCATCACGCTCTCGCCCACGCGGCGCGGCGACCACCGCAGCCTCGCGCTGGCGTTCTTCGTCGTGCTGCCGCTGCAGTTCGCGATCGTGGGGATGCGCAAGTTCGACCTGCTCACGGTGTTCATCCCGGTCTACGTCTTCCTGGCCCTGCCCGTCGCGAGCGCGCTGGCCAACGATCCGGAACGCTTCCTGGAGCGCAATGCCAAGCTGCAGTGGGGCATCATGGTCTGCGTGTACGGCATGAGCCACGTGCCCGCGCTGCTGCTGCTCGACTTCCCGAACTACGAGGGCCGGGGCGCCTTCCTGGTCTTCTTCCTCGTGGCCGTGGTGCAGACCAGCGTCATCGCCCAGCATCTGCTGGGCCGGCGCTTTCCGCACCGTCCCGTGGCCCCGCAGGTGAGCCAGAGCTTCCAGTGGCTGAGCTGGAGCGTCGGCGTGGCGATCGGCGGGCTGGCCGGCGTGGCGCTGTCGTTCATCACGCCGTTCAAGGTCGGGCAGGCGCTCGGCATGGCGCTGCTGGCCTGCCTCGCGGGCACCCTCGGCCACCTGGTGATGAAGGCCCTCAAGCGCGACCGCGGCGTGACCAGCTGGGGCCTGCAGGGACAATCCACCACCGGCGCCGGCGGCCTGCTGGACCGCGTGGACGCGCTGTGCTTCGCCGGCCCGGTGTTCTTCCATTCGGCCCGCTGGTACTTCGGCCTTTGAACGGCACCTCATGAGAATCCTGGGCATCGATCCCGGCCTGCAGACCACCGGCTTCGGCGTGGTGGACGTGGACGGGCACCACCTGAGCTACGTGGCCAGCGGCACCATCCGCACCACGGGCGCGGCCCTGGGCGACCTGCCCGGCCGCCTGAAGATCCTGTTCGACGGCATCACCGAGGTGGCCGCGCGCTACCAGCCCGACGCGTCCACGGTCGAGATCGTCTTCGTGAACGTGAACCCGCAATCCACCCTGCTGCTCGGCCAGGCGCGCGGCGCGTGCCTGACGGCGCTGGTGGCGAGCGGCCTGCCCGTGGCCGAGTACACCGCCCTGCAGATGAAGAAGGCGGTGGTGGGAAACGGCCGCGCGGCCAAGTCGCAGGTGCAGGAGATGGTGCGCCGGCTGCTGCAGCTGCCCGGCCTGCCGGGCACCGACGCGGCCGACGCCCTGGGCCTGGCCATCACCCATGCCCACGCGGGCGCGGCGATGGCGCGGCTCGGGGAAGTCACCACGCTCAACCGCCGCCAGCACGCGATGTACCGCGGCGGAAGGACTTTGTAGCGGATCGCTAGCGGAACACGATCTGCGCGATGACGCCGGAGCCCAGGGAGATCAGCAGGTAGTCGGGGCCGTTCTGCACCCAGTGGTAGCCGCGCGGCGGCGGGGCCAGGTGGTGCATGCGCCAGTCCTGCACCACGTAATGGTGCGAGCGGTACATCGGCGGCACGCGGCTGCCGCGGTACCAGTCGTGGTGCGGCCCCGCGCCATGGCGCCGGCCGTGGGCCTGCGCATGGGGCGGCGGGCCGGGGTGGTGGTGCCGCGGCTTCGCGTGGTGGCCCTGCCAGCCGGGGGGCGGCCCCCCGTGGTGCGGGCCGGGCTGCGGTCCGTAGTACCCTGGCCCGCCCCGGTGGTGGTCGGGGCCGCGGCCGTAGCCGGGTCCGGGCCCATGGCCAGGCCCGTGTCCGTAGCCATGACCACGGGCGGACTCGCGCTCGCGGCCCGGCACCCCGTCGAAGGGCTGGGCCTGCGCGCACAGCGCGGACAGTCCCACGGCCAGCGCCGATCCGAAGGTCCGCAGGCGCCGGGCGGGCATTCCTGCAGAAGCCGCGAAAGGAAGGTCGGAAGAGGTGGTCATGGCGATGCTCTGTCGCAAAAGCCGCAGGGTATCACCGGCACGGCCGTGCGGTCGTAACAACGCGTGGGCGGCCGCCGCGGGCCGCCCTGAGGGCCATGCCTACCGCGGCAGCAGCGCCGCCGCGTTCCGGGAGGCGGGCAGCATGTCCACGGCGCCGGAGACGGCCCTGCCGCCCTCGTCGAGCTGGAAACGGCGCACGGCGCCGAGCAGCTGGACGGCCTGCTCGCGCAGCGACTCCGACGCCGCGGTGGACTGCTCCACCAGCGCAGCGTTCTGCTGCGTCATCTGGTCGAGCTGGCTCACGGACTGGCTGATCTGGCCGATGTTGTCGCTCTGCTCGGCCGACGAGGCGGTGATCTCCGAGATCATCTCCGAGACGCGGCGCACGCTGTCCACGATCTCGGTCATCGTCGCGCCGGCCTGGCCCACGAGGCGCGAGCCGCTCTCCACGCGCTCCACCGACGAGCCGATCAGCTCCTTGATTTCCTTGGCCGCCGCCGCCGAGCGCTGGGCCAGCGTGCGCACCTCGGCCGCCACCACCGCGAAGCCCCGTCCCTGCTCGCCCGCGCGGGCGGCTTCCACGGCCGCGTTCAGCGCCAGGATGTTGGTCTGGAAGGCGATGGAATCGATCACGCCCGTGATGTCGGCGATGCGGCGCGAGCTTTCGGTGATCTGGCCCATCGTGGCCACGACCTGCGAAACCACGCTGCCGCCCCGCGCGGCCACCTCGGCCGCGGTGGAGGCGAAATCGCTCGCCTGCTGCGCCGACTGGGTGCTCTGCTGCACGGTGCCGGTGAGCATCTCCATCGAGGACGCGGTCTCCTCCAGGTTGGCGGCGGTCTGCTCGGTGCGCTGGCTCAGGTCGTGGTTGCCGGTGGCGATCTCGGTGCTCGCCGTCGAGATGTTGCCGGACGCCTCCTGCACCTGCCGCACCAGGCCGCGCAGCGCGTCCTGCATGCGGCCCATGGCCACGACGAGCTGGCCGACCTCGTCCATCTGAGCGGGGCGCACCTCGTGCGAGAGGTCGCCGCCGGCGATGCGTTCGGCGAGCGCGCGGGCCTGGGCCAGCGACCGCGTGATGGAGCGCACGCTGAAGAACGTGAGCGGGATCAGCACCGCCAGGGCCAGCACCAGCCCCAGGCCGATCACCGCGGACATGGTGGCCGTGCGCGCATCCATGCCTCCGCGGGCCTCGTCCATCTTCTCGCGCGCGCTCTTGGCGAGGCTCGCGAGCAGCTGGTCGGTCGTCTCCATGTGGCCCTTGAGCCGCTCGGCATAGGCCGCGCCGCCGGCACCGTCGAGCTGCGCCCGCTCGATCTGCTCGAAGATCGGAGAAATGCCGGCTTCATACTGCTGGATCTCGCCGAGGGCCTTGTCGATGGCGGCCACGAAATCCGCATCGCCCGCCTGCACCTGCCGCACGTCGGCCAGACTCTTGCGCAGCGCGGCGAGCGTTTTCGTCCACGCCTCGCGCTGGGCCGAGACCTCCACCGAGTTGTTGAAGTTGAGGATGATGTCCTTCTCGGTGCGGCGCAGCGTGCCGAGCGTCGTGCGCAGGTCGGCCATGTCCGTGAGCGTCTGCACGCGCTGCGAGAAAAGTTCCTGCAGCGTGTCGCGCGTGCGGTCGAGGGCCAGGTACCCCAGGCCCCCGATGATGACGAGCAGTACCAGGGAAAAGATCGTGCCGAAATACAGGCGCGCGCGTATCGACAGGCGTCCCAAGGAATTCATGGTGTCCCCTACAAACAGTTACACGGGCACATGCAATAACTGCGCCCATCCCGAAGCAGCCTCGTGGGCCGCCGGGGCGCCACTATAGGGCGGCGCACCCAGGCAGCCGGCAGGGAAACCACGGGGTGGCTTTTCCTGCCGGGTTGATCATCGCGCAACACGGGCGTAACCACTGTCGCGTTGGTGGAGCACGGCCCACGCCGCAGGCCCGCTGCCGTCAGGCGGGCTGGATCGGCACGTAGAGTTCCCCGCCGCCGCTGCGGAATTCCTCGGATTTCTCCTGCAGGCCCCGGGCGGCGAAGTCGCGCACTTCCTGCGTGATCTTCATCGAGCAGAATTTCGGCCCGCACATGGAGCAGAAGTGCGCCACCTTCGCCGAGTCCTTGGGCAGCGTCTCGTCGTGGTATTCCTGCGCCGTTTCCGGGTCGAGGCCCAGGTTGAACTGGTCCTGCCAGCGGAAGTCGAAGCGCGCCTGGCTGAGCGCGTCGTCGCGGGCGCGGGCGCCCGGATGGCCCTTGGCAACATCGGCCGCATGCGCGGCGATCTTGTACGCGATGATCCCCTGCTTCACGTCGTCGCGGTCGGGCAGGCCCAGGTGCTCCTTGGGCGTCACGTAGCAGAGCATGGCCGTGCCCATCCAGCCGATCATGGCCGCGCCGATGGCCGACGCGATGTGGTCGTAGCCCGGGGCGATGTCGATGGTCAGCGGCCCCAGGGTGTAGAACGGCGCCTCGTGGCAGGTCCTGAGCTGCTCGGTCATGTTGGCCTGGATCATGTGCAGGGGCACGTGGCCGGGGCCTTCGATCATGGTCTGCACGTCGTGCTTCCAGGCGACCTGCGTGAGCTCGCCCAGCGTGCGCAGCTCGGCGAACTGGGCCTCGTCGTTGGCGTCGCTCGCGCAGCCGGGCCGCAAGCCGTCGCCCAGGCTGAAGGACACGTCGTACGCCTTCATGATGTCGCAGATGTCCTCGAAATGCTCGTGGAGGAAGCTCTCCTTGTGGTGCGCCATGCACCACTTGGCCATGATGGAGCCGCCGCGCGAGACGATGCCCGTGCGCCGCCCGGCCGTCAGGTGGATGAAGGCCAGGCGCACGCCGGCATGGATGGTGAAGTAGTCCACGCCCTGCTCGGCCTGCTCGATCAGCGTGTCGCGGAAGATCGCCCAGGTCAGGTCCTCGGCGATGCCGCCCACCTTCTCCAGCGCCTGGTAGATCGGCACGGTGCCGATGGGCACGGGGCTGTTGCGCACGATCCAGTCGCGCGTGGTGTGGATGTTCTTGCCCGTGGAGAGGTCCATCACGTTGTC
>Ga0308159_1005533_pt1 | contig 10628 bp, 9 predicted proteins | sample PhyCR1_FD_201040 | JGI IMG/M metagenome (GOLD analysis project Ga0308159, IMG submission 201040) | Phyllosphere microbial communities from UC Gill Tract Community Farm, Albany, California, United States - DLSLC.R1 | ecosystem: Host-associated > Plants > Phyllosphere > Unclassified | place: USA...
GATGACGGCTGCGACTTCCATGACTCTTCCTTTGATTTCGTTGTTTCAGATCTTCTCGACGACGAGGCGGTTGCCCACCACCTCGACGATGCGGTTCAGGCCGGCCACGGGCGTTGCGCCGGGGCGGACGACCACCGTCCACTGGGCGCCGCGGTGGCGCACCGTGGCCGTTCCATCGGCGCTCCACGCCTCCACGTGCACGCTTTCGCCCACGTCCAGGTTGAGGTCGCGGCTGGCCCCGCTCGGCACGACGGGCGCGCCACGGTGGGTGAGGTACCACGCCACCACGGCACCCACGCCGACGACGGCTGCCACCAGAAGCTGTACCGTGATGGCGAAGCCCAGGTGGGCCGACACTGCGGCCGCAGCGAAAGCGATGCCGATCAGCAGCAGGTAGACCGTGCCCGAGAGCAGTTCGAGCGCCACGGCCGCACCAGCCAGCAGCCACCACAGGGTTGAATTCGCCATCTCATCTCCTCTCTCGCGGACGGGCCTCGATTCTGGGGCATGGGCACCACGCCCCGTTCATTTGAATTCCTTACACTTCGCGCCTTTATTCGCACGCCCCACCGGAGCCAGCGCCCATGAAATTCCGCTTCCCCATCGTCATCATCGACGAGGACTTCCGCTCCGAGAACACCTCGGGGCTGGGCATCCGTGCCCTGGCGCAGGCCATCGAGTCGGAGGGGTTCGAGGTCCTGGGCGTCACCAGCTACGGCGACCTGTCGCAGTTCGCCCAGCAGCAAAGCCGGGCCAGCGCCTTCATCCTGTCGATCGACGACGAGGAGTTCAGCGGCGGGCCGGACATGGACCCGGCGGTGCTCAACCTGCGCACCTTCATCGACGAGGTGCGCCGCAAGAACTCGGACGTTCCGATCTACATCTATGGCGAGACGAAGACCTCGCGCCATCTGCCCAACGACATCCTGCGCGAGCTGCACGGCTTCATCCACATGTTCGAGGACACGCCGGAGTTCGTGGCCCGCCACATCATCCGCGAGGCCAAGAGCTACCTCGAGGGCGTGCAGCCGCCGTTCTTCAAGGCCCTGCTGGACTATGCCGAGGACGGCTCCTATTCCTGGCATTGCCCTGGCCACTCGGGCGGCGTCGCGTTCCTGAAAAGCCCCGTGGGACAGATGTTCCACCAGTTCTTCGGCGAGAACATGCTGCGCGCCGACGTGTGCAATGCGGTGGAAGAACTCGGCCAGCTGCTCGACCACACCGGCCCGGTCGCCGAGAGTGAGCGCAACGCCGCCCGCATCTTCAATGCCGACCACTGCTTCTTCGTCACCAACGGCACCAGCACCAGCAACAAGATGGTGTGGCACCACACGGTGGCGCCCGGCGACGTGGTGGTCGTGGACCGCAACTGCCACAAGTCCAACCTGCACGCCATCATCATGACCGGCGCGATCCCGGTCTTCCTGAAGCCCACGCGCAACCACTTCGGCATCATCGGGCCCATCCCGCGCCAGGAGTTCGACGTGGAGTCGATCAAGGCGAAGATCCGGGCCAACCCGCTGCTCAAGGGCGTCGACGCCGACACGGTGAAGCCGCGCATCCTCACGCTCACGCAGTCGACCTACGACGGCGTGGTCTACAACACCGAGACGATCAAGAAGGCCGTGGACGGGTACGTCGACACGCTGCACTTCGACGAAGCCTGGCTGCCGCACGCCGCGTTCCACCCCTTCTACGGCCCCTACCACGCCATGGGCAAGAAGCGGGCGCGGCCGCAGGAAACGCTGGTGTTCTCGACCCAGTCCACGCACAAGCTGCTGGCGGGCATCAGCCAGGCCAGCCATGTGCTGGTGCAGGACTCGCAGCACCGCAAGCTGGACCGGCACCTGTTCAACGAGGCCTTCCTGATGCACACCAGCACCTCGCCGCAGTACGCGATCATCGCCAGCTGCGACGTGGCGGCCGCGATGATGGAGCCGCCCGGCGGCACGGCCCTGGTGGAAGAGAGCATCCTGGAGGCGCTCGACTTCCGCCGCGCCATGCGCCAGGTCGAGGCCGAGTTCGGCGAGAACGACTGGTGGTTCAAGGTCTGGGGACCCGACAAGCTCGCCGACGAGGGCATCGGCCGGGCCGACGACTGGGTCATCAAGGGTGACGACCGCGATGCCAAGTGGCACGGCTTCGGCGCGCTGGCGGACGGCTTCAACATGCTCGACCCCATCAAGTCGACCATCGTGACTCCCGGGCTGGACATGGACGGCAACTTCGCCGAGAGCGGCATTCCGGCCAGCATCGTCACCAAGTTCCTGGCCGAGCACGGCGTGATCGTGGAGAAGACGGGCCTGTACAGCTTCTTCATCATGTTCACCATCGGCATCACCAAGGGCCGCTGGAACACGCTGCTCACCGCCTTGCAGCAGTTCAAGGACGACTACGAGCGCAACCAGCCGATGTGGCGCATCCTTCCGGAGTTCTGCCAGCAGCACAAGCGCTACGAGCGCATGGGCCTGCGCGACCTGTGCCAGCACGTGCACAAGATGTACGCCGAGTACGACATCGCCCGGCTGACCACCGAGATGTACCTGTCGGACCTCACGCCCGCGATGAAGCCCAGCGACGCCTATGCGCACATCGCGCACCGCAAGACCGAGCGCGTCGAGATCGACCACCTCGAAGGCCGCATCACGACCAGCCTGATCACGCCGTACCCGCCGGGCATCCCGCTGCTGATTCCGGGCGAGGTGTTCAACAAGAAGATCGTCGACTACCTCAAGTTCTCGCGCGAGTTCAATACCAAGTGCCCGGGCTTCGAGACCGACATCCACGGGTTGGTCGAACTCGAGGACGAGGAGGGGAACGTGCGCTATTACGCCGACTGCGTGGCGAATGGCCGCGGCGAGCAGGAACCTCAGCCGCTAGCGAGCGAGGACAATTTGGTCCAGGTCGGTGCCGACGGCCCCTTCGGCCGAACGGTCTGACGCGCGGCCTCAGCCGAAGCGCAGCGCCATCACGCCCGCGACCACCACACCGGTGCCCACCGCGCGCTGCAGGCCGAAGCGCTCCTTGAGCCACAGGGTGCCGATGAGTGCTGCGAACAGCACCGAGGTCTCGCGCAGCGCAGCCACCACGGCCACGGGCGCACGCGTCATGGCCCACAGCGCGATGCCGTAGCTGCCCAGCGAGGCGACGGTGCCCAGGCAGGCGATGCGCCAGCGGCCCGCCATGTAGCGCCATGCGGCGGGGCGGCCCTGCGGTCCGCGCCGCCACAGCACCAGCAGCAGGTAGGGCACGCCATCGAAGAGGAAGAGCGCCGCCACGTAGGCCGCGGCATCGCCCGAGGCGCGCACGCCCAGGCCGTCCACGACGGTGTAGACCGCGATGATGCCCGCGTTGCATAGCGCAAAGCGCAGCGCCTTGCCGCGGTGGCCGTCGGCCGCTTGCAGGCTGGCGGGCGACAGGCCCAGCAGCACCACGCCGGCGCACACCGCGGCCACGCCCGCCCAGGCCGTCGGCGAGATCGATTCGCCTATCAGCGCATGGCTGCTCAAGGCGACCAGCAGCGGCGCACAGCCGCGCATCACGGGGTAGGTCAGGCCGAGCTCGCCATGCCGGTAGGCGCCGGCCAGCGCGACGTAGTAGCCGATGTGCACCGCCATCGAGGCCAGCAGGTAGGGCCAGGACGCCGCCGCCGGCAGCCCGGTGAACAGCAGCAGCGGGAAGGCAAGGAAAAAACCGATGCTGTGGATCAGCGCCGTGTCGAGCTCCTTGTCGGTGGCCGACTTGATCAGCGCGTTCCAGCTGGCGTGCAGCAGCGCGCCGAAGAGCACCGCGAGCGCGACCGGCCCGGTCAGCGTCACGCCGGGGCGCCTGTGCCGCAGCGTCGGGCGCGCGCCAGGTAGTGGGCCAGCGGTGGCGTGGCCAGGCCGGCCTGTTTGGCCGCGTCGTCCCACAGCCGCACGCGCACGGCATCCTGGGCGTGGGGCCGGTCGAGGAAGGCGCGCGCGTCGGACGCAGAGAAGACGCCGCCTTGCAGGGCCAGGCTTCGCTTCGAATCCTCCGAGAGCGAGGCTTCGTAATCCGGCCGTGACGCGCACAGGTAGCGCTTGGCATCGACATGCCAGCGGATGGCGTCGAGCACGCGCTCGGAGAACAGTCCGCGCAGGAAGGGCAGGGCGTAGAACTGGTGCAGGTCGTCGATGCCGCGCAGGGTTGGCGATTCGCCCTGGTCGTTGAGCAGGTGGCCCAGGTCGTGGAGAAGGGCGGCCGTGACCAGTTCGTCGTCGGCGCCGGCTTGCTCGGCGAGGAGCGCGCACTGGAGCGCATGCTCGAGTTGGGTGACCGGCTCGCCGCTGTACTGTGCGGCACCTTGCCTCTCGAAGAGCGCGGCGATGTCGTCCAGGGTCAGGGCCATGGCACTGTTCCGGTCAGGCCGCCACCGCGTGCGGCGCAGTGCCTGCGGCTTGCGCCGCATCCGCCTGCCGCGCTGCGTGGTTGCGAAGGGTGCGCTCCCGGCTGTTCATCACATGCTGGTACATCGCCTGGCCGGCCGCCTCGGCGTCGCCGGCCGCGATGGCTTTCACGATCTGCCGATGCTCGCGCGAGTACACCGCCATCGACTCGCCGGTGAGGTTTTGGCGCCGGAACAGCGACAGTTCGTTGACCAGCTTGCGGTAGGTGGCCAGCAGCTTGGCGTTGCCGGCCAGTTCGAGCAGCCGGTCGTGGAACGAGAGATTGAAGCGGTGGTAGTCGCGCGCGTTGCCGGCCTTGACGGCCTGGTCCATCGCATCGACCAGTTGTCGCAACTCGCGCACCTGGGCCGCCGACGCGGACTGCGCGACCTTGCGGCCCACGTACAGGTCCATGGCGGCGCGCACCTCGAAGATCTCCAGCGCCTCTTCGATCGGCACATCGCGCACGAACACGCCGCGGTTCTTCTCGGTGCGCACCAGGCCGGCCTCTTCGAGCATGCGGAAGGCCTCGCGCACGGGACCCCTGGACACGCCCAACTGGTCGGCCAGCGTGGATTCCGTGAGCTTGGCGCCCGAGGCCAGTTCGCCGTCCAGGATCATGCGCTCGATCTCCGCCTGCACCACGTTCGCCAGCGAATTGCACTGAAGCTGTGCGATGACCGGGTGGGACGAGATCTTCTTGGCGGGCATGGGCGGATGCTAAGCGGCAGAGTGAAGATTGTCTACGATCTGCAAAAGACAATTGACGATCAGCCCGAGCAGGCCCCGATTTTGCTTGGCGCGTGTGTCACGGGGATGTCTTGTCCCGCCGGCACATTCGCCTTTCATTTTTCGATGAGGAGTTGCTCATGCAGTACGCAAAACACATCGTGGCCGCATTCGTCGGCCTGGCTTGCGCAACGTCGGCGCTGGCGCAGAAGACGCAGCTGACGGTCTACACCGCGCTGGAGACCGACCAGCTCAAGGCCTACCAGGAAGCCTTCAACAAGGTGAATCCCACGATCGACATCAAGTGGGTGCGCGACTCCACGGGCGTCATCACCGCCAAGCTGCTGGCCGAGAAGGCGAACCCGCAAGCCGACGCGATCTGGGGCGTGGCCGCCTCGAGCCTGGCCCTGTTCGACAAGAACGGCATGCTCGAACCCTATGCGCCGCTGAACCTCGACGCGATCATGCCGCAGTACCGCGACAAGAAGTCGCCGCCGGCCTGGTTCGGCATGGACGTGTTCGGCGCCGTGGTGTGCTTCAACACGGTCGAGGCCAAGAAGAAGAACATCCCCGTGCCGACCGCCTGGAAGGACCTGCTCAAGCCCGAGTTCAAGGGTCAGGTCGTGATGCCCAACCCGGCGTCCTCGGGCACCGGCTACTTCGATGTGGCGGCGTGGCTGCAGCTCTGGGGTGACGACAACGGCAAGGGCGGCGGCTGGAAGTACATGGACGCGCTGCACGAGAACATCGGGCAGTACACCCATTCCGGCTCCAAGCCCTGCAACATGGCGGCGGCCGGCGAGTACGTGGCCGGCATCTCCTTCGAGTACCGCGGCCACACCAACAAGGCCAAGGGTGCGCCGATCGAACTCGTCTTCCCCAAGGAAGGCCTGGGCTGGGACCTGGAGGGCTTCGCCATCTACAAAGGCACCAAGAAGCTGGACGCGGCGAAGAAGCTGGCCGACTGGGCCTCGTCCAAGGACGCCATGCTGCTCTACGGCAAGAATTTCGCGATCACCGCGCAACCGGGCGTCGCGCCGAAGCTGGCGAACATCCCGGCCGACTACGAGTCGCGCCTGATCAAGATGAACTTCGAGCAGTCGGCGGTGAACCGCGAGCGCATCCTGGCCGAATGGTCGAAGCGCTACGACGCCAAGAGCGAGGCCAAGAAGTAATGTGGGCACGGCGCGGCCACGACGCGATGGACGCCGCTGTCTCCATGCCCACCGGCACGGCCGCGCAGGAGGAGGGCTACCTGCGCCTGCAAGGCGTGGGCAAGCGCTTCGGCAGCTTCTCCGCGCTGTCGCAGATCGACCTGGCCATCGCACGCGGCGAGTTCGTCTGCTTCCTCGGCCCCTCGGGCTGCGGCAAGACCACGCTGCTGCGGATCATCGCGGGCCTGGAGACGCAAACGGCGGGGCGCATCCTGCAGGCCGGGCGCGACATCTCGGTGCTGCCGCCCGCACAGCGCGACTACGGGATCGTGTTCCAGTCCTATGCGCTGTTCCCCAACCTGAGCATCGCCGACAACGTCGCCTATGGGCTGGTCAACCGCAGGCAGCCGCGCGCCCAGGTGGCCGCCCGCGTCGATGAACTGTTGACGCTGGTGGGCTTGCCGGGCAGCGGCGCGAAGTACCCGGCGCAGATGTCCGGGGGCCAGCAGCAGCGCGTCGCGCTGGCGCGCGCCCTGGCCACCTCGCCGGGATTGCTGCTGCTGGACGAGCCGCTGTCGGCCCTGGACGCCATCGTGCGCGTGCACCTGCGCAACGAGATTCGCGCCCTGCAGCGCAAGCTCGGCGTCACGACCATCATGGTCACGCACGACCAGGAAGAGGCCTTGTCGGTGGCCGACCGCATCGTGGTCATGAACCACGGCGTGATCGAGCAGGTCGGCACGCCGCGCGAGGTGTACCGGGCGCCGGCCTCGCCCTTCGTGGCCGACTTCGTGGGCAAGGTGAACCGCCTGCAGGCCGTGGCCGAGGGCGACCACTGGTTCCGCTGCGGCGAACTGCGGCTGCGCTGCGACGAAGGGCAGGGCGCCGACTTCCGCCCGGGCCGCCCCGTCATGCTCTACCTGCGGCCCGAGGACCGGCTGATGATCGACGTGCCCGACGACCATCCCGGGCGCTGTGAAGGCGCGGTTCGCCATATCGAGTTCCTCGGCGGCAACTGCCTGGCGCAGGTGCAGGTCGAGGCGCTGGGAGGTCAGTCGCTCCAACTGCAGTTCTCGCTCAACCAGATGGACGAGTTCTCGGTGCGCGAGGGGGCCCGCCTGCGCTTCGCGCTGCGCACGGACCGGCTGCGCGTGTTCGCCGCGGGACAGGAATGAACGCCACCGCCGTCCTGTTGCCGCCGCCGCTGCGCCAGCGCGTGCCCTGGAGCGACCGCCTTGCGCATGCGGCGCTGCTCGGCATCCTGCTCTTCCTGGTGGTCGGCCTGGCCCTGCCGCTGGCCGCCATCCTCTCCCAGGCCGTGCGCAACGCGGAACAGGGCAGCGGCTGGGCCGCCTTCGCCGCCTACCTGCAGTCGCCCGCGCTGCTGCACAGCCTGTGGAACAGCGTCTGGGTGTCGACGCTGGTCACCGTGATCGTGATCCCCCTGGCATTCGCCTTCGCGTATGCGCTGACGCGCAGCTGCATGCCGGCCAGAGGCGTTTTCCGCAGCATCACGCTGCTCCCGCTTCTGGCGCCATCGCTGCTGTCGGCCATCTCGCTCATCTACTGGTTCGGGAACCAGGGCGTGGCCAAGGATTTCTGGCTGGCGCTGGGCTTCGAAAGCATCTACGGCGCCCCGGGCATCGTGCTGGCCGAGTGCTTCGCCACGTTCCCCCATGCGCTGATGATCCTGGTCACGGCGCTGTCGCTGGCCGACGCGCGCCTGTACGAGGCGGCCGACGCCTTGGGCACCCGGCGCCTGCGCCGCTTCTTCACCATCACGCTGCCGGGCGCCAAGTACGGCCTGATCTCGGCGGCGCTCGTCACCTTCACGCTGGTGATCACCGATTTCGGCATCCCCAAGGTGGTCGGGGGCAACTTCAACGTCCTGGCGACCGACGTCTTCAAGCTGGTCATCGGCCAGCAGGACTTCCAGCGCGGCGCGGTGGTGGCGTTGCTGCTGCTCACGCCGGCGGCGCTCACCTTTGCCATCGACCACGTCGTTCAGCGCCGGCAGACGGCGATGCTCACCGCCCGTGCCGTCGCGCTGGTGCCGCAGCCGTCGCGCGGCTTCGATGCGGCAATGACCGCGTATTGCACGCTGATCGTGGCGCTGATGCTGGCCATGTTCGGCATGGCGGTGTTCGCCTCCTTCGCCACGCTGTGGCCCTACAACCTGGCGCCCAGCCTGAACCACTACGTGGCCGGCCTGGTCGATGCCGAACTGGGTGACGCGCTGCTCAACAGCCTGAAGCTGGCTGCAGGCACCGCGGTGTTCGGCACCGCCGTGGTCTTCGTCGGCGCCTACCTGCTCGAGAAGACGCGCGGGCTCGGCCCGGCCCGGCCGCTGGTGCGGCTGATGGCGATGCTGCCCATGGCGGTGCCGGGGCTGGTGCTGGGCCTGGGCTACATCTTCTTCTTCAACGCGCCGGGCAACCCGCTCAACCTGCTGTACCAGAGCATGGCGCTGCTGGTGCTGTGCACGGTGGTGCACTTCTACACCACGGGCCACCTGACGATGGTCACGGCGCTCAAGGCCATCGACGCCGAGTTCGAGTCCGTCTCGGCCTCGCTCAAGGTGCCGTTCTACAAGACCTTCTGGCGCGTCACGCTGCCGATCTGCCTGCCCACGCTCATCGACGTCTCGCGCTATTTCTTCATCAATGCCATGACCACCATCTCGGCCGTGGTGTTCCTGTACTCGCCCGACACCAAGCTCGCGTCCGTGGCCATCCTCAACCTCGACGAGGCCGGCGAGACCGGCGCGGCCGCGGCGATGGCCGTGCTCATCGCCGGCATCTCGGCCGTGGTCACGGTGCTCTACCTGCTGCTGGGCCGCGTGGTCGAGCGGCGGACGCAGGCGTGGCGGCGCCGATGAACCCGGGTGTGGGCACGGACAGCCGAACGCAGAGGACGCGGAGGTTTCGCAGAGGGCGCAGAGGCAAGAAAGAAAAAATGGAGTTTCCCTCTGCGCCCTCTGCGTCACTTTTGTCTTCCTTCTGCGTTCGGCTGCCCGATCCCGATTTCACCGAGCTTCCATGACCTCCAACGACCGCTTTGACCTCATCGTCGTCGGCGCCGGCATCGTCGGCCTGGCGCATGCATACACGGCCGCGCGGCGCGGGCTGCGGGTGTGCGTGGTCGACAAGGACGCGGCCTGCGTGGGGGCGTCGATCCGCAACTTCGGCTTCATCACGGTCACCGGCCAAGGCGCGGGCGACACCTGGCGGCGGGCGCGGCGCGCGCGCGAGGTGTGGGGCACGGTGGCGCCGCAGGCCGGCATCCCGGCGGTGCACCATGGGCTGTACCTCACCGCCTTCCGGCCGCAGTCGCTGAGGGTGCTGGAGGAATTCATGGCCACGGAGATGGCCGTCGGTTGCGAGCTGCTGTCCGCCGACGAGGCCGGGCGCCGCGCGCCCGCGCTGCGCCTCGAAGGGGCGCACGGCGCGGCCCGGGGCGTGCTCTACAGCCCGCACGAGATGCGGGTCGAGTCGCGCACGGCAATCGGCCAACTCGCGCGATGGCTGTCCGACGCACTGGGCGTGCATTTCCGCTTCGGCGAGGCGGTGCTCGAGGTGGCGACGCCGCGCGTGCGCACCTCGCGGGCCGTGCTGCATGCCGACCGGGTGGCCGTGTGCACGAACAGCGAGCTCAACGGCCTGTTCGCCGAGCGCCTCTCGCCGCACGGCCTGCGCCTGTGCCAGTTGCACATGATGCGTGTGCAGCCGCAGCCGGGCTTCCGGCTGCCCGGTTCCGTCATGGCCGACCTGAGCCTGGTGCGCTACCACGGCTACAGCGCATTGCCCGCCGCCCAAGTGCTGCGCACGCAGATCGAGGCGGAGGAGGGCGAATCCCTGGCCCACGGCATCCACCTGATCGTGGTGCAAAGCGCCGACGGCACGCTGGTCGTGGGCGACTCGCACCACTACGGCCCGGTGCTCGAACCCTTCGCCGACCAGCGGGTGGACGAGCTGATCCTGCGGCACCTGCGAGAGACCCTTCGGCTCACCGAGGCCACGGTGACCGAGCGCTGGGTCGGCACCTATCCCTCGTCCCAAGTGACGGACTGCCTGATCGACGCGCCCGACGACGCCACCCGGCTCGTGCTCGTCACCAGCGGCACCGGCGCCAGCACTGCCTTCGGCATCGCCGAGGACGTCCTGGCGGCCTGGTGAGCCGCATCCACCATCGAATTCCCGAATGAACACTCCCGACAAGCTCCAGGCCGTCGTCTTCGACTGGGCCGGCACCATCATCGACTTCGGCTCCTGTGCGCCGATGGGCGCCTTCGTGCGCCTGTTCGCGCGCTTCGGCGTCGACCTCAGCATCGCCGAGG
>Ga0308159_1005534_pt1 | contig 10627 bp, 9 predicted proteins | sample PhyCR1_FD_201040 | JGI IMG/M metagenome (GOLD analysis project Ga0308159, IMG submission 201040) | Phyllosphere microbial communities from UC Gill Tract Community Farm, Albany, California, United States - DLSLC.R1 | ecosystem: Host-associated > Plants > Phyllosphere > Unclassified | place: USA...
CGCCGCGCCGCCTGACCAACGCCGACCTCGTGGCCGAACTGGCCGACCGCGGCGTGGAGACCTCGGACCAGTGGATCGTGGAGCGCACCGGCATCCGCGCGCGGCATTTCGCCGAGCGCGACGTGGGCAGCAGCGATCTGGGCCTGGAGGCGGCGCGCAAGGCGCTCGATGCCGCGGGCGTGCAGCCCGCCGACATCGACCTCATCATCGTGGCCACCTCCACGCCGGACATGGTGTTCCCGTCCACGGCGTGCATCCTGCAGAACAAGCTGGGCGCCAACGGCTGCCCCGCGTTCGACGTGCAGGCGGTGTGCAGCGGCTTCATCTACGCCCTGGCAGTGGCGGATTCCATGATCCGCTCGGGCGGCGCCCGGCGCGCCCTGGTCGTGGGTTCCGAAGTGTTCAGCCGGCTGCTCGATTTCAATGACCGCACCACCTGCGTGCTGTTCGGCGACGGCGCCGGCGCGGTAGTGCTGGAGGCGTCCGAGACGCCGGGCATCCTGGCGAGCGACCTGCATGCCGACGGCAGGCACGTCGGCATCCTGTGCGTGCCCGGCAACGTGTACGGCGGCCAGGTCCTCGGCGATCCGCTGCTCAAGATGGACGGCCAGGCCGTCTTCAAGCTGGCCGTGGGCGTGCTCGACAAGGCGGCCCGCGCCGTGCTGGACAAGGCCGGCCTGAAGGAGTCCGACGTCGACTGGCTGATTCCCCACCAGGCCAACATCCGCATCATGCAGGGCACGGCCAGGAAGCTCGGCCTGCCGATGGAGAAGGTGGTCGTCACCGTGGACCAGCACGGCAATACGTCGGCCGCGTCCATTCCGCTGGCGCTCGACCACGCCGTGCGCACCGGCCAGGTCCGTCCCGGCCAGAACCTGCTGCTCGAAGGCGTCGGTGGCGGCTTCACCTGGGGCGCCGTCCTGCTCACGCTCTGAGGACTGCCGCGGTCCGCGCCGCAGCGCGGGCCCGGTCCCTCTCCTGAACTGAATCTCCCTCCATGACCACGAAGAATTTCGCATTCGTCTTTCCCGGACAGGGATCGCAATCCGTCGGCATGCTCGACGCCTGGGGCTCGCACCCTGCCGTGGCCGAAGCCGTCCGGGAAGCCTCCGACGCGCTCGGCGAGGACGTCGGCCGCCTGATCCAGGAAGGCCCCAAGGAAGCCCTGGCGCTGACCACCAACACCCAGCCGGTGATGCTGGTCGCCGGCGTGGCGGCCTGGCGCGTGTGGCTCGCCGAAGGCGGTGCGCAACCCGCCGCGGTGGCCGGCCATTCGCTGGGCGAGTATTCCGCCCTGGTAGCCTCCGGCGTGCTCACGCTGTCGCAGGCGGCACCGCTCGTGCGGCTGCGTGCCGCGGCCATGCAGGAGGCCGTGCCCGTGGGCGCGGGCGCCATGGCGGCCATCCTCGGGCTCGAATCCGCGAAGGTGATCGAGGGCTGTGCCCAGGTCACCGCCGCCTTCGGCGCGGGCAGCACCGACGTCGTCGAGGCCGTGAACTTCAACGACCCGGCCCAGACCGTGATCGCCGGCACCAAGGCCGGTGTCGAGAAGGCCTGCGAAATGCTCAAGGCCATGGGCGCCAAGCGCGCGCTGCCGCTGCCCGTGTCCGCGCCGTTCCACTCCAGTCTCATGAAGCCCGCGGCCGAGAAGCTGCGCGAGGCGCTCGCCGGACTGTCCCTGGCGGCCCCCCGGATTCCCGTGGTCAACAACATCGACGTGGCCGTGGAGCAGGATGCCGACGCGATCCGCGACGCGCTCTACCGGCAGGCGTTCGGTCCCGTGCGCTGGGTGGAGTGCATCGGTGCGCTCAAGGCGCGCGGCGCCACCCATATCATCGAGTGCGGCCCCGGCAAGGTGCTGACGGGCATGTGCAAGCGCATCGATGCGACGCTGGTGGCGGGCTCCGTGTACGACCCCGCTTCGCTGCAGGAAACCCGCGAACTGCTGGCCTGAGACGGCTCAAAGAGACCCCATGACCCTTTCGACATCCCCTGACAACGCCGCCCGCATCGCCCTGGTGACGGGCGCCTCCCGCGGCATCGGTGCCGCCATCGCCGCCGAACTGGCCGCGCGGGGCTTCCGCGTCATCGGCACGGCCACCACCGAAGACGGCGCGCAGCGCATCACCCAGGCCCTGTCCCCGCACGCGGGCTGCCGGGGCGCCGCCCTCGACGTGAACGACGCCGCGGCGCTCGACGCGCTGATCGACGGCATCGTGAAGGAGCAGGGCGGCCTGCACGTGCTGGTCAACAACGCCGGCATTACGCGCGACCAGCTCGCCATGCGCATGAAGGACGACGACTGGGACGCCGTGCTGGACACGAACCTCAAGGCGGTCTTCCGTGCCTGCCGGGCCGTGATGCGGCCGATGATGAAGCAGCGCTACGGCCGCATCGTGAACATCACGAGCGTGGTCGGCGCCTCGGGCAATCCGGGCCAGGTGAACTACGCTGCGGCCAAGGCGGGCGTCGCCGGCATGACGCGCGCGCTGGCCCGTGAGCTGGGCAGCCGGAGCATCACGGTGAACTGCGTGGCGCCCGGATTCATCCGCACCGACATGACCGCCGAACTCTCCGAAGAGCAGCACAAGGCCCTGCAGGCGCAGATCCCGCTGGGCCACATGGGGCAGCCGTCGGACATCGCCAAGGCCGTCGCCTACCTCGCCTCGGACGACGCGGGCTACGTGACCGGCCAGGAGTTGCATGTCAATGGCGGCATGTACATGTAATTGATAGAAGTTGACGCCGGTTGTTCCGCCCGGCAGGCCATTTCGAGGTGTATCTCGATCCGGCTAGAATCGCGGATTCATTCACAACCCCCAAAGGGAAACCATGAGCGATATCGAAGCACGTGTCAAAAAAATCATCGCCGAACAACTCGGCGTGGAAGAGTCGCAAGTCACCAATGAAAAGGCCTTCGTGGCCGACCTGGGCGCCGACTCCCTCGACACGGTGGAGCTGGTGATGGCGCTGGAAGACGAGTTCGGCATCGAGATCCCTGACGAAGACGCAGAGAAGATCACGACGGTGCAGAACGCCATCGACTACGCGAACACCCACCAGAAGGCCTGACCGTCCGGTCTCGCCTCACCCGCGGATCGCTCCCAGCGGTCCCGCATCAGCACGAAAGAGTCTTAGCGCATGAGCCGTCGTCGCGTCGTCGTGACCGGCCTGGGTTGCATCACCCCCGTCGGTAACACGGTGGCGGAAGCCTGGGCCCGAATCCTGGCCGGCCAGTCCGGCATTGGCCTCATCACCAAGTTCGATGCTTCGAACTTCGCCTGCAAGATCGCGGGCGAGGTCAAGGATTTCGACCTGAACGCCTACATCAGCGCCAAGGATGCGCGCACGATGGACAGCTTCATCCATTACGGCATCGCCGCGGCAGACCAGGCCGTGCGCGACGCGGGCCTGCCCGTGGGCGAGGCGCTGGATGAGGAATTGGCGAGCCGTATCGGCTGCATCATCGGCTCGGGCATCGGCGGCCTGCCGCTGATCGAGAACACGCACGCGGAGCTAGAGAACCGCGGCCCCCGCCGCATCACGCCCTTCTTCGTTCCAGCCTCCATCATCAACATGGTGGCGGGGCATGTGTCGATGCGCTTCGGCTTCAAGGGGCCGAACCTGTCGGTCGTCACGGCGTGCACCACCGGCCTGCACTGCATCGGCGAGGCCGCGCGCAAGATCGAGTACGGCGATGCCGACGTGATCGTCGCGGGCGGCACGGAATCCACGGTCTCGCCCCTGGGCGTCGGCGGCTTCGCGGCCATGCGGGCGCTGTCCACGCGCAACGACGATCCGGCCACCGCATCCCGCCCCTGGGACAAGGACCGCGACGGCTTCGTGCTGGGCGAGGGCGCCGGCGTGCTGGTCCTCGAAGAGTACGAACACGCCAAGGCCCGCGGCGCGAAGATCTACGCCGAGCTCTCGGGCTACGGCATGAGCGCGGACGCCGGCCACATGACCGCGCCCAACATGGACGGTCCGCGGCGCGCCATGCTCGCTGCGCTGCGCAATGCCGGCATCAACGCCGATCAGGTGGACTACCTGAACGCGCACGGCACCTCCACCCCGCTGGGCGACCTCAACGAGACGAAAGCCATCAAGGCGGCGCTCGGAGACCACGCCAAGCGCATGGTGGTCAGCTCCACCAAGTCGATGACGGGCCACCTGCTGGGCGGTGCCGGCGGCATCGAGAGCGTGTTCACCGTGCTGGCGCTGCGCGACCAGAAGGTGCCCCCGACGATCAACATCTTCGAGCAGGATCCGGAGTGCGATCTGGATTACTGCGCCAATGCGGCCCGCGACATGAAGATGGACGTGGCCGTGAAGAACAATTTCGGGTTCGGCGGCACGAACGGCACGCTGGTCTTCCGGCGCGTCTGACGGCCGGCCCGCGCGACGCCGGCGGGCCTGCCGCCCTGCCCGAGACCCATGGCGCACTCCACCCGGGATCTGCATGCGCCCGCCGTGTGCCACCCTGCCGGCGCCGGCCGGTGGGTGCCCGCGATGGCGGCCGCGGCGGGACTCGCCGGCCTGGCGGCCTGGGCGGGCTGGGCCGCCACGGGGAGCGGCTTTTCCACCCGGAACGCGGCCTGCGGCGGCCTGCTGTGGGCCGTGTGCATGGCCGTGGCCTGGCGTTCCCTGGCCCGGTGGCCGTCCGGCCTGCTGGACTGGGACGGGCTGGACTGGTGCCTGGACCGCGGAAGGGTGCTGCCGGACCTCCGGGGGCGCCTGGAGGTGGCACTCGATCTGCAGCGCTTCCTGCTGGTGCGGCTCGTGGATGCCCAGGGCCGCGCCTGGTGGCTGGCCCTGGAACCCGGCCGCTCCGCGGCCGACTGGATGGCGCTGCGCCGTGCGGTATATTCGCGCCCCGGACGGGAGCCCACTGTCGAGGGGGACAAGACCCCTGCCGCTCATCGCCCCGATGCATGAGCCCATCACACCATGAACGCCTCTCTGCCCCCGCCTTCCCCCCCCGACAGCGACCTCCAGCTCGTGGAGCGCACCGTTGCCGGCGACCAGCGGGCCTATGAGCTGCTGGTCATCAAATACCAGCGCCGCATCGAGCGACTGATCGGCCGCATGGTGCGCGACGCAGACCTGGTGCAGGACATCGCGCAGGAAACGTTCCTGCGCGCCTACCGCGCGTTGCACCAGTTCCGCGGCGAAGCGCAGTTCTATACCTGGCTCTACCGCATCGCCGTCAACACCGCCAAGAAGGCGTTGATGGACATGAAGCGCAATCCGGTGATTTCCGAGAATGCATTGCGTGGCAATGATGAGGAAGATGAAACTTCCCGTATCGGGCACGAACTAACCACGGACGAAACCCCCGAAACGGTACTGGCTGCGCAGGAGATTGCGGAAGCCGTGAACACGGCCATGGAAGCACTGCCGGAAGATCTGCGCCAGGCGGTCACGCTGCGCGAGATCGAAGGGCTGACGTACGAGGAGATCGCGGAGGCCATGCAGTGTCCCATCGGCACGGTGCGGTCGCGCATCTTCCGGGCCCGCGAGGCGATTTCCGCCCGCGTGCGCCCGCTTCTCGAGAAGCAGACCGGCAAGCGCTGGTGACGGGACGGCAATGTGTGGAGGCATCGGCGTGCGCGCCGGCCTCCCAGGACGATACAGGTGAGCAGCATGAAAGACGATCTGACACAGCGTGAGCAGCTTTCCGCCCTGGCCGACGGCGGCCTCGGCACGGCGGAGTGGGGCGAGACCTTTGCGTACGCTCAGACCGGAGAAGGCCGGGAGACGTGGGCCGTCTACCACCTCATCGGCGACGTGCTGCGCTCGCCGGAACTGGCCCGTGGCGCCGATCGCGGCGCCGACATGTCCCTGGCGGCCCGCGTCACTGCGCGGCTGGAGCAGGAACGCATCTCCGCCGCGGCGGTGTCCCTGCCCGAGCCTGCCCAGCCGATCGTGGCCGCGGTGCCCGTGAAGGACGAGGCCGCGAATGCCGCGGTGTTCCGCTGGAAGATGGTCGCCGGCTTCGCGTCCCTGGCCGCCGTCGGTGTGCTCGGCTGGAGCGGCCTGGCCGGGGTGCAGCCGTCCGCGGGTTCCGGTGCGCAGGTCGCTTCCGCAGCGGCCCCCGCCCCGGTGCGCGCGGAAGCGCCGGTGTCCACGCTGGTGTCGTCCACCGACGCCAGCGGCGCGCCGCAGGTCATGATCCGGGATCCGCGCCTCGACGAACTGCTGGCGGCCCACCGGCAGTACGGCGGCGCGTCCGCGCTGCAGATGCCGGCGGGGTTCCTGCGCAACGCCACGTTCGAGACGCCCCAGCGCTGACACTGCCGCGACCGGAGACCGGAATTGGACGGCATGGAGCGCATGGAACGCACACCACGGACACGAGGCGATCGGACATCCTGGAGCGCACGGCGCCTGGCAGGCACCGCGGCCCTGCTGGCCGCCGTGCTGGCGCCCGCGGCCTGGGCGGGGCCCGACGCGGCAGCGACGCCCGGAGGAGCGCCCGAGGGCCGGCCCCCGGCGGCCGGGGCGGCCGCCGCTGCACCCGCGTCCGCCGCCTCGGCCGCCGTCGAGGTGCGCGATTGGGTGGAGCGCATCCACCGCGCGGCGCTCGCGCAGAGCTACCAGGGCAGCTTCGTGGTGTGGTCCTCCACCGGCGGCATGACCAGTTCGCGCATCTGGCACGCCACCGACGGCACGGTGCAGATCGAGCGCATCGAGGCGCTGGACGGCTCGCCGCGCACGGTCTTCCAGCGGGGTGAGCTCGTGCGTACCTTCCTGCCCCAGGCGCGGGTCGTGAAGGAAGAGCGCCGGGACATGCCGGGCCTCTTCCCGCACCTGTCGCAGGCCGACAGCGAAGCCGTGCAGCGCCACTACCGCGCCCGCCTCATCGGGCGCGACCGGGTGGCGGGCCAGGAAGCGGACGTGGTCTGGCTCGCACCGCGGGACGCGCTGCGCTTCGGCTACCGCCTCTGGATGGCGCGGCCCAGCGGGCTGGTGGTCAAGCTGCAGACGCTGGGCCTGCGCGGGCAGGTGCTGGAGCAGGCCGCGTTTTCCCAGATCGATTTCGAAGCGCCGCCGACGGTGCCGCAACTGGCCGCGCAGATGGACGAACTGCACGGCTTCCGCCTGCTGGCCGTCCCGCTCGTGAAGACCACCGCGCGCGAGGCCGGCTGGCAGCTGCGCCGGCCCGTGGCGGGCTTCCAGCCCGGCGACTGCTACAGGCGCGGCGCTGCCGCGCAGGACAAGGTGCCGATGCCGCCCCTGCAGTGCATCTTCTCCGATGGCCTGGCCACGGTGTCGCTGTTCTTCGAACCCTACGATGCCGCCCGCCATGGCGGCGAGCCGCGGCGCATGGACGTGGGCGCCACCCAGACGCTGGCCCTGCGGGCGGCGGGCGGTGCCGCCTGGCTGACGGCGGTGGGCGAGGTGCCGCAGGAAACCCTGCGGATGCTGGCGGACCAGGTCGAACCGGCGCGGTGAACGCTGCCGGCCGCCCGGCGGCGTGCGGTCCGCGGCGTCGCGGGGAGCCGAACACGGCCTTGTCCTTCACACCACCGCCCGGTTTTTTACAGACGATGTGCGATTTGCTCGAAAAGAAAGAAAGGCCTTCCATGTTCACGTTCCCGCATGAACCATCGCGTCTCCGGATGCTCGTTCGTTCGCTGGCCGCCGCGGGTGCCATCGCCCTGGCTCCCGCCGGGGTGCTGCACGCACAGGCCGCGCCGGCGGGTGCGCCCGCCCTGGTGCAGGGACTGCCGGACTTCACGGACCTGGTGGACCAGGTCGGCCCGGCCGTGGTGAACATCCGCACGCTCGAAAAGGCGCCGGACCGTTCCGCCACCAACGGCATGGACGAGGAAATGCTGGAGTTCTTCAAGCGCTTCGGCCTGCCCATGCCGGGCGGTCCGCGCCAGCAGCGGCCGCAGCGCCCGGACGAAGAGCAGCCGCGCGGCGTCGGCTCCGGGTTCATCCTCACGCCCGACGGCTACGTGATGACCAACGCGCACGTGGTGGAGGGCGCGCAGGAAGTGCTCGTCACCCTGACGGACAAGCGCGAGTTCAAGGCCAAGATCGTGGGCTCGGACAAGCGCACCGACGTGGCCGTGGTGAAGATCGACGCCACGGGGCTGCCCGCGGTGAAGGTGGGCGACATGAACCGCCTGCGCGTCGGCGAATGGGTGATGGCCATCGGCTCGCCGTTCGGCCTCGAGAACACCGTCACGGCCGGCATCGTGAGCGCCAAGCAGCGCGACACGGGCGACTACCTGCCGTTCATCCAGACGGACGTGGCGATCAACCCCGGCAACTCCGGCGGCCCGCTCATCAACATGCGCGGCGAGGTGGTGGGCATCAACAGCCAGATCTACTCGCGCTCCGGCGGCTTCATGGGCATCTCGTTCGCGATCCCGATCGACGAGGCGATCCGCGTGAGCGACCAGCTGCGCGCCACGGGCCGCGTGACGCGTGGCCGCATCGGCGTGCAGATCGGGCAGGTGACCAAGGACGTGGCGGAGTCGATCGGCCTGGGCAAGACGCAGGGCGCGCTCGTGACCGGCGTGGAAGCCGGCTCCCCGGCCGAGAAGGCCGGCGTGGAAGCGGGCGACATCATCACGCGCTTCGACGGCAAGGCCATCGACAAGATTTCCGATCTGCCGCGCATGGTGGGCAACACCAAGCCGGGCAACAAGAGCACCGTGACGGTGTTCCGGCGCGGCGCGACGAAGGACCTGCCGATCACCGTGGCGGAGATCGAGCCCGACGAGAAGCCCGGCGCGGCCGCGGGCGAGCGCAACGCCCCGCCCAAGCCCAAGGCGTCGGCGGCCGCCCAGCAGCTGGGCCTGGCCGTGGTCGAGCTCACCGATGCCCAGAAGAAGGAGCTGAAGGTGAAGGGCGGGGTGCGCGTGGTGTCGGCGGCCGAGGCCGCGGCGCGGGCCGGGCTGCGCGAGGGCGACATCATCCTGGGCATCGCCAACACCGAAATCGCCGGCATGAAGGACTTCGATGCCGTCCTGGCGAAGGTGGACAAGACCAAGCCGATCAACGTGCTCTTCCGCCGGGGCGAGTGGACGCAGTACCTGGTGATCCGCCCGGCGCGCTGAGGCCCAGGCCACGGAAAAGCCCCATCCCGCACTAGGGAGTGGGGCTTTTTCCCGCCCAGCGGCTTCCCTGGGGAAGCCCTGGGCGCCCATGAAACGCATAAAAAAAGTTCTATCTACAGATATGGATAGAATGCGACCCGATTTCCTGCCCTATTTGGAATAAGCAAACCCTGTAACATCACGATATGGGATCGTCACCTTCCATGCACAGGTGTTCCACAGATCACCCACATGTTGTTCTCAGGATGTGCGCCGGATTTGTGAATAAGCTGTGTATAAGCAGCCCGTTGCAGGGTGGCAACGTGTCCCGGCGCCCCGGGCACGGGCTTTCCCTCTCGGCCTTTTTGCCTACAATGAAGTTCCAACCATCGCAGTTGCCAAAGATTGTTGGTTCAGGGCGCGTCACCTCTTGACGCGCCCTTTTTTCTTGTGCGCGCCGTTTTAATTCAATTACTTGTCGCTTCTCGTTGATGAATCACATCAGAAATTTCTCGATCATTGCGCACATCGATCACGGCAAATCGACGCTGGCTGACCGGCTGATCCAGCGGTGCGGCGGCCTGGCCGACCGCGAGATGGAAGCCCAGGTGCTCGACTCGATGGACATCGAGAAAGAGCGTGGGATAACCATCAAGGCCCAGACGGCCGCACTGCAGTACAAGGCGAAGGACGGGCAGGTCTACAACCTCAACCTCATCGACACGCCGGGCCACGTGGACTTCTCATACGAGGTGTCCCGTTCCCTCTCGGCCTGTGAAGGCGCGCTGCTGGTGGTCGATGCATCGCAGGGCGTCGAGGCGCAGACGGTGGCCAACTGCTATACGGCGCTCGACCTCGGCGTCGAGGTGCTGCCGGTGCTCAACAAGATGGACCTGCCGCAGGCCGATCCGGACAACGCGAAGGCCGAGATCGAGGACGTGATCGGCATCGACGCGACCGACGCGATTCCCTGCTCCGCCAAGACCGGCATGGGCATCGACGAGATCCTCGAGCTGATCGTCGCCCGCGTGCCGGCGCCGCGCGGCAACCCGGACGCGCCGCTGCGCGCGATGATCATCGACAGCTGGTTCGATCCCTACGTGGGCGTGGTCATGCTGGTGCGCGTGGTCGACGGCCGTCTGCTCAAGGGCGAGCGCTTCAAGATGATGGCCTCGGGCGCGGCCTACAACGCCGACAACCTGGGCGTGTTCACGCCGGCCAACGAGGCGCGCACGGCCTTGAATGCGGGCGAGGTGGGCTACATCATCGCGGGCATCAAGGAGCTGAAGGCCGCGAAGGTGGGCGACACCATCACGCTGGAGAAGAAGCTGCCCAACAACCTGGGCCCGGCCGAGCAGGCGCTGCCCGGCTTCAAGGAAATCCAGCCGCAGGTGTTCGCGGGCCTGTACCCGACGGAAGCCAGCGAATACGACCAGCTGCGCGACGCGCTGGAGAAGCTGCAGCTCAACGATGCCTCGCTGCACTTCGAGCCCGAGGTGTCGCAGGCGCTGGGCTTCGGCTTCCGCTGCGGCTTCCTGGGCCTGCTGCACATGGAGATCGTGCAGGAGCGCCTG
>Ga0308159_1005535_pt1 | contig 10625 bp, 12 predicted proteins | sample PhyCR1_FD_201040 | JGI IMG/M metagenome (GOLD analysis project Ga0308159, IMG submission 201040) | Phyllosphere microbial communities from UC Gill Tract Community Farm, Albany, California, United States - DLSLC.R1 | ecosystem: Host-associated > Plants > Phyllosphere > Unclassified | place: USA...
TGCCCTACGTCAACTAAAAGCACATGGGTACCCTGTTCATAATAGCTGCGCACAATGTGGTTGGTGAAAAAGGACTTACCGGACCCGGATGGGCCAAGGATAAACTTGTTTCGATTGGTGGTAAATCCCATGGAAATAGGCTCATCAGAAATATCCACATGGACGGGACGGCCTGACAGCCTTTCGCCCAGACGAACCCCGAAAACTGACCTTGAATCCCGGTAATGGCTTTCCATATTAAACAGGCAGGTGGCTTGCTCCAAAAAAGTGTCGAAGGTATCATTCATCGGAAAGTCCGCCTGATTGCCGGGAAACCCCGCAAACCAGATTTGCGCCTGGCCATCTGTTTCGCGTTTGGCGACCGCTTCGATTGCAGCCATGGCAGAAGACACCCGGTTTTTGATCTCCTTTTGTTCCAATGGATCATCTGACCACGCCATGATGTTGATGTGGGATTTTACTGGCAACCTGCCCAGTGCGACCGCTTCATTGAGAAAATCGTTGACCGCGTCCCTGGAAATAGAATTCTCCCGGGAATAGCCGGAAAGGGATTGCAGGCGTAGCTTTTTAGCTTCTAGGTGTTTAATGGTTTTCTGCGCATCGCCAATGAACACATATTGATTCAGTATATGATTGCCTTTTAAAAGCTGGCCCAGCGGACTGGCAAAGCCGACGCTAAATTTGGAGCGGTCTGTCGAGTACGGCTCATAATTGATCCGGCTGCCGCAGAATGGTGGTAAGTCCTCGGTGTCGGCCAGAGTATAAATTTCCATTTTCTTCTCCCCTACAGCAATCCCGCCCTGCAAATTGATGTCGCGGATAATCGGCATATCGCCTTCCCCTAACAAAAAACAATACCGTTCTATAATGCCAGCCTTATTGGCGGTTCCGGCAAGATCGTCATCGGATAACCTTTGAAAGCTAACAAACCCGGAATCATGCAGGATACGCTCAAACTGTCCGGCTTTATCTAAAAAATCAGCTACCAGAACCGAATTGATCGTCTGTGTGGGAACTATTGATCTACGCAATATGTTGCTCACCGCGGAGCTGGAAGGTTTTCTTCCGGCAGGTTTTTTGGTCAAAAAAACATAGCAGGTATGCTGCGTAAAAGGGCGCTCATTGAAGAACCGTTCACTGGAGCGGGAAAGGAAGGCCAGTCCATTTTTTTCAAAATCTGCATGGAAACTTTCAGTTAAAAACCAGTCCTGTTTATGGAATATGCTATCTGCGGGCAACACTTTGATCGCTTTAACCCACGCCTGATGATAGGCTTCATAGTCCCGGTCGGAAAGAGAAAAAATCTCAGGCAATGTTGCTCTAAATCCAATGGTAATGTCCCCGCTATGAGAAAGGATGCAGCTGTGTTCTATTTTATAAATGGGCAGTATGTTAATGGCCTCTTTCATAAGCTTAATTATTGATGATTGGGATATTTCAGTCCGGTGAAGATTCTCCTTGAAGAGAATCGGATATATTTGGGAAGGCCTTTTTTGGCGATGTACTTCATGAGCCCATGTTCACCAAAGCGGTGGCTGAGGCGAAAGGTGGTCATGAATAAAGCACCTCCTAACAAGGCAATCAATGGCAGAACGATCAGCAGACTAAGGCCCGAGATGTATAGGATTGCAAAGGACAACAGCAGCAGCACGAGCCCGACGGCGAGATAAGCAATATATTGTGCCTTTAGTCCCTTAAAGACAATCGGCTTGGATACGCCCTTATTGATCTGATAAATGGTTGCCATAATTTTAAGCTTTTTAGTGTTGATTTTTAAATTCAAAAACCTTTAACCCGGCTATATCCCGAAGAAGGATTTGAGGACGGTGGCCACCACGACCAGAAATATGCAGCTACCAAACCAGGCCGCGGCGACCTTATTGGTATCGGATTCTCCGGCGTTCCACTTGTTAAATACTTTAATGGCACCGATGATACCCACGACCGCACCGATGGCATACATCAGATCGCACCCGGTATCGAAATACCCTTTAACCTTATTGGTTGCTTCCTGAATTCCGGCATTTCCATCCTGGGCGAAGCAGGAAACTGAAAAGATATAATTGAGTGTCAGCCAAGCAACGGAGAACATGGCGGTTTTTAGTAGAGCTAGTTTTTTGGCTTCTTTGAATGAGTTATTTTCCATGATAAAATTCGTTAAGTAAAAAATCAGTTGATTAATCCCAGAGGTATTCCAGTTCTTCCAGAGTGACTGCAAAAGGGGCACGGTCACGGATAAACTCATTGATTCTGCCGATGTTGGGATTAGATCCGATGCGTCCGTATTTTTCACTGATCATCGCGGCCAGGGAGAAAAAGTCCTGCTTGGTGCCATCCTCTTTTTCGAGGATCCCAAATATTTCTTTCAGCTCCTGAATCACATCAGGCACCAGCCCCAGTTGATCTGATTTTAGATCTTCATCATTGTAAGCGGAATGATCACCAACAGAAAAACTCAATGCGCCCATGCTCACCACTTCCAGTCCTTCGGGCATTTTGGATTTGCCCATAATTTCCTGCTCTGCCAGATCATCTTGTTTTTCAGCAGATCCCGCATCACCTAATGAAATTATAGGGGATTCAGCGGGCGAACCAGAGAGAAAGGCAATCGCATCTTTACGAAAGACGGTAAGCAGGAGCGCGAGATACCAGAGTGCGCTTAACACGGCGAAGAAAATGAGGAAAGTTGTCCAGGAAAATTGTTGTAACATAAATTTGAGATTTTCCGGCCTGCACCATTGCCGGCCTTTGTTGGTACAAATGTTGGGAAGTGGCAAATTTTTGATTCAGTACTACCGCAGGTACTACCCAACGATTTTTTTAAAAACAAGCCTTAAAAGCCATAACGGCTTCTTTGATCCTCAGGAATCCAGGCATCGCTATCCTCAATTCGTTTCGATACCAGTTGTTGCATTTCATCTAGGTAGCGCGTTTTGCTCATCGACTTACGCCTTTTGATATCGGCGAAACGCTTGAAGTAGCCCGAGATGTTTACCTGAAAGGCCTGACCGAAAAATTCCATGAGTTCTGACAGGCTGATCTTGCCCCCATTAACCTGACCCGTTTCATATACCCCGTAAACCAGTTCCACCATATTGACTGCTTCCCCTGTCCACTTGAGATCTTTGAAAGCATTTTTCTGCATGGCCTCTTCACCACCCTTTCGCATTTCAATTTCTTCTTTGAGCGATTCCTGAAGCTTTTCGTAGGCAATGAATTTAGAGAAAAGGTAATCCGCCACAGTTGAAAATGACGGGTCTAGATCAGGAACTTCAGCAAAACCTACCAGCTGGCTAACTCCATTTCTGGTAAAATACCGATCATCCAGATCAACGGCCCCAAGGCGGTAGTATTGAAAGATAAACTCATTCTGCCTGAAAAATCGGTTAATAAAACAGAGCTGGGATTCCAGATGCGCGATCTGCTTGTCCTTACCCAGAAGCGGCATGCTGGTCTCAATTACATAACGTTCGGTGATTAGAATCAATAATGAATAGATCTGAGGCTTTCCCTTCTTAAAAAAATAGATTTCCTCTTCCTCATCCGCAAAGCCACTCTTGGAGAGCTCGATTTTCAATTGTGCCAGCGCTTTTTGAACGAGCGCTAAACCACTCCTGAATTTTTCCAGTGAATTTTCAATAAAAGTGGTTTCTTCAACTTGAAGCGAAACTTCCGCATACAGTTTTTCTGATAGTTTCTTTAGGTTCATGACATTGCATTTTAGGTTAACGATTTGAGCAGCAGTCAATCAGAAATTGAAAAAAGAAAAGTTTTAAGGAACCGCATAAAACAAAAGCGAAAAAATTCCGTTAAAAAAGTATCTCCTTCCGACAGGACAATATTATTCAGGTAAATGCAATGAAAAGTTGATTTGTGACACAATCGACACTGCATGAAAAATCATTCTAGAAATGAGGCCGATCTATTAGAGACATTGGGCTTTATCATTCCTCTACCCGCACCCTTTCAAAAGCGGGTAAACGAAGAGGTTATCACTGAGACATTTAAACGAAAACACCTGTTGCTAAAGCCTGGTGAAACTGCCCGAAGGTTATACTTTATCAGGCATGGCTTCTTGCGTGCATATTTCATTGATAGCAATGGTAAAGAGTGCACCACCTGGTTCATGGGAAAAGGCGATCTGATGATCTCGGTGTATAGTTTTTTTACACAAAAACCCGCTTACGAGTACATAGAGGTACTTGAAGAATGTAAACTTCAATCGCTAACATGGAACCAACTGAACAGTTATTATGCCGATTTTGAGGAAGGCAATCTGCTCGGTCGTATTGTGACCCAGAAGTATTATTTGCTAAGCGAGGAACGGGCACTTTTCCTGCGTACACAAACCCCGGAAGACCGGTATGAAATGCTGATTGAAAAATACCCTGATATCGAACAACAAACCACTCAAAGCAACATCGCTTCTTATCTTGGAATAAGCCGGGAAACCTTGTCCAGAATTCACCGGAAAAAACTGGGATTGTGTCAGGTGACACAAAACGGCACCCAAAATTAGTCTTGTTTTAAACCTCAAAATTCCGTTATGAAAACAAAACTTAAAATTTTCACGCTCTTTATAATTGTATTTTCCGCCTGTAAGAAAGACGGCGCAGAAAAACTAAATGCTGCTCCCTCTGCTAGAAACATCACTCTGACTTTGGCAGATGCCAAGGCTTACATCGCGCAAGCGCAAAATCACCAGACCGTCGATAGTTCCATTATAAATGAATTGCAATTAGATTGGCAAACTGCGACAAACACCATAATAAAGGATGGCAACATCTGGAAATTAACCCTTCCGGGCCGGCCAATATACCAAGGCGTTGAACAGGGTTACCGGCAGCTAGCCATAAAAAGAAACAATAAGACCAACGAAATTGAAGCCCGTGTTATAGAAGTCATACCAGACGCGATATATCTTCAGAAAGGAAACGTTCGAAATTCAAATTTTACGGGCCGGGTATTCGAATACGATTTAACGTATAAACTAACAGGTGGACAACTATATAGTGATGGCAAACAAATAGGAGAAATAGGACCAAAAGAAAACTTTGAGCTGCAAAAACAAGGCGTACTTGGAGATTTGAATCCGTTAAAGGGTGCTCAGGGAAAACTGATGAAGATGCAGGTCATTGAAAGTTGCGCCTGGTATCAAGATAGCTACGTGGATGCTAATGGCGAATTCACAGTACATTCCGAAAGGATTTGTAGTTACTCCTTTTATGATGACGGGATGAGTTTCTGGGGAGGCGGTGGCGGAGATTCCTATGGCGGAGAAAGTTCAGGAGGAGGAGGTAGTGGTGGTGACGGCGGAGGTGCCCCTTCAACTAATCCAACACCTCCCACTCCCGCCCCATCTAACTTACCTGGAGAAAACAATAATAAAGTTGATCCGAAAAAAATGATGGAATGCTTTTCACAAATCACAAATCCAAATGCTGCGTTTGTTGTCAGGGTGTATGTTGTAGAGCCACAGCCAGGTACTTCTTTTAATGTTGGTGCAAATAGTTTTGGTCATGTTGCGATATCCCTGAGCAAAACAAGTGGAAGTAATACGATTACCCAAACATTAGGATTCTATCCAACTGGTTCCGGATTAGATAAGCTTGACTCAAAATCTCAAATTATTGACAATGGGTATGATGAATACAACATTAGCGCAACCTATTACGTTAATAGTGAAAGCTTTGAAAAGGTTATCAATTATGTGAGCAACCCACCAAAACAATATCATTTTACGGATTTTAATTGCTCGGCATTTGTATTTGGAGCCGGTCAGGCAGGTGGTATTCCGATCCCAGATCCTACAACAATGATAGGAATCAGTGGACCAGGAGGTGCAGGATATGCAAAAACACCTGCAGGTATGGCAAACGCCTTAAGAGAACAAAAAGCAAGTAATCCAAATTCAGACATCAATCAAGGAGGCGGTAATATCCCAAAAAGTAACGGACCGTGTAACTAAATAAGACTATGAAAAAACGCAACAGGATAATTATAATTACAGTTGCTGTAATTATAACCTTAAGTAATACTCCTCCCATTCAATATTTCTTTCGGGAAAGTTACCATTACCAAAATCGAGATGGTAGTTTTGAATTTACTGAACAAGGTGGACCAACACAAGGTTTTGATGTAACGAAGCGCAGATTTGAAGCATTCAAAACCGACAATCCCTCAAATCCTAATAAAACCCTCTATAGAACTTTCATCATTAAACCTTGGCGATTTTGGGAATGGTGGCAAATGATATTTAATCATGAGCGGTTTACTTTGCCATATTATCCCAAGGACAGTTAATAAATAAAATAGTAGCTCTAGATAAATGACTCCAGAGCGCAACACCCTTATATAGAAGAAGTTAATACTTTTGATTATTAACTTCTTCTATATAAGCATCAACTGCTCCCTCTAAAAGAGGCAATAGTGGATTATTCTCTGCTACTAATATGCCTCCATATAAAATCCCGCCCTTAACTTCGGTATTCTTTTTAATGTGCAGAATAGTTCCCGCAAGCTCTCGGTGCCAGAGACTAAATATTATACTTCTATGTCTTGCAAAACCATCATCATCATAACAAAAATATAGGATAGCTTTTTCTCCGTTTTTATTAAAAAATACTTTTATAATATGAATGATGGTCGCTTTGATCTTCTCATCGAATGAACTCGAGAATTTTCCAGTCCCAAAGTTTCCTGCCCTTTCAAAACCGAAGCTGTAAACAGTATGATTATTTCCTTCTATATCAGTAACTGGGCATTCAATAAAAAAAACTGTATAGTCTAGCCCACCGTCAGTTGTAAAAAGATAAGAACCAGAGTCAGATTTGGTGAGTTTATATAGGGCTGACAAAATTGATGCCTTTTAATTTAGACAAATCTTTACCCTCACGAATTGCATTGATAACACGTTTCTTATCTTCAATCATTTTGATCAAAGGATTTGGCATAGATTTTTGAACATCTTTACCCTCAACTATGTTTATATTGCGTGACATTATTATACAAATATAATTATATATTATTATTAACACAAATATCATGCTAATAATAAACTATTACAAAAATCCTTAAATAGTGTCTCCATCTATTTTAATAGTTGCAATTCTCTCCTTAGAGATTCAATTTCAATCTGTTTTTCTTTTAATTCTTTATAACAATCCTTTAACTCGTTGAGATGAGAAAGTATAGTTTTAGCATCCTCAGCCTCTCTGACCTTATTTTTTTCAATAATTTGAACCAGATCATTATAACTCAGTCTTCTATTTTCAACTTGCCCTAAATTGTTATCCTCTAAATACTGAGAAAATTCTGGAAATTCATTCTGAAAATAGTAATCTAAAACTTTTGCATATTTGTATAGAACATCAAAATCTAATTCGGACTGCAATTTATGCTTGTAAAATGTTGACTGGGTATAACCCGCCAATTTAGCAATTTTCGTTATGGTTAGATGATGACGCTTTGCTACTTCCGCTAGAATTTTTCCTCTGTGTTTTGTTGACATGCAAGAATAGTATTGAAAATGCTATTGAACAATTCAAGATAACCAGAGTTACAACTGAAATAAAATATTGAATTTTATATAATTTTACGTCATATATTAATATATTTACATCATAATACGTCTTATTACATCGGATTATACATGATATTCAATGATTTTAATTGTTTTTTACAACTATATGTCCTATTTAGAAAGTTTGAAGACTAAATTTAAAGGACAATATTTTTTAATAACTTTGCAGTTCTAAATATACAATTAGGACTGCCAAACGAGCTTCGTTACTAAATCTGGTAAATTTATCCAAGCGAAGTAAGTACTGCATCGAAACCTTATACAGGCTATAGGGTACGGTGCTTGCTTATTTTTTACTTGGAGCCTTCCGAAAGGTTGGTCGGCCCACCAGAGCCATGTAGTAGAGGATAGTAAGTTGCCGTGCCCTATTGCCATAAAATAGACACGCTCTTCTCCTCCTTGGGGCTCATCAAAATATGATGAGCGATGGCAAAGGTTCAAAAAATTTTAGATTCAGAACTATTAATCCAATTAAAAAACGGAAACCATTCTGCTTACACGGAAATTTACAACCGCTACTTTTATTTAATGCTCACTTTCGCTTACAAGAAGCTTAGGGATGAAGAACTTGCAAAAGACTTTGTTCAAGAACTTTTTATAAACTTATGGAACAAAAGAGAATCACTTTCCGAAAGCGGGAAACTCTCGTCTTACCTATACATATCTATCAGGAGCAGAATTCTTGATTATTTTGCCCATCAAAAAGTACAAACTAAATACCTGGACTTCTTAAAAAATTATCAGATTACGACAAATGAGCAAACGGATCACCTGATAAGAGAGAAAGAACTGAGCAAATATATTGAAAAAGAGATTCAAGGTCTTCCCCGAAAAATGAGGCAAGTTTTTGAACTAAGCAGAAAAGAAAATTTAAATCATACTGAAATTGCGGAGAGATTAGAAATCACTGAAAATAACGTCTCTCAACATTTATCTAATGCATTAAAAGTCTTCAGAATTAAGCTTGGAAATATACTCCCGCTACTATTTTAATTTTATTACGAAAAAATTCTAAGATCAACCTTTCCCAATCGTACTATATCCAAATCAACTCGCTGAAATGGACAACGAACAAGCATGGGAACTTTTAAAAAAGTACAATTCCGGTCAATGCACTGAAGCCGAAAAAGTATTAATCGAAAAATCATTTTTTGCATTTAATGAACAGCCGGTTGAAATTTCTCGCGATAAACTTAAAGAGCTTAAAAAACAAGTTTCAAAAAAATTACCTATATCTAAATCACATTCTTTAAAAGTTGTAATCACTATTTCAACTGCCGCAGCTGCCTTTGCTTTCGCAATCTATATGTTTAACCCCCCAACAGAGACCAATGTAAATAGAAGTCTGCGCATCGCAGAACAAATTTTCCCAAAAGGAAATACAGCATTGATCACGCTATCAAATGGAAAAACTATTGAGCTTGATCAACATCAAAGTGAGTTAAGTATAAGCGACTCTGGATTAAGCTACAGCGACGGAACAAAAATAAAAATGAGTTCCTTGGTGGAATCTCAAACCATCTCCACCCCTACAGGTGGAGAATACAAGATAGTGTTGTCCGACGGCACCAAAGTATGGCTAAACGCCGCTACTGTTTTACAATATCCTACCAGTTTTAGAGAGCGGACTGAACGTAGGGTAAAATTGGTAAGCGGCGAGGCCTACTTTGAAGTAGCGAAAGATCAAAATCACCCCTTTATTGTAGAATCGAAAAATCAAGATCTTACTGTTTTAGGAACTCATTTCAATATTAATACTTATAACAAAAATGTTAGCACTACCCTTTTAGAGGGTTCAGTTAAACTGGATACTAAAAATGATTTTACTTCTGTCATATTGAAACCAGGAGAGGAATCCATAGCAGATGGCGCTGGTTTTAAAAAAACTGATGGGGATCTGGATTTGATAATGGCTTGGAAAAATGGTAAGATAAAGTTTAGGGATGCAGATTTAAAATCGATCTTAAATGAGGCAGAACGATGGTACGATATCAAAGTCGAGTACGAAGATAACATTCCAAATCTGCATTTGACGGGTGGAATCTCTAGGAAATCTGATCTATCAACATTGCTAAAGTTGTTAAAGATGAGCGGAATAAATTTTTCGTTGAACGAAAAACAAGGAACTAAAATCTTGATAATAAAATCTTAACACACAATAAAAGTCCACTTTAACCCAAGATTGCCTATGTAGAAATTTGAAATTTAATTTTAGTTAATGATTCCAGATAAAAAAAGCCGGAGGTGTTTTCGAAGAACACCACCGGCAAAGTCTGGTGCATTAACATCAAGGACTAACTCAACATTTTATCAACCAAACCAAACAAAAGTATGATTTTTTATCAACTGAGGGGAAATTGTGACCAAAAACATCCCTATCCACCGCCAATATATTGCTCACAAAATATAAACTGGCGATTCTACACGAAGCTTTTTTATAAAAGTTTTGTGATATTTTTTATTTTAACGGCGGTTACTACAACTACTTCGAAGGCCCAGAGCATCACGATCAAGGCTGAGCGAGCAACGCTACGTTCTATTATGAATAAGATAGAGCAACAAAGCGGCTATGACTTTTGGTATAACAAAGGTACCATCAATGAATCGGAGAAAATCAGTATTGATGTTAAGAACCAAACATTACAAACGTTATTAAGCAATCTTTTCGGCCCGAGAAGATTAAGCTTTGAGCTTGTGGATAAAACCATATTCCTAAAGCCAGCAATAAGCAAGACGCAAGAAAACCCGCCCAAATCGAAAACTGAGATCCAGGGAATTGTTGTAGATACAGAAGGGAAACCAATCCCTAATGCTACGATAAAGATTAAAGCAACAAATTTCGCCACAATCGCTGATGAGTCAGGTGCTTTTAAAATCTCAAGCCTGACTGATGATGGGGTTTTACTTGTCAGTTCATTGGGTTTCTCACCCATAGAAACTCCTTTTTCCTTAAGCAACAGGTCATTGAAAATAGTCCTCTCGTTTGGTGAGAATAAACTGGAGGATGTGCAGGTGGTAAGTACGGGTTATCAGAATATACCAA
>Ga0308159_1005536_pt1 | contig 10624 bp, 6 predicted proteins | sample PhyCR1_FD_201040 | JGI IMG/M metagenome (GOLD analysis project Ga0308159, IMG submission 201040) | Phyllosphere microbial communities from UC Gill Tract Community Farm, Albany, California, United States - DLSLC.R1 | ecosystem: Host-associated > Plants > Phyllosphere > Unclassified | place: USA...
CCGCTGGACGCGCGAGCAGCGCGCCCGCCAGGCCGAACTGAAGCGCCTGCAGATCGTCGCCGGTGCCGGCGGCACCGTGCGCGACCTCGACCCGCTGCTCGCGCCCGGGGTGTGGGTGGCGCCGTCGCAGCGCCTGGCGATGGTGGTGGACGCGCAGCGCTGGCGCGCCGAGGCTCTGGTGCCCGAGCGCGACCGCGTGCGCATCGAGGCCGGCGCGCCGGTGAAGGCCTATGTCGAGGGCCGCGGCGGCCTGCTGGCGGGCCGCATCGTGGCCATCGACGGCGGCAGCGTGAAGCGGCTGCCGCATGCCATGCTGGCGCAGCCGCACGGGGGCGCGATCGCGCTCAACCCGGCCGCGCCCGCCAAGGACCTGAAGCCGGCCCAGGCCTGGTTCCGCATCGTGGCCGAGGGGCCGCTGCCGGCCGATTGGCGCGCGCCGCCGGGCGAAGCCCGCGTCACGCTGCAGGCCCAGGCGGCCGCGCAGAGCCTGTGGCGGCGCTGGAGCGACGCCGCGATCACCGCGCTGATCCAGCAGACCGGCCTGTAGCGGCTGCTCAGCGGAACACGCCGCTCAGCGGAACAGGTCCAGGATGCGGTTGCGCTCCGGCGAATCGCGCCGTGCGCCCGGCGACGGCTGCCCCATCGGGAACACGCCCAGCTCCGCCGGCACGTTGCTGCCCATGCCCGGCACGGTGCCCGCGTCGGGGCCGGTGCCCGGCATCGCGGGGGCCGTCGGCTCCACGCCCAGGGCCTGCACGCCGCCGCCGTTGGCGTACTCGTTGTAGGCCCAGTCGCCGCCGATGTCGGTCACGCCCTCGGGCACGGCCAATTTGGCGACGGGCACGCCCTTCAGCGCGGTCTTCATGTAGGCGGTCCACACCGGCAGCGCGACGCTGCCGCCGGTCTCGCCGCGCACGCCCAGCTGGCGCGGCGTGTCGTAGCCCACCCAGGCGATGCCCACGCGCGTGGGCTGGAAGCCGGCGAACCAGGCGTCGAAGGAGTCGTTGGTGGTGCCGGTCTTGCCGTACAGGTCGTCGCGCCGCAGCGCCGCATAGGCCTTGTAGCCGGTGCCGCTCCTGACCACCGAGTTCAGCAGGCTGTCCATGACGAAGGCGTTGCGCGCGGGGATGGCGCGTTGCGCCTCGTCGGCCGCCGGCAGGGGCGTGTCCTCGATCACCTGGCCGCGCGCGTCGGCGATGCGCGTCACCAGCTGCGGCTGCACGCGCAGCCCGCCGTTGGCGAAGACGGCGTAGGCGCCGGCCATCTGCAGCGGCGTGACCGACCCCGCGCCCAGGCCCATCGTGAGATAGGCCGGGTGCTTGGCCGGGTCGAAGCCGAAGCGGCCGATCCATTCCTGCGCGTACTGCGGCGTGATGGCGTCCAGCACGCGGATGGTCACCAGGTTCTTCGACTTCTGCAGCGCGGTGCGCAGGCTCATCGGGCCGTCGAAGCCGCCCTCGAAATTCTTCGGCTCCCACGGCTGGCCGCCGGTGGCGGCGGAGTCGAACACCAGCGGCGCATCGTTCACGACGGTGGCGGGGCCGAAGCCCTTCTCGAGCGCGGCGGAGTAGATGAAGGGCTTGAAGCTCGAGCCCGGCTGGCGCCAGGCCTGCGTCACGTGGTTGAACTTGTTCTTGTTGAAGTCGAAGCCGCCGACCAGCGCCTTGACGGACCCGTCGCGCGGGTCGAGCGAGACGAAGGCGCCTTCCACCTCGGGCAGCTGGGCCACTTCCCAGGTCTTGCCGTTGGGCTCCAGGCGGATGACGGCGCCGCGCTGGATGCGCACCGGCGCCTGCGCCTTGTCGCTCAGCGCGCGTTGCGCGAGCTGCAGGCCGCGGCCGGTGACCTCGACCGTGTCGCCGTTGGCGCGCACGGCGGTGATCTTCTTCGGCGTGGCCTCGAGCACCACCGCCGCCACCAGCTCGCCGTTGTCGGGGTGGTCGGCCAGCGCCTCGTCGATGGCCTGGTCGAGGGCCTTCGGCTCGGTGGGCAGGTCGGCGACCAGGCCCTCGGGGCCGCGGTAGGGCTGGCGCTGCTCGTAGTCGAGCAGGCCGGCGCGCAGCGCGGCGTACGCGGCGTTCTGGTCGGCGGCGGTGAGCGTGGTGCTCACGGCCAGGCCGCGCGTGTAGGCCGCATCGCCGAACTTGTCCACCATCTGCTGGCGCACCATCTCGGCCACGTACTCGGCGTGCACGCGCGTGGGGTCGTTGGCCTCGCGCAGCTTCAGCGGCTCGGCGCGCGCGGCCTCGGCGTCGGCGGGCTTCAGGTAGCCGGTCTCGACCATGCGCTGGATCACGTACTGCTGCCGGGCCACGGCGCGCCGCGGGTTGGCCACCGGGTTGTTGGTGCCTGGCGCTTTGGGCAGGCCGGCCAGCATGGCGGCCTCGGCAGTGGTGATCTGGTCCAGCGGCTTGCCGAAGTAGGTCTGCGCCGCCGCCGCGAAGCCGTAGGCGCGGTTGCCCAGGTAGATCTGGTTCAGGTAGATCTCCAGGATCTGGTCCTTGGTGAGCTTGTCCTCCAGGCGCCAGGCCAGGATCGCCTCCTTGAGCTTGCGGCTCACGGTGCGTTCGGAGGTGAGGAACATGTTGCGCGCGACCTGCTGCGTGATGGTCGAGGCGCCCTGCGCCCGGCCGCCCGAGAGGTTGGCGAACACCGCGCGCATCACGCCCTTGGTGTCGATGCCGCCGTGCTGGTAGAAGCGCGCGTCCTCGGTGGCCAGCACCGCGTCTTTCATCACGCGGGGGATCCTGTCGATCGGCACCAGCTCGCGGCGCTCCTCGCCGAACTCGCCGATCAGTGCGCCGTCGGCCGTGTAGACGCGCAGCGGCAGCTTGGGCTGGTAGTTGGCCAGAGATGAAACATCGGGTAACTGCGGAGCGATCAGGACGAGGGCGACGCCGATGGCCAGCAGGCCGGCGGCGATCGCCCCGCCCACCCCGGCCGCGCTCCACAGCGCGATGCGCTTGGCGCGCGGAGACCAGGGGCGTGACGTGGAAGGCATAGGAAAACGATCAAGAACTTGGGAATGAAAAGGGCCACTTGCGCATGATTGGCATACGTCCGCAGCTATCAAGTTGATAGCGATGGGTCGGCCATGACGGCCGGCTCGGCGGGTGGGGCCCCTCCTTCAGACAGTGCATACCAGTCGACGTTCCGTGTCACCAGCATCAGCAGCGCGAGCATGCCGAAGGTCAGCAGGGCCCCGAGCAGCAGCGCATTGTTCTCCGAGGCGAGCAGCCCGTACAGCGAGCCGTACAGCACCGCCACGAACGCGCCCAGTCCCACGCCCCGTCGCCAGCCGCGCAACACCGCGCTGAAGTAGGCCACCAGCAGCAGCACGCTCGCGCAGGCGGACAGCGCGTAGGCCTGCCAGAAGGGTAGCTTTTCCGACAGCGCCACCAGCAACAAAAAGAACAGCGCCACCGACAGCCCGACCAGGCCGTACTGCACCGGGTGCAGCCGCAGCTGTCGGAAGAGTTCGAACATGAAGCTGGCCATCAGCACCAGGCCGATGAAGAGCGCGCCGTACTTGGCAGCGCGGTGGGCCATGAAGTACACGTTCACCGGCTGGGCCAGCGCGACGTCGAGGCTGTCGACCTCGCTCAGGTCGGCCCGTGCGGGCGTGGCGATCGCAGCCGTTGTGGTCGTCGCGGCCGCCATGCAGGCGTTGTCGCCGCCGGCGCAGGCCACGTCTCCCGCCCCCGCCGTCGTCGCCTCGGCGGCCCACTGGCGCAGCAGCTGCGCGCGCGCCGTGCTCACCAGCGCCGACACGCGCCAGCGCGCGTCGAAGCCGCTGTCGCCCACCGTGCGCTCGCTGGCCAGGAATCGGCCGCCGAAGCTCGGGTGCGGCCAGGGCGACTGCAGGTGCGCCTCGGTGTCCTCGGCCGCCGGCACGATGCGCAACTGCTCCTGCCCCACCAGCTTCAAGGCAAGGCGGAAGTCCATCGGCTCGCCGCTCGCCAGCGCGCGCAGCGCCTCGCCGGGGAGCGGCGCATGGATGCCCTGCAGCGAACCCGCCTGGCCCAGGCCGGGGATGCCCTGCCGCCAGCGCAGCGGCGCGCCGCCCAGCGTGGCGTCGGGCAGGCCTTCGATGCCGCGCACGTCGCTCACGCTGAAGGCCAGCCGCGGCGTGCCCAGCGTCACGGTGCCGCCGCGCTCGGTGGCGGGCGGCACCGGCCCGAGGGCGGCGAAGCGGCCGTCCAGCGTGGCATCGAGCTTGTAGAACAGCACGCGGAAGATGCCGCGGTAGCGCTCCTCGGGCGTCATGCGGCCGTCGATCTTCAGCTGCTCGGGGAACACGATGGCGGTGCGCGGCTTGCTGCGCTGCGACTGGCCCGTCACCTCGCCCCGGCTGTTGCGCTCGGTCTCGGTCCACTGCTCGACCCAGGGCAGCACGAGGAAGGGGCCGGCCACGGTCTGCGCGCCGGCGTGCGTGCTCGCCAGCTCCTGGGCCGCCTCGGCCTGGCTTTGGCCGCGTTCGCGGATCAGCGAGCCGATCTCGGCCAGCGGGATGCACAGCAGCAGCGTCAGCGCCACCAGGGCGAGCACCTTGACGAGCGCGGAATGGCGAAGTGTCTGGATCATCTTGGTTGTCATCGTGCGGGTCCTCTCCATGAATGCGATGGGGCCGATGGTCCCTGCGCGGCCCGAAGCCCGTATGAAGCCGCGGGCGCGCGGCGCACACCTGCACTTCACACGGACTTCACACAGGCCCGGCGGCTTCGACATCGCTTCTCGCGCGCTTCCTCATGGCTTCTTCGCCGGCTTCGACAGTGGCGCTGCGCCCCGACGCACACCGACCACCAGGAGCCCCTTCATGGAAGCCGCCACCCTCACCGAAGCTCTTTCCGCCCCGCCCGCCCCGCCCGCGCCGCCGCGCGCCGGCCGCTGGCTCTGGCTCGCCACCCTGAGCCTGGCCACCGCCGGCTTCGCGCTGCTCACGGCCCGGCCGCTGCACGCGCAGGAAGCTGCACCCCGCCAGAAGACCGAGAGCCCGTATTTCTTCGTCAAGAGCGACTCGCCGGACCTCGACCGCCTGCCCCTCAAGGGCACCGACGTCGACGTGCGCATCTCGGGCGTCATCGCCGACGTCACCGTCACCCAGACCTACCGCAACGAGGGCCAGCGCCCGATCGAGGCCAAGTACGTCTTTCCGGGCTCGACCCAGGCCGCCGTGGGCGGCCTCACCGTGCGCCTGGCCGACCGCCTCATCACGGCGCAGATCCGCGAGAAGCAGCAGGCCCGCATCGAGTACGAGACCGCGAAGCAGGAGGGCAAGACCGCCGCGCTGCTGGAGCAGCAGCTGCCCAACGTGTTCCAGATGAACGTCGCCAACATCCTGCCCGGCGACGACGTGAAGGTGGAGCTGCGCTACACCGAGCTGCTGGTGCCGCAGGCAGGCAATTACCAGTTCGTCTTTCCCACCGTGGTCGGCCCGCGCTACAACAGCCCGCAATCCGAAAACGCACGGGCGAAGTGGGTCGCGCAGCCCACCCTGCGTGCCGACGTGGCGCCGAACACGTCCTTCAGGATGAAGGTCGCGATCGACACGCCGATGGGCGTGAAGGAAGTGCGCTCGCTGACCCATGCGATCGACGTCAGGACCAGCGACGAGGCCCGCCATGCCGACGTGGCCCTGCGGGCCGACGGGCGCCCGCTCGACAACCGCGACGTCGTCATCGACTACCGCCTCGCGGGCGAGAAGATCGAATCGGGCCTGATGCTCTACAAGGGCACGGGCGAGGGCGCCGAGAACTTCTTCCTCGCCATGGTCGAGCCGCCCAAGTCGGTCGCGGCCAGCGCCATCTCGCCGCGCGACTACATCTTCGTGGTCGACATCTCGGGCTCGATGCACGGCTTTCCGCTCGACACGGCCAAGGCGATGCTCGAGCGCCTGATCGGCGGCCTGCGCCCCAGCGACACCTTCAACGTGCTGCTCTTCTCGGGCAGCAACCGCATGCTCAACGACCATTCCGTGCCCGCCACGCGGGCCAACATCGAGCAGGCGCTCGCCACCATCAGGAACTACAACGGCGGCGGCAGCACCGAGCTGATTCCCGCGCTCAAGCGCGTGTACGCCGAGCCCAAGGCACCCAACGTGTCGCGCAGCATCGTCGTCGTGACCGACGGCTACGTGACCGTCGAGCGCGAGGCCTTCGAACTCGTGCGCAGGAACCTCGACAAGGCCAACCTCTTCTCCTTCGGCATCGGCTCGTCGGTGAACCGCCACCTCATGGAAGGCCTGGCCCGCGCCGGCATGGGCGAGCCCTTCGTCATCACCGACCCGGTGCAGGCCCCCGAGCAGGCGGCGCGCTTTCGCCGCATGGTCGAGTCGCCGGTGCTGACCAACGTGCGCGCCACCTTCGGCGGCCTCGACGTGTACGACGTCGAGCCCCGGCAGCTGCCCGACGTGCTCGGCGAGCGTCCGGTGATCGTGTTCGGCAAGTGGCGTGGCGAAGCCAAGGGCGGTGTCACCATCGAGGGCCAGAGCGCCAGCGGCCCGTGGAAGCAGGAACTGCGCATCGACGGCCGCACCGCGCAGAACGCGAGCGCGCTGCGTGCGCTGTGGGCGCGCCACCGCATCGCCGCGCTGTCCGACCAGGAGGCGCTGGAGGCCGGCGACCACTACAAGCAGCCCATCACCGAGCTGGGCCTGAAGTACAGCCTGCTCACCCAGTACACCAGCTTCATCGCCGTCGACAAGGTGGTGCGCAACACGGCCGGCAGCGACAGCGTGAACCAGCCCCTGCCGTTGCCGCAGGGGGTGAGCGAGAACGCGCTGGGCGCCGAAGTGCCCAGCACGCCCGAGCCCGAGGTCTTCGGCGCGGTGGCCGTGGCGCTGTCGATGCTGGCCATGCTGCGCCGCCGCGCCCGTCGCCACGACAAGCGGCGCCTCACGGCCTGAGGGGACGCGATGAGCAGCTTCTCCCTCGCCTCGCTGGCGCGCCAGCACCCCCGCTGGGTGGATGCGGGCATCCGCCTCGACCGCGTGCCGCCGGCTGTGTGGCTGGCGCTGCAGGCCGCCGCCCTGCTGCCCACCTGGGTGTGGATGGCCCTGCGCCTGGCCGACGGGTCCGACGATCCGCTCGGGCTGCTGGCCCTGGCCGCCCTGGGCGTGCTCGCCTGGCGGCACCGGCGCGGCCTGCGCGCGGCGCCGGGCCTGGGCTGGCTGGCGCTGGCCGGCGTCGGCACGGTGGCGGCGACGCTGTTGCGCGGCGGCGTGCCGGGCGTGCCCGCGCTGCCGCCGCTGGTCACGGGGCTGATGGCCGTGATCGCCTTCGCGTGCGGCCTGCTGGCCTTCCTGCCGCGGCGGGTGGCCGGCCTGCCGGTCGTCGGGCTGGCGGTGCTGGCCCTGCCGCTGCTGTCGTCGCTGCAGTTCTACGCGGGCTACCCGCTGCGCGTCCTCACCGCTGAAGCGGGTCGGTGGCTGCTGGCGCCCTTCTTCACGGTGGCGCGCGAGGGCAGCAGCCTGTGGATCGCCGGCCGTCTGGTGATCGTCGATGCGCCCTGCTCGGGCGTGCAGATGGTGTGGATGGGGTACTTCACGGCGTGTGCCATCGCGCTCTTCGTCGCGCCCCTGGACAACCGCCGCTTTCTGGCCCGCCTGCCGGTCGTCGGCGTGCTGGTGCTGGCCGGCAACGTCGTTCGCAACGCGGTGCTCGTCGGCCTCGAGGGCGCGGGCCGGCCGCTCGCGCCCTGGGCGCACGAGGCGCTGGGCCTCGTGCTGCTCGCGGCGGTCTGCGGCGGCATCGCGTGGGCGATGCAGCGCCGTGGCCACCACCATGTGCCGGCGGCTGCACCGCGGCCGCCCGTGACCGGACTCATCACCTTCCAGGGCTTGCGCCATGTCGATACCCACCATTGAACGCTGCTTCGCCAACACCTTCGTGCACCGCGTGCTGCACAAGGCGGTCTTCGCGCTCGCGATGCTCGGCTGCCTGACGCTCGGCCTGCCGGGCCTGGCGCGCTCGCCCGACGCGGCCCCGCGCATGGCCAGCACCCCGGAGTGGCCCGCCCAGTGGGACGGTGCCCCGCTGCGCCCGCTCGCACTCAGCGAGGTCGAACAGCGTTTCGCGGCCCACTTCCCCGGCGCCATCGCGCGCCTGACCGACGGCGAGCGCATGTTCGTGATGCGGCAGGTGGACCGGCCCACCCGCATGCTGCATCCGGCGGCCGACTGCTACCGCGCCCTGGGCTACCGCATCGTGCAGGCCCGGCTCGAGGAGGACGCCCGCGCGCGGCTGTGGCGCTGTTTCAACGCCGAGCGCGGCGGGCAGGTCAAACTGCGGGTGTGCGAACGCATCGTGGACGCCCGGGGCAACGCTTTCACCGACACTTCGGCCTGGTACTGGGCCGGCGCGAGCGGGCGCTCGGCCGGGCCGTGGCAGGCGGTGACGGTGGCCACGCGGTTGTGAGGCGCCAGGGCCGGTCTTCGCCCACCCTGCCCTGCGAGGGGGCAAGACCACTTGGGGCGGCCCGGCGCTTTTCGATGGGCGCCGCCACGGAACGAAGGAACGCGAGACAGTGCGCAGTGGGAGCCTTGTGAAGAAGACCTTGCGAGTGGTGGTGTACGGGCTGCTGGCCCTGGTGGTCACGGGCGGGGTGGCGCTCGCGCTGATCGCGAAGATCGCGCTGGCGCCGGCCAAGGGCGAGTGGGCGGCGGAGCTGCCGATCGGCCCGCTCAGGCTGGAGGTGGGCGTGCCCACGCTGGTGCGGCTGGCCACCTCGCCCTGGTTCGGGCCGCACCTGGACGGCCGCCGGCTCGACACCCGCTTCGGCCCGGTGCAGCTGGCCTGGAACGAGTCGGGGCAGCAACTCGAGGCCCGCTGCGCCCCGTGCAGCGCCGTGGTGGCGGCGCTGGGCGCCAAGCCGGTGCGCCTGGACGACCTGCGGGTCACGGTGCGCCGCGACGCCGACCGCCTGGCCGGCGAGGTCTCGGCCACGCCGCCGGCCGCTGCCGGCGCGCCCGGCCGACCCCCGGCGCTCACCGGGCGCTGGGACGGCAAGCTCAGCCAGCGCGACCTGCAGGTCAACGTCGACATGGCCGACGCCCCCGTCGCCCAGTGGTACGCCGTGCTGGTGCCCGACATGCCCGAGCTGCAGCGCGCGCAGATCGGCGGCACGCTGGGCCTGCGCGGCCAGTTCACCCAGCCCGGCGGCAGCTTCGGCCTGCAGCCGCGCGTGGCGCAGTTCACCGTGGCCGGCCTGGGCACCGAAACCATGCTCGGCGCACGCACCGCCTGCGGGCCGCCCGCGCGCCTGACGGCCGACAGCTGGCTGGCCCGCGCCGTCATCGCGGCCGAGGACCAGCGCTTCTTCCAGCATCCCGGCTACGACCTGGTCGAACTCTCGGCCGCGCTCGACAGCAACCAGAAGAAGGGCGGCATCGACCGCGGCGGCAGCACGCTCACCCAGCAGCTGGCCAAGATGCTGGTGACCGGCAGCGAGCGCAGCCTGGAGCGCAAGCTGCGCGAGATGCTCTACGCGGTGGAGATGGAGCAGACGCTGGGCAAGGCCCGCATCCTGCAGCTGTACCTGGACAACGCGCCCTGGGGCAAGGTGTGCGGCGCCGAGGCCGCCGCGAAGCACTACTTCAAGCGCAGCGCCGCGCGGCTGGAGCCGGCGCAGGCGGTGTGGCTGGCCTCGATGCTGCATGCCCCCGGGTTGGCGGCCGAACGCTGGGCGCGCGAGGGCAGCCTCGACCCGCAGCGCGTGAAGTGGGTGGCCGAGGGCATCCGGGGCATCTCGCGCGCGCAGCGTGAAGCGCTGCTGCGTAACGTCGAGAAGGCGCGCTATGCGCCGCCGGCCGACTGAGCTGCTCCTGATTCGATAGCAGCCCGCGCAGGCGAGGCGCGCGCCGGGGCCCACCGAAAGCGTGCGGACCGGCTGCAGCGCCGTTCGCGATCAGTGCCCCACCGTGGTGCATGCGCACCGCAGGCACCCGGGCGGGGCGCTGGCATCCATCTTGCGAAACGCCGGGCATGGATGCCATCGCCGTGCCCGAGCCCGCCGCCGTCGAGATCGTTGCGCTGACCAAGCGCTATGCCCCCGGCACGCCGGCGGCGGTGGACGCCATCGACCTGCGCATCGCGGCCGGCAGCTACTGCTGCCTGCTGGGGCCCTCGGGCTGCGGCAAGAGCACCACGCTGCGCATGGTCGCGGGGCACGAGTCGGTGACCAGCGGCGACATCCTGCAGGGCAACCGCAACATCACCAACCTGCCCGCCGCCGAGCGCGGCACGGCCATGATGTTCCAGAGCTTCGCGCTCTTCCCGCACCTCTCGGCGCTCGACAACGTGGCCTTCAGCCTGAAGATGAAGGGCATGGCCAAGGCCGAACGCCACCGGCGCGCACAGGACCTGCTCGACCGCGTGGCCATGGGCCACCTCGCGCAGCGCAAGCCCGGCGAACTCTCGGGCGGCCAGCAGCAGCGGGTGGCGCTGGCGCGCGCCCTGATCACGCAGCCGCGCGTGCTGCTGCTCGACGAGCCGCTCTCCGCCCTCGACCCCTTCCTGCGCATCCAGATGCGCGCCGAGCTGCGCCGCTGGCAGAAGGAGCTGGGCCTGACCTTCGTCCACGTCACGCATTCGCAGGAAGAGGCGATGGCGCTGGCCGACACCATGGT
>Ga0308159_1005537_pt1 | contig 10623 bp, 9 predicted proteins | sample PhyCR1_FD_201040 | JGI IMG/M metagenome (GOLD analysis project Ga0308159, IMG submission 201040) | Phyllosphere microbial communities from UC Gill Tract Community Farm, Albany, California, United States - DLSLC.R1 | ecosystem: Host-associated > Plants > Phyllosphere > Unclassified | place: USA...
GGTGGCGAGGTCGACGATGCAGGGCACGCCGGTGAAGTCCTGCATGACCACGCGCGCCGGCGTGAACTGGATCTCGGTGTCGGGCTCCGACTCCGGGACCCACTCGCCGAGGGCGCGGATGTGGTCGGCGGTGATGTTCGCGCCGTCCTCCGTGCGGAGGAGGTTCTCGAGCAGCACCTTGAGGCTGAACGGGAGCTTCTCGTGACCGGGGACCCGGTCGATGCGGAACACCTCGTAGTCGGTCTGACCGACCTTCAGGGTGTCTTTCGATCCAAAGCTGTCTACCGCGGACACGTCGCCCTCTCCTTCGCTGACGTGGATCCCGCCGACGGGCGGACCCACATATCCGAGTCCATCTTGGCGACCGCGCAGAGCGGCCTCCACCAAGGAGGACCTAACACCGGTGCGTCGTCGCACCCGCTGCACGGCGCATCGGAGCGCGCGGCGAACGGGAGCTATTTATCTCGACGTCGAGACAATTCTACGTGCACGACGCCGCCGTCATGCACGCGGCGCGTCGGTCCCCTCGTCTGCTCGCTCCCGAGCGCCGCGGTACTCGGCGCGCACGGCGAGCACGGTGAGCACGAGCAGCGGCGCGTAGAGCGGAAGGCCGAGCACGAGCTTCCAGGTGCCGAGCGCGGTCGTGTCCTCGGCGAGGAACAGCGGGTACTGCACCGCGAGGCGGAGCAGGAACAGTCCGGCCCAGGCGAGCGTCAAGGCGGCGAAGAGGCGGCGCTTGCGCTTGTCGTCCCGCCACGCGGTGCCCTCGTCCATCAGGTAGCCGGCGGCCACTCCGATCAGCGGCCACCGCACGAGCACGGACACCAGGAAGACCGCGCCGTAGACCAGGTTGGTGATCAGCCCCGGCACGAAGTTGTCGACCGCGCGTCCGGTGACCAGCGCGAGCACCGCCGACACGACGACGCCGAGCAGTCCGCCCACGGCCTGGATCACGGGTGTCTGACCGAGGATCCGGGCGACGGTGAAGGCGACCGCCAGGCCGACCGACGCGACGAGCGAGAGCACGAGCTCGCCGGTGATCGTGAAGAGGAGGACGAAGGCGACTCCGGGCACGACGGCCTCGAGGATCCCGCGCACCCCGCCCATCGAGCGCAGCAGCGCGCGGCCGTCGAACGGCTCGCCGTCGGCGACGGCTCCGAGGGCCGAGCGCCGCGCCGCCTGCGCGATCGCCTCGCCCACCTCGGGTCGGGGAGCCTCGGGCTCCCCCGGCCACTGCTCGGACGGGCTCTGCTCCATGCGGGTCAGCTCGCGCTCTGCTGGGTCTGCCCGCCGGTGGGGACCTTGAGCGGGATCAGGTCGCGGGGAGGCATGGGGCCGGAGCCGCGGACGACGACGATGCTGCGGAACAGGTCCTCCACCGCGGCGGCCGCCTCCTGGTTCACCGCACCCGCGCCGGCGATCACTCCGCGCAGGAACCAGCGGGGACCGTCGACGCCGACGAAGCGGGCGACGCGCGACTCCCCTCCCGCGATCGGGAGCTGCGCGACGAGCTCGGGTCCGAAGACGCCCTCCCGCTCGGCGGTGCGACCGCCCTGCTTGGCGACCTGGTCGGCGATCTGACCGCGGATCTCGTGCCACAGTCCGGACGAGCGCGGTGCGGCGAACGGCTGCACCTGCAGGGTCGAGCCGGCGTAGTCGAGGCCGACGGCGATGACCCGCTTCGTCCCCTCCTCGACTTCGAGGCGGATGTGCATGCCCTCGCGCGGGAGCACCTTCACTCCGCCGAGGTCGATGTAGGGACGGACCGGGTTGGCCTCGCGCTCGTCGAGGGGCCCCGCCTCCGCGCGATCCTCGGGAGCGGACTTCTCGAAGTCCTGCTCGACGGTCTCGGCGGGCGCGTCCGAGCCGGTCGCTGCCTGGATGTCGCTCATGCGTTCTCCTTCGGAGTGCTGGTCGTGGAGGCGTCGTAGCCGGTCGATCCGAAGCCGCCGAGTCCGCGGACGGAGTCGGGCAGCTCGTCGACCGGGGTGAAGCGCGCGCGGACGACGGGGACGATCACGAGCTGCGCGATCCGGTCGCCCGCCGAGACGCGGTAGGCCTGCTCCGCATCGGTGTTGAGGAGCGCGACGCGGATCTCGCCCCGGTAGCCGGCGTCGATGGTGCCGGGGGCGTTGACGATGGTGATGCCGTGCTTGAAGGCCAGCCCGCTGCGCGGGACGACGAAGCCGACGTGGCCGTCCGGGAGGGCGATGGCCACTCCGGTGCCGACGCTGGCCCGCCGACCGGGGGCGAGGACCACGTCCTCGCTCGCTCGCAGATCTGCTCCGGCGTCTCCGGGGTGCGCGTAGCCGGGGATGCTGTCCGCGCGGATCGGGACGTCGACGGATTCGTTCACGTGACGAGGGTAGACCAGTTGTCTGGTGCAATAGGGACATGCAGTCCTACCGGGAGAGGCTCTGGCCCGCGCCGTGGCTCTTCGTCTCCACAGCCCTCGTGATCCCCGCCAGCATCCTGGTCTTCGCGCCGATCGATCCGGTCGTCGGCGTCGTCGTCGCACTCGTGCTGTACGGAGGGACGATCGGCGCCCTGCTCGCGCTCTCGCCCGTGATCGAGGTCGTCGACGGGGAGCTCCGGGCCGGGCGGGCGCACATCCCGCTGGAGCTCGTGGGCGAGCCGACGACCCACACGGGGCAGCAGGCGTTCGCGGAGCGGGGGCCGCGGCTGGACGCGCGGGCGTACCTCGTGATCCGCGGGTGGGTGCGCGACGTGGTGCGGGTGCCGATCGAGGACCCTGAGGACCCGACGCCGTACTGGCTGCTGTCGAGTCGCCGCCCGAACGACATCGTCGCCGCGATCCGGGGATCACGGCGACGGAGAGGTCGTCCTTCGGAGCGTGGAGAGGCCTAAGCGGCGCACTCCAGGCAGATCGGTCCCAGCTTCTCCTCGTGGTCGATCTGAGAGCGGTGCTTCACGAGGAAGCAGCTCACGCACGTGAATTCGTCCGCCTGGGGCGGAAGGACCACGACGTCCAGATCGAGGTCGGAGAGATCGGCTCCGGGCAGTTCGAATCCGCCCGGGTTGTCGGCGTCATCGACGTCGACGACTCCGGACATCTTGTCGGGGACTCGCTCCTTCAGGGCCTCGATCGACTCGGAGTCGTCATCGGTCTTGCGGGGGGCGTCGTAGTCCGTAGCCATTCCCATCCACTTCTTATATTCAGCTGTTCAACAAATCGGCGGGGACAGTGTGCATCAAGACGTATCGATTCGCAAACCAAATGGATCCGTGGTTGACACCGCCCGTCAGCGCCCTCGTCCGGCCAAACTTTCGACCCGCCCGCGGTATTCCCGGGCATCGGGCGCAACCCGTGTCATCCTTGCCCCGTTCGCGTCCAGAAGGAGGTCCCGCACGATGATGGAACTGAAGGTGATCGGCGTCGAGAGCGGATCGCTCGTCCTCGTCTCCGACGGAGGCGAACGGTTCTCGGTGCGGATCGACGAGACGCTGCAGAGCCAGCTCCGCCCGCGCGTGCACTCCCTGCCGCCGCGCGAGACGCGCGTCTCGCCCCGCGAGATCCAGGCCCACATCCGCTCGGGGCTCTCCCCCGAGGAGGTCGCCGAGCTCACCGGCGCCTCGCTCGAGCACGTGCAGCGCTTCGAGGGCCCCGTAACCGCCGAGCGCGAGCACGTCGTCGCCTCCGCACTCTCCGTGCGCGTCTACACGAGCGCCGACCCGGATCCCCTCGAGGAGGGCACGCCGTTCGGCGACGTCATCCGGGAGCGCCTCGCCTCCCTGGGCGCCGAGGGCGAGCAGTGGTCGAGCTGGAAGGAGGAGGACGGCTGGGTCGTCAAGCTCCTGTTCCGCTCGGACGAGATCGACCACGACGCGCGCTGGCGCTTCGACCCGCGGAAGGCGCTGCTCTCTCCGCTGACGCCCGAGGCCACGACACTCTCCCAGCAGGGCGAGATCCGGCCGACCCTCATCCCCAGCCTGCGCGCCGTCATCCCTGCCGCCGTGGACGAGCTCGCGACGCGCTTCGACACCGACGCCTTCTCCCGATCGGGCGACTCCTCGAGGAGCTCCCGCGGCGAGCACCCCGCGACCGGACGCCCGTCGGCCCTGCCGCATGCGCGGCCGACCGCTGTCCGCCCCTCCGACACGGAGCCGCAGCCGGCCCTCGCCGAGACGCCCCGCGTGGTGTCGACCCTCCCCCGCGTCTCGACCACGACCGAGCAGCGGGAGCGGAACCTCAACGACACCGCCGATCTGCTCGATGCGCTGCGGCGTCGTCGGGGCGAGCGCGATCACGCATCGTCGCTGCGCGTGCGCGAGGAGCCCGTGCAGGAGGCGCCGGTCGTCGAGAAGGCCCCCGAGCCCGAGCGCCCGGCACCGCCCGCCGCCGCCGCTCCCGCTCCGGCCAAGGAGCAGGCCCCGTCGAGCGCCCGCGGCGGCTTCCGCCGGGGTCGAGCGTCGATGCCGAGCTGGGACGAGATCGTCTTCGGAGCCCGCAGCGAGGACTGAGGCGCGGCTCGCCGGATCCCGTCAGACGCCCGCGAGGGCTCCGAAGCCGATCAGCGGCACCTGGGTCTCCTCGGGGGTGAGCGAGCCGTGCTGGCCGACCATGGAGCGGCCGGAGGTGTCCTCGGCGTCGTAGTAGGCGATCGCCTTCCGGGCTGCGACGAACACGTCGCCCATCCGGTCGGCGGCGGCGGAGCCGACCTCGCCGAACCAGCCGCTGGCGGCGACCTCGTCGCGCGAGGCGATCCACGCTCTGTCGCCCTCGGCAGCCCGCCAGCGCTCGAGCACGGCTCCGAGATCGGCGTCGGCCTCCAGGTGCAGCTGGAGGCAGCGGGGCTCGCCGGCGAGGTGGCGCACCCCCTCCAGAAGCGGTCCTCCGACGAGCACGTGGGAGGAGGCAGGGACGTCGAGGACGCCGTGATCGGCCGTGACCAGCGCGGCCTCGCGCGGCCCCAGGCCGCGGACGAACGACGAGACCTCGCCGTCGAGGAGTTCGAGTGCGGCGGTCCACTCCGGCGACTCCCAGCCGCGGGCGTGCGAAGTCATGTCGAGCTCGGGCACGTACAGGTAGACGAGGCGGCGCCCACCGCCGTCGAGCAGATCGCGCGCGGCCGCGAAGCGCTCGGCGATGCTGCCGGCCGACCGGTACTCGGCCCCGCGGAGGATCGCGCGGGTCAGGCCCGACCTGGCGTACCGCGACGGCCCGATGACGCTCGCGGCGACGTGCTCCGCGGTCGCCCGCTCGAAGACCGTCGGACGCGGCTGCCACAGCTCCGGGACCATGCCCGCGTCCCACCCCGAGAGCTGGTTGACGAGGCGGTCGGCCGAGCGGTCGAGCACCCGGTACCCCACCATGCCGTGCTCTCCGGGCCGCGTCCCCGTCGTGAGACTGGCGAGTGCTGCGGCGGTGGTCGTCGGGAACCCGGAGGGGATGGTCGTCGCGCGCGTCAGCGCGGGCGCGAGGGTGCGGGCGTGGCCGGCACGCTGCTTCAGGCTCGACGCCCCCAGCCCGTCCACCAGGACGACGACGACGCGGTCGACCCTCGGGGCGCCGAACACGCCCGGCACGCCGAGCACCGCGTCGAGGGCACCGGGGAGGACGTCGGCGAGGCTCCGCCGCCCGAGGGGGGCGGCGGGTAGCATGTGGGTCATCGCGCTCAGTTTCGCACAGTGCTCCTCGCGCGCGGCGAGCCCCGCGGGGCCGAGGCCCGTGCGGGTCGGCGTCACCGGGGTCCGCCCGACACCCCCGTGATTTCGGTCGTCGCCCCGTCCGCTCGTCCGCGGAGGTGGGCGCACCGCCCTCGGAGCGCGAGAGGTGCCGCTCCGGTGCCGCGCCCGCGTCCGCCGTCGAAGTGAGTCATGAACGCTGCAACCCCCTCCCAGCCCGCGCACTCCTCGCTGGTCGAGCGCATCGAGGACGTCGACGTCTCCACCGAGATGGAGGGCTCGTTCCTCGAGTACGCCTACTCGGTCATCTATTCGCGCGCCCTTCCCGATGCTCGCGACGGTCTGAAGCCCGTGCAGCGCCGGATCCTCTACATGATGAGCGAGATGGGTCTGCGTCCCGATCACGGCCACGTGAAGTCGGCCCGCGTGACCGGCGAAGTGATGGGCAAGCTGCACCCGCACGGCGACGCCTCGATCTACGACTCCCTCGTGCGCCTCGCGCAGCCGTTCACCCTCCGGGTCCCGCTGGTCGACGGGCACGGCAACTTCGGCTCCCTCGACGACGGTCCTGCGGCCGCCCGCTACACCGAGGCGCGTCTCGCCCCCGCCGCCCTGGCGATGACGGAGCACCTCGGCGAGGACGTCGTCGACTTCGTCCCCAACTACGACAACTCGCACCAGCAGCCGGAGGTGCTGCCGGCCGCGTTCCCGAACCTCCTGGTCAACGGCGCGAGCGGCATCGCGGTCGGCATGGCCACGAACATGGCCCCGCACAACCTCATCGAGGTCATCGGCGCGGCGCGGCACCTCATCGCGCACCCCGACGCCTCGCTCGAGGATCTGATGTCCTTCGTGCCCGGTCCCGACTTCCCGAGCGGGGGGACCATCGTCGGTCTCGCGGGTGTGCGGGACGCCTACGCCACCGGGCGGGGCAGCTTCAAGACCCGCGCCCGCGTCTCGGTCGAGAGCATCACCGCCCGCAAGTCCGGGCTCGTGGTGACGGAGCTCCCGTACCTCGTCGGCGCCGAGAAGGTCATCGACAAGATCAAGGACGGCGTCCAGAACAAGAAGCTGAGCGGCATCGCCGACGTCACCGACCTCACCGACCGCGACAACGGACTCCGACTCGTCATCGGGATCAAGACCGGCTTCAGCCCGGAGGCGGTGCTCGAGCAGCTCTACCGCTACACCCCGCTGGAGGACGCGTTCGCGATCAATAACGTCGCGCTCGTCGACGGCCAGCCCCGCACCCTCGGGCTCAAGGAGCTCCTGCAGGTCTACGTCGGCCACCGCGTGACGGTCGTGACGCGACGCTCGCGGTACCGCCTCCGCAAGCGTCAGGAGCGACTGCACCTCGTGGAGGGACTCCTCGTCGCGATCCTCGACATCGACGAGGTCATCCAGCTCATCCGCGGCAGCGACGACACCGCGGCCGCGCGCGCCCGCCTCATCGAGGTCTTCGACCTCAGCACGATCCAGGCCGACTACATCCTCGAACTCCAGTTGCGCCGCCTGACGAAGTTCTCGCGCATCGAGCTCGAGACCGAGCGCGACACCCTTCTCGCCGAGATCGCCGAGCTCGAAGAGCTCCTGGGCAGCCGCGCCCGGATCGAGGCGCTCGTCTCGGACGAGCTCGACGACGTCGCCCAGCGCCTCGGCACCCCCCGCCGCACCCTGCTGACCGAGGCGCGGCCGTCCGTCGCGACGACCGGTCGCAAGACCGCGGCCGTGCTCGAGATCGCCGACGTCCCGTGCCGCATCCACCTCAGCACCACGGGCCGCATGGTCCGCGTCGACCGCGATCCGGAGGCGGCCGCGCAGCCCGTCCGCGCGACGCGCCGCAGCAAGCACGACGCCGTGCTGAGCACCCTCGACACGACCAGCCGGAGCGAGATCGGCGCCGTCACGTCCGCCGGACGCCTCCTGCGCTTCTCCCCCGTCGACGTCCCGTCCGTCCCGTCGTCGTCCGTGCAGCTCGGAGCGGGCGTCCGGATGGCCGACTACCTGACCGGCCTGGCCAAGAACGAGCGCGTCCTCGCCCTCGTCGCGCTCGACGACACCCGGCCGATCGCCCTCGGCACCCTCCAGGGAGTCGTCAAGCGCGTCTCGGTCTCCGAGCTGCAGAGCCGGCCCGACATCGAGCTCATCGCACTCCGTCCGAAGGACGCGGTGGTCGGAGCGGCACCCGCCGCCGACGACGACGAGCTCGTCTTCGTCACCGGCGAGGCCCAGCTGCTGCGCTTCTCCGCCTCCGCTGTGCGCCCCCAGGGCCGGACCGCGGCGGGCATGGCGGGCGTGAAGCTCGGCGAGACGGACGAGGTGGTGCACTTCTCGGTCGTCTCGGCGGACGATCGCGAGGACGCCGTCGTCGCGACCGTCGCCGTCGACAGCTGGGCGCTGACCGGCACCGACGCCGGCAGCGCGAAGGTCTCGCCGTTCTCGGAGTTCCCATCGAAGGGCCGCGCGACGGGCGGTGTCCGCGCGCAGCGCTTCCTCAAGGGCGAGACGGCGCTCGGAGTCGCCTGGGTCGGCCCGGGTCCCGCCCACGCCCTCGAGGCCGACGGCTCGGTCGCCGCGCTGCCCGAGTCCGGGATGAAGCGCGACGGTTCGGGTGTGCCCGTCGCGGCCCCGATCGCGACGATCGGCGCGGCACCCGAGCTGCTCTGACGCGCGAGCGCGCCGGAACCTGGGCGCTGCCCTCTCGAAGGGGGCCCCGCGCGGGTCAGACGTCGATTCGGTCGCGCGAGAGCGTCTCGGACCCGCGGACGATGAAGTCCTTCCGCGGCGCGACCTCGTTGCCCATCAGCAGCTCGAAGACGCGGCCCGCGTTCTCGGCGTCCGAGACGCGGACGCGTCGCAGCGTCCGGCGCGCCCGATCCATCGTGGTGGTCGCGAGCTGGTCCGCGTCCATCTCCCCGAGGCCCTTGTAGCGCTGGATGGGATCCTGGAACCGGCGTCCGGCCTTGGCGAGACCGGCCAGGACGCCCTGCAGCTCCTTCTCGGAGTAGGTGTAGATCGTCTCGTTCGGCTTCTTGCCCGCGTTCATGACGACCACCCGGTGCAGCGGGGGCACGGCGGCGAACACGCGCCCCGCCTCCACGAGCGGACGCATGTAGCGGAAGAAGAGCGTCAGCAGCAGGGTCCGGATGTGGGCGCCGTCGACATCGGCGTCGCTCATCAGGATGATCTTCCCGTAGCGCGCGACCGAGAGGTCGAAGGAGCGGCCCGAGCCGGCTCCGATGACCTGGATCATGGACGCGCACTCCGTGTTCGAGAGCATGTCGGCGACGCTGGCCTTCTGCACGTTGAGGATCTTGCCGCGGATGGGCAGCAGCGCCTGGTACTCGCTGTTGCGGGCCAGTTTGGCCGTGCCGAGCGCCGAGTCGCCCTCGACGATGAACAGCTCGCTGTTCTCGACGTCGTTGCTGCGGCAGTCGACGAGCTTCGCGGGAAGCGAGGAGGACTCCAGTGCGTTCTTGCGGCGCTGCGTCTCCTTGTGCGCTCGGGCCGAGATGCGCGACTTCATCTCGGCGACGACCTTCTCGAGCAGCTGCGACATCTGCGTCTTGTCCTCGCGCTTGGACGAGGAGAACACCGCGCCCAGCGTCGATCCGACCGTCTGGGCGACGATCGCGCGCACGGCCGGCGTCCCGAGGATCTCCTTCGTCTGCCCCTCGAACTGCGGCTCGGGCAGGCGCACGGTCAGCACCGCGGTCAGGCCGGCCAGGACGTCGTCCTTCTCGACCTTGTCGGAGCCCGCCTTGAGTCGGCGGGCGTTCGCCTCGACCTGCGAGCGGAGCAGCTTCAGCAGTCCCTGCTCGAAGCCGGTCTGGTGCGTGCCGCCCTTGGGAGTGGCGATGATGTTGACGAAGCTGCGCATCACCGTCTCGTAGCCCGTTCCCCAGCGCAGCGCGATGTCGACCTCGCAGGTGCGCTCGACCTCGGTCGAGACCATCGCACCGCCGGGGGTGAGCACGGGGACGCTCTCGGTGAAGGTGCCGGTGCCCGTGAGCCGGAGCACGTCGGTCACCGCGGAATCGGGGGCGAGGAACTCGACGAACTCCGAGATGCCGCCGTCGTAGCGGAACATCTCGGCGCGCCGCTCCTCGGCGCGGTCGTCGACGATGTCGATCGTGAGCCCCGGCACCAGGAACGCCGTCTGCCGCGCCCGGGTCACCAGGTCCTCCGTCTGGAACGCGGCGCCCTTGGTGAAGATCTGCCGATCGGCCCAGTAGCGCACACGCGTGCCGGTGACGCCCTTCGCCACCTTGCCGACGACGGTCAGCTCCGAGCCGTTCTCGAAGGGCGTGAACGGGGCGTCCGGAGTCGGCTCCCCCGCATCGGCGAACCGCCCGGGCTCGCCGCGGTGGAAGGACATCCGGTAGGTGCGGCCGTTGCGGTCGACCTCGACGTCGAGTCGCTCGGACAGCGCGTTGACGACGGACGCGCCGACGCCGTGCAGGCCGCCGGACGCCGCATAGGAGCCGGAGCCGAACTTGCCGCCCGCGTGGAGCTTCGTGAACACGACCTCGACGCCGGACAGCCCCGTCTTGGGCTCGATGTCGACCGGGATGCCCCGCGCGCGGTCGCGCACCTCGACGCTGTCGTCGGCGTGCAGCACGACGCTGATCTCGCTTCCGTGCCCGCCCAGGGCCTCGTCGACGGAGTTGTCGATGATCTCCCACAGGCAGTGCATGAGGCCGCGCGAATCGGTCGAGCCGATGTACATGCCCGGCCGCTTCCGGACCGCCTCGAGGCCCTCCAGCACGGAGAGGTGACGGGCGGAGTAGTCGGTGGAGGCCATTCCTCCAGTTTACTTTCGCGGGGTCGTCCCGCCCCGACGCGACGCGGCACTCCGAGCGGCCGAGCGCCAGTGCTCGGGCGCACCTACGCGCAGAGCGAAATGCCCCTCGATCGTCTCTGCGCGGAAACAATCGCGTGCTTGGATGGGTTTCATCAAGCAGAGATCGAAGACCG